>Ga0335077_10001064_pt1 | contig 32161 bp, 36 predicted proteins | sample Lox_Sample_31_FD_207151 | JGI IMG/M metagenome (GOLD analysis project Ga0335077, IMG submission 207151) | Soil microbial communities from Loxahatchee National Wildlife Refuge, Florida, United States - Lox_Sample_3.1 | ecosystem: Environmental > Terrestrial > Soil > Wetlands | place: USA... | reverse complement strand
TTCGGCGACAACCATGGGCGAGGGATCGAGCGGCTGACGGCGATACAGATGCTGCAGTCTTGTCAGCGCCTGATGAGCCTTTGTCGGCTGACCCGAGCGGCCATAGGCGTATGCGCGCAGGGACCATACCCAGGGAGTTTCCTCAAGGTGGCTCCAGTTCTCGATATCGGCGAGCGCATCCGTAAAGCGCCCCTTTTCGATATAGGCATAGGAGAGCATGTGGGCGCGTGGAAAATTAGGTTCCATTTCAAGCACCGATCGAAACTGCTTGATAGCGGGGTCGTACTGACGCGAGAAGTAGAGGAACGCAGCCTGATCCGTGGCAATGATCAGCGAGAGCGGATCAAGCTGGCGAGCGAGCGCGATCTCGGGGAAAGCTTCCTCGAAGCGGCCCTGCAAGGCCAGATGTTCGGCATACCAGTGGTGCGCGGTTGCGTAGTTGGGATCCAATTGAATGGCACGCCGGTATTCCTTCTCCGCGGTTCGCCAGTCCCAATCGAAGTTCTGCGCGATCAACGCCAACGAAGTATGGGCCTCAGCCAGGCTCTCGTCGAGCTCCAGAGCGCGCAGCGCCGCCGCCCGTGCCTTGGGCATGAATTCGCTCGCCGGCGCCAGACTGTAAGCGCCCATCAGCGCGTAAGAATCGGCCAGGCCGGCGAAGGCGCTGGCGTATTCAGGATCCTTAGCGATGGCTTGCTGGAAACACCGGATGGCCTGCTCGAACCCCTGAGGCGTTCTCTTGTTCCAGAAGTAGCGGCCTCGAAGATACAGGTCGTAGGCCTCGTACGTCTTCGGCAAAACCGCGGGCCGGCGCGCTGCATTGCCCCGTCCGTTTTCGCCCAGCGTGTGTTGAATCTCGTCGGCAATTTCCTGCGCAATTTGACTTTGAAGCTCCAGCAGGCTGGTCAACTCCCGGTCGTATTGCCGGGCCCACACGTGGGTTTGGTCCTTCAATTGAATCAACTGGGCCGTGATGCGCACTTTTTGGGAGTCGCGCCGGACACTGCCCTCGAGCACGTAGTCAGCGCCCAAGTCTCTTTCGACTTGTTCCAGGCGTGCCTGACCGTTCTTGTAGCGCATGACGGAAGTGCGGGCAATGACTCCCAGCCGTTGCGGATCGAGCCTTCCCAGTTGCGCAATCATCTCTTCGGTCAGGCCGTCGCTGAAGTAGTCCTGGCTGATGTCTCCCGTCAGATTCACAAAAGGCAGGACGGCGAGCACCACCCTCTGGCCGGATGGCTGAGGCCGGGGCCGCAGAGAACGCTGCCCAACGTAGGCCGAAGCCGCGATGACAAGCACCACCGCCGCTGCCCATGGCCAATATTTTCGCTGCGCCTGGGCTGGCCGCCCTGGAGTGGCAGCGGCGCCTGGAGCTGCTACGGGCTCAATGGCGGTCGCAAGATCTTCCCTGCCATTTCCGTTCGTCAGTTCGCGCACATCAGCGGCAAACCGGTACCCCTGGCCCGGAACTGTAACGATATAGTTGTGGCTCCGGGCGGATTCACCCAAAGCCTTGCGCAACAGGAAGACATTCTGCGTGAGGTTACCTTCTTCTACATAGGAGTCGGGCCACAGTATCGCCATCAGCTCGTCTTTCGACACCACGTCCCCGCCACGCTCAACCAAGGACAGAAGAATTTCCATTGCTTTCGCGGTGAGCGAGACGGCTTGGCCATCGCGCCAGAGCTGGCGTTTCTGCTTGTCCAGCCGGTAGGGACCGAACTCGTACAACCTCTTAGTCTCCAAGCCCATAGGTGACCCGCCCAGGAAATTTGAGAATTTTTGAGGGCCTCCTAACGACATTTGACTTCCAGTTTTTGCAAACTACGGAACCTTTGGGGGCGAGGGACGTTTTGCCGGGGGGAACGCAGTGTAACACGATTCCTCCGTCCTGTCGTCTTTTGCCTTCCGTTTCCGATTACCTAGTTAGCCCAGCATCAGCGATCTCCCCCTGGGCCCATCGGCTTAGGTGTATGGCGTAAGCGCTCTGGAACGGGTGGGTGTGGCCGGGAAGGCGTAGGAGCAATCGGCCTGCTCATTCGATGGGGGCCAGAAGCGCTTTTGGGGTAACTTCCACAATTCAGGTCAGGTTGGGGCTTGGCGACATCTCACCAGCCGCGAACAGGAGGGGAACGAATGTTCCCGCGCAGTGCTGCCAATCGTCCGGCATACGAGGACGGTAAGCAGGCGCTGTCGCCTGCCGTGGCCAGGCTGATTGAGACCAACCTCCCTTACGCTCACGCAATCGCTGCCGAAGTCATCCGCAAATTGCCGCCTGAGCTGGAGAAAAAAGACATCCAGGGATGGGCAGAACTGGGTCTGGTGGAAGCCGCAGTTTCCTTCGATCGCACACGCGGCGTCCAGTTCACCACCTTCGCGCACTATCGCATCAAAGGCGCCATCTACGACGGGCTGCGCAAGATGGGCTGGTATCCCAAGGGCCAATATCGGCGGATGCGCTTTGAAATGGCCGCTACCGAGTACATGAAAGATGTTTCCGCGGAGGCGCCACGCACGGCTTCCCCGGAAGCGCAATTGCAAGACCTCAAGGATTTGACCGCAAACCTGATGAGCTGTTACGTGCTCTCGCTGGAGGTCTTAGACCAGGAGCCGGTTGACAGCGCCCAGCTTTCCGCCGAAGAGGTGGTCGCCCGCAGCCAGCAAACAAACCGCCTGAGACAATCGCTGGCGCAACTGCCGAAAATAAACCGTCAGGTGCTGGAGCACTGTTATTTCAAAGAGCTGACCTTCGAAGAGATCGGACGCAAGCTGGGCATGTCCAAGTCATGGGTATGCCGCCTCCACGCCAAGTCCCTTGAAATGCTCCGCAAACTGCTGGTTCAGGGATCCGGAGCAGGCGCCAGCCGATCCTCCGCAACCTTTTCCGACACCATCCGATAATTGTAGATGTCATGGTGGATCCTGTTGTCGGCAAGGCCGTAAAGTCTCTGGATTCGGCTACTGCGGAGGGAGCGGCAGGTCCCGCAAAGACGGGCGAATCCAAGTTCGATAAAGTGCGCTCGCGCTTGTTGGACGAGCAGGCCGATCGCACTGAGATCCCACCCGAAGTAAAGCAAGTCTCGGCTGACCAGCACAAAGCGCTGCAGGCCGACCTTTCGCAGCGTGTGGAAAAGATGGGGACCACCTCTCCCGCTGACCTGTTCGCCGTGAATTTGACGCAAGCGAAAGCGGGGGTTCAGCACCTGACGAACCGGGTCAACGCTCTGCCCAAGACCCCAGCGTTCGAGCCCTTTCGCCAGCGGCTGGCGAGCATCGACGCGCAATATCAACAGGCCGGGCAACTGGTTAGCTCGCTCGACGGCAAGCAGAACACGGGAGATCTGATGAAGATCCAACTGCAGATGTATCAGCTCACGGAGAACCTGGAGCTCATGAGCAAAGTTGTGGAGCAGGTGAGTTCCGGGGTGAAGTCAATTTTGCAAACACAAGTGTAGGCATATTGAGGTCGCAAGCCACCGGGGGATAAATTGCGCTGGTCACATCTCCTCAAGCTGTTGGTAGTCATGGCCCTCATGCTGTCCTTAAGCGCTTGTGTGACGCACAGCCTGCGGACCGGCCTGAGCGAGCAGGACGCCCAGGAAATCGTCGTGCTGCTGAATGAGAACGGAATCGAGGCTTCAGCGGTCAAGGCGGCGGGCGAGAAAAAAGGCGAAGAGAAGTGGAGTGTCGTCATCCACGGCGGTGACCAGAACCTGGCCCGTGCCTGGCGCGTGCTCGAGGAAAATGGCTTGCCGCGCGAGAAGGACAAGGGCCTCGAAGATGTCTTTGCCAGCTCGGGGATGATTCCGACGGCAACCGAGGAGAAGGCACGGTTGCTGGTGGGCATTTCGGGAGAGATCAACCGTACGCTCAGGTCCGTGGCTGGCGTCGTGGACGCTCATGTGTTGGTCGTGCTGCCGGAGAGCAGTCTGCTCTTGGACAAGACCGAGCGCATACCGCCCACCGCGTCGGTCCTCATCAAGTATCGCGGCAATGACCTGCCGTTGAGTGAAGAGGACGTCAAGAAGCTGGTGGCGCGGGCGGTGGAAGGCTTGCTGCCGGAAAATGTTGCCGTCGTATACAAGAAGATCGAGCCCAAGCAGGGTATAAATCACAATCTGATTCCCCTGCTGGGGAACCAGGAGTTTCTGCTGGCGTCGATGGCATTGTTGGCGATCTCGAGCATCGGCTGCCTGGCGCTGGTGGCCAGGAGCCGCTGGCAAAGATCGAAGATCGAGACCCTGCAGCGGCAGTTGCAGGCTGCCAGTCAGCGTCCAGCGCAAGGACGGCTCCCTGAAACTCCGATGGCGGCGCAGGCGGCGAGGAAGAGTTGAACCTGGAAGCTTTCTGTTACATCGGGCTGTTGCGGTTTCCAGAGCAACTGGAGCCAGCCCTTGCCCTTTTGCCCGAAGCTGAGAACGCGGAAGCAGCGAAGCTTCTGGCGGCCGTCAAGGAGATGCCGAAGCACGAGCTGTTGCAGAGATGGGGACGTTTGCGCCGGGACGAATACGCGGCCCTCTGCAAGAGCACGCGCGAGTTGACAGGAATTCGGCTGGAGGAGTTGTCACCTCATCTTCGAGACCGGTGCGTTTCTTGGCTGGTCGATCACAATGGATGAAAAGACCCCAACCTCTGGCGCGGTTCCGGAAAAGATACTAGTGTCGTCGCCCAAGGTCGTGAAGCGCGAGGCCTATGAGGCCACGCGAGAAGCCCGAGACGTAGTGGCTCTCGCCCAGGAAAAAGCCAAGCAGATCATCGAAGAGGCGGAGCGCCAGCGAGACGCTATCCGCGAGCAGGCCACAGAGGAAGGACGCGCCAGCGGCCTGGCCGAGTGGAACCATATTCTGGCGGACGCTTCGCAGCGCGCGGAGCAATTGGCCAGGAGCTGGGAAGACACCATGCTGCGGCTTTCCATCCGGGTGGCGGAAAAGATCATCGGCGAACAGCTCCGAGTTCACCCCGAGACCATTGTCGCGATCGTGCAGCAGGTGCTGAAAGGCGGTCGCCCGGGCAAGCGCCTCGTCATTCAGGTGAACGAGGCTGAAGCGCCGCAGGTGCGTGCCCGAGTCAACTGCCTGCGGGAATTCCTAGGCGTCAATAGCGAGATCGAGATCGCGGCCTCTGCAACGGTGTCGCCCGGCGGCTGTGTGATCGAGAGCGAACTGGGGGTCATCGATGCGCGTCTGGAAACGCAGTTGAAGTGCCTGGAAGATGCCCTTGTACGCAGCGTCCCCGCGGACTAGCGGGTCAGGAAAATGGCCAGCCACGTTGCCGACATTCGCCGCTATCTGGATCGCATCGAGCGCGCCTCGCCGGTCGAGGTGCGCGGGAGGGTGAAGGAAGTCGTCGGTCTCCTGGTAAGAGCTGTGGTACCGGAGGCCTGGATCGGCGAGATGTGCCTGATTCGCAATCCGCGGTCGTCTTCGCCGGTCAAGGCCGAGGTAGTTGGCTTCCGGGATGGCGACGTCCTGCTGATGCCGCTCGGCGAATTGGTGAACATCGGCCCGCACAGCGAGGTAGTGCCCACCGGCAACTGTCTGACCGTGAGGGTGGGTGACGGCCTGCTCGGCCGCGTCCTCAATGGTCTCGGCGAACCCATGGACGCAGAATCGAAGGGCCCGTTGCCGTGCGACGAGGACTTTCCGGTCCTCGGCTATCCCCCCGATCCCCTGAAGCGGCAGCGCGTAACCAACCCTATCTCGCTCGGGGTTCGCGCCATCGACGCGGTGCTGACCGCAGGCGAAGGCCAGCGCATCGGCCTGTTCGCCGCCGCCGGCGGCGGCAAGAGCACGCTGCTGGGCATGATTGCGCGCAATACCGAAGCCGACGTCAACGTGATTACGCTGGTCGGCGAACGCGGCCGCGAGGTGCGTGATTTCATTGAGCATGACCTGGGGCCGGAGGGAATCAAGCGATCGGTGGTCGTGTGCGCGACTTCCAACGAGTCCTCCCTCGTGCGCCTGAAGGCGGCCTATGTGGGGACCGCCATCGCCGAGTACTTCCGCAACAAGGGGCTGAAGGTGATCCTGATGATGGACTCGGTCACGCGTTTTGCCCGGGCGCAGCGCGAAATCGGCCTGGCCTGCGGCGAACCGCCTGCGCGCGCCGGATATACGCCATCGGTCTTCGCCGAACTGCCCAAGCTGCTGGAGCGCTCCGGGAACTCCGACAAGGGATCCATCACCGCCATCTATACCGTGCTGGTCGCAGGTGATGACATGAACGAGCCGGTCGCCGACGAAGTCCGCTCCATACTCGACGGCCACATTATCCTTTCGCGTGAGCTGGCGGCGCGGAACCACTATCCCGCGATCAATATTCTGGAGAGCGCCAGCCGCGTCATGGGCGCGGTCACAGGCACGGATCACCGTCAGGCTGCCGGCACGCTGCGCGACATGCTGGCCACTTACAGGAAAAATGAAGACCTGATCCTGCTCGGAGCTTACAAGACTGGAGCAGACAAGCGGGTTGATGGCGCGATCGCTAAGATCGACGAGATCAACGCCTTCCTGAAGCAGGGAACAGACGAGAAATCCGACTTTGCCGGCTCGGTGGAACAGTTGCGCAAGATGTTTCCGCCGGCGAACTCGTCATGACGCAGTTCACATATCGGCTGCAGCCTCTGCTGGAGCAGAAAGAGGAAGCAGAAAAAGAGGCCGAGCAGGAGCAGGCCCGGCAGGAGCATGAACTCGAATCGCAATTGGCGGTGCTGCAATCTTTGCAACGGCGCGAACGGGAACTAGCTGAGAAACGCGAGCGCTTGCGGCGGGAACTCCTCAGCAAGCCGGGCGAACACGGAGAGTTGACTGCGTGCGAGGTGCAGGCGCGGTCCGAGTACGTGCAGGCGGTCGGGCTGCAGATCGAAGAGGCGAAGAACGACGTTCTCTCGCAGCGTCAGCTCGTCGAACAGTGCGAAATACGGTTGCAGGAGGCTAAGGAGCGCCTAGCTGAAGCCCGGCGCGAGGTCGAAGTCCTGACCAAGCATCGCACGAGGCAGGAAGAGCGTTTCCTTCGGGAGTTGCAGGTCCAGGAAGAACGCGCCCTGGATGAGATTGGAAACGCGTTGTACACGAGCCGGAGGCGTCCGATATGAAAGTTAGCGATCCACTACCACCCGCCAGCGATCCTGCCAGCGATCCCAGCGTTAACACCGACGTTAACAGCGACGACCTTGATTCGTCCCAGGACACGGACAACGACGAACCCTCCGCCTTCGCTCAGGTGTTGGCCAAGAAACGGGAAGCGGAGCAGGAAAGCACGCAATCGAGGAGCGCTAAACAGGCGGAAGGTCCTCTCGACCCGACAGCCGCCGCCGCGCTCGCGCAGCCACAGGCGATATTCGAACAGTCGATGCAAGCGGCGCCCATCGAGAGCAAGCGCGCGGTTGGAGTCCCGATCGCCCTGCAGGACCTGGTCCGCGAGATCTCGGTGGCAACCAATGCGGCAGGAAATCAGCAAGTGCATATTGAGCTGAACTCCACCGCCCTGAAAGGGCTTCATGTGGTTGTCGAAAGAAAGGATGGCGCCGTGGCGATTCAGTTTCAGAGCTCGTCAGACGAAGTATCGAAGCTGCTCTCAAGAAACGCCGACGCGCTGTCCCAGGGGTTGGCAGATCGCGGGGTGAGTGTGGCGGAGATTCGCGTCACGAGTCCTCGCGAATCTGCCAGCGCGCAGGGCAACAAAGGTCGTTCCAATTCGGGCGGGAGTGGTCAACGCGGAGGTCAAGGCGGCAAGCGGTAAGCGAAGACTCGTATGCAAACGGCACAACGGTCCCGTCCTATGTTCTATCGTTTCGAGGATTTGCCGTCCCTCACGCACGAAGAAGTGCTGCTTTGGAACTGGTATTGCCGCGTCGGGCCCAGCCGGGTGGACTGGACGTCGTGGCTGGCCGAGATTTTCGGGCATCTTCTGGAACGCCCCACCGGGCAACAACTGCAGCTTGTCCAGACCCACATGGTTGATGCTCAGTTGGGGGAGAAGATCCTCAGTTTCGGATCCAAGCAAGAGCTCTCGATCGGCCGGGACAACGACAACGATGTCGTGCTCTCAGCCCAGTCCATCGCCAGCCAGCACGCGCGGCTGGTCCTCAAGGATGGACAGCTTTCGCTCCAGGACCTGGGTGGCAGGCTGGGAACCTACTTGTGGGATGAAAAGATACAGCCCAACCAGACTCGCCGCCTGAAGAGCGGCGATCAATTCACGGTTTTTCCCTATCGGTTTCGTGTGGCGCTGGAGCAGTGCTGGAGCCCGGAGACCGACGTCACTCTCAGCGAATCCTGCGTAAAGCCGCTCAGCCGGGCGGGATTCTTCCAGACCTCACCGGCGGGCTGGGTCGTCTTCGTGCTAAACGCGCATCCTGGCAATGAACGGGCGTTGCTCGAGGTCAGCCCCAGCTTCCTTTCCCGGGTCCAGCAACGAATGCTCCATCCGTTGGGGCTGAATGAGGCAGACATCCGGGTGCCCTCCGACGACGCTCTTCTGGGATTCACTCTCCTTGCGCTCCTCGAGCATCTGAATCGCCGGCTGAAATTTCCGGTGCAGTTTTCCCTGGGAAAAGGCACACGGAGCGCATTGGCAGATGCCACCCGGGGAATGTTGCTGAGTTTCGCGGTTGGGGTTGGCGGATTGACCGGCCACTTTCGAATTTTCCTGCCGATGGAATTTCTCTCCAACTGCAAGCCGGATCGCCAGAGTGAGTCAGGGCTGGATTATCCGGCGGGGCTGTGCTGGAGCTTTCCCGTCTCGGCCGGTTTCGTCGACCTCTCGCCGGACGAGATGGCGCAGGTCGGACCCGGAGATGCTCTGATGGTTGAACCGGCGTGTGCCGCCCTTTTTCCTCAGGACTTCAGCAAGGGTTGGCAGCTGAACCCGGAGGGAAGCAACTTCACGAGCTTTAAGGTCGATAAATACTTCGAAAGGGGTCTACCGGTGGAACCTGGATCTGAGGTGGCGGCCGCCGGCAAGCCGGATATTGCGGGCTTGCCTCTGCGCGTACACGTGGTTGTAGGCGAAAGGGAATTCACGCTCGCGGAAGTGCAGTCGTTGAGTCCGGGAACGATTGTCGAGCTCGAAGCGAACAAGTCCGATCCCGTGCGGCTCATGGTGAACGGAAAGATATTGGGGGATGGCGAGCTGGTGGATGTGGAGGGCAAGCTCGCCGTCCGGGTGTTGCGCTGGAGAAGCGCCTGATGACCTTGCTGTGGTTAGCCGCGGCGCCCACCCCGGCGGAGAGCCCCGCAGACCAGCTTTCGTCGATCAATACGCAGGTCTTGCAGTACGCCGAAGTGTTGCTGGCTTTGGCCGGCGTGCTCGTGCTGGCTTATGTGGTGCTGAGAGTCGGATTGCCACGCATGTTCGGAATGCGGACATCGAGTGGTGGCCCCATCCAGGTGTTGGCGCGGTATCCGCTCGAGCCCAAGAAGATGCTTTACCTGGTCAAGGCAGGCGCACAGGTCTTTCTGGTAGGCACCTCGGAGAGCCAAGTGGCGTACCTGACCGCGATCGCGCCAGAGAATGCGGCGGAGATGCTTGAGCTGGCGCGCAAGGAAGAACCGCCACGAGCAGATTTTCGTCACTTTCTCAGCCGCACTGAAAAAGGCCGGGAGGGCTGAGTGTCGTTGCGCCAGGGTCTTGGGATATGAAGCGCTTTCTTTTCGTCGCGATGCTGCTGCTGCTGCCGCAGGTTGCCCATGCGCAAACCGGCAACCAGACGGCCAACCCGGTAGTAATGGTCATCGTGCTCGGGGTGCTGGCTCTGGCTCCGTTTGTGATGATCATGCTCACCTCCTTCGTGAAGATCTCGGTGGTGCTGTCGATATTGCGCAACGCTTTGGGAACCCAGCAAGTCCCACCCAACCAGATCATCACCGGGCTGGCTTTTGTGCTGACAATTTTCGTCATGGTTCCGGTCGCCCGCCAGATGTATTCCGAAGCCGGTAGCGTTTCCAATACCCGGGACATATTTTCCGAGGCGAGCGTAAAGACTCTCTTCGACGCCAGTAAGAAGGCCAAGGAGCCGCTGCGCAGATTTCTCTCTCAACACAGCAAGGCGAAGGATCGTGAGCTATTCATGGATCTGGCAGTCCGGCTGGAACGTAATGCGGTGGCGCAGCGCCGGCTGCCGAACTCCAACCAGGCCGAGCGGCCAGCCGCGCAGCCAGCGCCGCCGGCAGTGCCGGTTGCCCCGGCGCAGGCATCACTCGCGCCGCTTCCTGTCCCGGCCCCGGCGTCGCCGGCGGAACCACCTCCCGCGGCGGCGGCTCCGTCCCAGGATGATTCCATCAAGGTGGATAAGCCCGACAAGAACGACTTCCAGGTCCTGATGCCGGCTTTCGTCACCAGTCAGTTGAAGGAGGCATTCGAAGTCGGCTTTCTGCTGTTCGTTCCATTCATCGTCGTGGATATGGTGGTCGCCAACATCCTGCTCGCAATGGGAATGCAAATGCTTTCTCCCACGGTAATCTCACTGCCGTTCAAGCTGCTGCTGTTCGTTTTGGTGGATGGCTGGTTCCTGATTGTTCGCGGCCTGGTACTGAGCTACGCGTGAGGAGCTGAAAATGAGCACGGAGGCAATCACTCGCATTCTGCGCGAAGGCTTGATGCTGGTTCTCATGCTTTCCGCCGGACCGATGCTGGCCAGCATGCTCATCGGACTGGTGGCGAGCATTTTTCAGGCCACCACCCAGATACAGGAGCAAACCCTCAGCTATATCCCCAAGCTGACTGGCGTGTTTCTTACCATCGCGCTGCTGGGGCCCTGGATTCTGGCCGAGGCGGTGAAGTTTACAGTCGTGCTGCTCGAAAGTATTCCGACCGTGCGCTGAAGGACCATGGGATGCTCGCCGCGCTGCAACAGATCCTCGCCAACGTTGGCATTCATACCGATATCGGCACTTCTCTGGTGTTGTTCGGGCTGGTGCTGGCTCGCTTGATCACGGCGATTTCCCTGGCGCCTTTCCTGGGAGGGCGCGCGGTTGCTGGAAAGGTCAAGATCGCCCTAGCGGCAGTCATCAGCGTGATTCTCTTTCCCAGCGTCGCCCCGCAGGAGGGCCTGGGTGAGATGAACGCGCTGCTGGTGATGTGTCTGCTGGCCAAGGAGGCGATGATTGGGGCCATCCTGGGCTTCCTGTCGCAGATTGTCTTTTTCAGCGTTCAGATGGCGGGCGCGATGATCGATTACGGGCGAGGCATGAGCCAGGCCACATTTTTCGCGCCGCAGTTGGAGACCAACGTTTCCTTGCTGGGGCAGTTGCAGTTTCAGGCGGCGCTGGTGCTGTTTCTGCTGTTGAACGGGCATCTGGTGTTCTTGCGTGCCCTGGCGGCCAGCTTCCGCAATCTGCCTGTCCTGGAATTCCCCAGGTTTTCGGGCGGTACCCTGGCAGGCATGGAGCAGATGGCGCACTACACCGCGGCCAGCCTGCTGATCGCGATTCAGCTCAGCGCTCCTGTCTTGCTGACCCTTTTCCTGATCGACATTAGTTTCGGGATGCTGGGCAAGGCGGCGGCAGGCTTCCACGTCCACAGCGAAAGTCAGCCGGTGAAGGCGCTGGTGGGACTGGGTATCGTGCTGCTGGGGCTGGCCTACACCCTCAGTCTTATGCCCGGCCATTTTGCGCGCATGATGCAGGAAGTGGATCAGTTGGTGCAGCACATCACGTGAGGTTGGTTGATGCCAGGGGACAAGACAGAACAACCGACTCCAAAGCGAGTCAACGAGTCCCGCAAAAAGGGTCAGGTCTTCAAGAGCCGAGACCTCATCCAGGCGCTGTTGTTCATGACGGCCGCCGGAGTCCTGACCGCAGGCGGCCCAGCTTACGTGTTTCAACTGGAAGATGTAATGAAACAGTTCTTTCAGCCCTCCGTAATGCGGGGGGACATGCCGCTCAATGCCGTGCTGGGCCGCATGGGCTATGCCTGGTCGAAATTCCTGCTGCTATCAGCGCCGCTGCTGGCGGCGCTGGCGGTGGCCGGAGCGGCGGCCAATTTCATCCAGGTAAAGGCTCTCTTCGCGCCGGAAGCCATCAAACCGAAGTTCAGCAAGCTGGACCCGCTCAAGGGCTTCAAGAACATCTTCTTCAGCTCAAAGACCTACATTGAGCTGGTCAAGAACCTCGTCAAGTTCGGGGTGGTCTTCTGGGTCTTATATAGCGCCATCCGGGGAAGCTTGCCGAACATCATTCCCACCGCCGGCATGAGGCTGGATCAGACGGCAGCCGTGGCGGCGCACTTGATGTCCAGCATGCTGTTGAAGGTGGGCGTGGTGTTTGTCTTACTCGGCGCGGCTGATTACATGATTCAGAAGAAGCTCTACATGAAGAACATGATGATGAGCAAGGAGGAAGTGAAGCAGGAGTACAAGGAACAGGAAGGCGACCCACACGTCAAGCACATGCGCAAGCATCTTTTCCAGCAAATGATGCACGAGAGCGTGGCCCATAACGTTCCCAAAGCAACTGTGGTCGTGGCCAATCCAACGCATGTGGCCGTGGCCTTGCGCTACGACGAGGCGCACATGCAGGCGCCCCGAGTGACAGCCAAAGGGCAGGATTCCATGGCCCTGCGCATCATCGACATCGCCAAGCAGCATAAGATCCCGGTGGTGCGCAATATCGGGTTGGCGCACAGTCTGTTCGATCTCGAGATCGGGTTGGACATTCCCGAAGATCTCTACGAAGCGGTGGCTGAAGTCCTGAACTTTGTCTACCAGCTGGCGGCTGCCGAGAGCTAGAAGCAGGAGGACACGTTGTTATGAGAGTTGATTACACATTGCCGGCCTTGCAACCGGAAACCTTCCCGGATATGCCGGTTACGGAAGAAGCGGGGGCATCGTTTCGCGACCAACTCCGCGGCCTGACGGTCCAGTTGCCGGTGAGCTGGGAGCAGCAGTTGCGGCTGGATGAACGGCCGTTTACTGGTAGCTATGTCGGGCCGCCGCCGCGGCCACAAACTTTGGAGTTGAACGATGCCGAGTCGCAGCGGTCGCGCTGGCGAAGCATGTTGTCACGACATAGCCAGACTCCGCTGGCTGCCGGCAGCTCCGGCAGTTCGGCGGGCAGGCAGCCGGTGCAGGGAATGCTGGAGATGCTGCTTGAGATGCAACAGATGGAGGATTCCATCGTTTCGCGCAGCGTGGGAGTGACTCGAGGTTGAACATGCCAGAGAACGGCTGGACAGAAGAAGAAATCTACCTGCTGGCGGACCGCGGCCATGCCCTCTATCGGCAGGGTCATTACCAGGAAGCGGCTGTGATCTTTGAAGGACTGACCGTCCTCGATCCCTTGAACCCTTATTGCCGGACCGCTTTGGCCGCTGTCTGCCTGGCGCTGGGTGAGGCGGCACGCGCGGTGGAAGAACTGTCATTCCTGCTGAACCTGAATCCCGCCGACCACGAGGCGCGGGCGCGCCGCTGCGAAGCCTACTGCGACCTGAGGAACTGGAGCGCTGCCAACAAGGATCTGGCGATCCTTCGCCGCAACGGCGTCCGCCATCACACCCAGAGGCTGAGCTGGCGCCTGCAAGCCGCTGGCATTGCAACTCAGTAACAATTCCAAGCAACTTTGCGCCGGGTACATTCGATAACTAGTCAGGATTTGGAGGAGCCAATTCCGATTTGCAGCATGAAGAAAGGAGTAGCTATATGGGCGTGGATCCAATCAGTATGGGGTTGATCAGTGAAGTCGCGGCACCGGCCCTGTCCTCGATCCTGGGGCCAATCCTGCAGGGCGTTGGACAGTCCGCAGGAGCGCAAGGCGGGCAACAGGCAGGAGGCATGGGACAAGTTGCTCAAGAAGCGGAGCAACTCATTCAACAGTTCATGAAGATGTTCGGCGGGATGGGGCAGCAGGGCGGAATCCAACCGGGAATATGCCAGCAAAACCCGCTTCCGTTCTCGCCGGGCGCGGGTGGGATCTCCAGCGGGACCTACGACAATCCCTTGCAATACCTTCAGGGCAACGACCCTGGGTTTACAGTGCGTGGATCCCAAGGCAGTCAGAACATCGACCCCGGATTTAGCGTAGGCGGCTCAAGCAATACCGGCGCCTTGAGTTCTCTGTCCAACCAATACAACAGTGTTCAACAAGAGTTGCAAAGTGCGGAAGCGAGCGGCAATCCGGCGCAGATAGCGCAGGCACAACAAGATGAAGAACAGGTCATGAACGCGATCAACATGATCTCTGCGATGAATCAAGCCCAGTCGCAAGCTATCAGCAAGATCATCAGCGCCATCGGGCAAGCGTAGGTGAAATCCACTTGAGGAGAACAACTATGACAAAAGAGACTGGCACCGCGACCGCTCAGGTCCGACCGACTCAGCTTCAGGCGCTCGCCGCCCTCGCCTTCAACTGTTATCAGCAAGGCAAGCTCAAGGAAGCGGAAACGCTCTTCCGCGGCCTGCGGGTGCTGGATCGGAAGGGGTATCTCAGCTACGCCGGCGTGGGAGCAATTGCCCTGGCGCAAAAGCCACCCAATCTGGCCGAGGCTTATGAAAACCTCTCGAAGGCAGCCGAGCTGAATCCAAACGACCCCAGTGTTCAGGCGAACTTGGGTGAAGTCCTGCTCCGGCAGGCCAAGTTCGAGGAGGCAGCAGGGCACTTCAAGAAAGCGTTGGATCTGGATCCGCAGCAGAAAGATCCCGGTGCCACTCGGGCCCGAGCGATCATCAGGGGTCTCACTGCCGTAGCTAAAGAGGTGGAACGCATCAGGACCGGCAGCGTCGCTGCCTGAACCGCCTTACCGAGTCCTGTAGAAGTCGCCCCGGCCAGCGCCACTCGGCGCTGGCCGGGGTAGATGCAGTAGTCTGCAGCCATTGCTAAGAGTGCTGCTGGCGGCGAAGACCTGATGATCGCAAAAGTCCAGGCACAGCTACTCGAAATCAAGAAAGACATTCTGGGCGGTAACCTGTCCGGGGTCCTGACCCGGTTTGCCGACTTGATTCTGGTGAGCCTGGTGGCGGTGATGATCGGGTTGATGATCGTCCCGCTGCCGACCTTTCTGCTCGACATCTTTCTGACCGTCAATATTACGGTTGGCGTTACCATCCTGATGGTCTCGATCTACATCTCGAGCCCAACCCAGATTGCTTCTTATCCCACCCTGTTGCTGATCACCACTCTGTATCGCTTATCGCTCGATATCTCGGCCACCCGGCTGATCTTGCTTAACGCCGACGCCGGCGAAGTGATCCGCTCCTTCGGCATGTTCGTGGTCAGCGGCAATTTCGTGGTCGGCGCCGTCATCTTTCTGATCATCACCTTGGTGCAGTTCATCGTGATCACGAAAGGAGCGGAGCGCGTAGCGGAGGTTTCCGCCCGGTTCACGCTGGACGCAATGCCCGGCAAGCAGATGAGCATTGACGCCGATCTGCGGGCCGGCATCATTGACTTCCAGCAGGCTCGCGCGCGGCGCGAGGGGCTGGCGCGCGAAAGCCAGTTCTATGGCGCGATGGACGGCGCCATGAAGTTTGTTAAAGGTGACGCCATTGCCGGCATCGTCATAACCCTCATCAACATCGTCGGCGGACTCATCATCGGCGTCGCGATGAACAACATGCCGGTGATGGAGGCAGTGCAGACCTATTCGATTCTTACCATCGGCAACGGTCTTGTCTCGCAGATTCCTGCGCTGCTGATTTCTATCTCGGCAGGTATGGTGGTAACGCGCGTCGCCTCCGAGAACAAGGACGCCAATCTGGGTAAAGACGTAGCCACCCAGATTCTGGGGCAGCCCAAAGCCATCGCTGTAGCCTCCGGGCTGCTCACCGTGATGGCGATCATCCCAGGACTGCCGAAAATCCCGTTTTTTATCCTGGCTGCGGTGACTGGCTCTCTCGCCTATGGCCTTTTCCGGGCGGAAAAGATAAACGCTGCGGCCGCCGAACGATCGCAGGCCGCAGTTGCCGGCAAGGTCGAGACCCCCCAGCTCACCGTCACCGTGCCGTTGGTGCTCGAAGCCAGCGAGGCTCTGAGTTCCTACGTGGACATCGAAACCGACAGCGGAAAGAAGTTCAGCGAGCAGCTACTGACAGTGCGTAATAGTCTCTATTACGAATTGGGGGTCGTTTTTCCCGGCATTCAGGTGAAGGGCAATTCTCCCGGGGAGCAGGGGAGCTACGCCATTTGGGTCAATGAAGTGCCCATCGTCAGGGGACAGATCCGCCTGGATGCTGTTCTGGTAAACGACTCGGCAGAGAACATTGCTCTTTATGGCTTTAAGGGCGAGAACACGAGTAATCCGGCGACCGGTAAACCTGCGGCTTGGATTCCCCGAGACGAGTCTGAACGTGCCAGAGCGGCCGGTCTGCAGCTCTGGGACACACAGGACATCCTGATCCTGCACATCGCGCACTACCTGAAGAAGAACGCCAAAGAATTCGTTGGCATCCAGGAGGTGCAGGTGATGCTTTCCGCCCTGAAGCAATATTACCCGACCCTGGTGGAAGAAACCGTGCCCAAGCCGGTATCGCTGCAGTTGCTGACCGACGTCTTGCGAAGGCTGGTGGAAGAAGAGGTCTCGGTGCGCGATCTCAAGACAATTTTCCAGACGCTGTGCGAATGGGGCCGCATCGAACACGATACTCTGGCGCTTACGGAGCGGGTCCGGGCTGGACTGAAGCGGAAGATCTGCTATCAGATTTCGCAGGGGCGTCCGCTGCTGTTCGTCTACCAGCTCGATCCTGAGATTGAGGAGATGTTCCGGAACTCGATACGGCAAAGCGCCAGCGGCGCGTATCTGGCAATGGACCCGGCCGTGAGCAAGGAGGTTATGGATGCAGCTCGAGCCCAGATCGGCGATTTGCCGCCGGGTGCGCAACGCCCGGTGATTGTCACCGATGGGGAGATCCGGCGATTCGTGAAGAAGTTGCTGGAGTTCGCGATTCCAGAGATCAGCGTGCTGAGTTATGACCAGCTCACGCCGCAGATCAACTTGCAGCCTTTGGGAATGATTGCGCCGGTGGCCCGGGCTCAGATCGCCGGGCAATAGCCAGAGGCTAGGTGGGAGCGGTCGCGGCTGAACAGGTTGTGCGCAGATCGCGTGAGAGTGCGAAGAATCTTCTGGTCACGACCAAGCCCGCGGTTGTAAGCAGTCGATGCGCGTAGCTGTGCTCGAACACTCGAGCCGCGGTCAGGGGCGGACGACAGTTTGTGGTGAGAAGCCAGCGTAGCAACGCGCTTCCGGCAGCAGAAGATGCGTCCGGGGAACGAAGGTCCCACAGGATCGTGTTGGGAGACTGGGCAAGGACAACGGCGTAAGCCTGCAACGTGTCTCCGGCGAAAGCGCCGAAAAACTGGAAGAAGGAGGCTGCATTGCGCAAGAAAGCGGGCCGCTGACACCAGTGGAAGGATTCACCGGGGAGCAGGGGAATTTTCGCAAGCCCGTCTGCATCGATTTCTCGGATCTCAAACGGGGAATCAGCGGCGCCCAGCTTGAGAGAGGTGGCTTGCATGTCGACGAGGGAGTGCTGAGGGTAGAACCGGACGAAGCGCCAGCGGCGCACGGGACGCTCGGGTACAGAGTCGCCCCAAAAGGTGCTGTAGCCATCGTCATGCAGCATCTGGGAGCTGGCCTCGGCTAGGGCAAGAGCGATTCGCTGGTTTCGGAAACTGGGAAGCGCGCCCCAGTAGAAATTGTAGGCTTCAGCGGTCGCCGTGTCCGTGCAGTTGATTCCCACGGCAGCCGCTTCGTCTTTCACGTAACTGATGAGGGAATGCTTGTAGGAAAAGTTCCAAAGTGACGAGAGTGAGAGGAAGCTGGAGATGTCGAGAGGCACAGCGAGCGATGTGCCATGGCTCGAATCGTTGATCAGGCGAATCGCGACATGAATGTTCTGCATGCTGATGGTGCGCAGGTCGGACGACATTGGAAGCACATGTTACAGCGAGTCCAAGTGAAAGGATAGCAACCATGAAAAGCGCCGCTAAAGCGCAACCGCCTGCCAGCGTGAAAGAGGATGCCGGCTGGCAACAGTTCCCGAAATTTGAAGAGATCCTGATGAGTGAAGCGCCGGCACCCGTGCTTGCGAAGGTGGAGAAAACCTGCCGCCTCTTGAATGATGTGATCCAGTCTGGTTCTGAGGCGGATAAGGCGCGCGCGCAGAGCGCCATGACGGCTTATGGCCGATCGCTGGATCTGCTGCGCTTGCTGACGCAACTGCGGGACAAAGCTGCAGCGCAAAAGTAGCAACATCCACCGCGGCAGCAACGATAATTTGAACGGGAGGCAAAGGCAATGTCACAAATTACTGATCCCTTGAACATGGCGCTCACGCCCGGCTACAGCATTGACCAGATCCTGCAGTCGACGCAGCAACAAAGCCAGCCGAGTGGATTCAAGCGAGTGCTGGGCGGCTTGTTGGGTGGCGTCGCGAATGTATTCGCGCCGGGCATTGGCGGGCTGCTGGGCGGCGGGCTGCTGGGCGGCGCCCTCGGTGGTACCGGATTAACGGGGTCTAACCCGGCGCAATTCTTGCAACTGCAACAGCAGATGAACATGCAGCAGGAGGCATGGGAGACGGCGTCGGCGGTGATGAAATGCCGCCATGATGCCTCCATGTCGGCGATCCGCAACATCAGTTAGTCGGTGCTGGCGGGGAAAGGATCTGATGATGGCAGCAAAATGGACGATCGCTCCCACCAACGAGGAGCTGACATTTCTGGTGGAAGCCGGCATCATCTATCGTGATGCCAAGAATTTCCAGGCGGCACGCGATGTCTTTAACGGGATCAAAGCGCTGTTTCCGCGGCATGATTTCCCGGAGATTTTCCTTGGCATAGTCGAATTCCAACAGGGCAACTTCGAGGGTGCGGAAGCGCACTATCGCAAGGCCCTGGAGCTGAACCCGCGCAGCGCATATGCCTACGCCCATCTTGGCGAAGCCTATCTGTTTCGCAAGGACAAAGATTCGGCGCGCGCCCACCTGAAAACTGCGCTGACGCTCGACCCGCTGGGAGATTACGGCAAGCTGGCGCGCCGGCTCATGGAACTGGCTGACCAGGTGACGTTTGCGTGACCTAACAGTTCACCATGGGCATCGATAACATCAAGCCGCCGGGAGGACCTGGGCCCTTCGCCGATGCGTCCGCTGAGATGCCTTCAGGGCCAAAGCAGCAAAGCAGCTTTGCGGAGGCGAAAAACAAGCTGCAGGCATCCGGCTCCAGCGAGCCGGCTCCTTCTGCACTGGGAGTGGTATCCCAGTTCCACCGAACCGCCTTGGCAGATCCCGCCGAGCGGCAGGCCATGGTACGCGCTTGCGTCTCTGAATTGATCGCTTCCGGCCAGAAGGCGACTGGACCCCTGTCAGACGCGGAGAAGCAATCCTTGTTGGATTTTCTCTCCGCCGATCCTGTGGTCCGGAGTCAGATTGAAACCTACCTGGAGAAGGTGTTGGTATAGACATGGAGATCCTGCTTTCAATCAACTCCAAGACCGATGGCAATGGCCGGGAGGTAAAGTGCGCTATCGGCGAAGGTCTCGTTATAGGCCGTGGGGCTGAAGAGGGCGTCCTGCTGGATGGCCCCGATCTTTCGCGGGAACACCTGGTGCTGACGACCGATGGCACCGGCATTTACGTTACCGACCTTAGCAGCAATGGAACATGGCTGAATGGAACCAGGCTGCGACGATCAATACGCAGCCGGGCGCGGGCTGAAGATTCGATCGAAGTGCCGGGATACGTTTTGAAGTTCCGACCGGCCGACCAGCCGCAGAAGGAGCCGGAGAAGGCGGAGGAACCGGAGAAGCCTGCGAAGTCGGAAAAAGCGCTTGCGAAATTGCCTGAGCCCGTGGCTGAAGACAGCCAGCTAGCTCTACCGGCAGCGCAGCCTGCGAAGCCTCCGACTGCGTTTGATCAAGTGCTCCACTTTATAGGGTCTTTCACTTTTGGCGAAAAGTTTCTGATCCTGGTGGGGCTCTGCGGACTGTTGCTCTTGTACACCTACATGGGGTCATGAAGCGAGGTCACCGCCCACAGCACCTTGCTCAATTGCTCACAGAACTTGACGAACTCCTGCGTTTTGCCAGGTTTTGAACCGAGCCGGCATTCGGAGAAGGGCATTATCTGCAACCGCATCGGTGGCGGACGGGTCTGCGTAGGATTGCTTGGGAAGCTTTCAGCACCTGTCCGGCATAGACTTCGCTGGGGTCTGTGAGCTTGTTGGCGGCCAGAAGGTCTTTGGGACCGACGTGGTAGAGCTCGGCAATCGACTGCAGGGTGTCATCCTCTCCGACCTTAACTGCATCCGGGGGAGCGACCTGGACTTCCCCGATATCGATTTCTATTGGCTTATCGCCAACTCGCGGTCCGCCCATGCAAACCTCCTGGATCGTACATTGGGCCGGGGCCGGAAGCATCGATTCTGGGACCCATGGCAGATTCCTCTCTCCAGCCAGTTATCGTGTTTTCCGGGAGAATAGTTGCTGGCGCGACTGCGCGGTCGCTCAGAGTGTTCGCGTAAGCTGATGGAAGCGCGTAATCAGTTCACGATACAAATCCGGGTTTTGCCATACCAGGATTCCACCCGTGGTCAGCACCAGGAGAAAGAGGAGGAACAGCACGAGTCCTTTGCTACTACTCTTCTTCTTACGAACGGAAGGCGTGGCGCCCGCCGGCTTGGCGGCCGCGACAGCCATTGGCTGCTTCGTCGACGCTGCCATCCGGACTGGCGCCGGCGTTGGCCTGGGCAGCACGACGGTCCTGTTGGCCCGCTGAGCGACACTCCGCAAGTGTTGCAGGATAGCCTGCACGTCCTTGGTCCGCTTCTCCGCATGCTTCTCCATCATCGATTCCAGCAGGTCCGACAACGCAGCGGGACAGTCCGGCAGCAGTGACTTCAGTGGTGGCGCCTTCTTTTCCAGCTCAGCGTGCCAGCTTAGCCAATCGAGGTCGCTTTGTTGCTCGGCGAACGATTTGTTGAAGAGGGTTCTGCCCAGCAGGATTTCGTAGAACATAGCGCCGAGAGCGTAGACATCCGCACCGGCGGTGGTCGACTCCGCGCTGCCCTTTTCCGCGAACACTTCCGGCGCGGCATAGCGCGGATTATTCACCACTCCGCCGGTTCCGTGGGTGACCGGTCGTGCGGCGCGAATCGTGGCTTTTCCCATCCTGTCAAACGAGATGCTCTGCGGTGTCAGCGGTTCGATCTTCGCACTCGCAGCGTAGGCCGCAGCCAGCGCTTCCACGGTTGCAGCAAAGGCATGAATAACTGTTTCCACCTGGGCTGGACTATCTTTCAAATATCCTGCGAGGGTCTCGGGTTGTTTGCCCAGTAATTCCTCCAGGCGGTCGGTTATTTCAGGCAGCGGAGATTGAGGCGGCGCCGGACGCGGCTTCACCTCGGCCTTAGGCTCCGGCTTGGGCGTGGATTCCAAACTGGGCTTTGGGCCGGGTTCGGCGCTGGCCTTCGCTTCCGGCTGAAAGGCCGGCCTGGGGCCAGACTTCAGATCAGGCCGCGCGGGGCTCGGCTCAGCCGGCGGTGGCGGCTTGGGAGCAGGCTTTGGTTCGGACGTAAGATCGCGCCCAATTGGCATCGCCTTCACGGTTAAGTCTTGCTTCGGGATCTGCAGCGATACTTCCGGCGGCCTCGGAGCAGGACTCGGAACGGTTGCCAGTCTTCCCGAAAGAAAAGCCCGCCGCTCTTCTTCCCGTTCCAGGCTTTGGGCAGCGAGCGTGTAGATCTGGTTCAGATCCGTCGCTGTGGAGGCCGCCTTTTGGACGATGACTCCCGCCACCGGTCCAATAAACGCGGCAAGTCGCTTTTCTACCTCCTGCAAGGTTCTATCGTCCCATCTGGAGCCGCCGCCCGAAAGCCCGGCCGGTTCGGACCCTGGGCCGGCAGCGCTCTGATCGTCCGGCTGAGCTGTCCCCGCGATAACTGTCTCTGGGGAAATCAGCTTGCTGGGAGCCGTACCGAAAGCAGCTTCAAACGCGCCCCGAACGGCGTCGCAGAAAGCTCGGGCCGTCAGGTAGCGGTCGCTTACGACTTTGGCCAGCGCCTTGGCGCAAACCGGATCAAACCCACTTGGGACCTTGGAATTGATTTCCGAAGGAGGACCTTCCTTATCGTTGCACACACGGTTGATGAGGTCCTGGGCCGGACCGGCGAAGGGGTTCACTCCGGTCAGCAGTTCGTAGAAGATGACGCCGGCGGAGAAAATGTCCGAGCGGCGATCGACTTGCGCCCGAATGAACTGCTCGGGTGACATGTAATTCGTCGTACTCGTGTCGATCCTGGGCACGCCGAAGTCAGCGATCCTAAGCTGGCCTTCACGGGTAAGCATGAGGTTGGACGGCTTGAGCGCGCGGTGAACGACTCCCTGATCATGCGCGTAACTCAGCGCCTCGAGGAGCTGCACGATCAGAGCAGCCGCATCGCCGACAGGGGCCTGGAACCCCTCCTTCAGGCTCCTACCTTCCACATACTCCATGACAATAAAAGCCAGGCCGGCGTCTTCGTCATAGCCAAACACACGCACGACGCCGGGATGTTTGAGGCTGGTTGCCGCCCGCGCTTCATTCTGGAGCCGAGCCACCCCCGCCAGGTCGCGGCTGGAGAGAAGTTCCTTGGAGACTGCTTTGAGCGCGACGCTTCGCCGTAATATGGGGTCAACGCCCTTGTAGGTGCGCCACATCGAGCCCAGGCGCAGGGTCTCGACGATCTCGTATTGTCCGATCCGCTCCGGGTGCGGCCTGGAACCATCCATCTTCCCCACCTGACGGGGAGAACTCATCTGAACCAATACATTGTGCGGGCGTTCGCACGCAAGACTGCGCCAGATTGTAGCAGATTGTCCGGTGGGCACCGATAACGCCGCAGTTCCCTGCAGCGCCCTTGACGCGGCGGCAGCAAGACGGAGGCGAACGTGGGATCTCTCATCCAAACGTGGGATCTCTCATCCACGATCAGGGGTTTTGGATTGTCGGGCTAGAAATGGGCGGGAGGAAACATGCCGAGCAAATCAGGCCGAGTTGATAACTGCCGCTTGAAGCACTCCGCGTGACAAAACCACACCTGCCACTTGCGTTCAGCCGTCTCGACCGTTAGTCGACAGGGGTCGACAGAAGTCTGAGCGATTTCCAACCCGCAGAAGCAGCACGGCCCCCACTTCACCTCGTGCGAAGTCACCCTTTCCTCCGCCCGCAATCATATCAGGGGTAAACGACATTGCGGCAGCACCGAATCCTCGCGGCATCGCGGTGCCAGATGCGCCAAACCGGCGCGTGTGGCGACACGATGTGCTCGAGGTCACCGAGGGTGAACGCCCTTTTGTGGGCTATACTCCTCGTAAGTTGGGCCGGCGACGGAGGTGAGAACGTGCAATTCAAGCTGCACTCTCCGGCATCACATCTGCTTCTCATTGTCATAATTATCTCTTGCTGCGTGAAAGCCAACAGCCAGACTTGCGGCTATCTGGTCCAGCGGGATCAGAAAGTGCGAGTTGCGGCCCTGCCTTCCACCGTTGCGGCCTCGACGAGCGAATCGGACGTCCTTGTGGCGAGCGTGGCAACCGCCGTGATGAACCGAGATATATGTTGCGGCCGACGCTCGGCGCTGGAAGATCAGATCATTGTCGCTTCTGCTTCAACGGGAAAAATATCACTGAGAGAATTAGGAGAAAAACTTCGCGGCAAGCACTATCTTGATGACGGCTCGTCGATCTTTGTTGCTGACCAATTCTGGCCGGCGGCGTCAATCGTGCAAAAGTCAGTGACGCCCGGGGACATCATCAACTCCTTGATGGCCCAGCGCCCGTTGCTGATGAATTGGGCCGGCCACCTGTACGTTCTGTATGGAGTCGCATTCGACGTGTGCATCGACAATAACAGCGGCGCTGAGTTTCCTTCCATCCGCACGTTATTACTGGTTGATACTCGTTTCTCAGGTACTCAGAGATACGTTTCTTTTAATGTGCAAACGGACGATTGGGGTAAGGTAACCGGGCTTCTGGCGCTCGCGATCACGCACAATAAATGACGAGAGGGGCATGATTATGGCTGGTATGGTGACGGACCGCCTGCCGCGTTTGTCCATCAGAGGCGCAAGAACGTTCGCAGTCCAGGTTCCCTTGACCTATCCGCTTGGCACCAGCGTCGCCACGATAACCAGAGCACCGCTGCTGCTGATCGACCTCGAAACCGAGGATGGGATTACCGGCCGCACTTACATATTTTGCTATCGCCCAAGCGTAGCGCGGGCCATTGATGCGGTGCTGCGCGAAGCGGTCTCGCTCGTGAGGGGCGACGCGGTGGTGCCGCTCGACATAATGCCTAAACTCGCCAGACGCTTTACCTTGGCCGGAGTGACGGGTGTCGTCCGGATGGCGCTTTCGGCTCTCGACATGGCGCTATGGGATGCCCTCGCCGTGGCGGCCAGTCTGCCGCTCGCGACATTGCTCGGCGCCAAGCTCAAGCCGGTCCCCGCTTACAATTCGTGTGGATTGGGCCTGATGTCGGCGGAGGCTGCTGCGGACGAGGCTGAAAAGCTGCTCGCAGGAGGCTTCCGGTCCGTGAAGCTGCGGCTTGGCCATCCTACTCTGGAGCAGGACCTTGCCGTTACCCGCGCAGTTCGCAAGCGGCTTCCGGACGCGATCGAACTTCCGGTTGATTATAACCAGGCGCTCACCGTGGCCGAGGCCATCCGCCGCGGACGAGCCCTCGAATCGGAAGGTATTACCTGGCTCGAAGAGCCGATTCGTCACGATGACTACGCCGGCAACGCAGCCGTCGCGAGGGCCCTTGCCGTACCGGTACAAATCGGGGAGAACTTCAACGGACCCGAGGCGATGGTCGAGGCGCTCGGGGCACAGGCGTGCGATTATGTGATGCCGGATGCATCTCGCATCGGCGGAGTGACGGGGTGGATGCAGGCAGCAGGTGTCTCCGCGGCACACGGTATCGAAATGTCATCGCATCTGATGCCGGAAATCAGCGTGCACCTGCTTGCCGCTACGCCCACCTGTCATTATCTGGAATACGTTGACTGGGCCGACGCCATCCTCGAGGAGCCACTGCAGATTCGGGACGGCTTTGCCCACGCTCCCGAGCGTCCGGGCGCGGGATTGATATGGAGGTCGGAAGCAGTGAAACTGCTCTCGCTGGCAGAGGCTGCTTAGCAACATCTGGCACCATCATTCCGGCTTTCCGGTTTCGCTGGTGGGCGCTCCAAAACCGCAACCTGAACGCATGCCCTGGCGGAAGCGCTCGCGCTCCTCGGGCGTCATCTGCTCCAGGCGCTCAGCCATTCGCCGCCGAAACCTGGAACGAGGGAAGCCGCGACCCCCCAGGCCTCCGAACAGAATCCGGCAGAGAGCCAGCACTCCGACAGCCTGCCAGAAGGTTATCTGCCGCCATCCGAACAATCCCGGCAGCAGCCAGTTCCACAATTGCATTACCAGTTCGCCGCCAATCAAGATGAAGATTGCGATTCCGATGATCGCCAGCGGCGCGAAGAAAAGGATCCTTTTCTTTCTCATGTTGTTTCCTCACCTCTTCGTAAACTCGTCGTAAATGCTCTGCAACCGTTCCCGCAGATGGAGCACCGCGTAGCGCTTGCGCGAGAGCAGGGTATTGACGCTTATCCCGCTTTCTGCTGCCAGCTCTTTGAAGCTGCGGCCCTCCAGTTCGTGAGCGACGAACACCTCACGCTGCTCGTCGGGCAGTTCGTCGAGCGCGAGTTCCAGCTCATCCAGCAGGAGGCTGCGCACGTAGAGCGCTTCCGGCCCGGCAGCGGGCGACGGCAGCAGGTCTTCGATCTGCAGCAGTTCGCCGTCTTTATCCTCGACCGCCGCATCACTGAAGGTTTCCGGCCGCTTCTTGCGGAAAAGGTCTGTGATGCGATTACGCGCCACTCGAAAAAGCCAGCCGGTCACGTGCTCAATCGGCATCAGCAGGCGATTGGCTTCCACCAGTTCGTAGAAGACCTCCTGCACGATGTCTTCGACATCGGCGGGATCGGGCACGCGCCGGCGGATGAAATTGCGCAGCCGGGGCCGTTCTTCCGCGATGATTTCCGAGATTTGACGGTCTTGCTCGGTCATCGAGGTGATGCTCAACGCCTCATCCATCCACTCCTGTAGACGAATGGCGGCGGACAATATTGTAGGGATTGGAACGAACACAACGGGGCGTGAGGGTCGCTGCAGTCGCCACGACACGGGGACTCGGACAACACACCATGCCAGAGTCCCCCGTGCCGCGAGGCCGAAGATCGTTGCTATGCCGCCGTTTCGGAAGGCTCCTGCGCCTCGATCAACGGCATGTTGACCAGATGCTCGCTCAGGAACCACGTCTGCAGTTCGTTGGTGCGCAGCACTTCGCTGACCACAAGATCGTTGGTGCCGTCATCGCCCAGCACGGAAGCGCGACTGGCCAGCTTGCGAACTTCGCGGATGATGATCTGGTGGGCGTCCAGCAAGCGCGACAGTTGGACCGGTACCTCCTCGCGCCCGCGCGGAGGGCGCTCGATCTGCGTGGTTTCCGCCACATCCGGTGCCATGGCGATGCTTACGCCCCCAAGCAACTGGATGCGTTCGGCAATCGAATCCACCAGCTCAACCTGCTCGCCGTAATGCTTGTCATAGAGAAGGTGCAGTTGATAGAAGGTCGGGCCCGCAACCTGCCAGTGGGACTTCTTGTACAGATCGCGCAGTGTCATGGTGTCGGCGAGCAGTTGATTCAGTTGCTCAGTCATTTCCAGACGCACGGGTTCTTCGAGCTCAAGTGGCAGCATGTGGCTCACCGTTCCGTAGGCCTGGATTTCACGCGCGCGCTGATGGAGGCGGGGTTGGGAATTAAGGTTGCCGTTTTTCGTATCTGTGTGCTTCTTTGCCATTGGACTCCTCCTTCTGAATCGCTGGAATTTGTGCGAACAAGTGATGACTCGCTGGCTCTCCGCCAGCCCGTCACATAAGGGTACATACCTCGCTGAAATCGAGGCGCGGATTGCGGGGCAACAGCTTCGCGCTGTCGCCGTAGCCAAGGTTGCAGAGGAAATTCGACTTCACGTGGCCAGCAGGGAAGAACTCCTCGCCGCAGTCTTCACACTTACCCGCGGCAAAGAATTCTTCATCAACTTTCGCGTTATCGAAACCGGACATCGGCCCGCAGTCCAAACCGAGAGCGCGCGCTGCCAGCATCAGGTACGCGCCTTGCAGGGTTGAGTTCCGCTTTGCGGTCTGCTCGATGAGCTGGGGATTATTTGCGAAGTTGTCGCGCATGGCCGGGTTGTGGGGAAAAAGCTTAGGCAATTTGTCGTAGAACTTCAGGTCATAGGCAACGATCACCGTAACCGGCGCAGCCATGGTCTTGGCAACGTTGCCGGCGGCGAGTGTCGGGCGCAGACGCTCCTTCGCGGCCGCTGAACGCAGGAACACAAACCTGGCGGGACAAGCATTCGCGCTGGTCGGACCCCATTTCACAACTTCGTACAACTCGCGCAGCAACGCGTCCGGCACCGGCTTGGGAAGCCAGACACTGTACGTGCGCGCCTTGCGAAACAAGACGTCCAGCGCATGATCGTTCACTCGATCCACTTGTCGATCCTCGTCATAAAGCCGCGCTAGCGCCGACGTCTCAGGGATCATCGCGCTGCTACAAGCCCCAGGCAAGCTGGCTGGCAGTGGTGAGTCCGACAAAAACCCGCAAAACCAGAAAGCCGCGCGACCATGGAGAAGATGTCACATGTCCTAAGCGCGATGCATTTATTCCTGCACCACGATCAGGCCTGGCGGATGCCGTGCGCAACGGCTTCGGTGCGACTGGAGGCGCTGACGGGCAAGTCCGCAGAAGGGACACGCTTCTTGTTTCCTCAGATGGATCGGCTGGACTCATTCAGCTTTCACGAATTACGCCGCTTGCGCCAGCGGGAGCCATACTTGAAAACGTGTGTCGCCGGGTTTCGAGCTCACCTGGATATTGCCCTTGTGCTTTCTCACGATGCGTTGCACCGTGTCGAGGCCCAGTCCTGTACCTTCTCCGACTCCCTTGGTCGTGAAAAAGGGCTCAAAGATGTGCGACTGGACCTCGGGCGGAATCCCCGGACCGTTGTCGCCAATCTCAACCACAACGCAGGCATCATCACGGTAGGTTCGGACGCGAAGCTCGCCCTTTCCGCCCATCGCGTCAATGGCGTTGTCGATGATGTTGGTCCAAACCTGATTGAGCTCGCTGCCGAATGAGTTCACCAGCAGAGGAACCTTCTGATAATCGCGCTGTACCACCACTCCCTTTTTGAGCTTGTGGTTCAGGATGGTAAGAGTCGTCTCCAGGCTCTTCACTATATCGACGTTCTGCACCGGCGCCTGGTCCATGAACGTGTACTCCTTGATCGCTTTGACCAGATCCGAGATTCGCGAGGTGCTGCTTTCGATTTCGTTCAGCAGAGTGGAGACCTCCAGCAGAGCCGCGATCCGCTCCAGGGCAGCTCGCGCAGTCTCCGGACCCAGGGTTGCAAATAACGATTCCACCACCGCCGGCCGGACGCCCTTTCCGGCTAAATCAGCGGCCACCTGCCATAAGCCTTCCTGCCCGTGGCTGCGCAGCAGGGAGTCAAGCTGGTCTTCCAGATCGCTGACAGCCAGCGCGCTGGGTGGAGGATCGTCCCGCGCCATCAGCGATGCTTCCAGTTTCTCAATCTCCGATTTCTGCGCCAGTGTGAGCTCACGCCTGCCTAGCTCGTGGCTGGCATCCCGAATCCGATATAGCATGCCGCGAAGCTGGCTGGCGGCACGTTTGGCGGCGGAAGCCGGGTTGTTGAGCTCATGGGCGAGGCCCGCGGAAAGCTTGCCTAGAGCGGCCAAACGGTCCCTCTGTTGTTCCATCCGGGTGGTTTCGCGAATCCTGTCGGACATCAAGCCGACCAGGCGTTGCGCCAGCACTGGCATCTTCTGCACCAGGTCCGGGAACAGGGTCGCGGGAAATCGCAGCACCCGCGCGTCGGTGATCGCGCGCCCTGACACGGTGAAAGACTTCATCCTGGAAAAGGGGAGCACTCCGGTCACGTCGCCGGGATTCATGGAAATCACGACCGTGTTGCCACTGAGTTCACCCCGCGCTTGCAGTTGCCCTTCAAGAATCACAAACATGGCGTCCGCCGGGTCGCCTTGGCGCAGGTAAATGTCACCGGCCTTCACGTGGAGTTCCCGCGACTGACTCAGGAACCAGCCGAGCTGATCGTCGGGCAAGCCGGCAAATGCCGGGATGCGAAGTAGTTCCGATGGTTCGATCATTACACTTTGCTCAGATATTGATGAATGAACTGCACCGCCACCGATCCTTCACCGACTCCGGAAGCCACACGTTTCACCGAGCCATGTCGCACATCTCCCACCGCGAAAAGTCCGGGTACATTGGTCTCGAGGAGGAACGGATCACGGTCGAGAGTCCACCCCTTGAGCTGCTGGCCATCACGAATCAGGTCGGGGCCCGTCAGAACGAAACCGCGGTCGTCACGCTCCACCACGCCGTCGAGCCAGTCGGTCCGCGGCAGCGCTCCGATAAAAATGAACATCGCGCTCGCCGGCACGCGTTCGACCTTGTTGGTGTCCGAACAACGGACCGAAATTTCCTCCAGGTGCGTTTCACCATGCACTTCGGCCACGCTGGCATTGGTCCATAGCTGAATGTTGGGAGTTTCCTTGATCTGGTCGATCAAATACTGCGACATGGTGCTGGCGAGGGAACTCCCGCGCACCAGAATGACCACGCGGTCGGCGTACCTGGCGAAGTTCATGGCGGCCTGGCCCGCCGAATTTGCGCCACCGACTATGTAGACGATTTCGCCCTGGCAGGAGAGCGCTTCGGTGGCCCCGCCACCGTAATAGACCCCCGCGCCCTGCAGGCGGTCGATTCCCGGAGCTTCCAGGCGCCGCCACTGCACGCCGGTTGCGATCATCAAGGCGTGGCAGGAGATCTCACTCCCGTCGGCCAATTTGATAATCCGGTATGACCCTTCCGTCCGCACGCCAACCGCTTCCTGCGGCGACAGGATCTCCACTCCGAAACGCCGGGCTTGCACGACCGCGCGCCGGGCCAGATCGGCGCCACTGAGGCCGGTGGGAAATCCGAGATAGTTCTCGATGCGAGAACTCATTCCCGCTTGTCCGCCCGGAGCTTCACGCTCGATCATCACCGTATGCAGGCCCTCCGACGCGCCATAAACCGCGGCCGCCAGGCCAGCCGGGCCTCCACCGATGATCGCCAGGTCATAGAAACTGGTTTGCGCTCGCGTCCGCAAGCCTACCCTTTGCGCGACTTCCGCCGGAACGCTCTCCAGAAGTTTGGTGCCATCCGGAAAGAGCACGACGGGAAGATTGGCCGCTTCCCGCCCTAGAGCCTCCAGCAAGCGCTTGGTTTCCGGATCGCTGGCGGAAATCTCAACGTCGATCCACTGATAGGGGACATGATTACGTGCCAGGAAATCCCGCAACTCGTAGCACCGCGGCGACCAGCGTGTGCCCAATACGCGGATTCCCTCGAATGTTGGGTGGTAGGAAGCTTGCCAATCGTCGAGCAGGTCATCCAGTTGCGGATAGAGGTGCTCCGTCGGCGGGTCCCACGGCTTCAGAAAAAAATAATTGATGCTGGCTTGATTGATGGCGCTGATAGCAGCGTTCGTATCAGCGTACGCCGTGAGCAAGGCCCGCTTTGCCTCGGGGAAGATGCGCATCGCTTCCTGCAGAAATCCAACGCCATCCATGTGCGGCATGCGCTGGTCCGCGAGAAGCAAGGCAACGTTGTCATTTCGTACCTTTAACTGTTTGAGCAGATCGAGCGCCCCTTCGGGAGAATCGCTTCCCATCACCCGATATTCAGCACCGTATTGCGACCGCAGATCGCGCTCGATCGCCCGCAAAACATCGGAGTCATCATCAACGCTTAACAGAATTGGTTTGGCCATGATTGGTCTCGGTTTTGCGAAGCGCGTTGCTCGGACGGCGCACTTCCCGGATGAAATAATTAGATACAGAAAGGCGGGTTTGGTCGCGTAATCTGCATGATCTTGCAACCGTCGACGCTTAGCGACGGATTCGCCGGCAAGTAGCTAGACCGCAGAATTTCCTCTGACGCCAGCGATTTCCTCGGGCGAGCATCCCAGTTCGCGCAGGATCGCGGCGGTGTGCTCTCCCAGCGTCGGTGGCGGCAGGCGGTAAAGAGGCGGGGTCGCCGACAGTCGGACCGGATTGGCGATGCTGCGGGCGACTCCGATGGCAGGGTGTTCGATCTCTACGATCAGGCCGCGGGCCAGGGTTTGCGGATCATTAAGCGCTTCGCCCACTGTCTGTATCGCAGCCGCGGGAATCTGGGCCTGGGCCAGCCGCTCCAGCCAGGCGGCCGCCGGATGCTGCTCGAGGATCTGTTGTATGACGGGAATCAGTTCGTCACGGTACTTGGTGCGAAGCGCATTGCTGGCGAATCGCGGATCGCGCCCGAGCGTTTCCTCCGCGGCGAGCACGCGTGTAAACCGCGCCCACAGCAGCTCGGTGCCAATCGCAATGACGAAGTGCCGGCCGTCGCCGCCGCGAAACACTTGGTAGGGAACGATGCTGGGATGAGCGTTCCCCCAGCGCTGCGGCGGCTGATTGGCGTTCAGGTAGTTGCTGCCGATGTTGGCCAGCCAGGTAAGTTGCGAGTCGAACAGCGCGGTGTCCAAAAACTGCCCGCGTCCGGTCCTCTCCCTCGCAAACAGCGCGGCCAGGATCCCGATGGTCGCATAGATGCCACAAGTGATGTCTGCGATCGCGATCGGATATCTCACCGGCTCGGTGTCGGGGTTTCCGGTGAAGCTCCATACTCCCGCTTCCGCCTGCGCGATGATGTCGTAGCCGGGCAGTCCCGCTTTCGGCCCGTTGAATCCGTAGCCGGAGATCGCGCAATACACCAGTCTCGAGTATTTTCCACAAAGCGTTTCAGGATCGAGCCCGCGCCGTCCGAGTGACGCCGGCGAAGGATTGTTGAAGATCACTACGTCAGCAGTGGCGATCAGGCGCTGCAGAATGTCCAGCCCAGCAGGTTCGTTGTAATTCAGCGTCAGAGAACGCTTGTTGCGGTTAGTGGCCAGGAAGTAGGCGGATTCCGTGCCGACAAAGGGAGGTCCCCAGGCGCGGCTCTGGTCGCCGACGCCGGGCCGCTCCACCTTGATGACGTCGGCCCCCAAATCGCCGAGCATCATGG
>Ga0335077_10001062_pt1 | contig 32169 bp, 29 predicted proteins | sample Lox_Sample_31_FD_207151 | JGI IMG/M metagenome (GOLD analysis project Ga0335077, IMG submission 207151) | Soil microbial communities from Loxahatchee National Wildlife Refuge, Florida, United States - Lox_Sample_3.1 | ecosystem: Environmental > Terrestrial > Soil > Wetlands | place: USA... | reverse complement strand
CGCGAAACGTAAGTCGGGCATTCTTATGAATGTCCATTCGATCTCCCGGATTGATGTGATTGCTCAGCACAATCAGCATCTCCGGTTCTGGTCGAATGGACAACCTGTTGAAAGATCACAGCTAGTGACGAGTGGCAAGTGGCTGGCGACACTTTTGCCTTGCTCAGCGCAAACCAGTGAACCGGTCCCCGGCTTCGGCGCGCGACCCTCCTTACACTCGGGCCGGGCCATGTGTTCAGCGATCGTGCGACCCATACGCGTCTTCCTTTCCGGGGTCAAAAGACCACCCCAATTCACGCTAGCACGAAGAGAGAGCGATTTTGTCAAGCTGCTCCTGTGGACTTTGCTGGAAGGAGCCGAGAGGCGGCGCTCAGAGTCCGCGGCGGCCGGAGGAGGGGAGAAGGGAATCGGAAATTGCAGATTTGAGATTTGAAATAAGACATCGAAAACCACGCGCCCAGAAACGCCGACGCAAGGGCCGGAGGAGTGGAGAAGGGAATCGGAGATTGCAGATCTGAGATTTGAGATGGAGAAACAAAACCCCGAGTCCAGAAACGCGGACGCCGGGGGGCGCCCGTCAGTCCACACCGAGCAGCGAACTGAATCGTCAACTAGCAGTGTGGTATTATCCGCGCTTCTCCTCGTTAAGGAAGGTGAAAGGGCATATGAATCGCTCTCACGTACGGCGCGTCATGATGGCGCTGTTCGCAATCGCGCTTGCGGGCGTTTGCGCGCTTCCGCTGAGTGTTCCGGCAGCGGGACGACAGGACTCGGACGACGACGCGACGGCCGGCAGCGGGAATGCATCCTCCGGCCCCCACGACTCTGAGAAAACCGTTTGGATCGATACCCGTAACTTTGCGAAGGCCGGCGAAGCTTTTCAAGTGAGCATCTATTTTAGTCCTCCGTTGAAAACCAGCGGAACGGTCACGCTGGATCAAGGGTGGGGCATGAAGCTTTCTCCTTCCACGGTTGTAATCGAGCCCGGGCAGCGGAAGAACGTCAGCGCCACGATCGACAAAGGATTGTCAGGCGTCGCGTGGGTTCACGCACAGCCATCCGTTCCCGGGTATATCGAGAATTGGTATGGAATCCCTGTGGACTTCGAAGCGGCGCTGAAACTCAACTCCCCCTCCACGATTCCTTACGACTCGCCGACTTCCGTCAGCGTTGCGGTGGTGGACAAGGCAGGTCAGCCGTTCCGGATGCCGGCGCATTTGGTGATGCATGTGGAATACCCGGACGGGGAGCTGATTCCCGAGAATCACGACGGGCGCCCCGGACTCGATCTTCCGCTGGATCCCGGCTCGGAAACGAGTCCATCCTTTCAGCTCGGCTCGAGATTGATACGAGGAGGGAGCGAGCACCTCCAGGCAGCTCTGAAAATCCCATATCAGGATCAGACGCTGGCGCAACAGGACTTTACGCTTCAGGCCGACGCCTCCGAGTTGCTTACCATGCTGCTGGCCGTGATGGGTGGCCTGGTGCACGGTGTTTACAAAGTCGTGCGACTGGAAGAGGAGACGCCGGGAAAGCTCTATTCCAAGGCGGTCTTCATGTTGCTCGCCAGCGCGCTCGCCGGATTGATCGGGTATTTTTTCGCTCATCTCGATCTGCTGGGATTGAAGATCGATCCGAACGTCCTGCGTTCCTATCCGCTGATCGGGTTTCTCTTCTCGTATTTCGGGTTTGAAGTGCTGATTCCGAAGCGCGATTCAGGGAAGGACGGCACCGCCGACCCCGACGCCGCGCCAGCCAATCCCAAGGGATGAAGCAAGACTGAAAATCCCCACGCTCTCAGACCGAGCGCGGGGTACCCGCAAAAGCGAATTCGCCACTGAAAGGAGCCGCCGACGAAGGACCGGGCCACCCGCCGTGGCGGATGGCTTATAGGCGGCCCTTGAGAATTTGTTCCACGTCGCGGCGCCCGTGAAGAATGGATGCGACTTGTAGTGGCTTACTCTCGGGCCGATAGACGATTAAGTAAGAGTACACGGTGAAGAACCTCACCTCCTCGTCCGTCAAATCCTTGCGGGGGTGCCCAGCGCCGGGCGTGCCTGCCAGAAAAGCGATTCTTCCACGGATGGCCGATTCAACGCGGTCCGCTGTGGTAATGCTGGTCTGATCCTTGACGTATTGCCAGATTTCGAAGAGGTCGAGCGCAGCCTGCGGCGCAAGAACGTACCGCGCACTCATTTAAGCCTGGCTTTTGAGTTTCGCCAGATGAGCGTCCAGTTGGTCTTCAGGGATTCCTTCGCCGCGGTCGAGTTGTTCGATGCCGCGCCTGATCTTCGCGTTGATTGCGTCCCGGTTTTCCAGAAGCCAACGATCCTGTTCCTCCTGGGTCTCCAGCAAACGGAGCAATACTTCCTCGACGCTGCCGGAGCCGGTCGCCTGAAGCTGCTTCTGGAATCTGGCCTCGAGGGCCGGATCGTGGATTTTGATGTTCACGGCTCAATCCTCCAGGACGGGATCGGATTCTCTTTTCATCGTAGCCGAGGGGACGAAAATGTCAAGATAACGCGGCTGCCGAGACGAAATGCTCGCAATTGCACCCAAAGCGGCCCGCGCGCGCGCTAGCTTCGGTGGGCGAGATTTTCGGCGGCGACGGAATCGGTCTTTCTGCGGCCCCAGTTCGCAGGCTCGGCCGACGAACCCACAAACGGACGAAGGACCTTTGCTCGTTCCAGGGCGTCGGCGATGCTCGCGCAGATATTGTCCGGCCCGACGTGATCTTCGAATTCCGCTTGATGCATCAGGCGCGCGGGTTGCTCCCTGGCGCCGCACAGAATCAATCCTCGTCCCGACGCGTGAACGGCGTCGGCAAGCGCCTCGAGCGCGGCCATGCCGGTGGCGTCAATCGCCGTCATGTTTCGCAGCCGCAGGATGATAATCGGAGGCAGCTCCGCAAGACGCGACGTGAGCTCCTCCAGCTTGTCGGTGGCGCCGAATAGAAACGGCCCGTGTATGCGGAAGATCGCGACGTACGCGGGAATTTCCTTGTGCTGCAAAATGTGCGCGTACCCGTCACGCACGTATTCCTCCGTCACCTGCGAGACCGTCGTCGTTGTCGTCACTTTCCGGATGAAGAGGAACACCGCCAGAATCATCCCGACTTCCACGGCGACGGTGAGATCGGCGAAAACCGTCAGCAGGAAGGTTGCGAGCCAGACCCCGACATCGAGGCGCGAAAGTTTCAGCAGCTCGGGTATCTCGCCCCAATCTCCCATGTTGTAGGAGACGACCAGCAGAATCGCAGCGAGCACGGAAAGCGGAATGAATCGCGCGAGCGGCGCGGCGAAAACCACGATCGCCAGCAGCGTGAGGGCGTGCACCATTCCGGCGACGGGCGTCTTCGCGCCGGCGCGGATGTTCGTGGCGGTGCGCGCGATCGCGCCCGTCGCGGGCAATCCGCCAAACAGCGGCGAGAAGATATTGGCCACTCCCTGGCCCACAAGCTCCACGTTCGGATTGTGCTTCGTGTTGGTCATGCGGTCCGACACCACCGCGGACATCAGCGATTCGATCGCGCCGAGCATCGCCACGGTGATCGCCGGCGAAATCAGAGGCCGCAACAAGTCCGCATGAAAGTGAGGAATCTTCATGGTGGGCAGACCCGCCGGGATTCCTCCGAATCGCGTTCCGATCGTTTCCACGGGCAGCCGGAAAATCACCACGATGGCGGTGCCCGCGAAAAGCGCCACGATGTATCCGGGCACGCGCTTTACGTAGCGGCTGCACGCGACGATCAGCACGAGAGCGAAAACGCCGAGCCCGGTTTCCGTCAGCGAGAGCGAACCGGCCTGGCGCGCAAGCACGATGATGCGCGAAAGAAAATCGCCCGGCACCTGATCGACTTTGATGCCGAAAAAGTCGCGGAGCTGCGTGCTCGCGATGATCACAGCGATTCCGTTCGTGAATCCCACCACGACGGGACGCGGAATGAACTTCACCGCGGTGCCGAGACCCGTGACGCCGAGGATCACGAGAAGCACGCCCGCCATCAGCGTGCACATGTAGAGTCCATCGACGCCGTACTTCGCGACGATGCCGAACACGACGACCACGAACGCGCCCGTGGGTCCGCCGATCTGAGTCTGCGAGCCGCCCAGCGCCGAGATGAGGAATCCGGCGACGATCGCGCAGTAGAGCCCGGACTGCGGCGTCACGCCCGACGCGATCGCGAACGCCATCGCAAGCGGCAGCGCCACGAATCCGACCGTCACACCCGCGATCAGGTCGGAGACGAATTGATGCCTGTTGTAACTCCTCAGACTAATGACGGATCGCGGGAGATATTCTTCGATGTTCATTTCCGATTGATTCTCAGTGGAAGCTCTGAAGAGAGCCGCACACAACCAGTATATTGCAATCGACAGGCTCGCGCGGAAGGCATCGCGCGCGGCTTTCACAACATGAAACCTCCGACCGTGAAAACAAAAAGGGCGCCCCGACCGGATCGATCGGGACGCCCTTTGAATCGTTGAGAAATGCGCCCGCCTGAAAGGCGAGGCGGCCGCTACAGATGCAACGGCTGGCAGCTGCGACTAGTACATGCCGCCCATGCCGCCGCCGCCGGGCATGCCGCCGCCCGCAGCGCCAGCGCCCGCCTTCGTCTCTTCCTTGATGTCGGCCACCAGAGCTTCGGTGGTGAGCATCAGGCCGGCGATCGAAGCGGCGTTCTGAAGCGCGAGACGCGTGACCTTGGCCGGGTCGATGACGCCCGCCTTGACCAGGTCGCCGTACTCGGCCGTGTCGGCGTTGAAGCCGAAGTTGTCGTCCTTCGATTCGCGGATGCGGCCGACAATCACAGCGCCTTCTTCACCGGCGTTGAGTGCGATCTGCCGCATGGGCTCTTCGAGAGCGCGCTTCACGATGTTGACGCCGATGGCCTCGTCATCCTGAAGCTTGAGCTTTTCGAGCGCCGCGATGCAGCGAACGAGTGCCACGCCGCCGCCGGGAACGATGCCTTCCTCGACTGCAGCGCGTGTGGCGTGCATGGCGTCTTCGACGCGAGCCTTCTTTTCCTTCAGCTCGGTTTCGGTTGCCGCGCCCACCTTGATGACGGCCACGCCGCCGACGAGCTTCGCGAGCCGCTCTTGCAGCTTCTCGCGGTCGTAGTCGGACGTGGTTTCCTCGACCTGCGCGCGGATCTGGCGCACGCGGCCCTCGATCTCGCTGGCCTTGCCCGCGCCCTCGATGATCGTGCTATTGTCCTTGTCGATGGTGACTTTCTTGGCGCGGCCGAGATCCTCGAGCTTCACGTTTTCAAGCTTGATGCCGAGGTCTTCGGTGATGGCCTTGCCGCCGGTGAGCGTCGCGATGTCTTCGAGCATGGCCTTGCGGCGGTCGCCGAAGCCGGGAGCCTTGACGGCGGCGCACTGAAGAGTGCCGCGGAGCTTGTTGACGACGAGCGTTGCGAGAGCCTCGCCTTCCACGTCTTCCGCGATGATCAACAGGGGCTTGCCCATCTTGGCGGTCTGCTCGAGCAGGGGAAGCAGGTCCTTCATCGAGCTGATTTTCTTTTCGTGGATGAGGATGCGGACGTCTTCGAGCGCGCACTCCATGCGCTCCGGGTCGGTGACGAAGTAGGGCGAGAGGTAGCCGCGGTCGAACTGCATGCCTTCGACCACTTCGAGCGTCGTCTCCATCGTCTTCGATTCCTCGACGGTGATGACGCCGTCCTTGCCGACCTTCTTCATCGCTTCGGCGATGATCGAGCCGATTTGCTTGTCGTTGTTGGCGCTGATCGTGCCGACTTGCGCGATCATGTCGCCCTTCACGTCCTTGTGGAGCTTTGATACTTCACCGACGGCCACTTCGACGGCCTTCTCGATGCCGCGCTTGAGGGCCGTGGGGCTGGCGCCGGCCGCAACCGTCTTCACGCCTTCGCGGAAGATGGCCTGAGCCAGCACGGTGGCCGTGGTGGTGCCGTCGCCGGCGACGTCGGACGTCTTGGAGGCGACTTCACGCACCATCTGCGCGCCCATGTTTTCGAGCGGGTCCTGAAGCTCGATTTCCTTCGCTACGGTGACGCCGTCCTTGGTGATGATCGGCGCGCCGAATTTCTTTTCGATGACCGCATTGCGCCCCTTGGGACCAAGGGTGATCTTCACGGCGTCCGCAAGTGCGTTGACGCCGCGCAAGATCGCCTGGCGCGATGCTTCACCAGTTACGATTTGCTTTGCCATATCTCTGTCTCCTCTTTCGATTCTTTGGAATGGTTATCCGCGGCCCGCCTTGGCGGGCGCCCGGAGAGGTTACTTTTTGCCGCCGGCTGCTTTCGCCGCGCCGCCGAGTTTTGCGAGGATCTCGTCCTCCTTGAGAATCATGTATTCCTCGTCGTCGATCTTGATGTCGTTGCCGGAGTATTTTCCGAAGAGCACGCGATCGCCCGCTTTGACGTCGAGCGGGATGCGCTCGCCCTTGTCGTTGAGCTTGCCGAGGCCGACCGCGATGACTTCGCCCTCTTGCGGTTTCTCTTTGGCCGTGTCGGGGATGATGATGCCGCCCTTCACGGATTCCTTTTCTTCGAGCCGGCGCACGAGCACGCGGTCGTGCAGCGGCGTGATGTTGACTGCCATTTTTGCGATTCCTCCGATGGTCCCTGATCCCGGAGATGCGGGACGGGATGGTTTGCTGAGAATTGCTTGGGAAGGAGAGACCTTAGCACTCCTCCTAGGCGAGTGCTAATATAGCAAATCCCGGCGGACAGTCAAGACGAAACACGGCGATCGATGGATGGGGCGCGACTGCGCATTGCTGAGTTTAAGACTAGCCGATTCATATGCTTACGAGCGTCCGATTTTTCCGACAGTTGGCCGTTGAGTTGCAATTCCATCGGAGCTACCATCCGAACTCAGAGGCGCGGGCGTGCCGACACTCTTCTATGCGCGATTGATCGGCCTGACGGCGGGAACGCTTGTCTATTTGTTCCTGATCGCGCTGATTTTGGGACATCGGAGGCCGCGGAGGTTCGAGCGGCTGCTCTTTCTTCTGATTCTGTCGCTATTCTTCATATATGCGGGCGGCCTTCTCGAAGTTAATGCAGAGATTCAATTTGGGTCGGTGCCGGAAGCGACCCGTCTGGTGTATGCGAGTTTGATCGCCCTCGGCACTCTGTTTCTGCTGCCACTCGTCTGGCACTCTCATTTCGAGTATGCCCATTCGATTCTTAATCGGCGCCTCGACAAGGTCGATCGGTTTCTCCTGTGTGTTATGTACTTCGTGCCTGTCACAGAGATTGTCTTTGTCACTGTCATCGTCTGGCCGGCAAGCGTAGGTTCGCTTTGGCGAGGATTTCTTGAGTTTCAGGGCGAGGGTCTTATGGGCGCATGGGCGATATGTTCGGTCAGCGCCGCAGTTCTGCCACTCCTTCTCCTCCGTCTCGAGACCCGATCAAATGAGAGGCACCTGGGTTGGGGTCTCTCATCAGCTGGTATCGCGCTTTCAGCGATTTTGATCGCCAGAATCGCGTGGGCAACGGCGTCTCCGCTTGCAGCCGATATCCTAACGACGGCGACAATCGTGGCAGGCATTCTTCCGGGAACGCTGCTGATTTACTTCGCGTTGAAGCACAACTTTCTGGAGTACGGGGCGCAGAGGAACATGGTGTACGCGCTGTCGGCGACGCTGCTGGCGCTGCTCTATCTCTCACTTGTGCATCGCGTGAGCGGATGGCTCGCACCTGTGTTTCCACCGGAGGCGACGGCGAGCGTTTTGCTGTTTGTGCTGATATTTCTCTTCGAGCCGCTGGAGCGCGTGATCGGGCCGGCGCTGCATCGCACGTTTCGCGAGCGAATCGAGAATTGGCAGCGGCTCGCCGCGGATTTGCAGGAGCAGGCGCGGCAGGGCGACGTCGCGCGGCTGATCGCTCATGCGGAGAAACGCATCCGCGATGAGTTCAGCCTGGCGGCGGTGCGAATTTCCGTGCCGCGCGTGCCGGGCGGGGAGGCGCTGAAGTCTCCGGGCGGGCTGGGGCATGTGGTTCAGGTGCCGCTGATGAAGGACCGCAAGGTGATCGGGCTGCTCGAAGCCGCTTCGACGGGCTCGTATCTGACGGGCGAGACTTCCGCCGCGCTCGAATATCTGGCGGAACAGTTGCCGGGGATGTTCGATCTCTGCCGGCTGATCGAAGAAAAGCTGGGGCTTGAACGAGAGCTCGCGGAGCGCGAGCGCCTCGCGATGCTCGGGCAGATGGCGGCGAGCGTCTCGCACAATCTGCGCAACCCGCTCAGCTCGATGAAGACGGTCTTGCAGGTGCAGCTCGAGAAGCCCGATTTGCCGGCCGATCTGCGGCACGATTGCGAGCTCGTGCTCGGCGAAATCGATCGCATGAGCGCGAAGCTGCGGCAGCTTTTGGATTTCGCGAAGCCGTCGCCAAAGGGAGAGCGCGTCGCCGTGGTTGCGCTCGCGAAGCAAGCCGCGGCGCTTTTTCGCCACGACGCGGAGCGCCGCAATGTGCGCCTGGAATTCGACGGCCCGGCGGAGGAAGTCTGCGCGCGGGCTTCGGAGCAGGCGCTGAGCGAGGTGCTGTCGAACCTGATCTTGAACGCGATCGAAGCGCATCCGAACGGCGCGCGGCCGGGCGGGGGATGCGTGCGCGTGCGGCTGGAGCGCGAAGGCGATCGCGTGGAGATTCGCGTCGAGGACGACGGGCCGGGAATTTCTCCCGAGCTGCGCGCGAAGATTTTTCAGCCGTTCTTCACGACGAAGGCCACGGGGACGGGCCTCGGCCTTTCGATCGTGGCGCGGCGCGTGGACGAAATGGGCGGTACGCTTTCGTGCGAGAGTCCGCTCGACGGCGGCATCGGCACGCGCTTTCGCGTGACGCTGCCGATTGCGGACGAGGCAAATGGTGCTTCGATTTGAGTGCGAGCGGGGACTACTTGCTGCGGGTGAGGGCTGCGCATTGGTGCGGCGCTGCGCGCCGATCGGTTACGTCGGACAGTGGAACGCGAAAGGGCGAACGAAAACCCGGACGATGCGAACGTGAAGAGAGGTCCTTCGACTGCGTCCCGCGCTCGCAAAAGACGCGGGAGAAGATAGATACAGACGCGGGACTTCGCTCAGGATGACGGGCGGACATTAAGCGGAGCTAGGAGAATATGCGAAGCATTCTCATCGTGGATGACGAGCCTTCGGCGCGATACGGCATGCGGCGCGCGCTGGAGGGTGCGTACAAAGTCACCGAAGCCGGATCGGCGGGCGCGGCGCGCGAGGCGGTGACGCGTGAGCGTCCGGATCTGATTTTGCTCGACCTCATCATGCCCGACGAGGACGGCGTGGCATTTCTCCGCTCGTTCCGCGCGGCGGGAGATGAGACGCCCGTGCTGATCGTTTCTGCGCTCGACACGGCGCGCACGGCGGTGGAAGCGCTGCACGCGGGCGCGGCCGATTACATCGTGAAGGGCTTCGATATCGAGGAGCTGCGCAGGCGGGTCGCGAATCTTTTGCGGCTCGCGGAGCTGGGCGCGGAAAACGAGCGCCTGCGCCGCGAGCTAGTGGCCGAAGGGCAGTTCGGGCGGATGTTGGGCGGGTCGGCGGCGATGCGCCGCGTCTTCGAGATGGCGGAGCGCGTCGCGCCGACCGACGCGACCGTGCTGATCCTGGGCGAGAGCGGGACGGGCAAGGATTCGCTCGCACAGGAGATTCATGCGCGGTCCCCGCGAGCGGAAAAGCCGTTCGTGGCCGTCAACTGCGCGGCGCTGCCGGAAAACCTGATCGAGTCGGAGCTTTTCGGCTACGAGCGCGGCGCGTTCACAGGAGCGGCGCAGCAGCGCAAGGGAAAGTTCGAGATGGCGTCGGGCGGCACGCTTTTTCTCGATGAGATCGGCGACATGAATCCCGTGACGCAGGCGAAGGTGCTGCGCGCGCTCGAAAACCGGAAGATCGAGCGGCTCGGCGGATCCCATTCGATCGACGTGGATGTGCGCGTGATCAGCGCGACGCACCGCGACCTCGCGGCCGAGATTGCAGCTGGCCGGTTCCGCGAGGATCTGTATTATCGGCTGCGCGTGGTGACGCTGGAATTGCCGGCGCTGCGCGCGCACAAGGATGATTTGCCGCAGCTCGCGGACGCGTTTCTCGCGCAGCTCGGTACACGCCATGGGCGGCGCGCCCGCCTGAGCTCCGATGCAATGGAACGCGTGCGGCGGTACGACTGGCCGGGGAACGTCCGCGAACTGCGCAACGCGCTCGAGCGCGCGCTGGTGATGAGCAAGGGAGATGAAATCGCAGCGGCGGATCTGCCGGCGGAAGTTCGCGACAACACGTCCGGCGTTGGAACGTCGCGCGATGGGGAAGGGAATTCGTTCTTGAGCGAATCCGATTTTCGCGAGGCCAAGCGGAAGTTCGAGATTGCGTACCTGAAGCGGAAGCTCGAAGAGCATCGCTGGAATGTTTCACGGGCCGCGGCGGAGATTGGTTTGCACCGGCAGAGTTTGCAGGAGAAGCTGAGGGAGTTGGGAATTCAGAGGCCGGGGAAGTAGGTCATGAGGCAAAGGAAGCAGAGGAGGTAGAGGAAAGAGAGAAACCGGACGCCTCACGCACCGAGGCGAGTAGGCGAGTGAGCGCCAAGCACGTTTGCCGGGCGCAGCAGTGCTGCGCCCCTACGAAAGACGTCGTCGTAACAGTAGAGAGTGTTTTCAAGTATGAATTCGAGGCGACAAATCGAAGGGTTCATTTTGGCGGGCGGGGAAAGTTCGCGCATGGGGCGCGACAAAGCGTTCCTCGAGCTGGGCGGAGTTCCGCTCGTGATCCGGACGGCGCGGCTGGTGGAGTCGGTGACGGGCGCACCGACGGTGATCGGCAATGCGAGCGCGTTTCGTCCGCTCGGGTTGCGCGCGATCGAAGACGAATGGCCGGGCGCGGGTCCGCTGGGCGGCATCGCGACGGCGCTGCGCGCGTCGAGTGCGCCGTGGAGTCTGGTGGTGGCGTGCGATTTACCGTATCTGACGAAGGACTGGCTGGAATTCTTGGTCGAGCGCGCGCTCGCATCGGATGCGATTGCCGTGCTGCCGATGAACGTACGCGGCGCGGAGCCGCTGTGCGCGATGTATCACCGGGGCTGCGAGGCGGCCATCCGCGAAGCGCTCGCAAGCGGCACGCGCAAGGTGACCGACGGCCTGAGGAGCCTGCTGGTGGAAATGATCGGGCCGCTGGAATGGAAAGGCTTTGATTCCGATGGTCTCCTGTTCAAGAATATGAACTCGCCCGCGGACTATGAAGAAGCGCGAGCGAGGTTCGGGGCGCGTTCGGCGTTCTAGCGATCATGGCCAATCCCTATTTTGAGTTTCGCAACGTCTCGAAGGCGTTCGACGACAACGTCGTGCTGAAGGACGTCAGCTTTTTCATCGAGCAGGGCGAGACGGCCGTGATCATGGGGCGCAGCGGTGTGGGGAAATCCGTCTCGCTGAAGCTGCTGCTCGGTTTCCTGTATCCGGACGAGGGCCGCATCATCGTGGCGGGCCAGGATGTGACCGGGTGGGACGAGCGCCAGTTCTCGGCGATTCGCCGTCGGGTGACGATGGTGTTTCAATCGGGCGCGCTTTTCGATTCGCTGACCGTGGCCGAAAACGTGGCGTTTCCGCTCGTCGGGCGCCCGGAGTGGGAAGATTCCGATGCGATCGACCGGCGAGTGCGGGAGCTGCTTGAAATGCTGGAAGTGTCGAACCTGGCGGACCGCCTGCCCTCGGACCTAAGCACCGGCACGAAGCGCTCCGTGGCGATCGCACGGGCGCTCGCGGACAATCCCGACGCGATTCTCTACGATGAGCCGACCACGATGGTCGATCCGCTGATGGCCGCGCACACGAGCGACCTGATCGTCAAATTGAAGAACACGCTTCACAAGACCGCGATCGTCGTGACGCACGATACGCATCTTGCGAAAAAGCTCGCCGACCGCCTGATTTTCCTGCAAGAGGGACGCGTGGCGTTTTTCGGCAGCTGGTCCGATTTCGAGAATTCCAGCGACCGCTTTCTGCACAATTTCATTCTTCAGGACAAGCTGATCCCCGCGCTGGACGCGTCCGCGTGAGCGAGCACAACGCATCGGATCCCAAGAAGCAGCTTCGCCGCGCGATCGGGCCGTTGGATTTGCTGCTCTTCAACGTGGCTTCCGTGCTCGGCCCGCGATGGATTGCCGTGGCGGCGCACAATGGAACTTCGTCGGTCAGCTTGTGGCTGCTGGCGGCGACGTTTTTCTTTTTGCCGACCACGTACATCATCGCCGAACTTTCCACGCGATTTCCAGAAGAGGGCGGGCTTTACACGTGGTCGAAGAAAGCGTTCGGCGAATTTCACGGATTCATCGCCGGATGGACCTACTGGGTCTATACGTTCTTCTATTTTCCGGGGCTTCTGATCGCCAGCGTGGCGATGTGCGCCTACGTGGGCGGGAGCGGCTCGGCGCACCTGGCGCAGAACCGGTGGTTTTTGCTTGCCGGATCGTTCGTGCTGCTGTTTTTCGCCGTGTACCTGAACATGATCGGCGTGGGCATTGGCAAGTGGCTACAGAACGCGGGCGGCCTGGGAACGTACATCCCGCTGCTGATGCTGGTGGGCCTCGGCGGGTATCTGTGGCACGCGAACGGGTCGGTGACGCACTTCACGTGGTGCAATGTTCGGCCGGCGTGGAACTGGGACACGCTGAACTTCTGGCCGCAGATCGCGTTTGCGTTCGGCGGGCTCGAGCTTGCGTCGGCGATGAGCGAGGAAATCCGCGACCCGCAGAAGACGTTTCCGCGCGCGATTCTCGGCTCGGGAATTTCGATCGTACTGATCTACATCGCCGGCACGATGGCGCTGCTGGCGATTCTGCCGGCGGGCGTGGTCGATCCGAAGAGCGGCGTGTTTCAGGCGCTCACGGCGGGTTCGACGACTGTGCACATCGCGTGGTTTGGGATCATTGCGGCAATACTCGTGGTCTTCGGAAACGCGGGCGGAGTGGGGGCGACGGTCGCGGGAGTGGCGCGCATTCCGTTCGTCGTCGGGATCGACCGTTACATGCCGGCCGCGTTCGGGAAGATCCATCCGCGATGGAGGACGCCGTGGATTTCGATTCTCGTGCAGGCGGGAATTTCGTGCGCGATCCTGCTCGTGATCCAGCTGAACGAGACGGTGAACGGCGCCTACCAAATTCTCGTGGACGCGGCGACGATTCTCTATTTCATTCCGTTCGCTTACATGTACGCGGCGATCATCCGGCTGGCGTATCGCGCGGACCGCGAGGGCAACAAGGACGCGGTGCTGATCCCGGGCGGAAAATTCGGCGTCTGGATCGCGGGGCTGATGGGAATGAGCATCGTGCTGGCGGCGATCGGGCTGTCGTTCGTGCCGCCGGCCGAGTCCGCGCACAAGTGGCTCTTTGAATTGAAGCTCGTCGGCGGAACCGCCGGCGGAATCATGCTGGGTCTCGTGCTGTATTACCGCGGCGTGCTCGCGAAACGGCGCGATGCGGCGCTCGCCGCGAAGTAAATCGCGGCAACACCAAGCACACGCCGGTGCCTTGACCGGCCTCCGATGAACGCAAAATCAATTCTGCACGGATCGTTTCGCGCCGGCATCACCATGAAGGGTGTCGACGGTATGCTGGAAGCGATTGGCGGCGTGCTTTTGTGGTTCGTCAAGACGTCGGCGATGGGCAAGACGCTTCACACGCTGTTCGAGCACGAGCTTTCGCGCGATCCACACGACTTCATCGCCATGCATCTGCTTCACGCTTCGGAGAAGCTGGCCCACAGCGATCCGCTTTTCGCGTCGATTTATTTGCTCTCGCACGGAATCATCAAGGCGGCGCTGGCCGCGGCGCTGTGGATGAACGAGCTGTGGGCGTATCCGCTGGCGATTTTCGTATTCAGCACATTCAGCGTGTATCAGGTGTATCGCTACGCGCACACACATTCAGTGGCGCTGCTGCTGCTGACGGTGTTCGACGTGGCGATCGTTTATCTCACGTGGCAGGAATATCGCATGCAGAAAGCGACGCGGGATGCGCGGGGAAGCGGCCGAATTTGTAGCGCGACCGGAACGCCCAGCCTAGAAACCTTCTTCAATGAGCTTGCTGATGGTGAGGCGCGATGCTCCCGAACCTTTGCGCGCTTCGAGCAGGCTCTCCACGTACTTCGCGAGAATGTCGCACTCGATATTCACGGCGTCGCCGGGCGCCATCGCGCGGATGTTGGTGTGCGCGTGCGTGAAGGGAATGATGGCGAATTCGGCGACGCCGTCCTGCCAGCGCGCGACGGTGAGGCTGATGCCGTCGATCGCGATCGAGCCTTTTTCCGCGACGTAGCGGCGGAGCTCGGGCGGGACGCGCACCGCGAGCCACCAATTGTCGCCTTCGGGCGCGAGGTTTGTGACGCGGCCGACGCCGTCCACGTGGCCCTGGACGAAATGGCCGCCCAGGCGAGCGTTGGCCGCGAGCGGACGTTCGAGATTCACGAGGGCGCCGGCCTTCTTTTCGCCGAGCGACGTGCGGCGCAGCGTTTCGCCGGAAAGATCGGCGGAGAAGGAATCGGCGCCGAATTCGGCGACGGTGAGGCAGCAGCCGTTGACGGCAATGCTATCGCCGAGCTTCATCGCCGCCGCAATTTCGCGCACGCCCGCGAAGCCGACGCGGAGGCGGCCGCCATCGTCGCGTCGCTCGAGCGAGTCAATTGTGCCGACGTGTTCCGTGATTCCCGTAAACATCGTGAAAATATCCTTCGACGACGAAGTCGGGGCCGCAGCGATGCAATGACAGATCGCGGAGCGCCGGCGAATTCTGAAACCAGCGCGGCGAAACGCGCGCCATGGGGACGCCGCAGGTCCCCATCACCCTGGGAGCATAGAAGAGAATCATCTTGTCCACAATTCCAGCCTCGAGCGCGGCGCCGTTGAGCTCCGCGCCGGCTTCGAGGAGCACGTGGAGGACTTGCCGCTTCGCGAGCCCGCGGAGGACGGCGTGGAGATCGACGCGGCCGCGGCGTGCAGGCACGGGGACGATTTCGACGCCCGCTTTCGCGAGAGCGCGGGCACGCGGCGAATCCGCGCGCTGCGTGGTGAAGACGATCACGTCGCGCTTCGCGGATTTCACGAGCTTCGATTTCAGCGGCAGGCGAAGACGTGAATCCACTACGGCGCGCAGCAGACGGCGCCTGCGCGGTTGGCCGGTGCGGTCGGAGAGGCGCGGATCGTCCGCGAGGACGGTGCCGATGCCGGTGAGGAGGGCGTCGGCGGAGTGGCGGATGCGCTGGACTTCTGCGTGCGAGGCGTCGCTGGTGATCCACGTGGTGCTGCCGGAGCGCGCGGCGATTTGGCCGTCGAGCGTGAGAGCCGTTTTCAGTGTTACGAAGGGAAGGCCGGTGCGGATCCATTTCGCGAACGCTTCGTTGAGCTGGTTCGCGGCGCGGCCGGATGTTTCCACTCGAACGCCGAGGCCGGCGCGTTTCAGCTCGGCGAAGCCGCGGCCTGCAACGGCGGGATTTGGATCGCGCATCGCGGCGACGACGCGCGCGACGCCGGCGGCGATGAGCGCTTTCGTGCAGGGGCCCGTGCGTCCTGTGGTACAGCACGGCTCGAGCGTGACGTAGAGCGTCGAGCCGCGCGCGCGCTTGCCCGCTTTCTTGAGCGCGAGGATTTCGGCGTGATCGCGCTTGTCGTAAACGTGGAAGCCTTCGCCGATTACGCGGCCGCTTTTTACGAGCACCGCGCCGACGGTCGGATTGGGGTGCGCGAGCGCCGCACCGCGGCGCGCGAGATCGAGCGCGCGCTGCATCCAGGCGGAGTCGGCTGCGCTAGTCGAAGAGCGAGTTGACATAAGTTTGCGCGTCGAAGGGCACGAGATCGTCCACCTGCTCGCCGGTGCCGACGAAGCGAATCGGCAGATTCAGTTCACGCGCGATCGCGACGACGATGCCGCCCTTCGCGGTGCCATCGAGCTTCGTAAGCACAATGCCGGTGACACCCGCGTGGCTCCAGAATTCGCGCGCCTGGTTGAGGCCGTTCTGGCCGGTGGTGGCGTCGAGTACGAGCAGCACGTCGTGCGGCGCGCCGGGAACCACTTTGGCGGCAGTGCGCTTCATTTTTTCAAGCTCGGCCATCAAATTGGATTTCGTGTGCAGGCGACCGGCGGTGTCGACGATCACGACGTCGGCGGAATGCGCCTTGGCCGCGGAGAGGCCGTCGAAAACGACCGCGGCGGGATCGGCGCCGGATTTCTGCTTGACGATTTCGACATCCGAGCGGCGCGCCCAGATTTCCAATTGCTCGATCGCGGCGGCACGGAATGTGTCCGCGGCGCAGAGGACGACACTCGCGCCTTCTTTTTTGAGACGATTCGCGAGCTTGCCGATCGTCGTGGTTTTTCCGGTGCCGTTGACGCCGACGACGAAAATGACGCGGGGTGCAGGCACCGTTTGTCCATCGGGGCTCGCGGCCGGTGCGACGAGGATTTTCATCATCTGCTGCTTGAGCGCGTCTTTCAGGCCGGCGGCGTCACTGATTCTGTGCTCATTCACCTGCTCGCGAAGCGCGGCGAGGACTTCCTTGGTGGTGCGCACGCCGATGTCCGCGACGAGCAAGGCGGATTCGAGCTGCTTCAGCACCTCGGGATCGACGGGCCGGTTGCCCGTGAGCAGCTGCTCGACGCGCGCGGCGAGTTCCGTGCGTGTCTTGCTGACCGACTGCTTCAGCCGGTCGAGCAGCGAGCCTTCTTTTTTTCCGAACAGTGAGATCATGGATTTCTTTGCATGAAGGCGAAGCACATTATTCTAGCAGAGGACAGAAGAGCGTGCCGCGCTGAAGGCCGCGGCGCTACACGCAAACCTGATAACATTCGAGCGAGTTCGCGCTCGTTGATGTTACCTTCGACCGCGAGGCCGCGCGCAGTCCGGCGCCGATGGCTCCCATGCACGAACGATTCGAGTTCTCCGATCTACGCGAGGTGTTTGCCAAGGCGAGTGAGGAGAAGTCCGGCGACCAACTGGCGGGGATCGCGGCGCGGTCGGAGCGGGAGCGGGTCGCGGCGAAGCGGCAGCTTGCGGATTTGCCTCTCAGCGAGATTGTCGAGCAGCCGCTGATCGACCCCGACAACGACGAAGTGAGCCGGCTGATTCTCGAATCCTTCGACCAGCAAGCTTTTCAAGCCATCAAGAGCATGACCGTCGGTGAATTCCGCGAGCACATCCTCGATGACGCGACCGGCGAGGCGGAACTGAAGCAGCTTCAGCGCGCGATTATTCCGGAGATCGCCGCGGCGCTGGCGAAGATCATGAGCAACAAGGATCTCGTCCTGGCGGCGGCGAAGATCCGCAACGTGACGCGGTGCCGCAACACAATGGGCGAGCGCGGAGTGCTCGGCATCCGCGTGCAGCCGAATCATCCGGTCGATGACCTCGGCGGGATTCTGCTCGCGGCGTTCGAAGGGCTGCTCTACGGCTGTGGCGACGCCGTGATCGGAGTGAATCCCGCGTCGGATTCGGTCGGGACAGTGAGCGCGATTCTGCGCGCTCTCGATCGGCTGGTCGAGACCTACAAGGTGCCGACGCAAACCTGTTGTCTCGCGCACATCAGCACGCAGCTTGCGGCGATGGAGCGAGGCGCACCGGTCGATCTGTTGTTCCAGTCCATCGCCGGGACGGAAGCGGCCAATCGCAGCTTCGGCATTTCGCTGGAAACATTGCGCGAAGGGCGCGAGCGAGTGATCGCGCATCATCAGAGCCGCGACGTGGCGTGGACCGGTTCGCAAGCGATGTATTTCGAGACGGGTCAGGGAAGCGCGCTTTCCGCCGAAGCGCATCACGGCGTGGATCAACTGACGCTCGAGGCGCGCGCCTACGGCGTCGCGCGGGCGTTCGATCCGTTCATCGTGAACAGCGTGGTCGGCTTCATCGGGCCGGAGTATCTGTACGACGAGCGGCAGATCATCCGCGCGGGCCTGGAAGATCATTTCATGGGGAAGCTGCTCGGGCTGCCGATGGGCTGCGACGTCTGCTACACGAATCACGCGGCGGCCGATCAGAACTCGGCGGACAATCTTCTGCTGCTGCTGGGTGCGGCGGGGTGCAACTACTTCATGGGCGTCCCGTGTTCCGACGACGTGATGCTGAATTATCAATCGACGAGCTATCACGATGCGCTGGCCGTGAGGCGGCTATTCAAATTGCGGCCCGCGCCTGAATTTCTGGCATGGCTCGAGGCGTCGGGAATTTATCGCGACGCGGAGCCGGCGTTGCTGGATGCGCCGGCGCGACGGCAACTGATGCGAGGTCTCGAAGCGTCGTTGGCGGACCTTCGGTAGAAGACAAAGCGGCGGCAAGCCGCCGCACTCCACACGGATTGCGCCGCCATGGGGATCGAGTGGGATGGCCCGCGGTAGCTAAGAAGATTTGCCGGGCGTGGTCCGCCGCGGCGGACTACGCCTCTACGAAGAAATGTAGCTGGCGGGGAGGAGGATGACTGGATGGCGGACGAAAAGGATTCCGCGCTTGCGGGTGGTGAGCTTCCGGAAATCGTGCGGAAGATTCGCGCGCGTACTCCATCTCGATTGTTGGTTGGCCGCGCGGGAGCGGCGTATCGGACGAGCACGCAGATGGAGTTGCGCGAGGCGCACGCGGCGGCGCGGGACGCGGTCCGCGCGGAGCTGGACTTGCAATCGGCCTTCGGCGCGGCGTTCTTGGAGCGATGGGATCTGCTGGAAGTTCGCACGCGAGCGAGCGGGAAGGACGCGTATCTGCTGAGGCCCGATCTCGGTCGGCGCTTTGACGATGCGTCCCGCGCGGAGATCCAGAAAAATTGCCCGCGCGAGAGCGATCTCCAGATCGCGATTGGCGACGGCTTGTCGGTGACGGCCGTGGCGGCGCAGGTTCCGCGGCTGCTCCCGTTGCTTCATGAGGGCGCGAAGGCGCGCGGATGGAAGGTCGGCCGGACGCTCGCGATTCATTATTGCCGCGTGGGCATCCTCAACGAAATCGGCGAGCTACTGAACCCTCGCGTTGTCGTGCTGCTGATCGGCGAGCGCCCGGGGCTTGCGACGGCGGAAAGTCTTTCGGCGTACATGGCGTACCGGCCGCGCGCGACTCACACGGACGCCAATCGCAACCTGATTTCCAACATTCACGGTCGCGGCCTGAGTCCAGAGAACGCAGCCGCGCGGATTCTGAATCTCGCCGCGCAGATGATGAAAGCGAATACGAGCGGATATTTGCTGAGAGAGGAATTACCCACGTTGGGCTAGAAGCGGCGAGGCTCCGTTGACATCCCCTTCTTCGTCGGCGCTGAAGAGAGGTTCTTCGACTGCGCGTCCCGACCGGGAGATCTCAGAACGATCTCCCGGAAGGAGCAAGGCGTCGGGACGCTCCGCTCAGAATGACGATCCTAGCGTGCGGCTGTGAATTCTTTACACGGAGATGCGCCGAGACAAGTAGGCAGCGGGGCCAGATAACTTGTCAGACCCGCTCGGGGTCGACCATCCTTGCCGGATCGATGATCAGACTTCGACGAGGGTGGCGGAGAGGCGGAGGCGGCCGGTGTGGACGGCGGCGTCGAGAGCATCGACGACCTTGGGGTCGAAGCGCGTGACGGAGAGCGAGCGGATGCGGTCGAGCGCGTAATCGAGGTCCATCGCCGATTGATAGGGACGGTTGGTGGTGATGGCGTCGAGCGTGTCGGCCACGGCGATGATGCGCGCCATGAGAGGAATTTCGTCGCCCTGCAAACCGTAGGGGTAGCCGCCGCCGTCCATGCGCTCGTGGTGCAGCTCGATTCCGGGAAGAACGTCTTTTAACTGCGCGACCGGGCGCATGATGTTCGCGCCCTTTACGGTGTGCTGCTTCATCAGGTCGAATTCTTCTTCGGTGAGCTTGCCGGGCTTCTTCAGAACGCGGTCATCGACGCCGATCTTGCCCACGTCGTGCAGCAGCGCCGAGATGCGCAGCCGGTCGAGATCTTCCGCGCTCAGCCCGAGGCCGTCGCCGATGATCATCGAATACTTCGCCACGCGACCGGAGTGGCCGCGCGTGTACGGGTCCTTTTCGTCGATGGCGGCCGCGAGCATGCGGATGGAGCCCAAGAACAATTCGCGGTTCTCGCCCGCCGCCTGTTTCAGTCGTTCGACGTATTCCTCGATGTCGCCGGCCATGTTGTTGAAGGTCTCGGCGAGCTCGCTGATTTCGGCGGCGCCGCGCACTTGCACGCGCTCGTGGAATTCGGCGCGGCTGATGGCGCGGGTCGATTCGACCAGGCCGCGAATCGGGTGCGTGATGCCGACGGCGAAGAGATAGCCGAGGAACAGCGCCACAAAAGTGACGCCGACGACGAAGCGCAGCGCTTCGGACGTCAGCTCGGTCATGCCGGCGTCCTTGCGGGCGTCGTCGAGGCTTCGCTCGGCGATCACGGCCCAGCGCAGCTCGGGGATGGTGCTGTAGGTGCCGATCATCTCGACCGGGCGGTGGCCGTCCTTGCCCGGCGCGACGAAGTTGGTCGTCTGCGTGGCGCGGAGCTCGCGCGGCAGGTCGGTGATCTGCTTGGCGAGCGGCGAAGTGGAAGTGATGTCGCGTCCGGGGACGAGGTCGCGCGTGTCCGGATAGGCGACGATCTGGCCGTGCGCGTCCACGATGTAAACCTTGCGATCGCGAACGCTCGCATCGCGCAGGCGCGCTTGCAGGCGGTCGAGCGAGACCACCGCGCTCAGCATTCCTGAAAATTGACCGTCGGCGAGCAGCGGAACCGATACGACCAGCGCGGGGCGATTGTCGCGCCCGAGCGCGAACGGCTCGCTGATCGAGTCGAAGCCCTGAATGCTCGAGGTGAACGCGCGCTTCCAGGCCGCTTCGACGAAAGGATCGCGGTCCGCGCTCACGCTTCCGGCGGACGGCCCCTTGGCGCGCGTGTTCACGGCGGTGACGTACATAATGTTGTTGTTGTTTTCGACGAACACCTGGAGCAGCCGGGCGAGCTGCGGCGCGTGGTTGGGATCGTCCACATCCTGAATCCAGCCGGTGAGCGCGAGCATTTGGCGCTGGCTCAGGAGCTGTTCGCGGAGGCTCTGCTCGAACTGGAGCGTTTCGCTGGCGAGGGAACGCGTGATCTCGCTCTGCTGGACGCGCTCGGTATCCTGGAGCTTCTCTTCGCTCAGGCGCAGCGCCTGCCGGTGATAGAGCCACAACGGCGTGACGCTGATGATGAGAAGGGCGCCCAGCACAATCCATAGGATGCGCAGCCGCCGCGTGGTGAGGCGCTTGAGGGCTTGGATGGGCATAGGAATCCCCAATGAAAATGCTAGCGGAGCGAGGCGGGGTGTTACAACGGGACTATCGTACTAGGGTTGCTGCATAAGCTACATGGCTAGAGGCAGTTGAGTGGAGGTAAAGGCTGCCTAGCGTCGCCATTGGAGGCGGCTTTCCTTGCCGGCAACAAGGCGCTCCATATTGCCGCGGTGCTTGGCGAGGACGAGCAGGGAGATCAGGATCGTGGCGATGCTGACGTAGGTCGGGGGAGCGTGGCCCGGCGCGTAGAAGACGTACACGAACACCGGCAGAGCCGCCGCCGCGACAATCGAACCCAGCGACGAGTAGCGCCAGAATCCGACAATCAGGAGCCAGAGTAGCGCCGCAGCCGCCACGGCTTGCGGGCAGATGGGCAGAAGGACTCCCAGGCCGGTGGCCACTCCTTTGCCGCCGCGAAAGCGCAGCCATAGCGGGAACACGTGTCCGACGACCGCCGCGACGGCCGCAGCCATCATCCAGCGGGCACTGCCGCCCGTCCAGCGGCCGGCAATCCAGACCGCGAGATAGCCTTTCCCGGCGTCGAGCAAGAGCGTCAGGATGCCTGAGACCGCGCCTGCGCTGCGCGCGACGTTGGCCGCGCCGATATTGCCGCTGCCGGTGGTGCGGACGTCGGGTCCGCCGCGCGCCTTGACGATGAGCAGGCCGAAGGGAATCGAGCCCAGCAGATATGCGGCAACGAGAATCAGCCAGTAGGGATTCATGCGCCGGCCTTCACGAACGGATAGCTTGCGAGCTTTCTATATTCCGCGCCGGATGGTTTGAGAAGGCTTTCGTAAAGATGGAATTCCGTCTCGCGCGCCGAACCGAAGTCGGCGGCCTTCATTTCTTCTGCCGCGCGCACGAGCTTTTCCACGCCTCCGAATGACCTGAATCGGGCGAGCGTGAGATGCGGCACAAAGGCTCGGTCTTCGCGGGGAATGCCGAGCGGCTCGAGGGCGCGCTCGACGTCCGCGGCAAGCGGCGCGAGGTTTGGCGACGCTTCCACCCCGCAGTACGCCACGCGCGGACGGCGCGCGTCCGGGAAGAATCCGACGCCGCGAAAATGAATTTCCACAGGAGCATCCGAGCGAACCGTGGCGAGCGCGGCGCGGGCGCCGGCGAACCTTTCAGCGTCGCCGTCCGCAATGACGTGTCCGATGAACTTGAGCGTGATGTGCATTCCCTCCGGGCGCGTCCAGCGCGCGCCTTTGCAGAGCGGCTTCAGCCGACCGATCAGATCGCCGAGCGCGTCGCGCACGTCGCCGGGCAGATCGAGCGCGACGAAAAGGCGCATCGCTACGCGCGTCCGGGCGCAGGAAACAGAAAGTACCGCCGCACCAGATCGAGCGCCCGTTGCGCGGAAAATTGGCGGATGCGCTCGCGGTCGCCCGGAAGACGCGTCACGGCCGCGCTGGTAGTGCGCCCGTCGGCGAGGGCGATGTGCACGAGGCCGACGGGTTTTTCCGGCGTACCGCCGCCGGGGCCCGCAATGCCCGTGATCCCCACGCCGAGCGTCGCGCCGGTGCGCTTGCGAATGCCGTCCGCGAGCGCGACGGCTACTTCGGCGCTGACCGCGCCCTTCGATTCGATCAATTCCGCGGGCACTCCGACGAGGCTCGTCTTCAATTCGTTGCTGTAGCACACGACGCCGCCGAGAAAATACGCGGAGCTGCCGGGAATCGTGGTGAGCCGCTCGGCCAGCAGGCCGCCCGTACAGCTTTCGGCGACGGCGATCGTGGCGTGATTTTCGACGAGCAGGCGGCCGACGACCTCTTCCATCGATTCGCCGTGCGTCGAAAAAAGATGCTCGCCGAGAGCGAGCGCCATGCGCTTGACGATTTCGTCAAGCATCGCTTCGGCTTTCGCGCGGTCCTCGGACCAGATGCGCGGATGAAGCTGGATGCCCGTGGGCGACGCAAGAATCGTCGTCTCCGTTTCCGGATACGCAGCGTAGAGCGGCGAGACGCGCTGCTCGACGTCGGATTCAAAAAGGCCCGCGACGCGCAACTCGCGCGTGTAGAGGCGCTGCTGGATGCCGAGCTTCAGAAGCCGCGGCTTTACCTCGGTCTCCATGATCGCGCGCAGTTCCTGCGGCACGCCGGGGAGGAGGATGAGGATGCGGTCCTTCGCTTCGAGCCAGAGGCCGGGCGCCGTCCCGCGGGGATTCGGCAGGATCGCGGCGCCTTCGATAACCATGGCCTGGCGCGCGTTGATCTCCGGCATCGGGCGGCCGAGGCGGCGGAAGCGGTCCTGAATCTTCTGGAGGATCGCGTCGTTGACGCGCAGTTTGCGTCCGAGCAGCGTCGCGACGGTCTCGCGCGTGCGGTCGTCGTCGGTGGGGCCGAGGCCGCCGGAGGAGACGATTACGTCCGCGCGCTCCATCGCGTGGCGGAAGGACGAGAGCATTTCGTCCGGCGTGTCGCCGACCACGGCCTTGTGGACCACGCGAACGCCCGTGTCGTTGAGCTCTGCGGTGAGGAAGAGCGAGTTCGTGTCGAGGCGAGCGGGAGTGAGCAGCTCGGAACCGACGGCGATGATTTCACCTTTCATGCTTTAGGAGTTTTACTCGATGACTACGAGTGAGCGCAAGGGAGGCGGAAGTTTCGCAGGGGTTCAGTTTGCGAGGTGTCGATCGAGTACTTGTCCGGCAATCCGACTAATCAGGACTTAGGCAGCCACTCAGGGACCTCTGCTGGACGAACCTGCGGCGCGGAGTTATATTTTCCTTAATGTATGAATTCACCCGGCTGGAAGAAGAACCCGAACCACAGGCTTCTGGCAGCCGCTTCGGGCCGCCACGCAAATACACTGCTGCGGGTCTTCTGGACCCATCGCAATTTCCATCTATTCGTCCGCGGTGTTTTGGATGTTCGCGACCGTTGGCGGTCGCTGAAATCGGGCGGCACATTTTGAATTGTGACAGGGTGTCGATTCAGGATTTGGTGCGCTTCAAAACTGCCCTGTCCGAGTTCGAGGTGAGTCCAAGCCGCGCCCGAAAAGTCGTCGAGGAGTTTGTGAATCGCGTTCGGCTTAGCTATGGCTCTCAAGGTTGATTTGAACCGGAGCAGATTGAGCGCCCGCTGACCACGGTTGAGTTCTTCAACCTGACCAACCATCCGAGATTCAGCAGGGGAGCGTGTCTCCCGGCGGAGCGGCTAGCCGTTCAGAGGAAGGCCTTCGACATCCCAGTCGAGCGAGAAGAGGGCGTTGGTAGTGGTGATCATGGCGCGATGCGTGGGGAGCAGCGCGAGGCCGACGATGTTGCTTCCGCCGAGCACGATTTCCGCCTGACCCTGCGGCGTGATGCGTACGATTCCGCGCTTGCCGGCGAGCGATGCGGCCACGTACAAATTGCCGCTGCGGTCGAACGCGAGGCCCTGCGGGCGTCCCAAGCCCCGGAAAAAGACGTCCACTTCGCCCGCGGGAGAAATCTTGTACACGCGCTCGAAGCTCGATGTGGTCGGACCGGTGACGTATAGATCGCCCGCCGGGCTGAACGCCAGGTGATAGGCCGCCATGGAGGGCTCGAGCGTGGCGAAAACGAAAATTTCGCGGTCGGTGCCGATTTTGAAGATCGTGCCGCTGCGGTCGCCGACGTAGAGGTTGCCGGTCTTGTCGAACGCGAGGCCGGTGGCGATGCCCATGCCCTCGATCCACTGCATCGCGTGGCCGTCGGGCGAGACACGATGGATCGTGCCTTCGTGGCGGCAGGAGACGAAAAGATAGCCGTCGCGGTTGATCGCGAGGCCGGTCGGATTCGTCAGCTCGGTGATATAGGGCTTCACGACGTGGTTCGCGGTGATTTTGTAGAGCGAGACGGGAACCTTCTGGCCGCGCTGCCCGCTGAAGGTGACGTACACGCTGCCTTCGGAATCCACCGCAGGATTGCCGACGGGATGCAGATTGTCGGCGATCTGCGTGCCGAGGGCAATGGGGAAGGGCGCGCTTTCGATGCTGCCCATCTTCACTTTCACGGCGCCGCCCGTTGCGCCGTCGGGGACGGACGCGATCAGCAGATTTTCCGCCGCGAGCATGATGTTGCCTTCGGACGTGCCGAACTCGACCTGAGGGCGCGTGTGATTGCGCGAGGCGAACCCGCTGCCGCGGATGGCGATTTCGCCGCCCGGCAGGGCCGCGCCCGGTTTCACGCTTTCGATTCTCGGTGTGCCGTTCATTTTCAAGGTCAGTTCACAGTTGGAAGTTCAAAGTCGAAAGCAACGACCAGGCCATAAATTCCGGCTTCAGGGGTTAAAACCCCTGAAGGAACCTGGCTTTATGTCGGAGCTAAAGCTCCGACCCCCTAAAATGCTCTTGCTGGTCGCCCAGCTAAAGCCCGGCGGCGCGGGCGATCCACAAGCCGATCGCCGCGTACACTCCGGCGACCCAATCGTCCGCCATGATTCCCCAGCCGCCAGGCAGCGATTCCGCCTGACGCGCCGGAAAAGGCTTCCAGATGTCGAATACGCGAAAAAGTATAAGACCCAGCAACAAATATTTCCAGCTATGGAGAATCGGGCCCGCGGTGAATAAGCCCAAATACGTGATGAGCTGACCGGAGACCTCATCGATAACGATTACCTGAGGGTCCTTCACCTGCAAGTACTTCGCTGCCCTATTTGAAGCCCACAACCCAATGACAAGAATGACCAACCCAACCGAGAACTCGTTCGCCACAAAATTCGCTTCGGGCACCCTGTCACTCCAATGCCCATTTTCAGGAACAGTCACGAACCTCATGTTTGTGTTTGCGATGTACACGTTCAGAGAGGTTATCGCCACACCCAGAAGAGAGCCCCACGTGCCCGGGGCTTTCGGGAGATAGCCAAGGCCGCAGGCGGTGGCGACGAAAAGCGCGAAGCGAGGCTTTGTCGCCGTGGCGGGCGGCGTAGGTCCGTCCGCGGAATGAGGGTCGGCGCCTGAGGTCATTCCTGGTTGTCCTTGTCGGACTTGCGAAGGTCGCGCTCGAGATCCTCGAACATGGATTCGTCGAAGGCGGGAGAGCTGATGGTGTATTTCTCGCTGGCCCAGTTGCCGAGATCGAACAAGCGGCATCGCTCGCTGCAAAACGGGAAGTCGGCGTCCGTTTCGGAGTCGGTCGGCTTCTTGCAGATGGGGCAGTGCCGCTTCATGGGGAGAGCATACCGCAAAGGGCGGACGGACGCAGCCCGCGGTGGCAGGCGTACCTTCTCCCCGATGATCGAGCGGCGCGACCTGGCTATTTCATCAAGCCATACCAGAGCCAGGTGCCCGTGCTCGCCAGCACGAGCACGCCCGAGATCACCGCGAGGACGACGATCACTCTCTTCAGGCGATCCATCTTCCCGATAAGGACCTGTTGCTCCGAGGCCATCATGCTTTGCTCAGCCTTGTTGAGGAACAGCTGATCTCCCTCCCTCGTGGACAGGGCATTGCCGTAGATCACCAGGACGGCCAGGACGGTGGTGGTGATTCCACACACGATCAACATGTAGAGCAGCGGAACCGGTACTTCTCGCATGGTTGCCTCCCCTCGAGCGCGTGCCAGTGTAACAGACCCGTATCGACTGGTGCATGATTCCACGGCGGCGCCGAATGCACAGTGACCGCCGTCACAGGCAAATGTCCGGAAGATCACAGTTCCGTTAAGACCGGGCGGGCACCTTGCGCGCTGCGGGCGGGCCAGTGTATGGTACCGCGCGTCAGACGTATCATCAGCGGCAACTCGGGGCAAAAGGAGGCTTCCACATGGCGGCGTTCACACTCTTTCACGTAGCGTTGAGCCTGATCGGAATCTTGTCCGGACTGGTGGTCCTAATTGGCCTGCTATCGGCGAAGCGCCTCGACGGCTGGACCGCGCTCTTCCTGGCGGCCACGGTGCTGACCAGCGTCACCGGGTTCTTCTTCCCGTTCCACGGGATCACGCCGGGGATCGTGGTGGGCTGCATTTCGCTGGTGCTGCTGTCGATCGCGATTCTGGCGCGCTACGCGCTGCATCTCGCCGGACCGTGGCGCCCGATCTACGTGGTCACAGCCATGCTGGCCGAGTACCTGAATGTGTTCGTGCTGGTCGCGCAGTCGTTCGATAAGGTGCCGGCGCTGAAGGCGCTCGATCCAACGAAGTCCGGGCCGCCGTTCAAAGTGACGGAGGGCATCGTCCTGGTGCTGTTCGTCATCCTGATCGCGGCCGCGGTAGTCAAATTCCGCCCCGAGGCCCCGCGCGCGGCCTGATCGCACTTCGCGCGCCCATCCGGACGCGACGGAGGAACTCTTATCGCCTGCCGCCGGACTGCGCGGATCGTTCCGGCCTGAAGGATTGCCACTCGCGGATCTGCTCGGAGATTTCCGCCTTCTCGCGCTCGTCCGTCGCATTTTCCCAACGGCGACGAAGCTCTTCGAGGCGGCCCTCCACAAATCCGATTCGTCCCGATTTCGGTGCTGGTTTTTCGCGCCTGCCGTAAGCCATGTTTGGATCGCTCCTCGTATGATTCGGAAACTTCGCAAGTAACCCCGGAATGGTCAAAACGGGGATCCGCTCCGTCTATTGTACCCTGTTCTGCCGATTAGATGGCGTTCGAGTCGATTTACTGGAATCGTGCAAAGGTCAAACTGGCAATTGGTTGAAATTGCGAGTGGGAGGCGGGCGCTACAGACCGTTATGTGGCCGGAGGCGCCACGCCGCGGCCTCGATTCGATTGGCCGGCTTAGTCGGACCCAACAGCGTGCTTAGCCTGCATCTGCGCGACAATTCCCGCCTGGTCGTAGTAAATGCGTTCCGCAACGAGTTTCGTGCAGTCGTCATTGAAGAGATAAAATCCAGCCAGCTCGCAGCGGATTTTGTTCCCGAGTGGCGGCAAGCCAAGATACTCGCCCTTATGAGTTCCGGTGATCACAACCTCGCGAATCGAACAGTTAGGCGCGTCGTGTTCTGAAATGACCTCTATGTGCAGATCGGGCAGGGCTGCGGCGATGGTCTGATAGAAATCACGCACGCCTTCGATGCCCTTGAAACTCGCTCCGAGCGGCACGACATCGTAGTGGGCTCTCTCATCCTGGACGAAGGTGTCGTAGACGCCGGGCCAGTCGTGTTTGTTCTCGCAGCGAATGTGTTCGGCTACGATCTCACGTTGTCGTTCGATGCGCGCATCCATAGGGACCTCCCGCACGGCCGGAGAGTATAGCCCCGCAAACGGCATAGCCCAACATATACATCAGTTGGGCAGACGTGGTGAAGGTGCGAGCGTCATTCGCACGGCATTCGAGACCCTCTTCAGTCACTCAAGTCGAGCGGCGGGGAACAGCTACTTTCTTGAATCCCTTGCTGGAGGGACTGCGCCGCGTTCCGTGGTTGAGATGTCGTGATCGAGGCCGAGGTGGACGAGCGCGATGCGCTGCGCGAGCATTTCATACTGCGCCGAAAGGTGTCCGCGGTAGATCGAGGCGTCGCGGTAATAGCGCTGCATGCGCTCGCCGTCTTTTGCGGCGCTCGAGCCGGCCGTGCGGAAGAGCAGTTCGACCGCTTCCCACACCAAGCGACCGCCGTGCTCGAGGCTCGCAAGAAGCTCGAGGTCCTCTTCCAGCGTGAACGGCTCGCCGCCTTCAGCTCCCCGGCGGCAATATTCCATGTACACATCGCCTGCGTTCAGGACGAGTCGTTTCGCCGCGTTCATCATTCCGAGCGCGAGCCCAAGGTGGCGCTGATAATCGGGATGGAGGTAGCGGGGAATCATCGGCGGATAGAGCGTGGTTTTCGTTCGAATGACTCTTTCGTACTCGTCGATCGCGGCGTAGCCCAGCCCGGCCATCACCGCGACGAGTTCTCCGTGGAAAAACGAGAGGCAGCGGCCCGCGTACATCGGATTGCCGTGCAGCCGGAAGCCGGGGGTTCCATGCGACACGTCGATGTTGAGCATGTCGATATGGATCACGTGGCTTTTGGGCACGCGCGCGCCCTCAACCACGATCGAGTTCGAGCCGCTACCCTTCATGCCGAGGATCGCGCCCCAGTCGTCGAGCATCTTCCATTGCGAACGCGGAATGAGCGAGATGCCGGCGCGAGGCTGGTCCGGCTTCTCGAAGATCAGCACGCTGGGCATGAAGTGAGTCGCGTACGGCGCGCCCGATGCGTATCCCCATTTTCCTTTTACGAGCCAGCCGCCATCGACGAGTGTCGCAGTTCCCGTGGGCGCGGCAACGGAAGGCGCGGAGAAATCTCCGTTGGGACCGAATCCTTCGGCCTGGGCTTCCTCGCCGAAGTAAGAGCCGAGCATCAACGCGTGCCCCGCTCCGACGATCAGGCACCAGGCGGTGGACGGATCGCCGCGCGCGATCTCGATGCCGACCCGATAGTAGGTCTTCAGGTCGAATTCGTAGCCGCCGAATCGCCGCGGCTGGAGGCAGCGATAGAAACCGGCCTTGCGAAACTCGTGATGGATGGCTTCGGAGTGGACTCCGCGGCGCTCGGTTTCGTCCTGCTCCGCGAGGAGCCTCGGGCGAAGCGCGATCGCGCGCTGGATCATTTCGTCCGGCGTGAGATTTGGTTCCGGCACGGGAACCGAGCGCAGATCGAGTCGGGTGCTCATTCGGTCGAACGCCGGGATTATACACACGCCGGCGGAGCGGAGACACGCCTAAGATTTCCGGCGCACTACAGGCGCGAGCGGGATTCGTAGGAGCGGCGGACGCCGCCTGCGAGGGCGCGAACGATCCATGGGGCGAAGCGCTCGAGCGCGACGAACATTTTGCCATGGCCGGTGATGATGCGTTCGCGGCGGCCGCGCGCGACGGCCTGCAACATCTGGCGGGCACAGCGCTCGGTGCTCATCTGAAGCCAGGCGGGGATGGGATCGGCGGCGTCGCGATGAACCACGCCGCGATTGTCGGTGCGGCGAATGTCGCTGGCGACGAAGCCCGGGCTGAGCAAGGTGAGCTTCACGCCAATGGCGCGCAGTTCTGGCGTGATACAGTCGGCAAGCGCGCGCACCGCGAACTTGCTCATCGAGTACGGCGAAGCGCCCGGACTGCCAACCCATCCGGAAACGCTGCCGACAATGGCGAAATTGCCGCGCGTCTTTTCGAGCTCGGGCAGAGCGGCATAGAGAGTGCGAAGGACGCCGAAGACGTTGGTCTCGAACTGGCGGCGGTAGTCCTCAAGAGATAGCTTCTGGACCGGGCCGACGACGCCGAAGCCGGCGTTGGCGAAGGCGACGTCGAGGCGACCGTATCCTTGGACGGCTTCGGCGACGGCGCGTTCGATATCACCATCGCGCGCGACGTCGCAGATCGCGGTGAGCGGCGAGGCGCTGCCGCGCGCGGCAATGTTTTGCGCGACGCGGGCGAGTTCGTCAGCGCGACGAGCGGCGAGCGTGAGCTTCGCGCCGGAAGCGGCGAGTTGATAGGCGAGCTCCTCACCGATGCCGGCAGATGCGCCGGTGATCAGCACGGACTTGTTGCGGAAGAACTCGATGGGCCTGCTCTGTTTCTTTTCCACGAGCGATAAGGTAGCACAGGCCGGGAATCGAAAAACGTCGGGAAAGGCCGGCGGCCGGCGGGTCTAGCGCGAGGAGAGGATCGGGAAGAGATCATTTGGCGGAGGCGGAATCTGCGCGGCTGGGCGCGGCGCTGCGAATTCCACGGCGCGTCCGATGAGATCGTAGTCCTTCGACTCCGTGACTTCGATGGTCGCGAGCGTGCCCGGCGCAGGGAGATCGGCGGCGTCGTTCACGCCTTCGAACTCCGTGATGTAAATTTTGCCGTCGATTTCGGGCGCCATGCCTTCGTGCCGCGCCTCCCAGATGAGGTCGGTGTCTTTCGACGGGCCTTCCAGCATCACCTGCAAGCGCCGGCCAACGCGACGGCGCAGCTTGCGCCGGGAGATCGTTTTCTGGAGCGACATGAGCGCGTTTTTGCGGCGGGCGATCGTCTTCGCGTCGACTTTGTCGTCGAGCGAGTAGCTCTTCGATTTGTCCTCATTCGAGTAAGCGAAAACGCCCATCCAATCGAATTCGGCGGCGCGCACGAAGTCGCACAGCTCGCGAAACTCTTTTTCCGTCTCGCCGGGAAAGCCCACGATGAACGACGTGCGAATCGAGACGCCGGGAATCGTCTTGCGGATTTTGTCGAGCATCTTCAGGAACGCATCGGCATTCGAGCCGCGCTTCATGCGCGAGAGGACGCTACGGCTGGCGTGCTGGAGCGGGATGTCGAGATACTTTGCGAGGCGCGGGTGCGCGGCGATCGTGTCGAGCAGCTTTCCGGTGATGCGATTCGGATAGCAGTAGAGGAAGCGAATCCAGTGCAGATCTTCGATCCGCGCGAGGCGTTCGAGCAGCGTGGGCAGGCCGTCGCGCAGGCCGAGATCTTCGCCGTAGTAGGTCGTGTCCTGGCCGATGAGATTGATTTCGCGCACGCCCGCTGCGGCGAGATTTTCCGCCTCGCGCACCACGGATTCGAAGCGGCGGCTGCGAAATTTGCCGCGAAGCTGCGGTATCACGCAGAACGTGCAGGGATGGTCGCAGCCCTCGTTGATCTTGATGTAAGCCGTGTGGCGCGGCGTCGCGAGAACCCGCGGCGTGAGATCGTGATAGAGATACGTCGGCGCGCCGGCGTTTGGCGCGGCAAGTAAATCGCCCTGGCAGGCGGCCAGGATCTGCTCGACTTCGCCTGTGCCGATCACCGCGTCCACCTCGGGGATCTGCTCGCGGATTTCGTTGCGATAGCGTTCGACCATGCATCCCGCGACGATCAGTTTCCGCGCGCGGCCGAACCTCTTGTGCTCGGCCATTTCGAGGATCGACTGCACCGACTCCTGCTGCGCGGGCGCGATGAAGCTGCACGTGTTGACGACGAGGACGTCCGCATCGTCCGCGCGCGGCGTGATTTCATAGCCTGCGCGCGCGAGAATGCCCATCATCACCTCGCTATCGACGAGGTTCTTTGGGCATCC
>Ga0335077_10001061_pt1 | contig 32186 bp, 23 predicted proteins | sample Lox_Sample_31_FD_207151 | JGI IMG/M metagenome (GOLD analysis project Ga0335077, IMG submission 207151) | Soil microbial communities from Loxahatchee National Wildlife Refuge, Florida, United States - Lox_Sample_3.1 | ecosystem: Environmental > Terrestrial > Soil > Wetlands | place: USA... | reverse complement strand
GCGATTGAATCGAGAACCGGGCCTGTTCACTACGGATTGGGTACTCGAACCAGACGTCCAGCAGCGTCTGGTTCCAGGCCACGTTGGTGCTGCTTGCCAGCGGTGGCCCGTTGAAGTGTGCCACGGCGGCTTCGTAGGAGACGAAGGAACGGTCCGATTCCAGCGACACTCGCGCCGCCGCCACGCGCGGTTTCTTCGGCAGCGGCACGTCATCCTCGTAAAGCTGAATGAAGTCCGAGAGCCACAGCGTCGCCACCTCCGGAAGCATTGGAACGGCCCGGTCTAGATCGAGGTAGCCATTCCCTCGCTCCGGAAAAATCACGTCGCGGATGGATTTCAACGGCACCCGAACCATGACGTTCAAATGTCCGGCCTGGGGCTTGATAAAAAGCTGCGCGGTGACGTCGTTCGGGATATCGTGAGCGGCCAGGGCCAAGGGAAACACGAAAAATAACGCCGCAGCGCGGATGCGGGGCAGGTCGTGTATAATCGCTTCCATTCGTGAACAGTAGCTTACCTCGGAAAGCGGAGGGATGAGAAATATGAATCGGCATCGTCGTCTGGGTGCGATGTTTGTGGCGCTCTTCCTGGCGCTCGGAATCGCTTCCATCGTGCTCGACCGGGTCGCCCGTGTGAAGGCTGCCGCAGTCATGGCGCCGCGATTCGAGGTGGACCCGTTGTGGCCGAAGCCGCTGCCCAACCACTGGCTGCTTGGCAACGTGATTGGCGTCGGCATCGATTCGAACGACCACATTTGGATCGTGCACCGGCAGGGGTCGCTGGAGGCCATGGAGAATTACGCCGCGGCCAATCCGCCCGGTCCCAAGCGGCAGATGGGCGTCGTTGAGGCGGAGTGCTGCGAGCCGGCGCCACCGGTTCTGGAGTTCGACGAAGCGGGCAATCTCATCGGCCATTGGGGCGGCCCCGGTGAGGGCTACGACTGGCCCGAGACGAACCACGGGATCTTCATCGACTACAAAGGCAACGTCTGGATCGGCGGCAACGGGCGTCCTGCTCCCGGCACGGCTGCAGCCGGGAGAGCAGGCCGTGGCACCGCGGCACCGGCAGGCCAGCCGGCGCCGGCGCCAGGCTATTTCAACGACAACATGATCCTCAAGTTTACCCAGTCGGGCAAATTCCTCATGCAGATCGGCAAGCCCGGTCAGAGCAAGGGCAGCAACGATGTCCTCAATCTGAAGGGCGCGGCCAAGATGTATGTCGACCCGAAGACCGACGAATTATACGTCGCGGATGGGTACGGCAATCACCGCGTGATCGTTTTCGACGCCGAGACCGGGAAGTACAAGCGTCACTGGGGCGCCTATGGCAACAAGCCCGACGACACACCGCTCGGCCGATACAACCCGGCGGATCCTCCGGCGCAGCAGTTTCGCAATCCGGTCCACTGCGCCGAACTGTCGCACGACGGACTCCTGTATGTTTGCGACCGCCCCAATGATCGCATCCAGGTGTTCAAGCCCGACGGTACATTTGTGAAAGAAGTGTTCATCGCGAAAAATACGCTGGGCGATGGATCGGTCTGGGACATCGCCTTCTCCAAAGATCCGCAGCAGAAGTACATCTACCTCGCCGACGGCTCCAACGAGAAGGTATATGTCATCCAGCGTGAGACGATGGAGATTCTTACCAGCTTCGGCGATGGCGGCCGTCAGCCCGGCGAGTTCTACGCCGTGCACAGCATCGCCACCGATTCCAAGGGGAACATTTTCACTACCGAAACGTATCGCGGCCAACGCATCCAAAAGTTCCTCTACAAAGGCCTGGCGGCAGTGACCAGGAAAGACCAGGGCGTGGTCTGGCCGAAGTCGTCGAAGAACTGACGCCGGAAAGCGCGTTATTTACCTACTGGTCGGTAGGGTATTGACTTCGCGGCGCGAACCGCCTAGACTCGGCTTAAGACTCACCGGCTGCTTGAGAAAAGGAGCAGACCATGAAGGATGCATTCTGTGTTGGGGCTCTTCTGCTGCTGCCCGGCATTGCCATGGCTGCTGATGCCGGCGCCTCGCCTGTCAGCTTCGCTAGAGACATCGCGCCCCTGTTTCAGGAGAAGTGCCAGGAGTGCCACCGCAAGGGAACGGCCGCGCCGATGTCGCTGGTCACCTACGAGGAAACCCGCCCCTGGGCGAAGTCCATCCGGCAGCGTGTCATCACGCGCAACATGCCGCCGTGGCACCTGGATAAGACCGTAGGGATTCAGGAGTTCCAGAACGATCGTTCGTTGTCCGATGCGCAGATCGCGACCATCGTCCGCTGGGTCGATTCCGGTGCTCCTGCCGGCGATCCCAAAGACATGCCGCCTCCGAAGAAGTTCCCCGAGGACGAAGGCTGGCAACTGGCGAAGGTCTATGGGCAGCCGGACCTGGTGCTCAAGTCCGAACCGTACACTATGCCCGCGCACGGCCAGGATGTCTGGTTCAAACCGCTTACCGATGTGCCTCTGACGGAGGCGCGCTGGGTGCGCGCTGTCGAAATGCGTCCCGGGAGCGCCGCCGGCCGCAAGATGATGCATCACGTGCTGGCGCGGCTGATCCAGGAAGAGCCCGGCGGTCCTGCGAACCCCGGCGCCGCTGCTGATGCCGTCGCCGCGGGTGGAATGGCGAACGCCGGTCTGCTGATGGAATGGGCCATCGGCAAGAACTTCGATATCTACCGCCCGAATTGCGGCAAGCTGCTGCTGCCTGGCTCGCACATCTGGTGGGAACTGCACCTGCATGCGGTCGGCGAGGAGATTCGGGATCATGCCGAATTGGCTGTCTACCTGTACCCCAAGGGGGAGACACCCAAATACCGGACCTATCTGACGCTCTTCGGCGCAACTTCGAACTTCGGCGCCGGCCTGGATATCGCACCGAATTCGATCGCTCAGAGCCAGGGCTACCACCTGCTGCGCCAGCCCGCGCGCCTGGAGAATTTCCAGCCGCACATGCACCTGCGCGGGAAAGCCATGTCCATCGAGGCCATCTTGCCCGATGGCACCACGCAGATCCTGAGCTACGTGGATCACTTCAACTTCAACTGGATGAACAACTACATCTACTCCGAGGAGGCCGCTCCTGTGCTGCCCAAGGGGACGCTGATCCACGTCACCGCGTGGCACGACAACACGCGCGCGAATCCGAATAATCCCGACCCGGATCAGTGGGTCGGATTTGGCGATCGCACGGTGGACGAGATGGCCCACGCCTGGGTCAACGTGACCTACATCAGCGAAGCGGACTACAACGCATGGGCAGCGGAGCATAAACCGAAACGGCCCGCGATTGCCCGGACCCAACAGTAGGCACATCGGCATGCACGCACGGCGCGCCGCAACGGCATTCGCAATCGCATTGACAGCTTGGGCGCAGCAACTGCCCTTCGAACCGCCTCACGACTTCGGACAGAGTATCACCGGCGCGTTTGAAGGCTGGTTTCCGAACCCGGACGGCAGCTTCAATATTCTGCTCGGCTACTACAATCGCAACCTGAAACAGGAGCTGGAAATCCCGATCGGCCCGGACAACCGGATCGAGCCGGGCGGGCCGGACCAGGGCCAGCCTACGCACTTTCTGCCGGGCCGGCAATGGGGCGTCTTCACGATTCGTGTGCCGAAAGATTTCGGCGACAAAAAGCTCACGTGGACGCTGACGATCAACGGCAAAACCACCGCCATTCCCATGAGCTTGAATTCGCTCTGGGAGGTCGAGCCATTCCGCGAAGCCAGCGGGAACGCACCGCCGTTCATCGGATTCTCCAACAGCGGGCCATGGATGCAGGGTCCCGCGGGGAAATCCAAATCAGTCACGACCACGTTGCCGGAGCCGGCCGACCTCACTGTGTGGGTCGCCGATGACGCTACCGCGCCGCTGGCCGGCGCCCGTCCAAGAATACCCGCGGTGGCAGTCTCCTGGAGCAAGTTCCGCGGTCCCGGCGCGGTCGCGTTTGCCAGCGCCCGGCCGCCGGTGGAGAAGGCCGAATTCGAAGCGCCGCCTTCGACGAAGTTCACGGGAAAAGCCGCTACTACCGCCACCTTCAGCGAACCGGGAGAGTACATCCTGCGTGTGGTGGCCAACGACTGGTCCGGCGATGGCGGCCGCGGCTTCCAGTGCTGCTGGTCGAATGCCATGGTGAAAATCTCGGTAAAGCCCGCGCACGACGCATCGCACTGAAAGGCTGACTCGCTTTATGTTCCGAAAGACCTTCTTCCTCTCGCTAGTGCCTGTGTTGGCGGCTCACGCCGCCGCGCCCGATGGAGAAGCTCTCTACAAACAGCGCTGCGCCACCTGCCACGATGGCAAGCCTCAGCCCCGAATGCCCTCCCGTCAGGAGCTGACCGCGCGCTCGCCGGAATCGATCTACCAGGCGATGTTCGCGGGAGCGATGACGACGCAATCGGCCGGCTTGAGCACCTATGAGGGCCGCGCGATCGCGCGATTCGTCACTAGCAAGGAATTCGGAACCGCTACGGCCGCTCTAGCCGGCAAGTGCTCCGCGGCTCCCGGCCCGCTCACCGTGAACGACGGCGACTGGAACGGGTGGAGCTCCGATCTCGCCAATTCCCGGTATCAGCCCAAGCCGGGCCTGGCTGCCGCCGACGTGCCCGCCCTGAAGCTGAAATGGGCATTCGCCTTCCAGGGCGATACCTCGCGCTCCGCGCAACCCGCTGTGGTGGGCGGGCGCGTGTTTGCCGGCAGCACCACCGGCGCCATCGTTTCGCTCGACGCTGCCAGTGGCTGCCTTTACTGGCAGTATGATGCCGGCGCCACGGTACGTACCGCTATCAGCATCGGAAAATCCGGCGGCAAAACCATCGCCTACTTCGGCGATGTTCGCTCCAATGTCTTCGGGCTCGACGCCGCAACCGGCCAGTTGCTTTGGAAGGTGAAAGTCGAGGATCATCCGGCCTCGCGGATCACCGGCGCGCCGGCTTTCTACGATGGCAAATTGTACGTGCCTGTCTCGTCCATCGAAGAAGCCTCCGCAATGGCTCCTGCTTACGAGTGCTGCAGGTTCCGCGGCAGCATCGTCGCCCTCGACGGCGCCACGGGCAAGCAGATCTGGAAGACGTACTCCGTGCCGGACCCGGCCAAGCCGTTCAAGAAGAGCGCCACGGGAACGCAGCTCTGGGGACCTGCCGGCGCGGCGATCTGGTCCGCGCCCACTATCGACGTAAAGAAGAAAGTGATCTATGCCGGAACCGGCAACTCTTACACCGACGTTGAGACCCACACCACCGACGCGATCCTGGCGTTCGATCTCGAGACCGGCAGCCTTCTGTGGTCGAGCCAGGTAACTCCCAAGGACAACTTCACCATGGGCTGCATGCGGGGAACCAACTGTCCCGAGGAGAAAGGTCCCGATTTCGATTTCGGATCGTCCCCGATCCTGCGCGAGCTTCCGGACGGCAAACGCGTGCTGGTGTGCGGACAAAAATCGGGCGTCGTATGGGGACTCGACCCGGATCAGCGCGGTAAGGTGCTCTGGCAGACTCGGGTGGGGCAGGGCAGCGCGCTAGGCGGCATCGAGTGGGGTTCCACCGCGGACCTGGAAAACGCGTACGTAGCCGTTTCGGATGTGATCACGCCGCAGGGCCATCCTGGAGGCCTGCACTCAGTCAGGCTCTCGACCGGAGAGAAGATCTGGACAGCGCCGCCGCCCGAGCTGCATTGCGCGGCGGGCTCGAAGGGCTGCAACAGCGCACAATCGGCGGCCATATCGTCGATCCCTGGCGTAGTTTTTTCGGGCTCGGTGGACGGGCATCTTCGGGCCTACTCGGCGAAGACCGGCGAGATCGTCTGGGACTTCAACACCGCCCGCGACTACGAATCCGTCAATGGCGTGGCCGGGAAAGGCGGATCGCTCGATTCGGCCGGCCCCGTGATCGCCGGCGGAATGGTGTTCACCAACTCCGGCTATGGAATGTGGCAGGGATTGCCGGGAAATGTCTTGCTTGCTTTTGGTAAGTAGTGGAGGAGGACGCATGCGTCTGCTCGTATTCGGATTGACCTGTATCGGGCTCGCCGCCGGGGCCACCTTCGACAAAGATGTGTTGCCCGTGCTGCAGAAGAACTGTCAGAGCTGCCATCGCCCCGGCGAAGTGGCTCCCATGTCGTTCATGACTTACCAGGAAGCCCGTCCGTGGGCCAAGGCCATCAAGGCGGCAGTGCTCTCGAAAAAAATGCCGCCCTGGTTCGCAGACTCCCGGTACGGGCACTTCCAGAACGAGCGGCGGCTGAGCGATGCCGAGCTCAACGCGCTGGTGAACTGGGCCGATAGCGGCGCTCCGGAGGGCGATAGCAAAGACAAACCCGCGCCCTTGCAGTTCCTGCAAGGCTGGAACATCAAACCGGACGCGGTGTTTCAGATGCCGAATGCCTTCGAGGTGCCGGCGTCGGGCATTCTGGAATACCAGTACGTGGTGGTGCCCACGCACTTCGACAAAGACATGTGGGTGACGGCAGCGGAAGTTCGTCCCGGCAACCGGACAGTTATGCATCACGTGATCATCTATGTGCGGCCGCCGGGTTCCACGTATTTGAAGGACGCCCAGCCCGGAATTCCCTACGTGCCGATCCAATGGGAGCGCGACGCCAACGGCGCGGCCGTGCGCCGGATCCCGTCTCCTGCCGCGCTAACCAGCGCCCAACCAGCCACGCAGCCTGCCAATACCGGGCAGCGGCCCGCGGATCCAATGGCCGGAGTAGAGCTACTGACGGCATACGCGCCCGGATTGCAGGAGCAGCGTTTCGACTTGCCCGTCACCGATGCCGCGAAGTTCGTCCCGGCGGGATCTGATCTCGTTTTCCAGTTGCACTACACCACCAATGGCAAAGCCGCGACCGACCAAACCAAGGTCGGCCTCGTGTTCGCGCCGAGCCCGCCGAAATATCGATACCTGACGAGCAATGCGACGCAGCGGAACTTCGAGATCCCGCCCAACGACCCGAATTACGAGTCGCGCTCGGCGGTGATCGTCAATTCACCCGCGCAATTGGTATGGCTGATGCCGCACATGCATCTTCGCGGCAAGGACTTTCTCTTCCAGGCGATCTATCCCACTGGCGAGACCGAAACCCTGCTGAGCGTTCCCAAATACAATTTCAGCTGGCAACTCGGGTACGAAGAGGCCAAGCCGCTCCCGCTGCCCAAAGGCACGCGGATCGAGTGCACGGCGCATCACGACAACTCGGCCAACAATCCCGCGAATCCCAATCCGAACATCTCGGTCCGCTGGGGCGATCAGTCCTGGGAAGAGATGATGATGGGCTTTTTCTCGGTGGTCGTAGATGCCGGCGTAAAGCCGCAGGAAGTGATCGTGCGCACCCAGCCCACTCCCCGCCCGGCACTCTAAACATATGACCAGGATTACCTCGCGCCTTCTGCTTTTCGGCTTGGTGCTGCGGCTCCAGGCTGCCGTCACCGAGCCCGTCCGCGTGGAGCAGGGCATGCTTTCCGGTGTCGCGGGTGCCGCGCCCGAAGTCCGGGTCTTCAAGGGCGTGCCCTTCGCCGCGCCGCCCGTGGCAGACCTTCGATGGCGCGCGCCTAAGCCCGCCCCAAAGTGGACCGGCGTCCGCAATGCCTCCGAGTCCTCGGCCATCTGCATGCAGCGGCGGCCGAACGCGGCCGGCATCGGTCCCGAACCGAGGCCGATGAGCGAAGACTGCCTGTACCTGAATATCTTCACCGCTGCCAAGACCGCGACCGACAAGCTTCCCGTGATGGTTTGGATCCACGGCGGCGCGCTCACCGCGGGTGCCGGCTCGATCTACGATGGCGAGCAACTGGCCAAGAAAGGTGTGGTGGTGGTGACTATCAACTACCGCCTGGGCGTCTTCGGTTTCTTCGCGCACCCGGAGCTGAGCAAGGAATCGGACCGCGCCGCCTCGAGCAACTACGGCCTGCTCGATCAGATCGCGGCGCTTCAATGGGTCCAGAAGAATGTCGCTGGATTCGGCGGCGATCCGCGGCGCGTCACCATCTTCGGCGAATCCGCCGGATCGTGGAGCACGAATCTGCTGGCAGCTAGCCCGCTGGCGCGCGGCCTGTTCCAGCGGGTGATCGGCGAATCCGGCGCCCAGTTCGAACCCATGAAGAGCCTGGCCCAGGCGGAACAGGCCGGCGCGAAGTTCGGATCGCTCGCCGATCTGCGTGCGAAGTCCGCTGAGGCGCTCCAGTCTGAACTGGGAGCCACCTTCGTCGGAGCCACCGGGGCCTACTCGGGACCCGTTGTGGACGGCTGGTGCCTGCCTGAGGATGTTTACACCATCTACGCCAACGGCAAGCAGGCCGATGTTCCGCTGCTGATCGGGTCGAATGCCGACGAGGGCACCATGTTCACACCCGCGACGGTGACCCTGCAATCGATGAAGGAACAGGCGCAGCAGCGGTTCGGGCCCGCGGCGGACGCGTTCCTGAAACTGTATCCCGCGGAATCCGATGCGGAAGCGTGGCGAGCGCAGGCCGCCAGCATGCGCGACCTGGTATTCGGATGGGAAATGCGCACCTGGGCGCGCATGCAGAGCAAGACCGGCAAGTCGAGGGTCTACCTGTACTTCTTCAGCCGCGTGCCGCCAGGTCCCCTGGCCGCGCGCATGGGCGCGTTTCACAGCGCCGAGATCGCCTACGTTTTTCACAACACGCACCGTCCGGGACGGCCGTGGGAAGAGACGGATCACCAGCTTGCCGAAACCATGTCGTCGTATTGGGTGAACTTCGCGGCCACCGGCGATCCGAACGGCAAGGGATTGCCCGCGTGGCCGGTATTCGATCCGAAGAAGGACATTGTGATGGGTTTCGGCAACAAGGTGGAGGCCATGCCGCTGCCGCACACACCGGAACTGGACTTCTGGGAAAGCTACATCGAGAACAGGAGGAAGTCGCCCGAGCATCAGGGCGCGCAGTGAGTTTTGCGAGCCGCGGCGTTACACTCCTGAGCTGCCTCGTGCTATCCGCCCAGGACAAGCAACCCGCGACCGAGAGGTAAGTCATATTGAGCAGCCATCCGAAAACTAACTCCCTCCGCGGGGAATAACACGCCGGCGCAAGGGCGTGTCCTCCACTTACTTGTTCGGCGTCGTCACCTTCCCGGTGGGGAACGAATCGGGATCCGGTGCGCCTGTCCCCGTCGAGCCGAGGAACAGCTTGCGGCCGTCGGGGAAGGTCACATTGCGCGCATTGGCCCGCTTCTCGGAATGGTCGCGCGCCTGGTAGCCATCGACCACCACCTCGGTTCCCACTGGAAACGTGTTCTTGTTCGCTCCGCGGCGGAGCAGCGTGTTGGGGCTGCCGCCCTCCACCATCCACACTTCGGTGCCACCGTCAGCTTTTGTAACTTCGACGTGAATCCAAGTGTGGGGGTTGACCCACTCGATCTTCACGATTCTCCCCTTCAGCAGGACCGGGGCATTGGCGTCGAATTCCGACCCGAAAGCGTGATGCGCCGCTATGGGCCGCACAAACGCCAGCGCGATAAATACCCCAATGGATGCCAAAAGTCTCATTCGCATGAATCACCTCCAACTGGCTCGCTCATTTCGCGGCCTTGGCCGCTGCCTGTTCCTTGTCGCGCACTCGCGCGCCCTTCAGAATGTCGGTCAGCGCGTAATTTGCTTCGTGGCACGCGTATTCGTAAATCTTTCCGTCCGTGGCTGGCCAGGCATACTCGCCGGTCCAGGACCTGGCCCAAGTTGCCGGATCTTCGATGGTGAATCGGTACAGCAGACTCCGGTCATCGATGCGGCTGAAGCGCTCGACAACGTGCAGGTTCTCCGTCGACCCGCGGAAGCGCGTCTTGGCCGTGAAGTTCGTGGTGTCCACTACCAGCGTGTCGCCTTCCCAGTGGCCGACGGAATCTCCCATCCACAGACGAACATTTTTCGGCAGGTGCTGGGCGTTCATGCGGATGACCCGCGCGTCGTGCACCATCTCGGTCAGAATCATCACCGCGTTAGGCGTCTGGACGATCTGATGGAGATTGTTATAAAAATAGTCCGGCAGCGCGGGCGGACCGGACGTGGATCCGAACCCCAACAGGCAGCGTTCACCCAGCGGGCGGCGCTCCGGATCGTCGTAGGCGCCGGGGGCCTTTTCCAACCCAGGATCGTTGGTATTCTCCTGCGCGTCCGAAGTCGGCCGGGCGCGAGCTGCCGCCATGCGCTGCAAAGCACCGGGAAGCATGGGTGGGGCGCGGCCGTCGGGCGGATCAACGATGATCGAGGAGCGAATCTCGCCGTTTATTACGGTGAACGCCGAGCCGGGATCGAGCCACCCGGTGTTGTAGCCGCCGACGTTGCCGGCGGGACCGATCGATCCATCGCCGCCTTTCGGAGGCGCGGTTCGGTCGCCTGCGAGCGCCTTGTCTCCCTGCTCTCTTTGAAGGGCTGCGGCGATCTGACGCTTGCGCGCTTCCTCCTTCGAGTAGACGGCTGGAGCGCCCGCCGGCCGGTCGACGGGCGTCAGCGTGGCGAGGTCGTAGGTGCCTTGCAGGTCGGGATGGCCGTCAGCCAGCCGATGCGGGCTATATGGCTTGGCCGGACCTTTCGGGCTCTGGGCCAGGGCCGGGTCAGGTATCGAGAGTAGCAGAGCGGCTATCGCCGGCACGCCCGTGTATAGCAAACGCCGCATCACGATACCTCCTTCCTGTCAGCGAGTGAGCGGACTCTTGCGCCACTGGCCGTACATCAACTCCTCTACGAACTCCACACATTTGAAGTCGAGCAGTTGGGCGTTCTTCTCCTGGCGCCGGTATAGGGGCATGCTGATTTTCCATGGACGCGTGAACACGTTGGGATCTTCGATCATCGCCTCGTACGAGATCACATCCGGACTGGTGCGCGTGTATCGTTCGACCACGTGCAATGCGTCGCTGTGAAAATTGCCCGCGCGGTCGAACCAGGTCTGATCGTTGAAGCCGGTCACATCCACAACCAGCGTCTCGCCCTCCCAATGGCCGAAGGATTGTCCCATCCACGAGTCCACCGGAGCAGGACCCGGGTCCTTCAGATAAATGTTGCGCACCGCGCCTGCATACTGATACGCGAAGAAGATCTGGCTGGCGCTCTGCAGAATCTGAAACGGCTGGGGCATATAGGTGGCGCGCGGAACTCCGGGCAGGTAGCACTTGATTTCCGGGTCGCGTGTCAGCCAGTTCTCCTGGTTCTCCTGCTTGCGCTTCAGGGCCTCCGGCTTGTACGGGATTTCGCCTCCGACTACTACGCCGAGACTCGGAGGCACCGCGCCCACTGCTCCCAGCGCCAGTATCTGGGCCGCCGGCACGGGACCGTAGGGGCCTGGCCGTAGCGCCATGGCGGGCCGCGCATTGTGGCCTTCGAGATCGTAGTTCGCTTCGTTGAGCGCCTGCCAGATTCCGTTGAGATCGGGTTTGCCGCCATCGGCACGCGGCGCGCGATAGCTAGAGGTCTGGGCTGCCAGCGACATCGCCGCCGCCGCCGGCACAATTATCCTCAGCGCCTTTCCAGTGATCATCCGCATTGAGCCAGCATCCTTGTTAGCTCATCATACCGGATTCTCCGCCCGGGAGCACGCGAAATTTGACCGGACGGACGGTAGGGGCAGGCCCGCGGGACGACCGCCCGACCCGGCCTTCAGACTTCCGCTGATTCCAAGGAGGTTATCGCATCACGGCCGGCGTTCTTTGGCCAAGTTGACTGCGACGGTGCTGCCCGCTACGTCACCGGATCAATTCTCTGACGGCCTTTCGACACGTTCGATTACCAGGTACTCGACCGGTCCCCTGCCCTTTTCCAGCCGTAGCCCTAACTGTTCGCGCAAGGCAGTGAAGATGTCGGGGCCATCCGGCTGGGGCGGCGGTGCATCGCCATTCACTCTCGCGCCCGCCGGCAGCTCCGGCACATAGTGCAATGCCACGTCGTAGTGGTCTGACAGGCCGGTCTTATCTACTACGTTCAGAGGCAGGGCGCGCGATAGGAAGAACGCAAAGTAATTCATCATGACGTTTTGCCCGGTCAGAGATAACTCGCCATTCTGAAAGCGCCCGGCGATCGGTTCGTGCTTCAAGTCCGTGGGATCGTGTAACGGCATCTTCGATCCGTTCTTGTCCACCGTCAGCAGATACGCAGGAAGGTCGCGCGTCTCGCGCCGGATCTTCAGCGCAAAGCGTTCCTCCAGCAGGCGTGCCAGGGCATCGTGGAGCTCATCGCTGGTGCCGCGGCGCTCGGCTTTTGCCTCGATATTCCATCGTTCCGTGTTGACCCAGTCCGGGCCGCCGGAGATCTGCCGGTCGGTGACCGTGTAGGCCACTGTCATGATCATCCGCAGCGGTGCGCCAATGGCCTCATAGGACTGGTTTCCGGGCGGTTGATGGACGATTCCTCGCCGTTCGTCAGGCGGAGTGGGCTTCACGGAAGCCACTTCGAACACAAGTGGCGCCTTATCGTGAGTCTGTTGTTGGGCATGAATCCGAAATACCGGCCCCGCGCACAGTGCTGAGACTGCCGAAAGAGCCGCCAGCGCGTTGCCGGCGCGATTCGACAAGCATCCCCTCATGCCGAAAAACCTCCGCCGAGTCCTTTAGACTCCGACGATCGAAAAAGGTTTCGGGGTGCCCGACGTTGCAGAACCCTAGTGCTTCTTCGAGTGCGCCGGCCGCCCGAACTTCGCGGCATCGATCGGTACATTCGTCTGAACTTCGCTCAATTGAATCGCGTCGCGGCCGTCCATCCAGGCGAAGATCATCCGAAACGGCATCTTCACTCCTCCTACATCGCGATAATCGGCATAATCCACCTGGGTGGGAACGCGGCCGATCGGCGATTTCCCGTAGCGCACCACGCGCAGCAGCAGGCCCGATTCCTGATCGAAGTACAGGGTCGCGAGGATACCGTGGGGGCCCGTTCCCTGCACCACGTTGACCAGGCGATCCTGGCCGATCGCGGTCATGCTTACCTCCTTCGAGGTCTGGCTGGATGGTCCGGGAAGATCGCTGATGGTCACCGGCATGCTCACGCGCAGATTGGTCAGAACCTCCTTGAGCTGAACCGGGAAGGCGAGTTGCGCATCGAGCCGGGCTCCATCCAGCTCGCCACCGGTCAACTGGTACTCGCCGAGCACGGTGAGCGGCGTCACCAGCCAACCGTCGGCGCCGTTGTACGAGCGGACGCTGATGCCGCGGTCCGGGCTATCCGGGAAGTCGATGAGGGTGGCACGCTCATCCGGGAATTTCGCGAAGATCTCGACCCGGCCCCCACCGCCGAAGCCGCCGAAGCCCACGCTCTTACCCTTGGCGGCGTAGCTCTTGATGCCCGCCAGACGCTCGGCTCCGCCGATGGCCCGCAGGTACTTGTCGATGATGGCATCCGGCGAAGGTTGGCCGGGCATCTGCGTCAGTACATCGTCCATCTCCTGCGTCGCGGGTCCGTACATGAACTCCAGCGACGGAGTCGTTGACGGGCGATCGCGGCCGTGGTGGCAGCTCCAGCAGGTCACCATCTGCCGTCCCTGGAAATTGTCGCGATTGATGGCCGTCATCATCCTTACCATGCCGCGCGCCATCACTTTCTTCGGCGTGTCCGCGGCCCAGTCCACTTTTTCCGTGCCGGCGCCGGTATGACAATCGGAACAATCGAAACCCAGCGCCGCACACATGATCCCCATGGTCCCCATGAAATCGTCCAAGGGGATTCCCTTCAGCACCTGCACGTTCTTGAAAACCTTATCGGACGTGTTCTGCGCCGTCTGCGATGCAGGCTGCGGAGCTGCCAGCGCCGTGCCTATCAGCCAAACAGCAGTCATCCCCGCAAACGCCACGATCAATCTTGACCAGCGATTCATAGACAAAGCCCCTCTACCCCCGCCCGACCAACCGGCCGGTCTGCTTCTCGGTTACAGGCGCCATTATGACAGAAGTTCCGGGAATGGCAAGTTCGCCCATCAAAAGGTAAACTTCAGCGCAGCCTGCGCGAGCCGCGGCGAAGCGGCCCTAACCACCTGGCCGAACAGCGCGCTGTCGATATCCCCGTTGACCGCTACCGGTCCGAAGAACTGAGTGTGGTTGAAGGTGTTGAACGTCTCGAAACGGAACTCCAGCGCCCTACTCTCCGTGAACTTGAAGATCCGGCGCAGGGCGATGTCGAAATTGATCGCGCCCGGACCATAAAAGGAACGGCGCGAGGCCGTGCCCGGAGTTCCCAGGACGTTGGGGCTGAAAAGCGACGTGTTGAAATACTCCAACCCGTTGCGCGGATCGTGGTTCAATTGCAGAGGCCCGGGAGCGAAATCCGGCCGGTCCAGGCTCCGGTTGTTCACCCCGTTCGGCAGGCTGCCTTGAAGCGAACGATCGCCATCGCTGGAGATCGTAACCGGAAAGCCAGTGCTGGCCCGCGTGATTCCCGAGATCGACCATCCTCGAGTCAAGGCTTTGGCGCCGCTGAAGAGGTGGTCGAGCGGGAGTTGATAATCGAAGGTCGCCACCACGCTATGACGCAGGTCCCAGGCGGAGAGGGCGCGCGTCAGGCGGAAATTGAACGGATCTATGGGATCGGCCAAGCTCGATGCCTGGTCGATCGACTTGCTGAAGGTATAGGCCAGCATGAGATTGAGGCGGCTGCCCGAGTGCCGGAGGCCGGCCTGGAAGGAACTGTAATTCGAGTTACCCGTGCTGGAGTCATAGTCGTCGTTGGCAAAGTTGGAGCCCAGAGGCCCGCGCGTTCCTTGATACACGCGGCCGGCCGCGGTCACATAGGTTGCGTCTTCGCCAAACGGTCCGCAGGTCGGTGTTCCGGGCGCGACCGCCGCGGGACGGCTCAACGCGAGGCACAAAGCGGGATTTCCAGGATTCGCCGAGTAAACGACAAGCAAATGGTGAGCCTGCGAGCCAACGTAGATTAGGCTCATTAGCATACTCGCAGTCAGCTGGCGCTCGATGGCGAGGAAGTAATTCTCGTTGTAGGGGTACTGATTCCACGGCGGCGGCGCCGTCATCCCGGCCTGAGGCAGGAATGGAGAATAGTCGATGGATGCGTTGGGATGCTGCGCGGAGGCGTTCAGGGGCGGGATAGTGATTGGAAACGGATTGACGTGCACGCTCCCGTCCGCCGAATTGATAAAGGGCGTAGCGAACAATGGCCGGCCGGAGCTGGTGTAACTCAGGCCGTAGGGGGGCTGCGGCTCGTCGATGCCGATCGTGTTCCCCTGAATCACTGAGTAGAAAACGCCGTAACCCGCGCGGACGCTGGTCTTCCCGGGGCCGCCGGTGATGCGGCTCAGCAGGCCGCCGGTCCAGCCCGGAGACCAGGCGACGCCCAGGCGCGGCGAGAAACGGTTGCTCTGCGGCACCAGTGTATTCGGGATTCCAGGATCGGTCGGATAAACCAGGCTGACGGGCGCCGTCGGATAAACCCTGGACTGCTCGCCCGGATTGAAGGTCGGGATCTGGTTGTATTTCTCGGACCAATACTGCATCAGATCCCAGCGCACTCCGAAATTGACCGTGAGATTCGGCCTCACGCGCCAGCTATCCTGCACGAAACCCGCGGCATACTTGTGGCGGCCATAGTACGGCCCCGAGTCCGCCTGGTTGTAATTGCTGGCGACGCCGATCAGGAAATCGGCGAAGTCCGAGCCGGTCTCCGATCCGGAAAACAGAAACGACCCATTGAATGTCGCATTGGGATTGACGTTGACCTGTTCGAGGCTGACCTGAACGCCGGCCTTTATGGAATGGTTGCCCCAGACGCGGGAGAGATGATCGCTCCAGGCGAAGGAATTGTTGGCCTGAGTCAGGTTCGTAATCGGAGTGCCGGTGACAAACGAATTGAAGCGGACGTTCTCGATCCCTTCAATCTGCGGCGCGAGCACCGTGATGCCGGGAGTTCCCGGCCCGGTGACAAATCCCTGCGACGCGAGAGTCGGTCCGACTCCGCCCGAGGGCTGGCCGACGTTGTTGGAGTTTCTCATGTAACTCACGCGGAGTTCGTTCACCGTGAACGGATTGAAGGTCTTGGTGCTGCCGAGGCTGATTAACTGCGAGCGCCCCAGGTCGAGCGCCGCGAAACCGGGCACGGTGGCGCCTCCCTGGCCTGTCGGGTACGGATTGTTCAGATGGTAATCGTCGAAGTAATAATAGGCGGAAAGCACCCCCCATCGCTCGCTGTTTCCGTCAATCCGAAAGCTCGATTTGTCATCGCGCAGGATCTTGCCCACAGATGCTGTCGAAAACGTGTCCCCCCCGACATTCGGGGCGGGAATGTATTGGAGAAGATGCCGCGCCGGCTCGGACCAGGCGCGCTCCGGAATCACCGCGTTGGGGAAAACGCAGGCGCTGGTGGAAGCGCAGCCGGGAAAGTAGTAGGGCTCGTTGGCCGAGGCTGCATAACCCAGCTTCTGCGAGAGCAGGCCTGCAAGGTACGGTCCACCGACCTCGCCGGTAAGGGAATCGGACTGGTCGGCCAGGTTGCCGCTCCGATTGGCCAGCGAAGGCACCGGGATCAGCCCGGTATCCTCACCCTGCTGCTGCCTGGTTCCCTGGTAGTCGCCGAGAAAAAAGAGCCGGTTCCTGAGGATCGGCCCGCCAATGAGGCCCCCGAACTGATTCTGCCGGTAAAAGCTGCGCTCCGGAGAGAAGAAGTTCCGTGCGTCGAGCGCGGTATTGCGGACAAACTCGAAGCCGGCGCCGTGAAGCTGGTTCGTTCCCGATTTGGTCACCACGTTGACGATTCCCCCGCTCGAGTTGCCGTATTCGGGATCGAAGTTGTTGGTGAGGATGCGGAACTCGGCAATGGAATCGAGGTTAGGAACGATCGAGGTGCCGCCGTTCATAAGCTCCTTCACGTCGCCGCCGTTCACCATGAAGCCATTGGCGTCTTCGCGCTGCCCGCTGATGGACTGGTTCCCCGGATTCAGGCCGCCTGAAGGCGCGATGGCCACCGTCACCCCGGCCATCACGATGGAATCGGGCTGCTGCGTGCTGACCGGCACGATGCCGGCCTGCAAGGCAAGCAGATCGGTGAAACTCCGACCGTTGAGCGCGACCGCCGTCATGGATCGGCCCGTGACCACTTCGCCAAGCTGCGTGCTGGCGGCCTCCACCGCTGCGGGACTCACTTCGGTAACCGTGACCGTTTCCTGTCTACCGGCAACTTCCAGCGTGACGTCCACGTGGAGGGCGCTGTCGATGTCAACGATCAGCCCGGTGCGGTTGTGCCGTTCAAACCCGGAGGCCTGAATCGCAAGATCGTAGCGCCCGACCGGGACGCTCGGAAAGGAGTAGGCGCCCCGCGAATCCGTGGCGGCCCGATACGGAATGCCCTGCGCCGTGCTCGTGAGGGTCACCTTTGCGCCGGCGATCACTGCCCCGCTCTGGTCCGTTACCACTCCGCCGATGCTGCCATAGACCGCAGACGCTGCCGGTACCGGCCCGAACAGCAGTATCATGACCAGGGAAATCTCTCTGCGAGCCAAATGGTTGCTCCGAGTGCCGCGTTCCTTGAAGGTACCATGGCCGCGGATGAATCGCCCCAAAGCGACCACGGATCACGCGATTTCCGTGAATCCTGCCGCCATTCTCGGAGTCAATTAGCTATGGCGCCGGAAAGAGGGGTTTCGGAGTCTGCGAATGCTGTCCATCGGTTGGCCTGCCTGGAGTTGCAGGGTGGCAACCAGGCATCGGTCTATCGGGCGGAATTGCGCGGGTTAAGCGCCTGGGTTTCTTGCCGCCCGCTGCACCCCGCTGCGTCCGGAGGGGATCTTTACTATTTGTCCGTTTGCAGCCAGGGATCCATCTCACGCGTGACCGTCGCCGACGTGGCGGGTCATGGGGAAGGCGTAAGCACGGCGGCCGAGCGTCTACGCGACGCTTTGCGGGAACACTCCGACGACTGGGACCAGTCGGCCCTGATCCGGCGGCTGAACAACAGCTTCCTCGAAGATTCGGCCGATGGCACGTTCGCAACCGCGATTCTGCTGAGCCACTATGCCGATACCGGCGAGCTTCTGTTCACCAACGCCGGCCATCCGCCGCCCCTCTGGTACCGTGCGGCTTTGCAGGAATGGTCTTTTCTGGTAGACGTGACACCCTATTCCAAGGAGATCGCCGACTTGCCGCTCGGTGTCATTGCCGGCACTGCCTACACACAGACCGCCGTACAGCTCGAGCCAGACGACCTGCTCCTTGTTTATACCGACGGGGTCAGCGAAGCACACGACATTCGCGGCGAGATGCTGGGGCTCGACCGCCTGCAGGAAATCGCCGGCGGTCTGCCGACCGGTTCCGCATCCGCCGCAGGCGAGGCTTTCTTGGGAGCTCTCGCGGATTTTCGAGGTTCGGAGCCTGCGGCAGACGACGAGACAGTCGTCACTCTGCACCGCCGCCCCACGAGGCATGCATGACCCTCCCCCTCGCGAATCCGCCGCCATGTCTGCTCACTTGACTCACTGTTCCTATGGGGCCGGGCGAAAATGCACAGACCAGTCATGCTTGCTGTCGATGACGACCCAGACGTGCTGCGGGCCGTCGAACGCGACCTGAGAAAACGCTACAGCGACCGCTATCGGGTCATGTCGGCCGATTCGGGACCTGGCGCGCTCAACATCCTTACCCGTCTGGTGCAGCGCTCAGAGCCGCTGGCTCTTCTGATCGCGGATCACAGGATGCCCCATATGAGCGGCATCGAGTTCCTCACCGCCGCCATACGCCACTTTCCTGACGTCCGCCGCGTCCTCCTTACCGCTTATGCGGACACTGAGGCCGCCATCGGCGCCATCAATATCGTCAAGCTTGATCACTATCTGCTGAAACCCTGGGATCCTCCGGATCGCAACCTCTATCCGGTCCTCGACGATTTGCTGGATCAATGGTGCGCCTCGTACCGCGCGCCTTTTCAGGGCGTTCGCGTGATTGGAACGCGTTGGTCTAGGAACTGTTATGAAGTGCGCGAGTTCTTGGCACGCCACCAGATTCCATACCAATGGCTGGACGTGGAGCGCGCCGGGCGCGACACGGAAGCCGCGCGGGTGATCGCAACCATCAGCCAGGGACTCGACAAGCTCCCGGTCGTGCTCCTCAACGACGACACGGCCCTCGTCGATCCGACTCAAGCCGAGTTGGCGGGCCGGATCGGCCTCCGTACCCACTCCGAAACAAGCTTCTTCGACCTGGTGATTGTAGGCGGCGGACCGGCCGGCCTCGCTGCCGGTGTCTACGGCGCCTCGGAGGGGCTGAAGACCGTGATCGTGGAGCGCGAGGCTCCCGGAGGCCAGGCCGGGCTCAGCTCCCGAATCGAGAACTATCTCGGTTTTCCATCCGGCCTCAGCGGAAGCGACCTGGCGCGCCGCGCGGTGGCCCAGGCCCGACGCTTCGGAGCCGAAATCCTCGCTCCGCAGGAGGTCGTCAAAGTCAGAAGTGAGGGTCCGTACCGCGTGATCACTCTCGCCGATGGCGTCGAGCTGTCCTGCCACGCCATGGTGATCGCAAGCGGCGTCCAATGGCGGAAGTTGGATGTGCCCGGCATCGACCGGCTGCAGGGCGCCGGCGTGTACTATGGAGCGGGTTCCACCGAGGCCCTCTCCTGCCGCGAGGAAGATGTTTTCATCGTGGGCGGCGCGAATTCCGCCGGGCAGGCTGCCATCAATTTCGCACGCTACGCCAGAAATGTGGTCATGCTGGTTCGAAGCGAAACCCTCGGCGCAACCATGTCCCAGTACCTCATCAACGATATCGCGCAGACGCCGAACATTCGCGTCGAGTATGGTATGCAGGTGGTCGCGGTACACGGCCAGGACAAGCTGGATGCCATCTCGATTTCCTGCGCTCGCTCGGGATCCGTCGATCGTGTGCCGGCCAGTTCGCTATTCGTGTTCATCGGCGCGGCGCCTCGCACCGACTGGCTCGACGGCTTTGTCGAGCGCGACGAACGCGGTTTTATCCTGACAGGCGCGGACCTGCTCCGGCACGGAAAGCGCCCGTCCGGCTGGACCGTCGACCGCGATCCCTTCCTCCTGGAAACAAGCGTTCCCGGGGTTTTCGCGGTGGGCGATGTCCGCCATGGCTCCATCAAGCGCGTCGCTTCCAGTGTCGGCGAGGGCTCGATCGCGATCCAATTCGTGCACTCCCACCTGGCGAAGGTCTGAAATGGACACCTCCACGGCAACAAGCAGTCTCGCCCAACAACTCCAGGCGATTCCCGTCTTCTCCGACCTTTCCGGACAGGACCTGGCGTGGCTCGCCGATCGCATGACTCTGCTCCAGTACAGCCCCGGCGATATCATTGCCGCGGAAGGTTCTCCGGCAGACCGCATGATCGTCATCCTGCAAGGCGAAATCCGCGGCCAGCGGGAGCAGGCGGTTGGAGACGGACGCACCTACTCGGTGCGAGCTCCGGCCGTCACGGGAATGCTGCCATATTCGCGCCTCACGCAGATCCCTCTGACAATGCGCGCCATGGCGCCTACCACCATCGCCTCGCTCGCGGTCAAGCACTTTCCCGAGATGCTGGAGCGCCTGCCTTCCCTGGGACATAAGCTGGTCGGCGTGCTGGCCGATCGCGTCCGCGAAACCACGAAAATCGACCAGCAACGGGAGAAGCTGACGGCATTGGGAAAGCTGTCCGCCGGTATCGCCCATGAATTGAACAACCCCGCTGCCGCGGTGAGAAACGCTGCCCTCAATCTGCAGCAGGTGGTGAAGGCGCTTCGCACTGCCGGCCTCCACCTCGATCAGCGCGGGCTGTCCGCCGAAGACCGCACGTTCCTCGCCAGGGTCGAGTGCGACTGGTCGAAAGATCATCCTCCCGCGGCGCTCGATTCCATCGAACGAAGCGATCGCGAAGAGACAATCGGCGATTGGCTGGAGAGCCGGCGCGTTCCCGACGCGCGCCGCTTGGCCCCGGATCTCGTAGATGCCGGCTGCGACCTGGAAACTCTGCGAGCCTTGTCCGCGCGGTTCGACGACGAAACTCTCGCCGACGTCGTCACGCGGCTCACCGCGTCCTTCACCTTGAATCGCCTGGTGGAGCAGATCGAGAGCGGGACCTCGCGGATCGCCGGCCTCGTCCACGCCGTCAAACAGTATTCGTACATGGACCAGTCCCCGGAGCAGGAGATCGACGTGCACGAAGGCTTGGAAAATACTCTGATCATGCTCCACTACCGCTTGAAACACGGCGTCCAGGTATTGCGCGAATACGATCGCGCGATTCCTCGCATCTGCGCCCGCGGCAGCGAGCTCAACCAGGTCTGGACCAACCTCATCGACAATGCCATTGACGCGATCAACGGACGCGGCCAGTTGCTGGTAAAAACCCAATCCGGGTTTGGCGGCGTTGTGGTCGAAATTCGAGACAACGGCCCCGGTATTCCGCCCGAGATCCGCGATCGTATCTTCGATCCGTTCTTCACAACCAAGCCGGTCGGTGAAGGAACGGGACTCGGCCTCGACACCGTTTACCGGATTGTTCAAAAGCACCGTGGCCAGGTGCGGGTCGAATCCCAACCCGGCCGGACGTCCTTTCAGGTGTGTCTGCCTTTTTCCGCCGGGTCCAACGCGACGCAACACACCCCCTAGCACGTTGAAATATGCAGAAACGCAAGGTCGGAAGTCAGGGTCTCTCGGCCGGTGCGATCGGCCTGGGCTGCATGGGAATGACCCATGCCTACGGAAAGGGCGAGGAAGCGGAGTCGATTGCGACCATTCGTCGCGCGATCGACTGCGGCGTGACCATGCTCGACACCGCCGAAGTCTACGGGCCGCACGACAACGAGGAATTGGTGGGCAAGGCGATTCGCGGCCGGCGAAATCAGGTCGTGGTAGCCACGAAATTCGGGATCCAGTTCGATTCGGAAGCGATGCAGCTCGACGGGTCGCCTGCGAACGTGAATCGCGCGGCGGAAGGTTCGCTGAGGCGGCTCGGAGTAGACGCCATCGACCTCTATTATCTGCATCGCAAGGACCCCAAGATTCCCATCGAGGATACCGTGGGCGCAATGAAGCGGCTGGTGGAGGCGGGGAAAGTGCGGTTCCTGGGTCTTTCGGAGATCGGCGCGGAGACTCTCCGGCGCGCGCATAAGGTGCATCCGATCAGCGCGGTGCAGAGCGAATACTCGCTCTGGGAGCGCGGCATCGAGGAGTCCGTCCTGCCGGCGATGCGGGAATTGGGAGTGGGCCTCGTCCCGTTCAGCCCGCTGGGCCGCGGCTATCTGACCGGGACCCTGCAAACAAGTGCCGGATTCGTCCCGGGAGATTTCCGTCGCAGTCTGCCGCGGTTCGACGACGAGCACATGGCAGTCAACCGGAGGCTCATCGACGTGACGAAGGCGGTCGCCGGGCGGCACCGAGCCACGCCGGCGCAGGTGGCGCTCGCCTGGATTCTCACTACGGCGCCGGATGCGGTGCCGATTCCGGGCACCAAACGGCAGGCGTACCTGGACGAAAACCTGGCTGCGGTGAACGTGCGCCTCACGGCGCAGGATCTGGCCGAACTGAACCGCTTGGCATCCATGGCCGTCGGCGATCGTTACCCGCCCGCCCTGGCAAGGAATGCGGAGCGATAGATCGCCTTACCACGGCCTCCGGCTGGACTTCAGCGAGGCCATGGCTTGCGCGTAGGGTGTCAGCAACTCCGCGCTCCGGTGTAGACTGATACCGCTTAGCCATCGGACCTTGAAGAATCGGTGATCCCGTTCTACGCAGCGGCACGGCAGCACGACGACGCCGATGATACGTTCCAGGATTCCCCGGCGATGGGACCTCGCCAGTTGCCGGGAACCGCAGAGGGGACACCGTTTTCTTAGCCATCCAACGAACATGACATTCTAGGCCGCATCCGGAGCCGCGACCGTCAGGGGGAGTTCCCGGAGGATCTCCTATGCCGGATAGTAGCCCCGCCGCACCTTCGAGGAAAGAAGAATCCGAAATCCACCCGCGAAATCGTGCGTTACTTCACGCTCGCGCCGCTTCCCCGTCGTTATGGCCTGAGTCCGCTGGGCTGGAACTCGCCACCCTTCACCAATAGGTCGAGTATCTCCTTCGTCCTGGCCGGGCACGCCCGCCCTTTCTCGGGCGTCAGGTTGTCGTGCTCGGATTCGATCAGAGGCAGCGGTTCCTTGGGACCGGGCATCTGGTTCAGCGCCGTCCAGATGCCCGCCGGCGGCGAAATCGTGTCGATGAAACCCATGCCCGCAAGCACCGGTGCCTTAATACGCGATGCAAAATTGACCGGATCGAAATAGAGCGCGGTCTTCATCGCGTCCGGGTTGTCCGATGGCCAGTTGGGATACCCGGCTTTGCGGCCGTGAAGGTCGCCATTGGTGTCCGCTCCGGCCGGCACGCAGACCAGCACCGCGGTGATCTTCTCGGGCCGAAGGCCCGCCAGGACCAGGCTCTGCTGGCCCCCCATGCTGCCCCCTGTCAAAACGATCGTCTTTCCATCCCAGTCCGGCCGTGTCAGCAGGTAATCCAGGACCCGCGAGTCGCGCAGATACATGTTCAGGAAATACGATTTCTCGCGATCTGTGTTGCCGATGGCTTGGTAGTTCCGCGGGATGTTTCCGGATGCGTCCGACGGAAGCTTGTCGTGCGAATCGACGTTGAGGAACAACCAGCCCTCGGCGCCGCGCTGCGCTGCGCCGCGCGCGTTCAACGCATACACGCCCGCATACTGTAGCTGGATCAGGGCGGGAAACTTCCCTTCCCCCGCAGGTTTCGCGACGTAGCCATGCGCACGGGACCCGAGCGCATCCAGTGTGAACATGCCGAGCTCGACGCCCGGCACATCGGTCTCGACCGGCGTGAGGACGGGGTGGACCGGGACTTTGTCCTGTTCGGCCAGCTTGCCGTCCCAGAATGAGTCGAAGTCCTCGGGACGCGGCGTCGAGAGTCCGATCTTCGCCGGCGCGACCGCGGCGCCCGCGGCATAGAGCCCATTGTTCCGGCCGGTGTTGCCTCCCACATAGCCGGGCCCGGTCCCGCCGCCCGCCGCGCCCGGTGCATCGGCGGTAAGTTTGGCGTACGGCTCGATCGCCACGTAGATCATCCCGGGCTGGTCGCCCGCGATTTCGATAGTGTCGTTGCCGGAAGAAAGATCCAGCTTGCCTTCTTTCAGAACCACCGCGTTGTTGCGCCGGATGGTCCACTTGTACGCGTAGGTGGGCGTCACCGGCCCCGCCGTCACGGTCCACCCAACCGTCTCGCCGATGTCGTAGATCCCCGTGACGTGATTAGGCGTAAGGGTAAGCTGCCGGTCGATCGGACCCCGCTGCGCAACGGCCAAGGGAGCAGCGGCCAGGAGCGCAAACACGAGGCCTGTGCGGATCCGCGTCATCGAAACCTCCGGCGAAGTCAACTACACCTGCGGAGTCCATATTCTAACCGCCTGCGAACAGGCGAACAACGGTGTTTCTTCCGCCTCTGACTCTGCGCTGTCGTATTAGGGAACCTCAGCCGCCGGGCGTGCAGGGCTATTGCGTGAGAATGACCCGGTCGATGCAGAGTTTGTTGATCCCGGCTTGCGGGTCCGGACCGAAATCGCGATAGGCGACCTGTACGTTGAGCTTGCGGAAATAGGCTTCTTTCAAAACGTCGTAGACCAGGTTGTCGGAGTTCACGTTGCTGATGGGAGCGCCGGTGTGAGCGTCCGCAATACGCACGAACACGGTGGCTCCGCTCGTCGGTTGAATCGCGAACAGGTAGAACTGCTCGCCAGGCTGGACCAGGATTTCGTGAACCGTGCCAGCTACCCAAACCAATGCCGGCAATGCGGCCGGTTTCATATCCACGGCTAGCTTTGGACTCATGGGGCTTCCTCCTGATTCGGACCCGATTATGCGCTTCCGCCATTATGCCGTCAATGGCGAAACACGAATGGCCGTGAGGAATCGGACCTATTTGTGAGTCTTTCCGTGAAGGAATTTGCGCTGCACGTCCGGCCAGAACTCGGACATGAGGTTGCCCATGAGGCCGCCGAACAGGCTGGTCTCCAGCCGGCCCGCCATCACGGCGCCGGTCCGGCTGGCGGAGGGGTAGTAAAGATTGGAGGTCGCGATTCCCAGGCTTGTACCCAGAAGATTCGAGGCATTGAACACCGGCTGCCCTTGGTCGTTGCGGCAGACCAACAGGCGCGTCGCGGAATACCATGCACGCCGAACCACGCCCGAGCCGGGTCCCTTGCGGAAATAGCGCGGATCCTGATGCAGCAGGTTGGCGAACACGCCGGCGGTAAAGAAGCTCTGTGTGCCGAAGTCGGCGACCGCGGCTCCAAACCGCTTGCCATAGTTCGACCAGCCTTCACCGTACTTCGGCGTCTGATTATCGTGCTGCGAGAAAGCGGCCGTCATCGCCGCGCTGGCGATATTGAACGGATCGACCACCTCCTTGAAGCCCAGGTTCCACTTCTGCGCGGGCGTTAACGGCGCCACCGGCCGGGATGTATCCTGAACCGTTTGGTAATCGGGAATTACCTTGAGGATGCGATCCTCGTTGAAAGGAACGACCACCGGCGCGGGAGCGGCGGCTGCCAGTTCCAGTGGGTTCTCGGCATCCTGGGCACGCACGCCCACACCTGCCGCCACGAAGACCGGTATTGCCGCGGCGGCGACATGGCGCAGGCGTATGGTCACTTTGATTGTGAGGCGGGTTGGCCATCTGGGCGGTTACTGGCCCTAAGTGGCTACCCGTGAAAGCGGAGAGGCTTGTCCGTAGCTCCTGTGGGAAAATATCCATAATCCCCGTTACATGAAAAAACTCCTGGCACTCAATCGCAGCGAGATTGCTATCCGTATCCTTCGGGCCGCCAACGAGCTCGGACTCCGCACCGTGGCTGTGTATTCCAAGGAAGACCGGCTGGCTCTACACCGCTTCAAGGCCGATGAAGCCTATCTGATCGGTGAAAACAAAGGTCCTGTCGAGGCCTACCTCGATGTCGAAGGCATCGTGAGCCTGGCCGCCGAAAAGGAAGTGGATGCCATTCATCCGGGCTACGGATTCCTGTCCGAAAATCCCGCGCTGCCGCGCGCCTGCGAGCGAGCGGGGATCACCTTCGTCGGACCGTCGGCGGAGCTGCTCGGGCTCCTCGGCGACAAGACCGCGGCCCGGCGCCTGGCGGAAAAGGCAGGCATTCCGCGCGTTCCCGGAACCGAACAAGCCGTCACGGACCCTAAGAAGGCCGGGAAGATCGCCGCCAAAATCGGGTACCCACTGATCGTCAAGGCCGCGTTCGGCGGCGGCGGACGCGGCATGAGGGTAGTGGAAAAAGCCGCCGACTTCGCCGGCAAGCTGGAAGAGGCGCGGCGGGAATCGGCTGCGGCCTTCGGCAACGACGCCGTGTTCCTCGAGCGCTTCATCCGTAGAGCGCGGCACATCGAGGTCCAGATCCTCGGCGACCGGCACGGCAACGTTCTCCACCTGTACGAACGGGATTGCTCGGTGCAACGGCGGCATCAGAAGGTGGTCGAGGTCGCGCCGGCCGTCTCTCTCGATCCGAAGATCCGCCGCGCGCTGGCCGATGCCGCCGTGGCCTTGGCGCGGGCGGCCGGATATTACAACGCGGGTACGGTCGAGTTCCTGGTGGACGCCGATACCGGCGAGTGGTTCTTCATCGAGGTGAATCCGCGCATCCAGGTGGAGCACACTGTTACCGAGATGGTCACCGGCATCGACCTCGTGCGCGCGCAGATCCAGGTGGCGCAGGGGCTGGAATTGCACGGTCCCGCAATGGCCCTCCCGGCGCAGGATCGCGTGCCGCTCTACGGCTATGCGCTTCAGTGCCGCATCACCACCGAAGACCCGGCGAACGGCTTTGTGCCCGATTACGGCCGCATTCACACCTATCGCTCACCCGCGGGGTTCGGAATACGGCTGGACGGCGGGTCGGCGTACGGCGGTGCGGTGATCACGCCCTTTTACGATTCTCTCCTCGTCAAAACGACCGCCTGGGGCCGCGAGTTCCACGACGCCTGTCAGCGCATGGACCGCTGTTTGCGCGAGTTCCGCGTGCGCGGCGTGAAGACCAATATTCCGTTCCTTGAGAACGTCGTCAACCACCCGGATTTTCAGGCCGGCCAGACCAGCACCCGCTGGCTGGAGGACACGCCCGCCCTCTTCAAGTTCGCCGTGCGGCGAGACCGCGCCACGAAGCTCCTGACTTACCTGGCGGACGTGATCGTAAACGGCAATCCGAGCGTCGCCGGAAAGCTCGCTCCCGCGCACCTGCGCACGCCGCCGCTCCCGCCGCACGTTTCCGGCGCTCCTCGCGAAGGCACGCGACAGGCGCTCATCCGTCTTGGCCCGGAGGGTTTCGCCGAGTGGACCTCGCGGCAAAAACGCCTGCTCATGACGGACACCACGTTCCGCGACGCACACCAGTCTCTGCTGGCCACGCGCGTTCGCACCTACGACATGCTGGCCGTCGCCAACTTCGTCGCGCATAGCCTGCACAACCTCTACAGCCTGGAGATGTGGGGTGGGGCGACATTCGACGTGACCATGCGGTTCCTGCACGAGGATCCGTTTCTCCGCCTGCGCAAGCTGCGCGAAGCGATCCCGAACGTGTGCTTCCAGATGCTGCTCCGCGCGTCGAACGCGGTCGGCTATACGGCCTATCCGGACAATGTCGTGGCCGAGTTCATCTACGAAGCCGCCGCCCAGGGCATCGACATCTTCCGTATCTTCGATTCGCTGAATTGGCTGCCGAACATGAAGGCCAGCATGGAGGCCGTTCGCAAGACGCGGTCGGTCTGCGAGGCAGCCATCTGCTACACCGGCGACATCCTCGACCCCAAGCGCGACAAGTACCCGCTTCAATATTACGTGCGCATGGCAGCGGAGCTCGAGAAGATGGGCGCGCACATTCTCGCGATCAAGGACATGGCGGGCCTCTGCAAGCCCTATGCCGCCGAAAAGCTGGTGAAGGCGCTGCGCCAGGAAGTCGGAATCCCGATCCACTTCCACACCCACGACACCAGCGGCCTCAACGCGGCGTCGATTCTCAAGGCCGCCGACGCGGGCGTGCATGTGGCCGACGCCGCCATCGCGTCGATGAGCGGCCAGACCAGTCAGCCGAATCTGAACTCGATCGTGGCCTCCCTGCGCCACACGAAGCGCGACACCGGACTCGATCTGGACGCCCTCAACGCGTGCGCGGACTATTGGGAGACGGTGCGCGAATTCTACACTCCTTTCGACACCGGTCCGAAATCCGGCACCGCCGAGGTGTATCTGCACGAGATGCCGGGCGGGCAGTACACCAACCTGAAAGAGCAGGCCGAGTCGATGGGGCTGGGGCCGCGCTGGCATGAGATCGCGCGCACGTACGCCGACGTCAACATGGCCTTCGGGGACATCGTCAAGGTGACGCCATCGAGCAAGGTGGTCGGCGATATGGCCATCTTCCTGGTCAACCACAACATGACCATGGCGCAGTTCGAGCGCCTTACGCCGGACCACAATCTGACGCTTCCGGCGAGCGTCATCGATATGTTCATGGGCTCGCTGGGAGAGCCCGCCGGAGGCTGGCCGAAAGAACTTCAAAACATCGTTCTGCGCGGCGTGGCTCCGCAGAAGGGGCGCCCGGGGGCCAATCTCCCGCCGGTCGATCTGGAGGAGACCGGCGCTGCCCTCGAAAAGAAAATCGGCCGCAGGCCGGCGCACGACGAGGTGCTGAGCTACCTCATGTACCCCGACGTGTTCCTGAAGTTTGCCCGCGCCGGCCAGAACTGGGGCGATGTCGACGTGCTGCCCACCCCGCAGTTCTATTACGGCATGCAGAAAGGCAGCGATATCGCCGTGGAGCTCGAGCCCGGCAAGGCGCTGGTTATCAAGTTCCTCACGGTCGGCGAGCCTCATCCCGACGGCACCCGTACCGTGTTTTTTGAGCTCAATGGACAGCCTCGCGAAGTATCGGTCCGCGACCGGACGTTGCAGGTGACGGAACAGGCCAAGCCCAAGGCCGACCCGAACCAGCCGGGTCAGATCGGCGCGCCGATTCCCGGCGTGGTGTCCACCGTGGCGGTGGAACTGAATCAGCAGTTGCAGAAAGGCGACCGCCTCCTGGTTATGGAAGCCATGAAGATGCAGAGCACGGTGTACGCGCCCGTGGCAGGGACCGTGAAGCAGCTCCTTGTGCAGCCGGGACAGCAGGTGGAGGCGAAGGACCTGCTGCTGGTCATCGAGTGACGAGACCTTGCGCCTGAGCTAGCGCCCTACCGTCAGCCGGTCGCCGAGGATGGGTGGGAGGCCTGCTTCGTAGATTTTTCTCTGTGCGGCGGCGACGTCGTAGGGAACGCGGCAGTACTGCACCCGGCGCAATCCGCTGTCGTACAGCACGTAGGAGGCTCGCGCATCGCCATCGCGCGGCTGGCCGACACTTCCCGGATTGATCAGGTACGCGCAGTTGGGATCGATGTCCAGGAACTCGCTGCCGTTACCGGGCATCGGCCGCATGATGGTCTCCACTCGCGACTGGTTCCAGATGAATCCGCCCTGCACGTGCGTGTGGCCGAAAAAGGCCAGGCGGCTCTCCAGGTATCCGAAGGCGTTGCCCGCTTCGTTCGCCGCGATGACGTACTCGTCCTCGTCGGATGGCGACCCGTGCACCACCTGAAAGTCTTCCACCATCAGCGGACCCGACGGAAGGGCGCGGATGTAATCGGCGTTCTCCTGGGTAAGGGTATGCAGGGTCCATAAGGCGGCGGCGCGCGCCACCGGGTTAAACCATTCCAGGTCTTCCATGCCGGTGGACGCCCGGTCGTGGTTCCCCCGCACCACGGTCGGGCAGTTCGTCCGCACCCACTCGACTACCGCATTGGGATCCGCGCCATAGCCGACCAGGTCCCCGCAGCAGATGGCCCCGTCCCAGGCGCCCGCCGAATGCTCCAGCGCGGCGTTCAGAGCCTCCAGGTTGCCGTGGAGATCGCTCACGATCAAATAACGCACGGGTCGGTGTTTCTATGCCTTTCTGAGCCGCAAGAGAGAGATCTCGGGAGGCGCTCCAATTCGGGCCGGGATACCGATGGTTCCGATGCCGCGCGTGACATACGCAGACGAAGCGCCGATCCGGTAGAGACCGTATACATAGGGAGTGAAAAAGCGCGCCGGGTTGATGGATTGGTCCAGGATCTCGACCGTGACCTGACCGCCATGTGTGTGTCCCGCAAGCAGGAAATTATACCCTTTAGCGGCCGCGGCTGGGAACACGTCCGGGCTATGCTGCAGCAGAAGGTTCACCGCCCCCGGCTGGACCAGGCTCTCCATCCCGGCTAGATAGTTCTTGCGATTGCGGTGCGATTCGAAATCCGATCCCGCAATGTTGAGCGTCGCGCTGCCGAAGCGGACCTGGCACGCTTCCCGGCGGAGAAAGCGGATGCCGAGTTTCGCTGCGGCGCGCTGCGTATAGTCTTCGGCCTTGATATAGCGCTCGTGATTCCCCATGCAGCCCAGAATGCCCGCGTCGGACTTCACCCGCGCCACCTGCCGGATGCAGGCATCGAGCGGATCGGAGTGGCCGCTGATGAGATCCCCGGTAATGAACGCCAGGTTCGCGCGCAGTTCGTTGGAAGCATCGATGACCCGGGCTAGCTCGGCCTCGCTCAGAAACGCGCTCAGGTGGATGTCGCTCAGTTGCAGCAGGCGCAGGCCATCCAGGTCGTGCGGCAGACCCGGCAGCGCGATGTCGATTTCACGCACCCGGAAGTCGGTGCGCTGGACGAGGGCCCCGTAGCCGATGACCCCGAATGGCGACGCCAGGATCGCGTTGCCCGCCGCGTTCAGCACCCGGCGCCGGCCGGGATTCGTCTCCGCGCCGAGGTGGCGATGAAGTGCCCGCAGGACGTAATAAAGTCCCAGCACGGCGGTCGCGGTCATGAAGTATGCTAGCGCCGCCGCCCCGAGCGTCATGGTCCAGCGGCTCGCCAGGTGCAAGCGCGCTGCGACGATGGAAAACGTGAATGAGTAGCTGATGGCGAGAAACGCGTCCAGCAGCAGCAGTGCGGGCCGCATCCACGGCCGCGGGTAGGCGGCGAGAAGGAGCCGCGTAATCCGCCATTGCACCAGGCCGAAAACGAATATGAGACAAAGATCGAACCCGTAGTTATCCACTGTCTGGGATTTATTCTCTCACGGTGCGCGGTTATTCCGCCGACAGCCAGGCGTTCTGAACCACCGCCACCGCCGCGCAGACGGCTGTTTCCGCACGAAGCACCATCGGTCCGAGTGATGCTGCCGTCCATCCGGCCGCGCGCGCGCATTCTCGTTCCGGGTCGGTCCAGCCGCCTTCCGGGCCGGCCATCAGCGCCACGGTATCCTGGCGCTCTTCCGGAATCTGGCGCAGAAGCGGCGGCGCCTCGTCTTCATCGAGAAAGTACCGGTGCGCAGCCTGTTCTTTCAGAGCAGCGGCGAAACCCACCGCCGGGGAAAGCTCGGGCAGCCGGGTGCGCCGCGATTGCTGGCTGCTTTCGCGAGCGATGCGCTGCCAGCGATCGAGCCGCTTGCGGGAGGCGTCCAACAAGCCTTTCTCGGTGCGGGCGGCCTCGAAAGGCAGCATGCGCTCTACGCCCAATTCCGTGGCCTTCTCCACGATCCACTCGAAGCGATCGAACTTGATCAGCGCCGCGCACAGGGTGATGCGCGCCGGCGGAGGCGAGGCCGCGATAGGCTCCACCGTCTGAAACACGACACGTTCTCCCCGCGCTTCCACTACCTCGGCGAGCCACGCCTGCCGGTTATCCGAAATCTCGAAGCGCTGTCCCGCCTCCACGCGCAGAACGCGCGTCAGGTGGCGCGCGTCCTCGCCGCGCAGCTCGGCCGAGCCGGCGCGGATCGCCTCCACGAAAAACCTGCGTCTGGCCACGCGACCATTGTACGGCCCCACCGCTTACAATCGTTACTTATGATCGCTCTGCTGCGCGGCGTCCTCGCCGAGAAGCATCCCAACCAGGCCATCGTGGAGACGGGAGGCGTCGGCTACGATGTGACCATCCCGGTTTCGACCTTCACCAAACTGCCCGACGCCGGAAGCGAGGTGCGGCTCCGCATTCACACCCACGTTCGCGAGGACGCGCTCGCTCTCTACGGCTTTTTCACACAGGATGAAAAGGCGCTCTTCGAGAAGCTGATTTCGGTGAGCGGAATTGGGCCGACCCTGGCCGTGAAGATTCTCTCCGGCTTGGCGGCGCCGGACCTGGTGCTCTCCATCCGCCGCGGCGAGGTGGAGAAGCTGGTGAAGCTG
>Ga0335077_10001060_pt1 | contig 32199 bp, 31 predicted proteins | sample Lox_Sample_31_FD_207151 | JGI IMG/M metagenome (GOLD analysis project Ga0335077, IMG submission 207151) | Soil microbial communities from Loxahatchee National Wildlife Refuge, Florida, United States - Lox_Sample_3.1 | ecosystem: Environmental > Terrestrial > Soil > Wetlands | place: USA... | reverse complement strand
CTCACAGCCCTTTCGCCTTGAGCCATTCCAGCACCGCGTTGGCGACATCGGTCCACCCGTGATCGATCGTCAACGAATGCCCGCGGCCTTCGAACTGCTTGAGCTCGGTGATCGCGAGCGATCCGCGATAGCGGTTGAAGCTCGCCCGGGTGACGACATCGGGCACCGTGTGGTCCGCCGTCCCGGAGACCAGCAACAGCGGGCCGCGCGTATTGTTCCTGACGTTGACCTCGGACGCGGCGTGAAACTGGAAGTTGGCGAACGCCGCCTCGAAAAGCGGCTTTGCCGGTGAGGGGATGGTCCAGCGGTCGAACAGCTCGTTCGACTCGGCCTCCGGCAGGGCGTTGCCGAACCCGAAGCGGAACTCGCTCTTGGTGAGCGCGATCGCCTTGTGCAGGTTCAATGGATTGCCGAGCGCAGGCAGCGCGGCACGCAGTTGCGCCAGAGGCAGGGGCAGTACTCCCTTCATCTGCGCGGGATCGATGGCGACGGCAGCGCGGCCATAACCTTCGCCGAGCAGCTTCTCGGCGAGCAGGCCGCCGAACGAATGGCCGACGATGATGGGCTGTTCCGGCAGCGTGTCGATGATCGCCCTGAAGTGCACCATCAGGTCGTCGATGCCGTGGTCGGCGACTGCCTGCGGTTGCGCGCGCGCCGCGGCGACCGTGTCGGGCTCGTTCGGCCAGCCCGGTGCGAAGGCGGTGTATCCCGCATCGCCGAACAGCTTGGTCCAGTCGCCCCAGCTGGTGGCGTGCAGCCACAGACCGTGAATGAACATGACCGTTGCGCGCGTGCTCGACATCCTGATCTCCGTCGTGAGAGCGAAGCGTGCGGTGCCCCCGTGCGGCCCGCGCCGATAGATTGCCCGTCTTTGTCGTGCAGGGCGTTACACCACAAGCGCGAGATCCCTCCCGCGCTTGCGGGGCGACCTCGGGGCGCGAAACGCCGCGCCTGACCAATCGGGCGGTGCGATGCCAAATGTGACCTGCCATGCTGTCGGGTCGCACGCTTCCCGTGCCATCGCAGTCCGGAGTCCACGCATGAACGACATCGCGCGCGATGCGATCGCGCCAAGCCGCGAACAGCTCGTGCACGCGCTCTATGAGGCCGCCGAGCTCGAGCACAACCTCATGTGCACGTACCTCTATGCCGCGTTCAGTCTCAAGTCGGGCGAGGAGGAGGGCCTGACGGCCGAAGAAGCGGCGGCGGTGCAGCGCTGGCGGCGCGTGATCGGCGATGTCGCCGTCGAGGAGATGAGCCATCTCGCGGCGGTGTGGAACATCACGTCCGCCCTCGGCGGCGCACCGCGCATCGGGCGTGCCAACTTCCCGCTCGATCCCGGCTACCTGCCGGCGGGTGTCGTGGTCAAGCTCGCGCCGTTTTCCGAGGCGACGCTGCAGCACTTCATCCACCTCGAAAGACCCGACGGGTCGCGCGAACCGGATGGGGATGGATTCGCTCCGGAGCGGAGCTTCCTGCGCGCGAGCGTCGCGCCGCGCCCGACGCCGATGGGACTGGACTACGAGACCGTCGGCGCCTTCTACGCGGCCCTCGGCGACGGCCTGCGCGGGCTGGTGGCCGGACTCGGCGAGCAACGCGCATTCTGCGGCGATCGCGCGCTGCAGCTCTCGCAGGCCGAACTCGATCTTCCCGGCGCGCGTCCCGTGATCTGCATCAAGACCGCGCTGGCCGCTTTCGATGCGATCGTGCTGCAGGGCGAGGGGGCGCCCAAGCACACCGCCGATTCCCACTTCGCGAAGTTCGTCTCGATCCGCACCGAATATCGCGCGCTGCGCGCCCGCAACCCCGGATTCGCCCCGGCATACCCGGCGGCGACCAACCCGGTGCTGCGCCGGCCGCCGCGACCGGAAGGCCGCGTATGGATCGACAACGAGCAGGCCGCCGCGACGGTCGATATCGCCAACGCGACGTATGCGCTGATGCTGCGCCTGCTCGCGTACGCCTACATGCTGCGCGGCTCGACCCCGGAGAAAGCCAGCGCGGTGGACCTGGCGATCGGGTTGATGCGCGCGTTTGCGGTCCTGGCCGAACGCGCCGCGCGCCTGCCCGCGGGACCCTCGAACCCGAACTGCAACGCCGGCGTTTCCTTCACCGCCTTGCGCGATGCCGCCGCGCTGCCGGTGGGCGCGAGCGCCTGGCGTTTCTTCGTCGAACGCTTCGAACAACTCGCCGATGCGGCGCAATCGCTTGCCGTGCCGGGCGGCGATGCGCGTGCGACGGCGGCGGCGCGCCAGCTGTCCGCACTGACGCAGCGTGCCGCGCATGTCATCGCGGCGCCCGCCAGCGACGCTCTTCCCGCCGCGCCTGCGCAGCCGTCGCCGCCGGCACGTTCCGCTGCGCCGGCGAGTTCCATCGTCGACGGCGTGGAGCGCGTCGAGGGCGAACGACTCGCGCTGATGTTCGAAGGCGGGCGCTGCATTCACGCGCGCTTTTGCGTCACCGGCGCGCCGGCGGTGTTCCTCGCCAACGTCAAGGGGGCGTGGCTATATCCCGATGCAATGGATGTCGCGCGCGTGGTCGAGGTGGCGCACGCGTGCCCGTCGGGGGCGATCCGCTATCTGCGCAAGGACGGCGGCGGCCAGGAGTCGGCGCCGCCCGTCAACCTCGCCGCCGTGCGCGAAGGCGGTCCGTACGCGTTTCGCGGCGACCTGCGCATCGACGGAGTGGCGGCCGGCTACCGGGCCACGCTGTGCCGATGCGGTGCCTCGAAGAACAAGCCGTTTTGCGACGGGTCGCATCACGACGCCGGCTTTGCGGCCAGCGGCGAGCCGCCGACCCGTGACGCCGAAATGCTGGCCGGGCGCGATGGCCCCCTTGCCATCGACCCGCAGCCCGACGGCCCGCTGCGTGTGCGCGGCAACCTCGAAGTCGTCAGCGGGACCGGGCGCGTCGTCGCCCGCGTCACGAGCGCCAATTTCTGCCGCTGTGGAGCGAGCCAGTCGAAGCCGTTCTGCGACGGCAGCCACGCGCGCATCGGCTTCAAGTCGGGCTGACGCGGAGAAGGGGCGGCGATCCAGCGGGCAGCGCAGACTCCGAACTGATGCGGCCGCAAGACATCGGCGCGGGGGTCGCCGAAGAAGCGGGCGGCGTGGCCGCACCTCCCCCGAGCGCGCGCGGCTACGATTGACACCACGTGCCCGCTTCAAACCTGGCCGATGAGACCGATCGTCACGATTGCTGTCTTCGCCGCGGCGGCGCTGCTTTGCGGCTGCGGCGAAGGACCGGCGAGCGGATCGTCCGCGCGGTTCGCCTACATCTCGAATTCGTCGTCCGCGCTCGAGATGCGAGCGGTCGATCCGGGCACCGGCGGTCTCGCGGCGGCCGCGACGCAGTCGGCGAACGTGGGCGGACCCTCGGCCGCCCTTGCGCTGGATCCGTCGCAGCAATTCTTCTATGCGGTGACGGCTACCGCGGGCATCGCCGCGTTCCGCTTCGACCGCGTGAGCGGCGCGCTGGTACCGATCGCGGGGTCGCCGTTTCGCGCCGGTTTTTCCGCCGCTGCGATCGCTATCGATCCCGCGGGCAACTTCGCGTTCGTGGCCAACGGGAACGGCGTCGACGTCTCGGCATATTCCATTGCCCCGTCGACCGGCGTGCTGGTTCCGGTCACCGGGTCGCCGTTCTTCACGGGTCCCAGTCCGCTCGCCCTCACCGTGGACCCGACCGGGCATTTCCTGTTCGTGGCCAACTCGGCGAACAACAGCGTGGCGGCGTTCACCATCGAACCGTCGACCGGCGTGCTCGCGCGCGTACCCGGATCGCCGTTCGCCACCGGACTCGTACCGCGCTCGCTCGCGGTCGAGCCGTCTGGCACTTTCCTGTACGTGGGCAACTTCGGCGCCAACACGATTTCCGGCTACGTGATCGACAGCAAGTCCGGAGCGTTGACGCCGATCGTCGGCTCGCCGTTTTCGACCGGCGGCAGCCCGCTCGGCGCGACAGCGCACCCGTCGGGCCGGTTCCTCTACACCGCCAACCAGCTGAGCGGTGACATCTCCGCGTTCGCCATCGATCCGAGCACCGGCGTGCTGACGGCGATCACGGGGTCGCCCTTTGCCGCGGATGCCTTGCCGCAGATGGTGGCGTTCGATCCGATGGGGCTGTTCGCCTACGTCCCGAATCTGGGCGCGGACAACGTTTCGGTGTTCGCGATCGACGGCAAGGACGGCGCGCTGAAGCCCGTCGTCGGATCGCCCTTCGCGACCACGCTGCATCCGGCGTTCGTTCTCATCACGGAGTGACCGCCCTGACCCTCGGGAGGACTACCTTGCCTGCAACCGAACCCCTGATCGAGCGCGTGCTCCTCACCAATGACGACGGGATCGATGCGCCCGGGCTCGCCGTTCTCGAAGAAGTCGCCGCCACGCTGGCGCGCGAGGTGTGGGTGGTCGCGCCGGAGCACGATCAGAGCGGTACCTCGCACTCGATCAGCCTGCATGCCCCGCTGCGCTTCAGCCGCCATGGAGAACGGCGCTTCGGGGTAGGGGGCACGCCCGGCGACTGTGTCGTGATGGCGGTGCGGTACCTGATGCTCGAGGCGCCGCCCGCACTCGTGCTCGCGGGCGTCAACCGCGGCGCCAACCTCGGTGTCGAGACGGTGTTCTCGGGCACCGTCGGTGCAGCGATGGCGGGCATGCTGCTCGGCGTGCCGTCGATCGCGCTGAGCCAGGTGTTCACCGATCGGTCGGCGGTGCGCTGGGAGACTGCCCGCGCCCATGCACCGGGCGTGATCCGCAGGCTGCTCGCCGCGGGGTGGAGCGAGCAGGCGTGCCTGAACGTCAACTTCCCCGATGTCGCGCCGGAGGCGACCGGTCCGCTCACTCTGACGCGCCAGGGGCTCGGCCTCGTCAAGCGCATCGACGTCGTCGCGCGCACCGATCCGCGCGGCTTCGACTACCACTGGCTCAAGTTCCACCGCGCCGCGCGTCACGAGGCGCCCGACACCGAGGCAGCAGTGGTCGCCAGGGGCGGCATCTCCGTCACGCCGCTGCAATTCGAGCGCACCGCGGAAGGCGCGTTGACATTGCCCTGAAGCGCGGCGCGCGGCGACGAGGCCGTCTTGCGCGCGATGTAGGCGTTGACCTGGTGCTCGAGAAATGCATCATGGCTGGCCGGGCGTGGCGGCGCGGAACTGCATCACGTTGTCTTCGATGCGGCCGAAGCGCAGCGCGAGCAGGTCACGCAGGTAGTTCTGGTTCAGCCGCCACGGCGCCTGCGTGCCCTGCTTCGGAAAACGGTCCAACGCGCGTTGAAAATATCCGGACGAGAAGTCGATCCAGGGCAATGCCGCCGGCGCCGCAGCGCCGATGCGCGGCGTGCACTGCACGAATCGGTGCCGGCGCATGTAATTGAGCAGCCGGCATACGTAGCCGCATACCAGGTCCGCCTTCAGCGTCCACGAGGCATTCGAGTACCCGAAGCACGATGCGAAGTTGGGCACGTCGCTGAACATCACGCCCTTGTAGTTGAACGTGCCTGCCGGCACGACCGGGCGTCCGTCGATGTCGAGCGCGATTCCGCCGAAGGCCTGCAGCTCGAGTCCGGTCGCGGTGACGACGAGGTCGGCCGGAACCGTCTTGCCGGAGCGCAGCGCGAGCCCGGTCTCGGTGAAGGATTCGATCTCGTCGGTGACGAGCGAGACGTGCCCGGCGCGTATTTCGCGGAAGAGATCGCCGTCGGGCAGCAGGCACAGCCGCTGCTCCCACGGGTTGTAGCGCGGCTGGAAGTGCTGCTCGACGTCGGCCGCGCCGCCGAGCGCGCGGCGCACGCGCGACAGCAGCAGCTGCTTCGCGCGCTCGGGGTGGCGGCGGCACAGGTTGAACACATACAGGCCGAGCAGGACTTGCTTCCAGCGCACGATCGCGTGCACCACGCGCCGCGGCAGCAGCCCGCGCAGGCCGCGCGCCATCGGGTCTTCCGTGGGCCGCGCGATCACCCACGTAGGCGAGCGTTGCACCATCGTCACGTGTGCTGCCTCGCCGGCCAGCGCAGGCACGAGGGTCATCGCGGTTGCCCCGCTGCCGATCACGACGACACGCTTGCCCTGCCACGCGATGTCGTCGGTCCAGAACTGCGGATGCACGACGCGTCCCCCGAAGCGCTCGATGCCCGCGAACGCGGGCGTGTATCCCGCGTCGTAGCGGTAATAGCCGGCACAGAGAAAGAGGAAGTTGCAGCTCATCGCGACCGGCTCGTGTTCGCGGCCGCGCGTCACCTCCAGTACCCAGCGCGCGTCGCGCGACGACCACGAAGCCTTGGTCACGCGGTGTTCGTACCGGATTTTGCGATCGACGCCGTGCGCGGCGGCGGTCTCACGCAGGTAGTGCAGGATCGCGGGACCTTCGGCGATCGCGTTCGCTTGCTGCCAGGGGCGGAACGCGTAGCCGAGGGTGTACATGTCCGAGTCGGAGCGCGCGCCGGGGTATCGGAACAGGTCCCACGTCCCGCCGGAACGGTCGCGACCTTCCAGAATCGAGAACGTGCGACCGGGGCAGCGCGCGAGCATGTGGCATCCGGCGCCGATGCCCGACAACCCGGCGCCGACGATGAGCAGGTCGAAGTGTTCCATACGCGCGGACGGTACAAGAAATCGCCCGCGCGCCGAACACTCCCGTCGGTTCTCGCGCTGGCTTTCCGGTTCATAGCCGGCGCGGCGGCGACATGATCATCACGTCGCTTGACGGCGAAACTGTCGAGCGATTGGTCGAACCGGACCATCTGCAGCAGATCAGCAACGCGTTGGACGAGCTCGCGAGCGTGGAGCCCGAGCCGGCCAAGGTGGTCGACCTGAAGTTCTTCTGCGGTTTCACGCTGGCCGAAGTCGCTTCGATGCAGGGCGTGACCGAGCGCACCGTGCAGCGCCAGCGGAAGCGGGCGCGCCTGATGCTGTACCAGTCGCTCCGTGAGCGATAGGTCGGCCGCGAAGCGGCCCGGTGTCGCCTTTGGGCCGCGGGCTGCGATCTCGTGCGTGCAGGCGGTGCGGCAGAAGCGCCGGCCGCGCGTCTTCCTTCCCGGAGCCCCGATGAAACGAACCGCAATCCTGTCCGCGCTGCTTCTGATCGCGGCCGCCTGCGCCGCGCCTGTCCGCGTCGCACCGACGATTCCGCAAGGCCTCGAGCCGGGCGACGACGAAGCGATGATCGGCACCCTCGCTGCGCACGGCGTGCAGATCTACGAGTGTCGTGGTGTGAACAGCGACGACGGACAGCAGGCCGTCTGGGCTTTCGTCGCGCCCGAGGCCGAACTGTTCGCCGAGGGCCGGCCGGTCGGCAGGCATTACGCGGGGCCGCATTGGGAAAGCGTCGACGGGAGCAGGGTGGCCGGTGTGGTCAAGGCGCGGGCCGAGGCGCCGCGCGAAGGAGCGATTCCGTGGTTGCTGCTCGCGACCCGATCGGTCGGGCCCGATGGCGCGCTGGCAGGCGTCACCAGCATCCAGCGCATCAACACCGAGGGCGGTACCGCACCGAGTGCCGAGGGTTGCACCCTCGCATCGCTGGGCCAGCGTGCGCGTGTGGCCTACACTGCCGACTACGTGCTCTACGGCGCGCGCTGACGTTGCCGGTCGCCGCCCGCGTCGCGATGTTCGTACGTCGACGCGCAGCACCGCCTCGCAAATGCACGCGATGGGGCAACCTGTATCCGACCTGTCGCTTCTTCAGTCGCGCGATCCACTGCGACGACCGCTGGGCGCATTGATACGACGCTGCGCACACACCGACACGCAGTGAGCGCGTCCGCGCTCAGGCCATGCGCGGCCGGTCTCGAGTGCTTAATGCGCGGTTAAGCCGGCGGCGCTGCGACCACCGCATTTGCGCGAGCGGACTTCATCCATCCGCTCGCGTATCCCACATTGATGTCGGCATGCCCCGTAGTTAGGTGGTCTCGTGCCACGAGGCAAGCGGGAAAATGCCAAGACTACGACACGGGGAGTCGCGGTGGCTGCTGCGCACGAAAGAGAATCGGTACTGGTCGTCGGTGCGACCGGGCGGACCGGTGCATTCGTCACACGGTACCTCTGTGCGGCGGCGGTTCCGGTGATCGCATGCGTCCGCCGCCCGGATCGCCTGCCTGCCGAGCCGTCGCTCGCGGCGGCGGAGATCGTGACCGCAAACCTCGAACGCCCCGAGACACTCGCCCCGCTGGTCGATCGCGCCCTGCACATCGTCTACGTGGCCGGCAGCGAGCGCAGGAGCTTGTCGCCGGGCGCCTACCAGCTCGAGATCGACGCTCTCGCTGCCACCCTCGAAATCGCGCGCCGGTCCGGCTTCGGCGGCCGATGGATCTATGTCGGCTACAGCGGCGTGGAGCAACGCGGCAGCGCGACCTGGGCCGAGACACGCTGGCGCGAACTGAAGCTCGAAGCGGAACAGGCGATCGCCGGCAGCAACCTCAACTATTTCATCTTGCGCATCGGGCGCGTCAGCGGACCGGTCGCCGTCGAGCCCAACGTCAGCGTCACGCAGCGCCACGCCACGTCTCCGGATGCCGAGTTGCCCTGCAACGCGCTTGGTTTCCTCCTCGCCGGCGCCGCCCTCGCCGGCGCCACCTCCAAATCGACTGCGACGGTCCAACTCGACAGCCACGGCTACAAGTTGCAGGACGCCGTGCGCGCCTTCAGCCGCCTGCGGACCGATGTCTCCGCGACCACGCGCGCCGCGAGCGGCGCATCGTTCGGCCGCGCCTAGGCAGGCATTGTCATCCGGAGCGCATCCGTCGCTCCGTCGTCATCGCAAGCGCAGCGAAGAATCTCGGCGGTGCGCAACCCCGAAGAACCAGACGCGGATTGCGCGGATCAAAGCGACAGTCTTATCCGCCTCATCCGCGTCAATCCGAGTCATAAGCCTGTCCCTTTCGACCGCCTCGCCAGCGCATCGGATCGACAAGGAACCCCGTCACAACAATCCCCGCCGCGCGAGGCTGCGCATCAGCGCGCCGATGCCGAAGGTCCAGCGCGCCGCCTGGTCGGTCGTGACCACGCGATTGACGAGCGCACCCAACGCCGGCGTGGCGACGCGCACGACGTCTCCGACTGCGTGCGTGAACCCCTGCCCCGGACCGTACCGGTCCTTGGTGGGCGCGAACATCGTGCCCAGGAACAGCATCAGGCCATCCGGGTAGGCGTGATGCGCCCCGATCGCCTGCGCCACCAGGTCGAGCGGATCGCGGCTGATCTTCGCGAGCGAGCTCGCGCCTTCCAGTTCGAATCCGTCCGGGCCCGAGACATGCAGTGCGATCTCGCACTGGCGCACGTCGTCGATCCCGTACGTGGCGTCGAAGAGGCGGATCAAGGGGCCGATCGCGCACGACGCGTTATTGTCCTTGGCCTTGCCGAGCAGCAGCGCGCTGCGCCCCTCGAAGTCGCGCAGGTTCACGTCGTTGCCGAGCGTCGCGCCGAGGGTCTCGCCGCGGCTGTTGACCGCAAGCACGATCTCCGGCTCCGGGTTGTTCCACTTCGACTGCGGATGGATGCCGACGTCGGAACCCGTGCCTACGGCGGCGAGGACCGGCGCCTTGGTGAAGATCTCCGCATCCGGACCGATGCCCACCTCGAGATACTGCGACCACGCGCCCTGTTCGATCAGGAGTTGCTTGACGCGCGCGGCCTTTTCGGAACCCGGCACGATGCCGGCGAGGTTGTCGCCGAGCACGGTCGCAAGCGAGGCGCGGATCGCCTCCGCACGCGACGCGTCGCCGCGCGCCTGTTCTTCGATCACGCGTTCGAGCAGGCTCGCCACGAACGTCACGCCGCTCGCCTTGATCGCCTGCAGGTCGCACGGCGCGAGCAGCCATGGCCGTGCCGGATCGCGCGTCGTCTCCCAGCTGTTCTCCAGCACCGCGTCGAGCGCCGCGATGCGCGGCGCCCGACCTGCGCGCAGCGCGCGCCCGATCGTCGCTTGCGGTGCATCGAGTTCGAGCAGCTGGCTGACGGTCGGCGCGACGGACGAGAGATCGTGCAGCGCGCCCGCGTGCGCGGCCGCCGCGACCGGCCCGAGGTCGGGCAGCCAGACGCGCCCCACCAGCAGGGCGCGATCGAGGTCGCGCGGAAGGATGCTTGTCAGATTTCCGGCCATGGTTGGTCCGCCGCTTCAGGTCGGTCGAGATGTTCGCCCACCCTCGGGGGGCGCGCAATCACGACGCCTCGTGCGGGCCTACCGCTGCGCAACCGCATCCAGCAGCAGCGCGACGCCGCGCAGGACATCCTGGCTCGTCGCCGCGTCGCGCCGATTGAGCTGCTCGACGCGATCGAGCATGCTGCCCGCCTCGTCGAACCGCCCGGCCTGGACCGGGGCCGGCGCGAGGTAGTAACGCGCCTGGTTCTCCTGGACGCCGTTCTGCCGTAGCCGGCGCGCGCAAGCGTGATCTGCGGTACGTGCAGCGCATCGTCGGTGCACCCGGCCAGCGTGAGCGCGTCGCCATGGTCGGCTTGTGTGCCTTTCGCCGGCCGTGTCGAGCAGGACCCGCCAGCGTTCCTTGTCGAACCTCACCATGATGCACCTCGCGGTTGCCTGCGCTGGTAGATCGGAGTGGGCGCGGGAAATGCGACCAGGCGGGGGAGGCGGTGTCAGGGGCTCAGTTCCCCTTTGCTGGCAATGCGCGGGCGATGGAACTCGCGCACGTTCAGGCGTGGACTGCGGGCGCGGTTGCACGCGACAGGAGCGTTGCGAACTGCCGCTCGACCCCTTTTGGATCGTTGAGCAAGCTGGCCGCAATCTCCGCGGCCAGGCCGGGATAAACATCCTCGATACCGTCCTGCAACGCCTCGACGATCCTGGCGGCGATGGCAGCGGGTAGCAGCTTCGGCGCAGAGACCCGGCGCGCCAGGTCCGTATCCACGAAGGCCGGCGTGACGCCGATCACCAGCGTGCCCTGCGCGGCGAGTTCGGCGCGCACGGCTTGAGTCAGCGAAAACGCCGCAGCCTTGGATGCAGCGTAGGAGCCGATTTGCGGCATGCTCACGCGGCCGAGGATCGACAACACATTCACGATCGCTCCCCCGCCATTGCGGCCGAGTACGGGCGCGAAGGCGCGGCACATGGCGAGCGTGCCGAAGTAGTTGACCCGCATCTCGCGCTCCGCGGCAAGCGGGTCCGCGGGCGAAAGGAGCGACTGCCCGAGGGCAATGCCGGCGTTGTTGACGAGAATCTGCACGTCCTCGCAGTCGCGCACGGCCCGTTCGATCTGACTCGAGTCGGTGACGTCGAGCGCGACTGGAACCAGGGTCGAACCCGATCGTGTCGTGGACGCCGTGCGCGTACCCGCATAGACGCGGGCGGCGCCCGCCGCAAGCAACGCCGTTGCGATCGAAGCGCCAATCCCGCGATTGGCGCCAGTGACCAATGCGATCTTGCCAGCGATGTTCATGTTCCGCCTCGCGCGCTCGAATTCGACCGACCCCCTCACACCATCTCCAGCGCCAGCGCGATGCCCTGGCCGCCGCCGATGCACAGCGTGACGACGCCACGCTTCAATCCGTCGCGCTGCATCGAGTGCAGCAGGCGCGTCGTCAGCACGGCACCGGTGGCGCCGATGGCATGCCCGTGCGCGATCGATCCGCCTTCGACGTTGACGATGTCCTCGGGAAAGCCGAGTTCGCGCTGGCACGCCAGCGCGATCGCCGCGAACGCTTCGTTGATTTCGACCCGCTGGACATCGGACGTCTTCCAGCCCGCACGCTGCAGGGCCAGACGCACCGCGGGCACGGGCCCGATGCCGAACATGCCTGGCTCGACAGCGGCCACGCCATATGAGACCAGCCGTGCCAGCGGGCGCAGGTCGTGTTTGTCGGCGAAAGCGCGGTCGGCGACGATCACCGCGGCAGCGCCGCTGTTCAGTCCCGGCGCGTTGCCGGCCGTGATCGTGCCGTCCTTGCGGAATGCGGGCTTGAGCGTGGCGAGGGCCTCGAACGAAGTGTCGGGCCGGTTCGCTTCGTCCTTGTCGAACACGACCGTGCCCTTGCGCCCCGGCAACTCGAGCGGAACGATCTCCGCGCGGAATTTGCCGGCCGCCTGCGCTGCGCCGAACCGGAGTTGCGACCGCACGGCCCAGCGGTCCTGGTCTTCGCGCGAGATGTGGAAGCGCGCCACCAGGTCTTCGGTGTGCCACCCCGAGTGCTGCCCGCTGAACGCGTCGTTCAGGCCATCGCGCAGCATGCTGTCGAAGACCGGCGCATCGCCCATCCGGTTGCCCCAGCGCCCGCTGCCCAGCAGGTACGGCGCCTGGTCCATGTTCTCCATTCCTCCGGCGACTGCGGCGGACGCGTAGCCCGCGAAAATCTCGGCGGCCGCGCTGGCGATCGCCTGCGCGCCCGAGCCGCACACGCGGTTCACGGTGAGCGCCGGCACCTCCACCGGCAGGCCCGCGCCGATCGAGGCCTGGCGCGCCGGATTCATCTTCGTGCCGGCCTGGATGACGTTGCCCATCACGACCGCCTCGATCGTTTCGGGCGCGAGGCCCGCGCGGCTGACCGCGGCATGGATCGCGGCGGCGCCCAACGCCGACGCCGGCGTGTCCTTGAGCGAACCGCCGAAGGTGCCGATCGCGGTGCGCACCGGGAAGGCAAGAACCACTTCTCTGCCGGCCATGAGATGCTCCTGATAATTGTATCTACAACAATTGTATATACAATAAACAGGAGGCCCGGTTTCGTCAAGCTGACGGCGCCGACATCCGATCGGGCCGATTGGGCGTACAACTTCGCGAAGGAGGTGCCGCCGATGCCGACGCGCCAGGACGCCGCCAGTGGCGCGGCCCACACAGCCAACGCCGCCCGAGGCGCGTCCGGGGCGGGATTGCTCACCTTGTTGCGCGTGGCCTGGCAGCGCCACGCGCAGGAGCGGTCGTGCACATGGTCGCGAGCGCGTCTCGAACGCCATCAGGCGGCGCGCCTGCATGCGCTGCGCCGGTTCGTCGCGGCGCGTTCACCGTTCTACGCGCGCTTTCACCGCGGCCTCGAGCAGCGCCCCTTGCACGACCTGCCGATCCTCAGCAAGGCCACCATGATGGAGAACTTCGACAGCCTGGTGACCGACCGGCAGGTGCGGCTCGCCGCGGCCGAGGACTATCTGGGCCAGCCGCCGACGGACCGCCTGTTTCTCGACCGGTATGTCGTGCTTTCCACGTCCGGCACGACGGGCCGGCGCGGTGTGTTCCTGTTCGATCCCGGTGAATGGATCGCGGCGATTGCCGCCATCACGCGGCCGATTGCCTGGAGCGGCGCCGCGAACAACCTGCGCCGCCCGCCGAAGTCGGCGCTGATCGCCTCCGCGATGCCATGGCACTACTCGGCCCGCATCGGGCGCGCGTTGTCGACACGCCTGCTGCCCACGCTGCGCCTCGACGCGGGTGAGCCCTTGCCGGTGCTGGTGCAGCGGTTGAACGAGTGGCAGCCCACCGCGCTTGCCGCGTATCCGTCCGTGCTGACGCAGCTCGCGAACGAGCAGCTGGCCGGGCGGCTGAAGATTCCGCTCGCCAACGTCGCCACCAGCGCCGAAGTGTTGACCGCCGAGACGCGCCGGCGCGTCGAGCAGGCGTGGGGCATCCGTGTCTTCGACACCTACGGCGCGACCGAATACGCGCCGATCGCGGCAGAGTGCCCCCTGGGCAACAAGCACCTGTTCGAGGATCGCGCCATCATCGAGCTGGTCGACGAGCGCGGGCGTGTCGTCGCGCCGGGCGAGCGGGGCGACCGCGTCCTGCTGACGTTGCTCGAGCGCCGCACGCAGCCGCTGATCCGCTACGAGATCAGCGACATGGTGCGCGAGCTGCCCGGCCGGTGCGGTTGCGGGCGCAGCTTCCGCATGATCGAGAGCATCGAAGGGCGGGTCGAGGACGTGCTCTTCTTCCCCTCCCGGACCGGGGGCGCCGCGCGCGTCGCCATCCATCCGAACCTGTTTCACGCCACCCTCGAAACCGCTCCCGCGACCGGCTGGCAGGTAGTGCACGACGCTCAGGGCCTGACGGTCTTCCTGACCGGTGCGGGGGACGCGACGCGGTGCGCGCAACTCGGCGCGCAGGTCGGGCAGATGCTCGCTGCGCAGGGTGCGCAGGCGCCCCCGATCGCGGTGAAGGTGACCGAACAGCTCCAGCGGGGCGCAACCGGCAAGGCGCCGCTGATCGTCTCGCGCCTCGCGCAACCGAAGGGGCAATGAGCGGCGATGGCGACGGTGCCGTCCTCCGGTGCACATCCGGCTGCAAGGCGCGGGCGCTTGTACGCGGGCGTCGCGGTGCTGCTGCTCGCGCTCGCCGCGGCCTATTTCCTCTGGCCGCGCACGGCTCACCTGCGCGAATTCGACCCCGACCGCGTGGCGCAACTGGAAACGCGCATGTGGCGCAGCTACTACGAGAAGCGCTATGCGGCGTTGCTGGTCGATCTTTATGCGCTCAGCCGCGACGAATACGGGTTCTCGCCCGCCGACAGCCTGGGCATCGCCTGGTACGCCGCGCGCGCGGCGCAGACCTTCCAGCCCACGCGCAGCCGCGCCGAGGCGCAAGGCGCGCGGCCGCTCCTGGAGCACTATTTCAGGCTGATCGAAGCGCGCGGCGGCGAGACGTTCGACGTGCACGAGGCCGCGCGCCTCGAACTCGACTGGTGGCAGCTGCGCCGCGAAAACGCACTGCCGGCCGAACACGGCGCGGCCATCGCCCGCGTCAGCGCACTGCTGTTCGGCGCCGACAACGCGGAGATCGACCGCGCGGGCCGCCTGCGCGCCGAGATGATGCGTTACCGCGACGAGCGCGGCGACGGGCGGATGCAGGAAGGCGACTGGGCCCACATCGAGCGCGAACTCGCGCGCTCGTACCAGGCACTGCACGACGGGATCGCGATACGGTGACGCGGCGCCACCCGCGTCAGTCGACCACCGTCACGCTCTCCGGCAAGGGCTCGCTGCGCCGATGCGCGAACTGCGCCAGCGCGACGCCGAGCAGCGTGATCGCCGCGCCGCCAAGCTTGATCGGCGTGTAGCCCTCGCCGGTCGCCAGCCACGCGACCAGGCCCGCAACCGGCGGCATCAGGTACATCAGCGGCGCCGTTCGTGCCACGCCGCGCACGGCGTTGATCCAGCCCCAGACGATCCAGCCGACGAACGCCGACAGCACGACCGAATAGGCGAGACCGGCCCAGATCGAGACCGGAACCGCCGCCCAGTCGACCGCCACGCCGGCCGGAAGCGTAAGCAGCACCAGTGGCGCGCTTCCGAGCAGCGTCGTGTAGGTCATCACGAGCACGCTGCCGTGGCGCTCGAACAGCGGCTTCGCCGCGACCGTGTACGCCGAGAAGAAGGCCGCGGCGACAAGCAGGACCAGGTCGCCCCTGCTCGCCCGCCACTGTGCGCCGAGCAGCTTGTCGGAGAGGAATATCAGCACGCCGATGCACGCGACGGCAACGCCGGCGATCTGCGCCCGGGTGAGATGCTCCAGCCCGGCCCAGCGCAGGAACAGCAGCGTGAAGACCGGGCCGCACGCGAGGATCAGCGAGCTCGAAAACGCGGTCGACCAATCGATGCCGAAGGTCACCATGCCGACGTGCAGGACGTGGCCGATCAGCGCGAGGCGCGCGAGCTTCCACCACTCCTCGCGCGGCAGGCGCGGCCAGCGGACGCCGTAACGCTGCCACAGCAGGAGCACGGCGCACAGCGGCATGATCAGGTAGCGCACGAACAGGAATCCGCCGGGCGAGAGCGCGCTGAAGACGGCCTTCTGCACGGTGAAGTTGCTACCCCAGATCAGGATCAGCGCGAGCGCCAGCAGCAATGCGGTGCGCTGGCGCGGATCGACGGCTTCCGTCGATCCGAGCGTGGGAGCGGAGTCGGGAACGGACGTGGACATGGCTCGATGCGTTGGTTGGCCGCGAGTCTGCCATGTCGCACCGCGCAATCGCGGGAGGCCGGCCAAGGCGCTTCCGCCGAAGGGCGCTAACCTTGGGGTTTCCGCGAAGAAGCAGGCCGCACGACGGCTGCAATCGAAGATGCAAAGAACCCTGCTGGACGAAGCAGCGCGCCCATCGGTCCCGGTGAGCGCGCCGCGCGTGCTCGATGTTGCACGCACGATCGAACACGTCGTCGGCGCAATCGACGCCGCACCCGAGTACCTCGCGCCCTTTCGACATCTGCGGTTCGCCGGCCTTTTCCCGGCCGACGTCTACGCGGCCATGCTCGAAGCGCTGCCCACGAGCGCCGACTACGGCGAGATGTCCGGCCGCGCGCGCGACGCGCGGGCCTACGACGGCGGCAGCGCGCGCACGAAGGTCGATCTGTTCCCCGAAGGCATGCTCCGGCTGCGCAACGACAAGAAAGCGGTGTGGGAAGTGGTCGGCCGGGTGCTGCGTTCCGGCGCGGTCCGCGACGCGTTCGTGCGACGACTTGCGCCCGGGCTCGAGCAGCGCTTCGGCGCCGGGTACAAGACGGTGCGCATGTATTCCATCCCGCTGCTCACGCGCGACGTGCCCGGCTACAGCATCGGCGTGCATCCGGACACGGCCTGGAAGGGGATCACGGTCCAGATCTACCTGCCCGCGGACGATTCCATCGCGCACATCGGCACGGTATTTCACACGCGCGAGCCCGATGGGAGCTACAAGGTGGCGGCGCGCATGACGTTCCTGCCCAATTCGGGCTACGCGTTCGCCGTCGGCACCGACACCTATCACTCGGTCGACACGGTCGGGCCCGAGGTGCGCACGCGCGACTCGATCCTGCTCAACTACTTCGTCGACGACACGTTCGTGCAGATCACCAAGAACCGGTTCAAGCGGCTCGGCAACCTAATGCGCGGCCTCGGCTGGCGGCGCGCACGTTTGGGCGACTGACTACGGGGCGCAGCGGCAGGAGAGGGCGCAGGGTCAGTACCTGATCTCGAAGCGATAGCCCCTGAAGCGCAGCACCGCGGTCTTCAAGCCGATCTCCTCGAGCGTCAGGTCGGCCGAGAGTTGATCGCTCTCGCGGTACAGCCTGCCGTCGAGAATCAGCGAGCGGTTGGCGGGCGTGCTGGAGTAGATCGAACCGCCCACGGCGAGCGGCGGCAGGGCGGCGCGAACGTTTTCCGGAAGCTGCTCGCGCGTATATGCCGCGGGCGGTGCACCCGCCGCCGGCGCCTCGGCCTTCGCCGCGGCCTTGGGCGGCGCCTTGCGCTCCGGCGCGGGCCACGGAGCGGGCTCCGCGACCTCCCGCACAGGTTCAGGGGCGGTTGCGTTCGGGGGCGCGACGGGCTCCGGTGCGCCAGGTAGCGTGGCCACGGGCGGCCCCGGCTGCGGCCGCTCGACAACGAGGCGCGGACTGTCGCGCGCTGCGAAGAACCACACCAGCGCGATCAGCAGTCCGGCCCCCAGGCCCAGCGCGATCCAGAGCCAGGGCTTCGGCCGCGCCGTCGTCGCGACCTGCTCCAGCGACAGCGGCGGCACCGGCTGCGTGTGCAGGCCGGGCACGCTTTCGCGCGCCCGCTCGGAGTCGGCCTTGCGCAGGGCGTCCAGGATCAGCGACACGGCTACCTCTCCTGCTGCAAGTGCGGCTCCTCGATGCCGATCACGCGGTTCAGTTGCATCAGCGTGATCGGACCGGCGACACCGTCCGAGGGCAGCCCCTGCGCCAGCTGGAACGCGTGGATGCCCGCTTTCAACGATGCGTCGTCGAGGCGTCCGGCGATGGGGCGCGTATCGCCGCGCGCGGTTGCAAGCTGCAGTGCCAGCCAGTGCGCGGCCGGGCCCTTGCTGTCGGTGATCGTCCCCGTGTAGTCGGGCGGCACGCGCCAGTAGGTGGCGAACTCGCCGCGCCAGTAGTCGGCGAGCGCGACCAGCAGCACCGCCTTGTCCGCGCCGCCGACGCGCACGGTCGCGTTCTGGTTCGACAGCCCCGTCAGGTACACATAGGCGGGGCGGTTGCCGCCGTCGCGCAGGGTGAGGACCACGGGACGATCCAGCTGGCGGATCAGAGCCAGCGTGCTGTTGGTGCCGCGGTAGCACTGCACGCTTTGCTTCCGCGGCGCCTGGCATGGGTCACCATCGCCGACCTTTACGTCCCACGCCTTGGCCATTTCGAGCCACGATTCCTTCTCCGCCCCCACGAGCGAGCCGAATCCTGTGGCGAGATCGAACGGCGCTGCCTCGGCGTGAGTGGCGGGCGGATCGAGCGGCGCAACGGCGCCCGCCGTCGCCGGCGCTGGCGCCGTCGTGATCGTGCCGACGACCGCGGTCGTGCCCGGCGCACCCGCACGATCGCCGCGATCGAGCGCGAGCGCGACCGCGCCCACGAGCGCGGCGCCGGCGGCAAGCCCGAGTCCGAGGGTCGTCAGGCGTTCGTAGCGCGAGCGCCGGGCCGCGTTGAAATCCGGCAGGTCGAGCACCTCGCGCGCGGCCATTTCGACCGTCTGGGCATCGACGATGGTCTTGCCGTTGGCGTAAGCGCCGAGCAGTGCGCGATCGCACAGCAGGTTGATCCGGCGCGGCACGCCGCGCGAATAGACGTAGATCCGCTTCAGCGACGCGCGGTCGAACGGCACGGCGCGGCTCAGCCCCGCCACGTTCAACCGGTGCCGCACGTAGCGCAGGGTCTCGGGCTCCGAAAGCGCTTCGAGGTGGTAACGCGCGATCACGCGCTGTGCGAGCTGCTGCAGTCCCGGCTTCGCAAGCATGGTGCGCAGCTCCGGCTGGCCGATCAGCACGATCTGCAGCAGCTTGCGTTCATTCGTCTCGAGGTTGGTGAGCAGGCGCAGCTGCTCGAGCACGTCGGCCGAAAGGTTCTGCGCTTCGTCAATGATGAGCACGTTGTTCTGCCCGACGGCATGGGTGCGCAGCAGGTACTCGTTGAGGACATCGACGTAGTCCTTCACCGTCGGCACGCCGGGTCCCTCGTGCTCGTAGGGGATGCGGAACTCGGCGCAGATCGACTTGAGCAGTTCCTCGACGGTGAGCTTCGGATTGAAGATGTAGGCGACGTTGCAACGCTTGGGAATCTGCTCCAGGAAGCACCGGCACACCGTGGTCTTGCCGGCACCGATCTCGCCCGTCAGCAATACGAACCCGCCGCCGCCGCGCACGCCGTAGAGCAGGTGCGCGAGCGCCTCGCGGTGCCGCTCGCTCATGAAGAGGTAGCGCGGATCCGGCGCGATCGAAAACGGCGGCTGCTTCAGGCCGAAATAGCGCGCATACATGCGCAAAGGATACTTCTCCGGGGTGGCGATTGCTGGCTATGCTCACGGGCTCGAGCAGCGACCCCGGGACCATGACGGACTCGACCGAGCAGGGCGGCGGCAGGCCTCCGGCCGCCCAACCGCGCGCCGCCGCCACGGTCGTCGTCGTGCGCGACGGCGCGGCGGGGATGGAGGTCTTGCTGATGCGCCGGGTCGAGCGCAGCAACGATCGCAGCAGCGGTGCGTTCGTTTTCCCCGGCGGCACGCTCGACGCGGGTGACCGTGCTCTGCACGAGTGGTGCAGCGGCCTCGATGACGCCGCTGCGAGCGCCCGGTTGCGGCTCGAGCGGCATGGCCTGGACTACTTCGTCGCGGCCGTGCGCGAGTGCTTCGAAGAGGCGGGCCTGCTCTTCGCGTGCGACGACGCGGGCGCGCTCGCCAGGCTCGAAGACATCCCGGCTGCCGAAATCGCCGACATGCGCACCGCGATCCGCCGTGGCGACACCGACCTCGGTGCAGTCTGCAGGCGGCGCGGGCTGCGCCTCGCGGTCGACCGGCTTGCGTACCACAGCCATTGGCTGACGCCACCGGGATTGCCGAAGCGGTTCGACACGCGCTTTTTCGTGGCGGTGGCGCCCGCAGGGCAGAGCGCGTCGTTCGATCGTCTCGAGACGCTGGAGCATCGCTGGATCCGCCCGCGCGACGCGCTCGGCGAAGAGTTCGGATTCCGCCTGCCGAACGCCACGCGGCAGACGCTGGAATCGATCGCGGCGTTCGCGAGCGCACGCGCCTGCTTCGAGCACGCGCAGGCACTGCGCGACATCGAGCGGATCATGCCGCGCATCGGCCACGGGGCGCAGGGCCCGCGGCCCGTGATGCCGAACGAGCCCGCCTACGCCGAGATCGGCCGCATCGATCCCGATGGCGCGGGGACCGCGAGCTACGAATTGCCGACCGGCCGCGTGGTGCAGCTATCGGAGCGCGTGCGGCGACTCACGGCGCCGAACGGCAGCGTGATGACCGGGCCGGGCACGAACACGTACTTCGTCGGCGATCCGCCTGGCGCCGCGTGCGCCGTGATCGACCCCGGACCGGATGACGCGAGCCACGTCGAGGCGATCCTGGCCGCAGCGCCGGCACCGATCCGCTGGATCCTCGTCACCCACACGCATCGCGATCACTCGCCGGCGGCGGCCGCGTTGAAGGCGCGCACCGGCGCGTCGCTCTTCGGCATGCGCGCGCGCTTCGCCGCATGGCAGGACGCCGGGTTCGCGCCGGACCGTCTGCTGACCGACGGCGAGCGCGTTGCGGTAGGCGCCACTTCGACGCTGCGTGCGATCCACACGCCGGGCCACGCCTCGAATCACGTGTGCTACCTGCTCGAAGAGGAACGCACGCTGTTCACCGGCGATCACGTGATGCAAGGCTCCACCGTCGTGATCGATCCGCCCGACGGCGACATGGCGCAGTACGTCGAAGCGTTGCGCGCGCTCTTGCGCGAAGACCTGCAGTGGCTCGCGCCCGGCCATGGCTTCCTGATCGAGCGGCCGGCCGAGGCGATCGAGCGGCTGCTCCGCCACCGGCTGGGACGCGAAGCGAAGGTGCTCGCGGCGCTGCGTGCGCTCGGTCCCAGCGAAGTCGACTCGCTGCTCGCGCAGGTCTACGACGACGTGCCGGTGCGCATGCATCCGGTCGCACGACGCTCGCTCACCGCGCACCTGCTCAAGCTGGAAGCCGAGGGCCGGGCTTGGGAAGGCGCCGGCCGCTGGGCGACGACGCGAAGCTAGGAGGGTTGTGCTTCCCTCCCGCGCTTGCGTGGACGACTGAGGGTGGGGGCGCAGGGCCGGAGTTCTTTCTTTTGTTTTCTCGAACGTGGCCCGCCGCCTCAGGCGACGCCGCCGACCGACGGCGTGTTCGAGCTGGCGGTATTGGCGCTGCCCGAACTCGTGCCCGCCGGGTTGTAGGCCTGCATCAACTGCATGATGCGCGCCATGATCCGGCCCGTGTCGCTGCTGCCGCTGGACGACGCGGCATCGGCCGACGAGGATGTCGAGCCCGAGGAAGCGCCGTGGGCGTGATGATGATGATGGCCGTGATGACTGCCGACCTGCTGCGCCGCGCTCTGCAACGCGTTGGCGAACTCGCTTTCGGTGATCTTGCCGTCACCGTTGGTGTCCATCTTCGCCATCAGGTCGCTCGCGCTCATCGCCTGTCCCTGGGCCGACAGCGACACCTGGTCCATCGCCGATTGCAGCTGCGATGCATCGAGGTAGCCCTGGCCCGACGTGTCCAGTTGCGAGAACAGGTTCTGCGCCCACTGCGACGGGTCGGGTCGCTGCGTGTTCCAGCTCACTTGCTGGTCTTGCGTACTGCCGATGCTTCCAACGCTCATGATTTCTCCTGATGCTCCGGTGAGGATTCGGAAATCCGTGCGCCTCCCCCGCGCACGTTCCGAATTCCATAGCAAGGGATCGGTTGCGAACCTTCGATATTCAGGGCGCTGCTGCGTAAAGGCGGGTAAAGAAGACTGACGGTGCAAGATCCCTGCAAGCAACCTTGCGGCAGCACCTGGTTTCCCGAGCGAAAGCGGCGGATCTCGGCGATTCGAGGGCCTGGATCCTTCGGCTGCACCTCGGGACGACAACCCGACGACTAGGCCGTCAGCGGCAACGTGATCGCGATGCGCAGCCCGCCCGCAGGCCGGTTGCTTGCCTCGATGGTGCCGTCGTGCGCGCGCACCGCGCGTTCGGCGATCGCGAGGCCGAGGCCGAAGCCGGTGCCGTTGGATCCGCCGTTGGCGCGCACGAAAGGACGGAATACGGTGTCCAGTTCGTCCGGCTGCAGCCCGGGCCCTTTGTCGTCGACCGTGAGGATTGCGCGTTTGCCGTCGTCGCTCGTCCTGAGCGCGATGTCGATGGTGGAGCCGCGCGGCGCGAAGCGCAACGCGTTGCGCACGATGTTGTCGAACGCGCGCAGCAGGTCGTCCGCGCGGGCGCGTATCGGCAGCCGTGCCGGCGCGTCGCAACTCACCTCGACCCCGATGCGCTCGCCCTCGAAGCGGGCGTCGTCGACGACGCTCGCGAGGAGCGCGGCGAGATCGGTGGGCTGCGGCGCTTCGTCGTCGACGCCGGAATCGAGCCGCGCGAGCGTGAGCACCTCGCCCACCAGCGCATCGAGGCGCCGCGACTCGCGCTCGATGCGCTCGAGCGAGGCTTCGACGCGCTCCGGACTCTGGCGCGCCAGGCCGAGGGCCGCCTCCATGCGCGCGAGCGGCGAGCGCAGTTCGTGCGAAACGTCGTGGAACAACTGGCGCTGCGACGCGATCATCGCCTGCACCTGCTGCACCATCTGGTCGAATTGCCGCCCGAGGTCGGCGATCTCGTCGCGGCGGCCGCCGATGAGCGGTCGGACGCGCACGTCGAGCTTGCCCTGGGTGGCGCTGCGCAGGGCCCAGTCGAGAGCGCGGATCGGGCGCGCGAAGTACCACGCCAGCGCGGCCGCGAATGCAAGGCTCGCGATGATGCCGATGGCGACCGCCACCGAAAGCGGCGGCCGCTGCTGCGGCGCCGGCGGGGGAGGACGCATCTTGCCGGCCCAATCGCCGAAAGTTCGCGCCTGCGCCGCGTCCGGGTCGGCTGGCAGTGGGCGCGGTTCGCGCATCTCGGCCGAATCGAAGCGCGCCGGCTCGAACAGCAGCAAGCGCCCCGATCCCTGGCCCACTTCGCGCACGGCGCGTGCGCGCCCGTCGTGCGCCAGGGCACGCGCATTCGCGAGCGCTACCGGCGGCACGATGCGCCCGAGCAGGTCGTGCCCCTGCGCGTCGACCGCAAGGATGGGCGTGCGCGGCGGCGAGTCCTCTTCGCGCAGGAACGCCTTCAGCGCGTCGGTGCCGCCGTGGATCAGCACGTTGGCCGCCGCGCCGACGCGGAAGTCGGCGCGCGGTCCCTGTTCGACCTGGCTCGCGCGCCGTTCCTGGTTCTGCTGGTACACGTACACGGCGCCTGCCACCGCGCCGGCGGCGATCAGGAGCGCGACCCAGAACGCCAGGAAGAATTTCCAGAACAGCCGCCCGCCGATCCGAAACCTGCGCGCGACCGCAAGCGGAGGCCCGGCCTTCACTCCACCACCAGCTGGTAGCCGACGCCGCGCACGCTTTCGATGCGCAGTCGATCGCCGGCGGCATCGGCGAGCTTGTGCCGGATGCTGCTGATGTGCACGTCGATGCTGCGCTCGAAGCGGCCCATCGGCCGGCCGAGTCCCTTGCTGTAGAGGTCCTGCTTCGACACCACGCGGCCGACGTCGCGCAGCAGGACCTCGAGCAGGTTGAATTCGGTGCTCGTCAGGGTGAGCGGCGTGCCGTTGCAGGTGACGCGCCGTCGCGCCGGCCACAACACAAGCAGGCCCGCGTTCAACATGCCGCCCGCCTGGTCGCCGCCTCGCGTACGGCGCAGGATGGCGCGCAGGCGGGCGACGAGTTCGCGCGGCGGACAGGGTTTCGGCACGTAGTCGTCGGCGCCGAGCTCCAGCCCGACGATGCGATCGACGTGGTCGCCGCGCGCGGTCAGCATCAGGACAGGTACGGGAGAGCGTTCGCGCAGCCGGCGCAGCACCTCGATGCCGTTCACGCCCGGCAGCATCACGTCGAGCACGATGGCATCGAAAGGCTGACGCGCAGCTTGCTCGATGCCCTGCTCGCCGCTGTGAGCGCACACGGTCTCGAACCCCTCGACCGTCAGGTACTCGCTCAACATCGACGCGAGTTCGACATCGTCGTCGACGAGAAGAATGCGGGCGGCAGCGGCCGCGGCGACGGTATTCATTCAGCAAACAGCAAGGGAAAAGACGCAACATCGCCATGATAGAAGTCCGGCGTCAGCGGCTCCGGGGCCGTTTGCACTTCTTTACCAGTCGGCGGGCAAGCGTTTGCAACCGCACATTTGCATTTCTTTACGCCTCCGCCTCACACGCTTGCGGAACAAGCCAACAGACTGCGGCTCATACCGTTTCCTCGAGGATGAAATGAAAAGAGCGGACAGTCTTCCCGGGATCGCCGCCCTCGTGTTCGGCGTCGCGTTGTTCGCGGCAGCGCCGGCTGGCCATGCATTGCAGCCCGAGCCGCAGCTGATGCTCGAGGCCGACAGCACTGCGGCCGCGGTGCCGCTCGCCGCACTCGCCGGCGACCCCGGTGGTCCGGACCGCGACGGTCCGGACGGCATGGAAGGCTGGCACCGCGGCGGGCACCGCGGGTCGTTGCTGCCTCCCTACATCCGTTTGACCGAACAGCAGCAGGACAAGCTTTTCGATCTGCGCCATGCGCAAGCGCCCGCGCTGCGCGCGCAATTCAAGGAACTCCAGAAGGCGCGCGCCCAGCTGCGCGCGCTCGCGCTGGCGGACAACTATGACGAGGCGCAAGCGAAGCAGATTGCCGCACGCGCGGCGCAGGCAAGAAGCGAGATCGACATGATGCATGTCCGCCTGCAGCACGCGGCGTTCGCGATGCTCACTCCGGAGCAGCGCAAGCGCATCGACGAATGCAAGCCCGGCGCCGATGGCATGCGCCCCCGGGACTGCATGCCGCGGCGGTGAGGACCGGCCCGCAGGTCGTGTGATGGTGCCGAGATTTCTTGCGTCGATGAAGCCCGCCGGGCCGAGTCGGCGAAACCGGGGTGCGACGCAGGCGGGCGCTGCGTCTGCACCGGCGGGCCGCGCGGCCGCCAGGTCCGCCGCGGCTCCGACAGCGGCGCAGGTCGCCGCTCATGCTTGAAGGAGGCTGCAAACCATGTCCCTCACCACGATTGCCGGCACTGCTCCGGAAAGTGAACTCGCCGTCGCGACGCCCTTGCGCGGCGCGCCGATCGGTCCCTTGAACGGACGTTCAACGCGCGGCCGCGTGCTGTTCGTCACCGATCAACCCGCTGCCCTGCGCGACGAGATCGCCGCGTTGACCCAGGCCGGCATGTTGTGCCTGCCGGTCGAGTCGGATGCCGCGGCCGTGCACCGCGCTGCGCAGTGGGAGCCCGACGTCGCGCTGGTGCTGGGCGCGACGATGCCGCTCGACCGCCGCATCCAGTGGCTCTACGCGCTGCGCAGCGAGAGCGCCGCGCTGATCGTCATGGTGCTCGGCGATGCCGCGGCGCTCGGCGGCGAGGCGGAGCAGTTCGCGCTCGAAGTGGGCTTCGACGCGGTATGGCCCGAACTCGGAACCTCCCCGCTGCTGTGCTCGCGGCTGCAGGCACTGCTGCGGCCGCGCCAGCGCGGCGCCTTGCGGCGCGTCGACTCCGGCATCGGGCTGGGCGAACTCACCATCGATGGCGACTTGCCGCTCGCGCGGCGTCATGGTCGGGTCGTGCCGCTCACCAGCAGGCAGGTGCGCGTGCTGCATACGATGGCGACCGCGCCGTCGCGCACGCTCAGTCGTGCCGCGCTCGCCTCGATGCAGATGAACGGCGAAAAGGTGGTGCTCGACGACGGCCACTCGCGTGCCGTCGACGTCTTCATCTCGCGCCTGCGCCGCCGTCTGCGGCAACTCGGCATCGCGGGCTTCGACATCGTCGCAGTGCGCAGCGTCGGATACCGGCTGATCGTCACCGCCGAGCAGTGAACCCTCGGAGCGCGGAGCCGACCGCGGCGGCGTGACGCCGCGGCGGTTCCGGCCGGTCTTCGTCGCCGCCGGCGCTTTACGGGACATCTCCGGGCGGCTCGGACCCTAGGCGCACGAGAGCGCCGGCCACCCGCGCTTCGACGGCATCGAGCCGGTGCCCGGCGCAGGGGCCCTCGATGCACACGCCGTCTTCATAGCGGAACATGGCCGAGTGGTGCGCGCACATCAGGATCCGGCCGTCGTACGTGGCGAATTCGCCCGGTTCGAAGTCGAGCGGCAGGGAGAAGTGCGGGCAACGGTTGATGTACGCCCATACTTGCCCGCCCCGGCGCAGCAGGATGACGGCGCGGGTCGAACCGTCTGGCTGCCGTTGATCGACCGCGCAGGCGCCGCCGTCAGGGATCGCGGCAAGCGGCGTCGGCATCAGAACCGGGTATCCGGATTGCCGAGGCCCCACGCCCAGCGGCGGATCTCGATGTGGTCGAACACGCCGTTCACCGTGTAGGGATCGTCGGCGACGAAGCGCTCGACATCGGCGGCCGAATCGGCTTCGACGACCAGCAACGTGCCGTTCATCGTGCGTCCGTCGTCGGCCAGCAGCGGGCCGCCCAGGCGCACGGTGACCCGATGCGCACCGGGCGCGCGCAGGTAGTCGCGATGCGCGCGCCGGATCCGCGCCCGCACCGCCTGCATGCCCGGCCGGTCGCTCGCCATGACCGCGAAGAAGTACGTCATGGGCGGCGCTCCGCGGTCGCTTCGAGGCGCAACCGGCGCTGCACCGGGAACAACTCGAGCCCGAAGCGCTGCCGCACGAAGCCCCAGATGCCCTGGCGCATGAGCAGCATCACCGCGATGGCAAGCGCGCCGAACACGATCAGGTACCAGCTGCCGTAATCCGACAGCGTGTCGCGCAGCAGGAAGTAGAGCGCCGTGCCGATCAGCGGGCCTTCGATCGTGCCGAGGCCGCCGATGACGACGATGAAGACGACCGTGATGGTCCAGTTGATCGCGAATGCGCTGTCCGGCGAGATGCGCAGCTTGGTGAGAAAGATCAGTGCGCCCGCGAGGCCGAAGCCCGCCGCCGCGATGACGTAGACCCAGAATTTCAGGCGCGGCACCGAGATGCCGATGCTCTCGGCCGCGGCCTCGCTGTCGCGCACGGCGGTCAGGCCGAGGCCGAGGCGCGAGCGCAGGAGCAGGAATACGGCGAGCAGCGAGCCGATGCCGAGCGCGATCGCGATCCACAGCGTCGCGGCGTCGCGCCACCAGTCGTCGATGCGCTGCATCACCGTCGTGATGCTCACGCCCGACCCGCCGCCGAGCCAGCTCATGTTGGCGACCAGCAGCCGGAACACCTCCGCCGCCACCCACGTGCCCACGGCGAAGTACGCGCCGTGCAGGCGGAACAGGAGCTTCGACACGGGCATCGCGATCACGCCGCAGACCAGGCCGCCGAGCAGGACCGAGAAGAAGGGATCGAGCCCGAACTTGAGCGAGAACACGACCAGCGCATAACCGCCCAGTCCGACGAATGCCTGCTGGCCGAACGAGCCTAGACCGCCGTACCCGGCGAGCAGGTTCCACATCTGCGCCAGCGCGAGGTAGTAGAGGAACTCCGAAGCCGTGCGCATGGTCGAGGCTTCGGCCCACCACGGCAGCGAGGCGAGCAGGGCTGTGAGCGCCGCCAGCAGCGTGAGGGCGATCCGGCTCGTGCGCGTCGCGCGCACGACCGCGAAGCCCGGTGCGGGCGGGGCGCTGTGCACCGACTCCGCTGCCATCGTGCTCATTGGTCGCGCGTGCGCGGAAAGAGGCCGCTGGGCCGGAACAGCAGCACCAGCAGGAACGCGGCGTGCCCGAACAGCACGCCCCAGCCGGGATCGACGCGAAAGCCGATCGCCTGCATCGTCCCGAGCAGCACGCCGCCGACGAACGTGCCCCAGAAGCTGCCCATGCCGCCGATGATGACGGCCTCGAAGGCGTAGATGAGATGCGCCGGCCCGATGGCGGGATCGAACGTGGTGCTCATGCCGAACAGGACCCCCGCAAGGCCGACGCACGCCGAGGCAACCGCGAGCGCGAGCGCGAACACGTGCTTGTGATCGATGCCCATCAGCTGCGCGATCTCCTGGTCGTCCGAGACGGCGCGGAACGCCCGGCCGATCCGCGTGCGTGCGAACAGCCACTGCATCGCCGCGACCATCGCGACCGCGAGCACCGTGATGAGCAGCGGAAACCACCCGACGTAGAAGTCGCCGAACACGTTGAAGCTCGCCGTCACCAGGTCGCCGGCATCGAGGCGGCGCGAGTCGGCGGAAAACACCTCCAGGAGCGCGCTCTGCACGATGATCGAAAAACCGAACGTCACCAGCAGCGGCGGCAGGATGTCGCGGCCGAGCGTGCGGTCCAGCACGAAGCGCTGCGCGAGGTAGCCGGCCACCGCCATGCCGGGCAGCACGATCAGAAGCGAAAGCAGGGGATGCAGGCCGAGCGTCTGCATGATGACGAGCGCGAAGTAGGCGCCGAGCACCATGAAATCGCCATGCGCGACGTTGACCAGGCGCATCACGCCGAAGGCGAGCGACAGGCCGAGCGCGGTGAGCGTGTACAGCCCGCCGAGTAGCAGGCCCTGCACGAGGGTGTCGAGGAGGGTGATCACCGTTGGGCCGAACCTGCACGCACCATCCCTACACCCCGAAATAAGCCGAGGACACCTGCGCGCGCGTCAGTTCCTGTGGCTGCCCGGTCAGCGACACCCTGCCTTCCTGGAGGCAATAGACGCGGTCGGCGACACGCATCGCCTGGCCGATGTCCTGCTCGACGATCACGATCGCGGCGCCGTGTTCGCGCACCTTCGGCAGGGTCGCGTAGATGTCGCGGATCACCAGCGGCGCGAGGCCGAGCGACAACTCGTCGCACAAAAGCACGCGCGGGTTCGACATCAGCGCGCGTGCGATCGCCACCATCTGCTGCTGGCCGCCGGACAGCGCCGTCGCGGCGCTGCGCCGGCGCTCCTTGAGGATCGGAAACAGCCGGCACACCGATGCCAGGTTCCAGGGACCGGCGCGCCCCGGATTGGCGCCGATCAGCAGGTTCTCCTCGACGGTCAGGCTCGGAAACAGCCGCCGTCCTTCGGGCACCAGCGCGAGCCCGAGCTTGACGATGGTCGACGGCGCCAGACCGCCGATGGGTTGCCCATCGAACACCACCGCGTCGCGTGGCGCGCGATTCAGTCCCGCCACCGTGCGCAGGAACGTCGACTTGCCCGCGCCGTTGGCACCGATGATCGCCACGACCTCGCCCGCCGCGAGCGAAAAATCGATGCCGAACAGCGCCTGGAAGTCGCCGTAGAACGCGGTCAGCCGGTGCGTCGACAGCAGGCTCACTGCGCGACCCCGGCGAGATCGGCCTCGATGCCCATGTACACCTCGCGCACCTCGCGGCTCGCCATCACTTCGGCGGGAGGACCTTCCTTGAGCAGGCGGCCGAAGTTGATGACGAACAGCCGGTCGACCACCTCGAGCAGCGCGTGCACCACGTGCTCGATCCATATGATCGAAACGCCCTCGGCGCGGATGGCCTGGATCGTTTCGACCAGCGCCTTCGCCTCGTGATCGGTCAGTCCGCCGGCGATCTCGTCGAGCAGGAGCAGCTTCGGCCGGGTGCCGAGAGCGCGCGCCATCTCGAGCCGCTTGCGGTCCAGCAGCGTGAGCGCGCCGGCGAGCGTGTTGGCCTTGGCGAGCAAACCGGTGCGGGCGAGCACGGCGACCGCATGGGCATGGGCCTCGTCTTCGCGCAGCGCACCGCCGAACACGCACCCCGCCAGCACGTTCTCGAACACGGACATGCCGCCGAACGGATGCGGCACCTGGTACGAACGGCCGATGCCGCGCCGGCAACGCGCCGAGGCCGGCAGCGCCGTGATGTCCTCGCCCTTGTGCAGCACACGCCCCGATTCGGGCCGCAGGTCGCCCGTGATCAGGTTAAACATCGTCGACTTGCCGGCGCCGTTCGGGCCGAGCACCCCGAGCGCCTCGCCCTGCGCGAGCGAGAAGCTCAGATCGTCGATGACCTTGAGCGATCCGAACCGCTTGCTCGCGTGCTCGAGCGCCAGCAGCATCGACTCAGGCAATCGGCTTCAGCTTGTCCGCGACGGGGATGGCGGAGGCGAGCGAGTTCTCGACGATCACCAGGTCGTACTTGTTCTTCGTGCCCTTGCGCCACTGGCCGCCGACGAGCGGCGTCTTGGCGACGTTCTTCACCGGCTGGCCGGACCAGCGGATCGGACCCACGATCGTGTTGAGGTTGGTCGCGGCGATCGCGTCACGCAACGCCGCGGCGCTGCCCAGGTCGGTGGTGCGCTTGAGCGCGTCGGCGGCCACCTCGTACAGCGCATGCGCGAAACCGAGCGGCTGGGTCCACTGCTTCTTCGTCTCGGCCTCGAATGCGTTCGCGAGCGCGGCCGTGCTCTGGCCGGTGAGGGAGGACTTGAACGGGTGGTTCGGCGTCCACCAGACCTCGGTGGAGAGGCCTTCGCCGTTGGCGCCGAGCGCTTCGACCGACGACGGGAACAGCAACGCCTTGCCGACCGATGCGATCTTCGGCTTGAAGCCGCGCTGGCGCGCCTGGTTCCAGAACGTCGTGAAATCGGGCGGGATCATGACTCCGGTGACGATATCGATGCCGCCGTCGCGGAACTGCTGGATCTGCGAGCTGTAGTCGGTCGAGAGGTTCTGGTAGCGGCCCGGATCGAGCAGCGTGAAGCCTTCCTTGGCGAGGACCGGCGGAAAGCCGCGCTCCTTGTCGCCCCAGGCGTTGCCGTCGCCGTCGTTGGGGAACATGCCGCCGACCTTCTTGCTGGTCGGAATCGACTTCCACAACGAAAGGAAGACGCCGATCACGTCCTCCAGGCCCCAGAAGAAGTGATAGGTCCAGTCGAAGCCCTTCGCCGGATCGCCGCCGCGTGTGAAGAACCAGGGCTGCCAGGGCGCGACCGTGGAGATGCACGGTTTCTTGTTCAGTTCGCATTGATCCGAAACCGGGTTGGTGGTCTCCGGCGTCGACGACACCAGCATCAGGTCGACCTTGTCCTTGAGGATCAGGTCGGCCGCGACATCGGCCGCCCGCGCCGGGTTCGACGTCGAGTCCTTGAGCACGATCTCGACCGGAAACCGGGTGCCCTTGATGTCGAGTCCATCCTTGAACAGCTTGCCCATCTGGCTGACGACGAAGCCGTCCGCCTCGGCGAACGGCGCCAGCGGACCGGTGCGCGGCGTGACCATGCCGATCTTCAGCTTGCGCGAGGACTGCGCGTAGAGCCCGGTGGTCCAACCTGCCGACGCGGCGAGCAACGCGCCCGAGCCGGCGGCCTGCACGACGCGCCGGCGTGATGTGTTGGTGCCTTCTGTCATGGTCTTCTGTCTCCTCGTGGTTGGGCTTGTGACTGCGCTTCAAGCGGCCGGGGCAAGGCCTGCCCAGGCACGCCGCAACAGCTCGCGCACCGGCTCGAACTTGACGGGCCGCGGGTTGTAGTACGGATTGACGGTGGCAAGGCGCGCCGCCTCGTCGATGGCGCTCTCCGGAAAGCCGATGTCCTTCAGCGCCAGCGGTGCCTTCAGGCGCTGGGCCAGGGTGTACAGGCCGAGCGCGGCGCTGCGCGTGTCGAGCGCACGCGCGATGCGTGCCATCGCATCCGGTGCCGCGCGCTCGTTGTAGGCGATCGCGTGCGGCAGCACGATGGTGTGGGTTTCCGCGTGCGGCAGGTTCCAGGTGCCGCCCAGCGTGTGGCACAGCTTGTGATGCAGGGCCATGCCGACGCTGCCGAGCACGGTCCCGCAGAGCCACGCACCGTAGAGGCAATCGCCGCGCGCCTCCAGATCGGACGGCGCGGCGATCACACCCGGCAGGCCCTGCGCAAGGGCGCGGATGCCTTCTTCCGCGAGCAGCGACATGATCGGGTTCGCGTCCTCGGCATACAGGCCTTCGGCGGCGTGCGCAATCGCGTTCATGCCGCTGGTCGCGGAGAGCCGCGCCGGCAGGCTCAGCGTGAGCGCCGGGTCGTACAGCACAGCGCGCGGCAGCACGCGCGCATCGCGTCCGGTCTTCTTGAGGCCGCCCTCGGTGATGCCGTAGATCGGCGTCATCTCCGAGCCGGCGTAGGTGGTCGGAATCGCGAGGATCGGCAGGCTCGATTCGAGTGCGATCGCCTTGCCGAGCCCGGTCGTCGAGCCGCCGCCGATCGCCACTGCGCAATCGGCCCGCAGGCGTGCCGCTTCGGTGCGTGCTTCGCGCGCGGTCTCGATCGGCACGTGCATCACGGCGCGGTCGAAAATGCCGGCGCAACGATCTCCCAGGCGCGACGCGATGTCCTGCGCGCTCGCGCGCTGCTCGGGGGTCGCCAGCACCAGCGCGCGCATCGCACCGAGGCGCTCGATCTCGGGCACCAGCTGCGCGAGGCTGCC
>Ga0335077_10001059_pt1 | contig 32204 bp, 29 predicted proteins | sample Lox_Sample_31_FD_207151 | JGI IMG/M metagenome (GOLD analysis project Ga0335077, IMG submission 207151) | Soil microbial communities from Loxahatchee National Wildlife Refuge, Florida, United States - Lox_Sample_3.1 | ecosystem: Environmental > Terrestrial > Soil > Wetlands | place: USA... | reverse complement strand
GTCTTCGCGTCGCTGCCAACGCTCGCGATGATCGTGGTCGACGAAGAACACGATGCGTCATTCAAGGCGGGCGATGGCGCGCGCTATTCCGCGCGGGACCTCGCGGTCAAGCGCGCGCAGATGGCAGCCCTGCCGGTGGTGCTCGGCTCCGCGACGCCATCGCTGGAGTCGTGGCGCCGCGCGCGCGACGATCGTTATCGACTGCTCACTCTGGCAGCGCGCGCAGGCGCTGCCGCAAAGCACGAGCCGCCGAAGATCGAGTGCGTCGATCTGCGTGCCGAAGCGCCGCTGCAAGGGCTTGCACCGAAGGTCCGCGAGGCGGTTGCCGCTACCGTCGCCCGTGGTGAACAGGCGATCGTCTTCATCAACCGCCGCGGGTACGCGCCGGTGATCGCGTGCGCGGCCTGCGGCTGGATGTCGTCGTGCCATCGCTGCGCGACGTTCACGGCCTTCCACAAGACAGACGGGACCCTGCGTTGCCACCATTGCGGCTGGCAGTCGCGCGTGCCGTCGGCCTGCCCCACGTGCGGCAACCCCGGGCTGGCCGCGGTTGGACACGGCACGCAGCGTGTCGAAGAGGCCCTGCACGAATTGCTTCCTGCCGCACGGATCGAGCGCATCGATCGCGACACGACCCAGCGGCGCAACGCAGTGCGCGAGGCACTCGCCGCGGTCCATTCCGGCGCGGTCGACCTTCTCGTAGGAACGCAGATGATCGCCAAGGGCCACGATTTCCGGCGTGTCGCCCTGGTCGCGATCCTGAATGCCGACGCGCAACTGGTGGCCCAGGATTTCCGCGCGCCGGAGCGGTTGTTCGCCGTCCTCATGCAAGTGGCGGGCCGCGCTGGTCGCGCCGGGCAGGCAAGCAGAGTTCTCGTCCAGACCCGCTTCCCGGGGCATCCGCTGTTCGCCGCACTGGCACGCCTCGACTACCGCGCCTTCGCCGAGCGCGAACTAGCCGAGCGCGCATCCGCGCGCATGCCGCCGTTCGTCTCCCAGGCGTTGCTGCGGGCCGAAGCGCGCTCCTTGTCGGCGGCGCTCGACTTTCTGCGCGCGGCCGCGCAAGCCGGCACCAAGACTGCCGGGGACGCGGCGATTGCCTTGTACGATGCGGTTCCGATGCCGCTCGCGAAGCTTGCAGGCGTGCATCGGGCGCAACTGCTGGTCGAATCGCCCTCGCGCCAGGCGCTGCAGCGCTGGTTGCCGCGGTGGCTTAACGATGTGCGCGAGATGCAATTTGCCCGGCGGGTGCGCTGGCAGGTCGAGGTCGATCCGCAGGAGATCTGACGGAATAAACCGGCGCGGCGGTCTGTTTGCGAGGCAGACCATGCGCAACGATGCGGCAGGGCGACTCGGTGCCATCCGGCTTCACCGTTGAGCAGTTGCAGGCGCAGATACCGCGCCTGCGCCGCTATGCGCGAGCGCTGACGGGCTCGCGCGATGCGGCGGACGATCTTGTACAGGATGCGCTCGAGCGCGCCTGGACGAAACGCGCACTGTGGCGGCCGGATTCGAATCTGCGCGCTTGGTTGTTCGCGGTCATGCACAACGTGTTCGTGAACGGTGTGAAGCGCACCCGCCCGATGGCCTCGCTGGATGCGCTGAACGAGGACGGCAGCGCCGAACCTGTCGCCGGCAACGCGAGCGCGGAAACGGATGCCACGTTGCACGACATGAGCGCCGCGCTGGCGCAGCTGCCGGATGAACAGCGTCGGGTCGTGTTGCTTGTGGGGCTGGAACAGTTGACGTATTCAGAAGCGGCGGAGGCGCTCGAAATTCCGATCGGGACGGTCATGTCGCGCCTGTCGCGCGGTCGCGACCGCCTGCGTCAACTCCTCGACGAGCGCAACGCCGGTCGTAACGGGCTGCGACGGGTGAAATGAAGATGCGCAGAGGGTTGAGCGAGGAAATCCTGCACGCCTACGTCGACGGCGGGCTGACCTCGGACGAGCGCGGCGCGGTCGAAGCGCATCTCGCCCTGCACCCCGAGACCGCGGCCCGCGTGCGCGCCTGGGCCGGACAGAACGAAGCCTTGCACCGGTTGTTCGACCCGGTGCTCGACGAGCCGCACACGCTCAAGGTCGAGACGCGCAAGCGCGTGGCGCCGCCGCCGTTCTTCTGGCGCAACGTGGCTGCGCTGGCGGCGACCCTGGTGACCGGTATCGCGGTCGGCTTCGTCGCCCACGACTACTGGACGCCTGCGTCGGGTCCGGCGCGGGCCTCGATCGCACGGCTGGCGCTGCTTGCGCACGCGGCCTACGTTCCCGAGGTCCGCCACCCGGTCGAGGTCACCGCGCGCGAGGAGCAGCACCTGATAGCCTGGTTGTCGAAGCGCCTCGACGCGCCGCTCAAGGCTCCGTCGCTGCTGCAATCCGGCTATCAGCTGCTCGGGGGTCGCCTGCTGCCGGCATTCGCGAGTGCATCACCGGCGGACAAGGCCTCGCCCGTGGCGCTGTTGATGTACGAAAACGCGCAGGGCAAGCGGCTGTCGCTGCTGGTCCGGCGCGAGGCGCCGAACACGGATACCGCCTTTCGTTTCATGCAGGACGGACGCACGTCCGTTTTCTACTGGATCGACGGGCCGTTCGGGTACGCGCTGGTGGGCGATGTCAGCAAGGATGAGCTCGCGGTGCTCGCCCGGCTCGTATACCAGCAGCTCAATCCGTGAGTCGAAGCGGCATCACTTCGCCGGCGGGGGAGCCTCGGGCTCCTTGAACTTTCCGCCGCCCATGTTGGCAAGGTACGCGACGGCGCGCGCCACCTCGATGGGATCGAGGTCGGCGTTGCCGCCCTTGGGCGGCATCGCCTTGAAGCCCTCGGTCGCGTGCTTTAGGAGGGTCTCGAAGCCCTCCTTGATCCGGGGCGCCCACGCCGCCGCGTCACCAGCCTTCGGGGCACCAGCCGCGCCCGTGCCATGACAGGCCGCGCACGTGACGTTGTAGACCGCCTCGCCGGTTTGCAGAGTCTTTGCACCACCACCGCCCTCGGCGAAGGCGACGGTCCCGATCGGGCGCAATCGTTCGGCCACGGCTTCGGGCGACATCGACTCGGTGCCGGCGTTCGGAACGCTCTGACCGGCGACGTACTTGGCGAGCAGGATGATGATCGTGATCGGGACCACAAACGCCAGCACGATGACGATCGCCAGTTGTCGCGGCGTCTTGATGGGTGATACGTGCTGGTCGTGCATCGGCGTCAGCTCCGCTGCGCTTGCTGGAGATTGGCAAGGGGCGGCAGTATAGCCGCGCCTCCGCCCCGCTCCGCGCGAGCGCGCTGCATCGGCGGTAGCAGCGACGGGCGCCCGGTGAAGCAGGTATCCTCGCGTCCTCACGCGCCTGTAGCTCAGTGGATAGAGTGACGGCCTCCGAAGCCGTAGGTCGCAGGTTCGACTCCTGTCAGGCGCGCCATCGCCGCCAGCGGCCCGGCGGTTCGGCACGCAGCCGCCAATCGCCGCAACCACCCCGCATGCTCGAACCCGCGTTCGCCCTGCTCGGCGCAACGGTCACGTGGCTGGAACTCTGGGCGTTCCTGCTCGCCCTCGCTTGCGTGATCTGCACCGTGTTCGAGATCCATTGGGGCTGGCCGTTGGCCTTCATCAGCAGCCTGCTCTATGCATGGCTGTTCGTCTCGTCGAAGCTCTACGGCGAAGGCGGCTTGCAGTTGTTCTTCGCCGCGACGGCAGTCTGGGGGTGGTGGCAGTGGCTGTTCGGCCGGCGCGCCGGTGCCGGCGGCGAGTCGGAACCGCTGGCGGTCGCGCGCTTAAGATCGCTCTCCCGGCTTGCCCTCGTCGGGCTTTGGATGATCGCGTGGCCGGCAACCGGACTCCTTCTCGCGCACATCACCGACACCGACGTGCCCTACCTCGACGCCTTCCCGACGGTCGGCAGCGTGATCGGCCAGGTCATGTTGGCCCGCAAGTTCATCGAGAACTGGCCGGTCTGGCTCGTCGTCAATGTCGCGAGTGTCGGCGTGTTCGCCTACAAGGGCCTTACGCTGACGGTGGTTCTCTACGTCATCTTCGCGCTGCTGGCGCTGGCGGGCTGGCTGCGCTGGGCCCGCGTGCAGGCCGGATGACGCCGCGCAAAGTCGCAATCGTCGGCGGCGAATGCACCGGGAAGACGGTCCTCTGCCAGGCGCTTGCCGCGCGTTTGCCGGGCGTGTGGGTGCCGGAGTACCTGCGTGAATTCGTCGAGCGACGCGGTCGCGTGCCGGAGGCGGGGGACCAGGCGTCGATCCTCGCGGCACAAATCGAAGGGGAAGCCGCTGCCACCCGGACCGCCGCGCTCGCGGAAGTACGCTGGGTGGCCTGCGATTCGGCGCCGATCGCGACCGCGATCTACAGCGAGATGTATTTCGACGATCGCACCCTTTACGCGGCGGCCGATCGGCATCACACCGGTTACGCGCTGACCCTGCTCACGGACCTCGATCTCGCATGGGAGCCCGACGGCTTGCAGCGCGACGGGCCGGCGATTCGCGCCGAGTTCCACGCCCGTGTCCAGGCCTGGCTGCGAGCGCACGCGGCACCGTACGCGCTGGTCCAGGGCAGCGGTGAAACTCGCACCGCTTCCGCCGTGGCGGCGCTGCTCGCCGTAGAATCGGTCTCACGCTAGGGGTCCCGCACAAATCCGCGCCATATGGCGTGGTCCACCTCGGGTGGACGGGTGAGAGACACCCTTCGAACCTGACCAAGTTAAGACTTGCGCAGGGAAGCGTCGGCAACACGTCGTTCGCGTCGAGGGCTTTTCGCTCGCGCGGTGGCCGCTGCCAAGCGCCGACCTGCCATCGTTACGGAGCACGCGCGATGGCATCGATCACCCGCTTTTTCCTGAGCGTGGGCCTGCTCGCCGCGGCAACGGCAAGCAACGCGCAGAGCGTCGACTCCGGCGCCACCGCAGAGTTGCCGAAACAAACGGTCGTCGGCCACGCGCCCGGTCCTGCGACCGAACCGGCCGAGGTCGTGCAGTTCAGCGACGCTCCGCTCGGCACCACGCCGGCGGCAGTCGATGTCGTCGACACGCGCGATCTGCGCGAAGCGGGCGTGCGCAGCCTGTCCGCCATGGCGCGTGGCCTGCCGTGGGTGCGCGATGCCTACAACACGGTCGGATACATCGAAGATTTCATGGTGCGCGGCTTCCTGCTCGACAGCACCACGATCCTCAACTACCAGCGCAACGGACTGCCGGTCTCCAACTACGCGCCGATCGCATTCGAGAACAAGGAGGAGGTCCAGATCCTGCGCGGCCTCAACGGCGCGCTCGCCGGCGCGAGCAATCCGGGCGGCATCGTGGACTACATCACCAAGCGCCCGGCCGCCACCGAGCTGCGCGAAGCCAATGCGGAGGTCTCGGAGCGCGGTACATGGATCGTCAGCGGCGATATCAGCGAGCGCACTGGCCCGCTGGGGTATCGCTTCAACCTCGCGGCGGAGGAGCGGCGGCCGATTGCGCGCGATGCGCCGGGCAGCCGCCTGTTCGCGGCCGGCGCGATGGACCTGAAGCTGCCCAACGACGGGTTGTTCCAGTTCGAAATCGAATGGCAGCACTACAAACAGATCAGCGTCCCGGGGTTCGGCCTTATCGACAAGAACGGCGACGGCATCGCCGAAACGCTCCCGGCACCCATCGATCCGCGCATCAACCTCAACAACCAGCCCTGGTCGCTGCCGTTCGAAAGCCGCAACGTCGTGGGCACGGTGAGCTACGAGCAGCCGGTCAGCGCGGTATGGAATATCGGGGTGCGCGCGCTCGTGCAGCGCATCCTGACCAACGACCGCATCGCATTTCCGGACGGATGCAGCTCGGGCCCCGTATACGTCTATCCCGGACTATGCGGCAACTACGACGTCGATATCTACGACTATCGCAGCAACGACGAGGTCCGCCGCACCCGCTCGTCCGAGGCGTACGCGATCGCGCGTTTCGACACTGCGGGCATCGGGCAGCGGGTTCAATTCGGCGCGCGGGTGACGCGCTATTCGGAGCGGCTGCCACCGCTGCAGGCCTATAACTTCGTCGGCACCGAAAACGTGTTCGCGCCGGTCGACCTGCCGCCCGATCCGACGCTTTCGGTCGTCAACACGGACCGCGACGTGGGCATGGACGAGCTCTACGCCTACGACACCCTGCAGTTCGGACCTGCCTGGTCCGCGACGATCGGCGCACGCTACATCCACTACCGGACCAGCAGTACGCTCAACGACGGCACGCAAGCGGTGGCCTTGAGCGACACCATCGTCACGCCGTGGGGCGCGGTCGGCTGGAAGCCTTGGACGGGCGGCTACTTCTACCTGTCCGCCGGTACCGGTATCCAAGCCGAAGTGGTGCCCAACCGTCCCACGGACTTCGCGAATGCCGGCCAGGTCCTGCCGGTCGGGCACAGCCGGCAAGTCGAGCTCGGGTACAAACAGGCGCTGGGCGTCGATGGCCACCTCGACGTCGCACTGTTCGACATCCACGTGCCGTACGCGGAGAACCTGCCGCAGGCATCCGGCCCGCCGCTGCGCGTCGCCAACACGCGTACCGTCGAGCACCGTGGCGTCGAAATCGCCCTGGCGCAGTCGGACGCGCGTTCCATCGCGCTCGACCTCAAAGCGACGTACCTCGACGCCCGCATCGATCGAAGCATCGATCCCACGCTGGTGGGCAAGCGTGTGACCAACGTGCCGGAGTTCGCCGCGGCCCTGGGAGCCAACCTGCGACCGCTTGAATCCGTCGACCTCTGGTGGCGCAACCTGGTTACCTACACGAGCACCAAGGAGGTGTTGGCCGACAACAGCGTGGCGCTGCCGTCGAGCTGGCAGTGGGACACCGCTCTGCTCTGGTCGCCCGCGGCAGCCTACCCCCGGGCGCAATTGCGCTTCGGCGTCGACAACGTGACCAACCGGCACTACTGGCGCGAAGCGCCGACCGCCTCATGGGGTGCGACATATCTCTTTCCGGCGCAGCCGCGAACGTATCGCGCTGGCGTGACCGTGCAGTGGTAGGGGCACAACCTGCCCCGTCGCGGCTTATGCGCACGCTGCACCTTGCACCGTGCGCACCGACGCGGCAGAAAAGCACAGCGTGCGCGCGTTGCCGTCCAGAGTCAGCGTGAGACGGCCGAGCACCAGGCCGTTCGAGCCCGGGCGGCGCAATAGGCCGAAGTGATCGAAGCTCAGCACGTGGCCGTCGAAGGCCCCGAAGGCGGCGGCGACGGTCATGCGGTCAGGAACCGCCTCGAAGGTGCGCACGATCGTCTCGCCGCCGTCGAGGCGGCCGTTGTCGTTGGCGTCGATGAACACGTGCCAGCCCGACGACCAGTCGAGTCCGCGGCGGGGCGCGATCGCAACACGCCCGTGGCGTGACGTCGCTTCCGCACGCGCGATGCCGACCGCAAGAACCAGGTCATTGGTGGTGGTGGTCAGACGCAGCCGCTCGAGCGCGCTCTGGAACGCGGGCACCGCGCTTGCGTACAGCATCGCGGCCACGGCAAGCGTGACGATGACCTCGATCAGGGTGACACCGCGCACCCGCTTGCGCTTCGACATCGCACGGTTGCATCGCCGCTGCATGACGAAGCGATTGTCGGAAAGCACCCCGCGTCCGGCTCGCCGCGAATGCGAGGGGAGCTATTGGGGCGCGCCGCCGTACTACGCAAAGCGCGGTGCTACGAATGCGAGTCAAGCGTATCCGCGTCCATCCCGTGCCCTTCATCCGAGTGCACTAGCGAGGCGCAAACACGGTATCGCGTCGCTGTGAACTTGAGGGCCGCTCGTCGGACCGCGTCAGCCGCACGCTCTGGCAGGCGGCGCCGCTCTCCGGCGGGTGGCAATAATCCGCGCACACCATGCAGCGCGAACCTCGCGCCTGCATCCTTAAACGATCGACTGAGGGAGGCGTCAATGAGCGCGAGGCGAGCGATCAAGGGCTTCACCCTGATCGAAGCGCTGGTCGTGATCGCCATCGCCGCCATCCTGCTCGCGGTCGGTGTGCCGAGCTTCACTTACATGATCGACCGCAACCGCGTTTCCGGCGAGGTCAACGAGATGCTTGCCGATGTTGCGCTCACGCGCAGCGAGGCGCTGGCGCGGCGCGGCCGGGTAATCATCTGCCGCAGTTCGGCCCCGACCAGTGCGACCGCCTCGTGCGATGGCGCGGCGACCGACTGGGACACCGGCTGGATCGTGTTCATCGACGACACGACGACGGGCGTGGCGTTCCAGCGTGACCCGGCGGAACCGGTAATCCGTGCCTACCTGCGTACGTCGCCGCAGGTGACCATCTCCGCGGCCCCGGCCTTCGCGGGCCTCACCGTCACCTCCGACGGCACGGTTTTCGTGCTCGACGGCAATCCGCTCAGCTCGCTGGGAGCGGGCGCGGAGCCGCTGCGCATTGATTTCGCCGGCAACGATCCCGGCAACTCGCGTTCGATCTGCATCGCAACCACGGGACGGGCACGCATCTCGACCACGTTTGGAGCCTGTGCATGAAGCAGCGGATGCCTTTTGGCGGTGGGCGCCGCGCGCGCGGCGTCACCTTGATCGAAGTACTGGTCACCATGGTAATCGTCGCCGTGGGCCTGCTCGGCCTTGCAGGCATGCAGGTCCGGGGGCTGTCGATCCAGAAAGACGCACACGGCCGCGCGCTGGCGACGCAGCTGGCGCTCGACATCGCGGACCGGATGCGGTCCAACACCGGCGCGCTCGCCAGCTATACCTTCACGACGCCGTATCCGACCGGTGCCTATACGGTACCGGCAGGGCCGGATTGCGTGAGCGGGGCCTGCACGGCAGTCCAGCAAGCCCAGTTCGACTTCAGCGAGTGGTTCACGCGTGTACAGGGGGGGGCGCTGCCCGGAGGCTGGGCGCGTATCGAGCAGGACGCGGCGTCGCCCGCCTGGAAAATCACGCTGATGTGGGCCGAAACCGGCTTTCGGGCCGATCCGACCGTGCGCGCCGCGTTGGGGAGCAGCTGCCCGCCCGAAACGGCGCCGACACCGCCCGAAGTGGAATGCATCACCCTACGGGTGCAGCCATGAGAGCTGCGCTGGTCTTGCGCCGCCAGCGCGGCCGCACGCTGATCGAGCTCCTCGTTGCCATCACGATCGGGATGATGCTTTCGGTCGGGATCCTGAGCATCTACGGCGCCAATCGGCAGACCTATCGCGCCAGCACGGATCTGCAGCATATGCAAGCCGCCGGACAGCTCGCGCTGGATCGGCTTGCGTACCAGATCCGCATGGCCGGCTATGGCCAGATTGTGGGCGACTTCACGACCGTATCGACCCCGACGAGTTTCACCGGCAATCCGCTCTGGGCCTGTTCCGGCGGCTTCAACAGTCCGGTCGACCCGAGCCAGACACCGGCTTGCACGGGCGATGCGACACAGCCGGACGCCGTTCAGATCCGCTACCAGGTCGAAAATGCGGCGGTGGCCGGGTCGGGTGAAAGTCGCGATTGCCTCGGATTCGCGGTGCCGGTGGACGGCACCGGCGTGCGCACAGCGCAGAACCGGTTTTATATCGCCACTTCCAACGGCGTGCCGACGCTGATGTGTGCCGGCAACAGCCTGGCGCCCGCGCCGCTCATTCCAAATGTCGAGGACCTGCAGGTTCGGCTGCGCGTGGGGGACCCGTTCTCGCGCGCCCAACAGGTGGTCGATCCCGCTGGGTTCACCGACTGGGGCCGCGTCATCGGCGTCGAGTTGTGCGTGCAGGTTGTTTCCGAGAATTTGGGCGAGAACACGCAAGCCACGCAGACGGGCACGTCATGCCGCGGGGGTGCTTTCCCAGCCGACGGCCGGCTGCGCCGCACGTTCACGCAGGCGATCACGCTGCGCAACCGCATCCTGTGAGGAATCCCATGCGGAATACCCAGGCCATGGCCAGGCAGATCGGCGTCGTGCTGCCGTTGGCCCTCGTGATGCTCGTCATGGTGACCCTGATCGCCGTCGTCGCCTTGCGGGGTGTCACGTCCGAAGAACGCATCTCGGCGAACCTGCGCGCTTCTTCGGTCGCGTTCGAACAATCCGAACTGGCCCTGCGCTACTGCGAGAACATCGCGCTTACGGGCGGGCCGCCGCTCGACGCCGCACGCATCGATTCCACCTCCACCACCGGGCTGGCGTGGCGCGACCCGAACAGTTGGCTCCCCAGCTTCCCGCAGTTGCAGCAACCCCCTGCTGCGCAATATCTGGATCCGGCGCGCCCCGTGTCGGCGCCCGCGTGCCTGATCGAAGCCGTGCGCGCGCCATTCGATCCCACCGTCACGTCCACGCGGGTCGACAACTCGGCCTTCACCGTCACCGCGCACGGTTTCGGAGACACGAACGCGGGGTTCCGCGCAACCGTGCAATCCCAGTTGCGGCCGCCGCCGCTGTGACCTGCTGCAGGTGAAAAGAATGCGATCGAACCCACGTCGCCTGAGTCACGTCCTGCGCGGCCTCCTCGCCGCACAGGCGCTTGGCATCTTCGCCGTCACGGCGCTCGCGCCGACGACGGTGCGCGCAGCGCCGATCACGCCCCCCGCGTCGCTCGCGCAGACGCCGCTCTTCGTGCAGTCGCCGCCGGCGCCGAACGTCTTCATCACCATCGACAACTCCGGCTCGATGGTGGAGGAGGTGCTTCCCGACCCGACCGACGGCACGCTGCCGACGCGGATGTTTCCGATCACGCTGCGGTCGCCTTACAACTCCACCGGCGACGGGCAGCCGACCACGAACCTGACCGGCACGGCGCTGAAGTTCGTGGGCTTCAGCCACCACATCAACGTCGCCAGCATGCGGGCCGCGGGCCAGAACCTGCTCTATTACGACCCGCGGATCCGGTATCGTCCATGGAAGACCGCCGACACGGCCGGCAATTTCTTCTCCTACCCGGAAGCGGCCGACCCGGCGAGCGGTGCTACGACCGCGCTCTACAACCCGTTCTTTCCGTCGCGCGGAGGCCTGAACCTTGCCGCGAATTCGATCGCGCTCAGCAACTACACCGTGCTGGAAAACGTCGCGACCGCGGGCACTGGCACCTACACCGCGCGGTTCGATGCGACCAACCCGACTTCGGCGTTGGTGGCATTCGCGCTCTACTACAACTTCGATACCACCCTTCCGAACTGCAATACGTCGAGTCCCGCGGCAAGCGCTGCCGATCTGAATTGTTACCAGCGCGTCGAGATCAAGCCGAGCGTCGGCATGTACACCATCCCGGCCGGCAACCAGCGCGGCCAGGCGGACGAACCGGGGTGCGCCTTGTCCGGTGCGGTGATGCAGTGCGACTACAACTCGGAATTCAAGAATTTCGCGAACTGGTTCACGTACTACCGAGCGCGCACCCTGCTCGCGCGCGGCGCGGTGGGCAACGCAGTGGCCGACCTTGGCGCCGGCTTCCGCATCGGCCTCGGTCTGATCAACCCGACGGCGAACAGCACTGGCCCGGCGGACGGCTACAGCTCGACCACCGTCCGCCTCGGCGTGCGCGATTTCAGCGGTGTCAACGTGCAGCCGTTCTTCAACCTGCTGCAGAACCACGACGTGGCGGGCAGCACGCCGTCAGGGAGCGCCCTGATGGAGGTCGGCAACTATTTCGACTGGAAGACCACCGGCGGCAGCCCGGTCGCCACGGGACCCTGGTCGAACGACCCGGGATCCGGACTGACTCAATTTGCTTCCTGCCGCCAGAGCTATCACGTCTACTCGACCGACGGCTACTGGAACGAAAACGCCGACGCCCTGTTCAACGGGCTGGCCGCTCCCGCACAAAACGCCGATTCGACCATGTATCCGCCGGCGGCGCAGCCGCCGATCTGTCGCGACACGGCCGCACCTACCGGCCAGCCGACCTGCTTCCGCTACGACCCAACCGCGACCGGTGCGCTGAGCGGCCCAGCCTTCAACTCATTCGGGCCGCCCGGACCGAACAACCTCGGTAACCCGAACAACCGGCGCTTCCCCAGCCCGCAACCGGAAACGCTGGCGGATATCGCGATGTACTTCTGGTACCGCGATTTGCAGCCCGGGATGCCTAACACCGTGGCGCCGAGCAGTGCCGATCCCGCCTTCTGGCAGCACCTCTCGCTGATGGCGATTGCGTTGGCGTTCACCGGGACCGTCACCAGCCAGGGCGACACGTTCCTGAACAACCTCGACTCGGGCGCGATCGATCCGTCCACGGGCCAGCCCTACGCCTGGCCTATCCGTCCGGGGCAGCCCAACGGAAACCTTCCCCAGACCGCGGACGATCTGTGGCACGCCGCCGTCAACAGCCGCGGCCGGTTCCTCACCGCCAACAATCCGGCGAACCTGTCCACGCAATTGCAAGCCGCGTTGAACGAGATCCGCTCGCGAGCCGCGGTCGGTGCCGCAGCCGCATCCAGCACGGCGTTCCTCGACACGGGCAACGGCGTCTTCACGTCCGAGATTTCGCAGGGGACATGGAGCGGCAACGTGTATCGCCGCGAAATCGACACCACCACGATGCAGTTCAAGACGACGGACGCGAGCGGCAACCCGCTGCCGCTCGATGCCAATGGCGTGCCGTACGAGTGGCGGGCTTCCGACCAGCTCGCGGTGCCGACATCGCGCCCGATCTACACGATGCGGTATGGCTCGACGGCGCGCGACGCACTGGTCCAGTTCGTCCCCAACAACGGAACGCTGGGCGTCGACCCGACGCAGATGGCGGACCTGACGGCTACCCAGGGGTCGGCGACGAACGTGATCAACTACCTGCGTGGCGACCGGACGCAGGAGCTCAGCGCGGTGCCCGCCGGGCCTTTCCGCGATCGTCCGCGCCTGACTTCGGGCGTTCCCGGCAGCCTCAACGACGTGTTCGGCACGTTCGCCAACTCCTCGCCGATCTACGTGCAGGCCGACGACTTCGGATACGACTTCCTGCCGACGACGGTGCCCGGGCAGTCTACGTATCTGGCCTTCCTGCGCGCCAATCAGGGCAGCGGCACGACGCCGGGCCGGCAGGCGACGCTGTGGACCGGGTCGAACGAGGGCATGTTCCACGCGTTCAATGCCGACACGGGTGCCGAGCTGTTCGCTTACGTGCCGCGCGCCGCGGTCCCGAATCTCCAGCTTCTCGTCGACCCGAAATACACGCATCGCTACATCGTCGACGGTGTGCCGGCGGTCGGCGACGCCTTCATCGGTCCGCCGGGAGGCGGACCGGCAGCCTGGCGCACGGTCGTGGTGTCGTCGCTCGGCGCCGGCGGCCGGGCGCTGTTTGCAGTGGATGCGACCAACCCGGCCAACCTGGCGACGGCCGGCGCCAACAACGTGTACTGGGAGATCGGCCAGCAGTCGATGTCGGCCGCCAACTTCAACCTGCTCGGTTCGACCCTCGGCCCGGCGATCATCGCGTTCGCCAAGGACAACACGCTCACGGCCGGCGGTCGCTGGGTCGCGATCTTCGCCAACGGTCCGGCGAGCAATGCGCAACGCGCCGCGCTGTTCGTCGTCGATCTGCAGAGCGGCTCGGTGCTGAGCGTGCTCGACACGGGCAGCGGCGACGTGAACAACCCGAACGGCCTCTCGACGCCGGCCCCGCTCTACGACGTCAACCGGCAGCTGGTGGCCGTGTACGCCGGCGATCTGCTCGGCAACGTCTGGAAGTTCGACTTCAGCGGGAACAATCCGAGCACCTGGAACGTCGCCTTCGGCACCAACCCGCTCTTCACGACGCGCAGCCCTGCCAACGTCGGCCCGGCCACTTCACGCGACCAGCCGCAGCCGATCTTTGCCAAGCCGCTGCTGCGACGCCATCCCGACGGCGGGGTCATGGTTCTGTTCGGCACGGGCAAGCTCTTCGAGCCCGGCGATCGCGAGAATTCGGACGTGCAATCGTTCTACGGTGTCTGGGACCAGCCGAGTGCAACCACGGGACTGACCGGCAACTTCCGCACCAACGGAACTCTGGTCCAGCAGGCGATCACCAGCATGTCGGGCACGCCGGCCATGTACTTCATGACCAATCTCGGCGTGACCTACAGCGCCGGCCAGCTCGGCTGGTTCTTCGATCTCGGCGTGACCTACAGCGCCGACGCCAATGCCGTCGACACCAGCACCGCGAACCAGATCACGCCGCGCGAGCGTGTGATCGTCCCCGCGATCTCGGTCGGCGATAACATGTTCGTACAGTCGTTCGTGCCGTCGATCGACTCGTGCGACACGGCCGGCGTCTCGTTCCTTTATGGCCTGAACTTCCTGACCGGCGGTTTCCTCGGCACCGGCAGCTTCAACAACGTCGACAACACGGGCGCGATCTCGATGCCGGGCTCGTTGGGTATGCTGCCCTTCCTCGAGCGCCTGGCGGCGGGCGAAAACCCGAACGACCGGACGGGGCGCCTCTTCTCGATCGATCTGAGTGGCGGGTTGTCCAATCAGCAATTCAACGTGGGCGGTCTTGGCGCGTTCCGCACCTGGCGTCAGCTCCTCGACTGAGGCCGGTTCGGATGAACGCAAGACCAAGGACGCACGGTTTCACGCTGATCGAAGTACTGGTGGCGATCGCGATCATCGGCATCCTCGCCGCGATCGCGATTCCGGCGTACACGTCGTACATCCAGCGTGCAAACCGGGTGGACGCGCGCAAGACGCTGCTCGAGGCCGCCGCATTCCTGCAGCGCTGCTTCTCGCAGAACAACGACTACAGCTGCGCGCCGGCGGCGCCAGGGGCGATGGTGGCGCCGTTCAGCCAGTCGCCCGACGCACCCGCCTCCGCCAAGTACAACATCACCGTCTCCGCCGGGGGCGGCGTCGGCTCGACCAGCTACACGCTGCAGGCAACCCCGACCGGCAACATGGCCGGCGACGAGTGCGGCGCCTTCACGCTGAACAACGCCGGCGTACGTGACATCAACCCGAGTCCTGCCACGTCGGGACGGACCGCCTCCGACTGTTGGGGCCGATAGCAGACCCTGCTCCCGCCCTTGCGATCAGCCGAATAGCCGCGCTTCGCGCGGCTTTTCTTTTGGCCATCCCGCATAAAGGTATCAAGCCCGCGTGTCGTAATGCCCGGTTGAGGCATTCGACATGTGGTCAATCCATCCTGCAACGCGCACACGCGGATCGTCGCTGGTCGAGACGCTGGTTGCGACGTCGCTCGGCCTGCTCGCGCTCGTGATGTCGACCAATTCCGTGCTCGCGGTGGTCGTGGGTGAAGGCCATGCGGGCACGGCACGGGCGCTGATGCGAAGCGTGGAGTTCGCGCGCAGCGAGGCCGCTCAGCGGAGCAGCCCGGTCGCGATCTGCGGGCTCGACCCGCGCGACATCGATGCACCGGCCGGACAGGTACGGTGTCTGCCGCCCGGCTCCCCCTGGCAGGCCGGGTGGATCGTCTTCGGCGACGCCAATCTGAACGGCGAACTGGACGACGGCGAGGCGGTGCTGCAAGTCAATCGCGGGTCGGATCTGGTCGTGTATCCGCAAGATGATCTCGCAGCGACGCCGCTCTCGTTCAGGCCGATCGGCACGCTGGCGAGCGCCACGCCGCGCCGCCTGCTCGTCGGCCGCGATGCTGCGCAGTCGGCGTCGACACAGGCGGTGTGTGTCGCCATCGACGGCTTCGTCCGCGTACTGCCGGCCGCGACTACCTGCCAGTGAAAAAGGGCCCTATCGCGGCCTAGATCCGCCGGTCGGTCTAATCCGACCGCTCGCCGCGTAAGCAATGTAACCGTTTATCGGCCGATAGCGGCCTGCGGCTCTTTCCTAACTTAAGGCTTACGGCTGGCTGACCGAATCACGGTCGCGGCCGTCGTCGTTTCCGCGCCTGGAAGGGGTCTCCTGTGAAAGCAGCGAATCACTTGTGTCTGAGCAGCGCCGCGCAGCTTCGCGCGTCTGGCTTCTCTCTGATCGAGCTGCTGGTCGTGCTCGCCATCGCCGCGGTCCTGCTCGGCATCGGCGTGCCGAACATGCAGCAATACATCGTTAGCAGCCGGCTGTCCGGGGCATCCAACGATTTCTTCAGCGCGCTGAACGTTGCGCGCAGCGAGGCCGTGCGGCGCGGAGTCCAGGTCACGCTCGCCACCAACGGCAGCGCCGGCTCGCGCGACTTCACGAGCGGCTGGACGATGTTCGTCGATACCAACGCCGACGGTGCGCTGACCGCGGGCGAAGAAGTGCTGCGCGTCGGCGCCGCGCTCGATGCTCCGATGACGATCTTCGGCAGCGCCAACTTCGGCAGCTTCATCGCCTTCGATGCCACCGGACGGCTGACTACCGGCGGCGGCAGTTTCGTGATCTGCCATGGCACGAGCCTCGTCGTCGACGGCATCGCGCGCGCACGCGCGGTCGTGATCAACAGCGCCGGGCGCGTGCGGGCCGGCGTCATGAACAGCGCCAACGTGCCGGTCACCGACACCGGCGCGGTCCCGAGCTGCAACAACACCTAGGCGGAGTGATTCGAATGCTCAAGCGAAACGCACGGGGGAGCACGCGGCAGCGCGGGCTCTCCATGATCGAGGTGCTGGTGGCGATCGTCATCATCAGCCTCGGCCTCCTCGGCATGGCGGGACTGCAGGCGGCCAGCTTGCGGGGCAGCCAGGGCGCGGTTTATCGCTCCCAGGCGATGCAGTTCGCCGCCGACATGGCCGAGCGCATGCGCGGCAATCTCGGCGACGCCCGCAACTACGCGATCGCGCTCGGCGACCCGGTCCCGACCGGCACCACCGTGACCGACCTCGACCGCGCCGACTGGCTGGCCCGACTGGCGACGCTTCCGGCCGGCACCGGAGCGATCGCCGTCGATACCGTCAACAACGTCGTCTCGATCACGGTGCAGTGGGACGACTCGCGCGCGGGCGGAGACGCCCAGTCGCAATACACGCTGGTGACCCGCGTATGGAACAACTGACCCTGACCGCGCGCCAGCGCGGCCTGTCGCTGATCGAACTGCTGATCAGCATGACGATCGGCCTGATCGTCACCGGCGCCCTTGTCTACGTCTTCGTGGGCTCGCGCGGCGCGAATCGCAGCAACGAAAACCTGGCGCGGGTCCAGGAGACGGGGCGCTTCGCCCTCGACTACATCGGCCAGGACCTGCGCATGGTGAGCTTCGCCGGATGCCATTCGCGCGGGCTCACTGCCGACACCACGCTGGTCATCGCGCGGCCCGCCGTCACGTACACCGGCGTGTCGGACGGGATGATCGGCTTCGACAACGGCAGCGGCTGGACCAACACGACCGGCATCACCTACGTGCGCGGCGACGTGCTGCTCGTGCGCCGCGCGGCGGGCCAGGGCGTCGAGATCTCGGCCAGCACGAACGCGGCCGCCGCGACAGTCACGCTCAAGAACAACTGCCCGAAGTTCAAGAAGAGCGACCTCGTGATGCTCGCGAGCTGCGAGCGGGCGGTGATCTTCCGCGTGACCAACACGCCGGCGACGACCTGCGACGGCACCGTCGGCGCCGTCGTGCTGCAGAACCAGGCCACGGGTGCGGGCTCCGACGGCTCGCAGGGCAACGGCAACAACGGCATCGTCACGGGTTCGACCTCGAACCAGATCGCCAACGTGTTCGGCGTCGATACGCGCGCGGCGGTCTATCGCTTCGACGAGGTGGCCTACTTCGTCGGCAACAACCCCGCGGGCCACCCGGGCCTGTACCGGAGTTCGTCCAACAGCGGCACCGAAGAGCTGGTCGAGAACGTCGAGGACATGGACATCGTCTACGGACTCGACACCAGCAACCCGCCGGACGGCATCGCGGACACCTTCGTCAAGGCGGCCGCGATCACCGACTGGTCGCAGGTGGTTTCGGTGCGCATCTCCCTGCTGGTCGTCGGCCAGGACACCGCCGTCACCACCGCACCGCAGACCTACGTGCTGCGCGATATCAACGGCGACGGCGTGCCCGACGCGCAGACGGCCGCGGACTCGCGGCTGCGCCAGGTCTTCACGTCGACGATCGCACTGCGCAACCGGGTTCTCTAAGGGAGCAGACGATGCACCTTCATGCAGGCAGGCCGCGGCGTCAGCGCGGCGCCGTCCTAGTGATCGGCCTGATCTTCCTCACCATGCTCACGCTGATGGGCGTCGCGGCGTATTCGGTCGCGACGCAGGAGGAAAAGATGTCGGGCAACGCGCGCGATCTCAAGCGCGCATTCGAAGCGGCCGAATCGTCGCTGCGCGACTGCGAAGCGGTGATCGGCGGCTTCGGTTCTCTGCCGACGTTCGACGGGACGGGTGCCATGTATCCGGCCGCGGCGACGAATCAGCCAAGCGTCTGGGAAACGGTCAACTGGAGCAGTTCGACCGCGGTGCGCGCGCTGGCGGCGCCGCTGAACGGCGTGCGCCAGCAACCCGCCTGCATGGCCGAACAGCTCGTGACGCTCGCGGGCAAACCCGCCGACGGTGCGCAAAGCGGCCCGCAGCAGCTCGTGCCCGAGATCGTCTACCGGATCACGGCGCAGGGCTACGGCATGTATCCCAGCACCACCGCGATGGTCCAGTCCACCTATCGACGCCAGTAGCCGCCGTGCTCGACGCGATCTCACCGAGGGCAACATGAGAACTCTGAAAGTCACGCACCTGCTGCGGTTCGCCGCCACCCTGCTCGGGCTCGCGCCTATGCTGGCGGCCGCGCAGACGTACACGATCTCGCAAACGCCGCCGGTGCTGGCGACGACGATGCCGCCGAACGTCATCCTCACGCTCGACGACTCGGGCTCGATGACTTCGGCGTTCGTGCCGGACGGGCTCGACACCACGACGATCCGGCAGAGCAAGCGCTCGAAATCGGCCAAGTTCAACGCGCTCTACTACGACCCGACCATCATCTACCCGGCACCGATCGATCCGCTCGGCAACGCGTTGACGACGTCGTTCACGGCGGCGCTCATCAACGGCTTCTCGCAGGGGACGTACGGCCCGTCCAGCCGCGGCACCGTCAACCTCGGCAACCAATACCGGCCGACGTGGACGTACGACCCGAGCAGCACGACACAGACTTTTGCCGAGCATCCGAACGTCGCGGCCGACCTGACCGCGATCGGCGCAGCGAACACGACGACCGCGGGCAAGGCCTATTACTACGTGTTCGTACCGACCAACTCGGGTTGTGGCGGTTCGAGCGACACCGGCAACGACGCGTGCTATTCGATCCGCATCGTCGGCAACCAGAACGGCCCGGCGGACATCAATGGCGACGGTGTCATCAATGGCGACGATGAAAGGCAGAACTTCGCCAACTGGTACTCGTTCTACCGCACGCGCAACCTGATGACGATCTCGTCGGCGTCGCGGACCTTCAAGATCCTGCCCGACGCGACGCGCGTTGCTTGGCAGTCGCTCAGTTCGTGCTCGACGTTCGGTACCAACTGCACCGGCTGGACGAACCCGAAGGTCTCCAACTACATCCATTCGTTCGACACCGGCCATCGCGGCGACCTCTACACATGGCTGTTCCGGCTCCCGGCCACCAGCAGCACGCCGCTGCGCACGGCTTTCATGAACGCCGGCAAGTATTACGCGACCAAAGGCGACAACAGCCCATACGGGTTCGACCCCAACCAGTCGCCGACGGTTACGGGCCAGCCCGAATACGCGTGCCGACCCAACTTCCACATCCTGATGACCGACGGCGTGTGGAACTCGGACAGCGGGGGCTTCTGCTACAACCCGGCCACCGGCACGACGGTGACCTGCGGCAACCGCGACGACACGACGAGCTGGCTCGCTTCGGGCGGCCGCCTGCCCGACGGCACCGTCTACAGCCTGACGTCGTCGCTGACGAAGATCTACCGCGACTCCAACTCGGACAGCCTCGCGGATATCGCCTTCCATTACTGGGCCACCGACCTGCGCCCGGACCTGACGAACAAGTTGATCCCGTTCTACGCGGATCGCACGGGCACCTCCGACCAGCAGTACTGGAACCCCCGCAACGACCCGGCGAACTGGCAGCACATGGTCAACTTCACCATCGGCCTCGGCCTCACCAGCACGCTGAACGTGACGTCGCCGGTGGACATCCGCTGGGGCGGCAGCACGTACGCCGCACCCGGTTTCACGAACCTGAGCACGACGGCGTCGTGGCCGACCACCGGAACCAACGTCTCGCCGGGCAACGTCTACGACCTCTGGCACGCGGCCATCAACAGCCGCGGCCAGGCGTTCAGCGCCGAAAACCCGCTGCAGACCGAAGCCGCGCTGCAGACGGCGCTCAATCGCGTCCTGGCGACGACCGCCGCATCCGCCGCGCTGGCGACGAACTCCACGCGGCTTGCCACCGGCACGCTGCTGTTCCAGGCCGCGTTCTATTCCGGCGACTGGACCGGCCTCCTGAAGGCGATCCAGGTCAATCCCGACGGATCGATCGGGTCGACGCTCTGGAATGCGACCGATGCCGGCAACATTCCGGGCTACAACAGCCGCAGCATCTTTACGTGGAGCGGCACGGCGGGCATCAACTTCACCAAGACCGACTTGCAGACGGCGGGCCTCTGGAGCTACATCAACAGCGACAACCTGCTCAACTACCTGCGCGGCGATTCGACCAACGAGATCAAGAACACGGGTGGCGTGTACCGCAGCCGCCAGGCAGCGCTCGGCGACATCGTCGACTCCGATCCCGTGTACGTCTCGGCGGAGAACTACGGTTATACCGATCTGCCGGAAGGTTCGGCGTTCTCGACCACGTCGTACTCGGACTTCCTCACCAACACGAAGGGGACCCGGCGCCAGATGGTCTACGTCGGCGCCAACGACGGGATGCTGCATGCGTTCGACGCGCTGACCGGCGCGGAAAGGTTCGCCTATGTGCCGAAGGCCGTGATCCCGAACATGGTGGCGCTCTCGGATCCGTTCTATGCGCACCACTATTTCGTCGACGGGCCACCGGGGGCGTGGGATGCGTTCGTCGGCGGCGCGTGGAAGACGATCCTGGTGGGGACGACCGGTGCCGGTGCCAAGAGCGTGTTCGCGCTCGACATCACCAACCCGGATGCGTTCGGCACGTCGAAGGTGATGTGGGAGATCAACGACGGTACGGCGCTGCGTTCGTGCGACAACGGCGATCCCGGCTACGCCAACGACCTCGGCTATACGATCGGCCAGGGTGTCGCGGTCAAGCTCAACAGCGGCGACTGGGCGGTCGTGTTCGGCAACGGCTACCAGAGCGTCAACAACCACGCTGTGCTCTACGTGGTCCGCGCATCCGACGGCTGCCTGCTCAAGAAGATCGATACGGGCTCGGGTTCCAGCGCGAACCCGAACGGCCTCGGCACGCCCACGCTGTGGGACGCGGACGGCGACGATGTGTACGACTACATCTACGCACCCGACCTGCGCGGCAAGATCTGGAAGTTCGACCTGAGCGGCACGAGCACCAGCAGCTGGACGATCGCGAACAGCGGCCAGCCGCTCTTCAAGGCCCGCAATTCGTCCGGCGCGGTGGAGTTGACCACCGCCCGGGTCGAACTCGGACCCCCGCCCCCGGGCAATACCGGCGTGATGGTCCTGTTCGGAACCGGACGCTTCTTCGCCGACACCGACAAGGGCGACACGACGCAGCAGAGCTTCTACGGCATCTGGGACAACGGCACCGCGGTGACGACGACGGACCGCAGCCAGCTGGTCCAGCAGACCATCAGCCTGGTGACCATCAACGTCGGTGGCGTGCCGACACCGGTGCGATCGATCACCGCCAACACCATCGACTGGAGCACCAAGCGCGGCTGGTACATGGATCTGCCTACGAGCGGCGAGCGCGTCATCGGTACGGCCGCGGTACGTGCCGGCCGCGTCATCTTCACGACGATGTTCCCCTCGACCACCGACCCGTGCGACTTCGGCGGGGGCGGCTGGCTGATGGAGGTGGATGCGCGCACCGGCGGCCTGCTGCCGTATTCGGTGTTCGACACGACACGCAACGGCACGATCGACGACAACGACGCGAAGATCGCCGGCATGCCTCTGACCGTCGGCATGGTCAAGCAGCCGCTGGTGATCGACGGCAGCCCCAACGCCATCAAGGCGATGAGCGGCTCCTCGGGTCAGGTGCAGGTCGAAAAGAACCGATCGTTCTCGAAGGCGCTTGGACGTGATTCATGGCGTGAGGTGACACGATGATTGGCTTGACGACGATACGGCGCCGCGTGCGCGGCTTTACCCTGATCGAGTTGGTGGTCGCGATGCTGATCATTGGCGTGCTCGCCAGCATCGCGATTCCGAGCTACATGGCTTACCTGGGCCGCTCCAAGCGCGCCGCCGCGAAGAGCGTGCTGGTGGATACTGCGAATCAGCTCGAGCGCAACTACACCACGTTCGGCTGCTACAACAAGACGTCGGTCGCAACCTGCCAGTCGCAGGGCGCGGGCAGCGACTTCGCCCTTGGAACAACGGTCGCTCCGTCCGATGGGCCGGCCAGCTACAACGTCGCGGTCGCGTTTGGCGGTGCGACGGGCCAGCAGTACACGCTCACGGCGACACCATGCGGCGCATCGGGCGCCTGCCCGGCCGGGAGCGACAACTTCGTGGACCCCGATTGCGGAGCACTGACGTTGACGCAGGCCGGGGCACGCGGCATCACCGGCAGCAGCACGGTCGCGATCTGCTGGCAGCGCTGACTGTCCGCAAGCGGCTATGCTTGCAGCATGGCTGGCTCGCAGGGCGCAGCGCCCACACCTAGCGAAATCAACCTGCACGCGAAATCGCGCGTGCTGGAGATCGCGTTCGATGACGGCAAGGTGTTTCGCCTGCCGTTCGAGTTCCTGCGGGTGTTCTCGCCGTCGGCCGAAGTGAAGGGCCACGGGCCTGGCCAGGAGACGCTGCAGGTCGGCAAACGCGACGTCACGATCACGCGGCTCGAGCCGGTCGGCTACTACGCCGTGCAACCCGTGTTTTCGGACGGCCACGCGACCGGAATCTATTCCTGGCACTACCTGTACGAGCTGGGCGTGACGCAGGAGAAGCTCTGGGCCGCCTACCTGGAGCGGTTGCAGGCGGCGGGCGCGAGTCGTGATCCCGACGACCCGCGCAACGCCGCCCTCGTTGCCGCGAGCGGGCCGTCCTGCGGCCATCACTGAGCGGGGCGGCGATGAGCCAGGACCCGAACACGACCGACTTCGGCTTCGAAAAGGTCGCCGAGGGCGACAAGGCGCAGCGCGTCGGCGGCGTCTTCGATTCGGTCGCTGCGCGCTACGACTTGATGAACGACCTCATGTCGGCCGGGCTGCATCGGCTTTGGAAGGCGTTCACCGTCCGCCACGCCGCGATCCGGCCGGGCATGCACGTTCTGGACATCGCGGGCGGCACCGGAGACCTCGCGTTGCGCTTCGCGCGCCAGGTCGGACCGTCCGGTCAGGTGTGGCTCACCGACATCAACGGTTCGATGCTGCGCGAAGGGCGCAATCGCCTGCTCGACGCCGGCGTGCTGATCCCGGTCGTCCAGTGCGACGCCGAGGCGTTGCCGTTTCCTGACGAGCATTTTCATGTCGTCACGGTGGCATTCGGCCTGCGCAACATGACCCACAAGGATCGGGCGCTCGCGGAGATGCGCCGCGTGTTGCGACCCGGGGGCCGCTTGCTCGTGTTGGAGTTTTCCCGGGTTTGGGCGCCGCTCGCTCCTCTCTACGATGCCTACTCTTTTTCGGTGCTGCCTTGGCTCGGCAAGAAAATCGTCGGCGACAGCGACAGCTATCGATATCTCGCCGAGTCGATTCGTGTCCATCCGCCGCAGGAGGCTCTGGCCAAGATGATGAAGCAGGCCGGGCTCGAGAGCGTGCAATGGTTCAACCTGACGGCGGGTGTGTGCGCGCTGCACGTCGGCAGCAAATATTGAAATGCCGTTCGGTGTGCCGCATCTACACGCGCCGGGAAGCAAGAGGTTCACGATGAAGCGGTTCATGGCGCTGGTAGCGATCGGCCTGTTCGCGGCGACGCTCGCGACGGACGCCGATGCGCAACGTCGCCTCGGCGGCGGGCGCAGCCTCGGCAAACAATCGCCGCAGGTACAGCAGCGCGAGGCGACGCCGCCGGCGCCGCAGCAGGCACCGGCGCAACAGGCTGCGCCGGCCCAGCAATCGGCAACGGCCGCAGGAGCGGCGGCGCGTCCGGCAAGTCCCTGGCGCGGCGCCCTGCTCGGACTCGCTGCCGGCCTTGGTATCGCGGCGCTCGCTTCGTATCTTGGCTTCGGCGAGACATTGACGGCGATCCTCATGGCGGCCTTGGTTGGTGTGGCGGTGGTAGCGGTGATCGGATTCGTGCTCCGGCGCACGCGCGGTGCCACGGCGCAACCCGCATATGGCGGCTTCGGTGGCCACGGGGGCGGCGCCTATGCCCCCGATCCGCAACCTTTGCCTGCGCCGGCGCCGGTCCGGCGCACGGCGCTCGACCTCGCGCCGAGCGCGCGCCCGGGGTCGGCGATGGACGAATTCGCACGCGGCGCGAACTCGGGCAGCACGCAACCGTGGGGCGTTCCCGCCGGATTCGACACGCAAGGTTTCGTCGAGCATGCGAAGCAATACTTCGGCAAGCTGCAGGGCGCGTGGGATCGCGGCAGCCTGGCCGAACTCGAGGAGTTCACCACCCGCGACATGTTTGTCGCGCTGACGCACGAACTGCGCGCACGCGGCGCCGGCAGCCGCACCGAGGTGCTCACGCTCGATGCCTCGCTGCTCGGCATCGAATCGACTGCCGCCGAGCATCTCGCGAGCGTTCGTTTCTCCGGCTCGCTTCGCGTCGACGGAGAGGTCGAGCAAGTCGACGAGGTGTGGAACCTGACCAAGCCCACGGACGGCTCGTCGGGCTGGCTGCTCGCCGGAATTCAGCAGCTGAGCTGACGCAAGCGGCAGCACGTCCACCGCCGAGGGCGTTCTGCCCCGCGATCGGTGGAGCCCGTTTGTTGCAGGTAACGCATAGCTGGGACTCGCGCGCGAATTTGCGCGAAGTCGCAACCGTAGACTGCGCCCGCAATTTTCCTAACGCAGTTGCCGGTCACTCTTGCGCTACGCCCTCGACTTTCCCTATGAAACGCCGCGACTGCGCTTGATGCGGGTCGAAGACCGGCACGCCGACCTGATCTGGGAGTGGTCGCGCGATCCCCGCTTCAACCAGCACGTCCTGTGGACCCAGCCGCACATTCCGCTGCAGGCAAAACGTTTCATCGACGCCGCACTCGCGGCATGGGACTCCCGCATCGGATTCAACTACTTTGCCGAATCGAAGGAATCGGGCGAGACACTCGCGCGCGTCGAAGCGAGGCGGTCACGCCGTCGCAAGGGCATCGCCGAGGTGGGCATGCTCGTCGCTCCCAAGGCGTGGAACCAGGGATTCGCCAAGGAACTCACCTATTTCGGTCTTTGGTTCTGCTTCGAGAACCTCGAGATGGAGGCTGTGGCAATCGACGCCGGGGCGGCCAACGGCGCAAGCAACCACATCCTCGAAGACTTGGGCCTGCACCCTCTGGGTGAACAGGACTTTCCGCTCGCGGAGGGCGGCTACGCGCGCCTGAATCGCTTCGTGATGACCCGTGACGAATTCCAGGTCAGGCTGATGCCGAAACTGGAGGCCGAGGAGTACCAGTTGCCGGCAGAAGAACTGGCGAAGGCGCAAGCGGTCGCCGAGAATCCCCCCGTCGGGCAGGGCGGTGAAATCGTGATTGCCGAACGGGCGCGGGCCGCGTCCTAGCGCTCCCGCCCTCTCCCTCTGCGCGGTTGCCCCGTCATTTGCGGCGGGGTGCAGTGGCCATGGAAGTTTTGGGTCCCGGCCTGCGGGACGGCCGCGGCGGACGGTTTGCGACAATGGGGGCAGACACTCGCTGCGACCCCGATGCTCGACCAGATCGCGTCTCAAGCCACCGTAACACTGCTGAACCATCTGCTCGCGCGCGAGGGTTGGGCACGCGACGAACTCGCGCCTTTCGCCGGCAAGCATGCGCGCATCGAAGCGGCGCCCTTCACGCTGCTACTCGGGATCGCGGCGGCGGGCCGCTTCGAAGTCGGCACCGGTGCTGCCGACGTGACGATCAAGGTCGACCCTGCGCAGGCGCCGGCTCTGCTTTTCGATCCGCAAGCCATGTTGCGCAACGTCCGGCTGAGTGGCGACGCGGAGTTCGCACGCGCGCTGTCGCACGTGCTGCAGAACCTGCACCCGGAGCCGGAGGAGGACCTCGCCCGTTTCGTCGGCGACGCCGCGGCCGTGCGCATCGTCGGCTTCCTGCGCGCGGTCGCCGCGCAGGCGCGCGAAGGCGGCGCGCGGCTGGCGGCGACCACCGCCGACTACTTCGTCGCCGAGAACCCGCTGCTGGTGACGCGCGAGGAGGCTGAATCGTTCGGCCGCGCGGTGGCGAGCCTGCGTGACGATGTCGAGCGGCTGGGCAAGCGCATCGATCGCCTCGAGCAGCGCTGACGATGATGCGATTGCTGCGCCTGGCGCGCATTTTCGTCACGGTCTATCGCTTCGGCCTCGACGAGGTCGCGTTCTCGAACCTGAAGAGTCCGTGGCTGCAGCGGATGCTGAAGGTCGCCACGATCGGGCGCAATCTCTCCGCGCCGCGTGCCGTGAGGCTGCGGCTGGCGCTCGAGGACCTCGGTCCGATCTTCGTGAAGTTCGGCCAGGCGGTCTCCACGCGCCGCGACCTCCTGCCGACCGACATCGCGGACGAGTTGAGCAAGCTGCAGGATCGTGTGCCGCCGTTCGATTCAGCGGTCGCGGTGCGCGAGATCGAGCACGGCCTCGGGCGTTCGATCGATGAAGTCTTCGCCTCGTTCGAACGCACGCCGGTCGCCAGTGCCTCGATCGCGCAGGTGCACCTCGCGGTCCTGAAGCCCGATCCCGAGCACGGGTTCGCGGCCCCGCGCGAGGTCGCGGTCAAGGTACTGCGGCCCGGCATGCGCGCGGCGATCGAGAAGGATCTAGGCCTGCTCGAAGTCGGCGCCATGCTGGTCGAGAAGCTGTGGCGCGACGGCCGCCGCCTGCGGCCGCGCGCCGTCGTGGCGGAGTTCGACAAGATCCTGCACGACGAGCTCGACCTGATGCGCGAGGCGGCGAATGCCTCGCAATTGCGCCGCAATTTCGCCAACTCGCGCCTGCTGCGCGTGCCGGAGATGTACTGGGACTATTGCCGCGAAACGGTCCTGGTGATGGAGCGCATGCACGGCGTGCCGGTGAGCCAGGTCGACCGGCTGCGCGCCGCGGGCGTCGACATCAAGCAGCTCTCGGCGAATGCCGTCGAGGTGTTCTTCACCCAGGCGCTGCGCGACGGCTTTTTTCATGCCGACATGCACCCGGGCAACATCTACGTCGGAATCGAGGGCGACGACGCGGGCCGCTGGATTGCGCTCGATTTCGGCATCGTGGGAACGCTGGCCGACTTCGACAAGAACTACCTGGCGCAGAACTTCCTCGCATTCTTCCGCCGCGACTACAAGCGCGTCGCCGAACTGCACGTCGAAAGCGGCCTCGTGCCGGCGGGCACCAGGGTCGACGAACTGGAAAGTGCGATCCGCGCCGTCTGCGAGCCGATCTTCGACCGGCCGCTCAAGGACATCTCCTTTTCGCAGGTCCTGCTGCGCCTGTTCGAGACCTCGCGCCGCTTCAACGTCGAGGTGCAGCCGCAACTGGTTCTGCTGCAGAAGACGCTGTTCAACATCGAAGGGCTGGGCCGCCAGCTCGACCCCGAGCTCGACATCTGGAAGACCGCCCGCCCGTTCCTGGAGCGGTGGATGGAGACGCAGATGGGCTTCAAGGGCCTGGAGGAGCGACTGCGCTACGAGGCTGCGCAATGGAGCCGCCTGCTGCCCCAGCTGCCACGCCTGGTGCACCAGGCGCTCACGGACACGTCGCGCCAGGAGGCGATCCTGCGCGAGGTGCGGCAGTTGCGGCAGGAGACATCGCGGCGCAACCGCCTGTTGCTGGTCGCAGTGACCTGCTTCCTTGCGATCGCGCTGATGATTGCGTGGGCCTTCTTCGGCATACCGTTGCCTGGGCGCGATTGACGACGCGGCTGATTAGGCGGGCGTGCAGCCGGCGAGCGTCGTGGACGCGCTTCGTGCCGCCTGGGCGGCCGCTCGTGCCGCGCCTGGAGCAGCCTGTCGCTACAACGCTTGCCCGGTCCGCGATGCAAGTCGCAGCATAGGCCGCATGAGCGCGCGCCACCGAGTGTTCGCATATTGCCTGCTGATGCGCGCACCGATGGCGGGCGAAGAAGAAGACATCGACGAGGTCCTTGCGTGGGCGCGCCGCAAGGCGATCTGGCTTGCCGGCGCGTATTGCCTCGTGCTCGCTCTCGCGGTGTGGCCGGCATTTGCCGGGGACCACGATCTGCCCTATCGCGTCGTCGCGCTGGTCGGCACGCATTTCCTGCTCTGGACCAGCGTTTCGACCGTGGCGAGTTGCTGGGTCGGATTCCGCGGCGGCCAGAAGTGGCGCGCGGCGGTCGGCCCGGTGCCGATGATCGTCGGCGCAACACTGGCGGCCGTTCTCTTCTTCCTCGTCTATGCCGACCTGCACTGGCAACGCGCAACCCATCGCTGGATGACCGATACGTTCGGGTGGACGTGGCTGTTCGTGCTGGTGCTTGCGATGGCGTACGGCTTTCCCGAACTCGTGGCGCGCTTGCGCCGGCGCGAACGGGCCGCGGTCATCCGCGCCATGGAGGCCGAAGCCTCAAGCGAGAAGCTGGCGCACAAGACCGCCGAATCCGAGCTGCGCCTGTTGCAAGCACAGGTCGAGCCGCACTTCCTCTACAACACGCTCGCCAACCTGCGCTACCTGATCCAGCGGGGCTCGCCCGATGCGTTGCGCATGACCGACGCGCTGATCGAGTACCTGCGCACCGCGGTCCCCGACATCCGCGCGCTTCGCGTCACGCTCGGGCGCGAGGTCGATCATGCGCGTCACTATCTCGAGATCATGCAGATGAGAATGGGCAGCCGGCTGGTCTTCGAGGTCGACGTGCCCGAGGCGCTGCGTGCGATCGAAGTGCCGCCTCTCCTGCTGCTCACACTGGTCGAAAACGCCGTCAAGCACGGCATCGCACCGCATGTCGAAGGAGGCGAAGTCGTGCTGAGCGCGCACGAGCAGGGCGGTCTGATCCGGATCGAGGTCGCCGATACGGGAGTCGGTGCGTTGGCAGCAAGGCCACCGCCCGGAGAAGCGCCATCGACCGGTGTCGGCCTCGACAACCTGCGCGGCCGCCTGCAACTCGTCTACGGCCAGACGATCGAGGTCGAACTCGTCGCGAACGTTCCGCGCGGCACTCGCGTGCGACTGCGGCTGCCGCGGGAGATGCCGCGTACCGGGTTCGCCGCAGCGGGCGCGCAGGCCGGTAGCGTCGGCAATGCCACGGCAAATGGCGCCGGCCTGCGCGCACCGGAAACCCGTTGGGACAGGCCATGAAAGCCCCGACCGCGGTGGTCGCCGATGACGAGCCGCTGCTGCGTGCACAGCTCGTCGATTCCCTCGCCGCTCTCTGGCCGGAACTGCGCGTGGTCGGTGAAGCCGGGCACGGCGAAGAGGCGGTGCGCAAAGTGGCGAGCGAGCGCCCCGACATCGCATTCCTGGATATCGAGATGCCCGGCTTGAACGGCCTGCAGGCCGCGACACAGATAAAGGGACTTGCGCACGTCGTGTTCATCACCGCCTATCACCAGTACGCGGTGCAGGCATTCGAGCGCGGCGCCATCGACTACGTGCTCAAACCCGCGTCCGAGCTACGCCTGCGCGAGACCGTGGAGCGGCTGAAGGCGCGCATCGGACGTCCGCCGCCAGACGACGAATCGATGCGAGCGGTTCTCGAACGCGTCGCGTCCGCCCTCGGCAAGGGCGATCCGACGCGACTGCGCTGGATCCAGGCATCGGTGGGCGCGCAGATCCGGCTGATCCCGATCGAGGACGTTCTGTTCTTCCAGTCCGACCTGAAGTACACGCGCGTCGTCACCCGCGAAGGCGAATCGCTGATCCGCAAGCCGCTGAAGGAACTACTCGCGGAACTCGACGCAGCGCAGTTCTGGCAGATCCATCGCGGGACGATCGTCAACTCCGCGGCGATCGGTCATGTGCTCCGCGAGGACGATCGGTTGACCGTCGTGTTGAAGCACGCTGCGGAGCGGCTGGAGGTGAGCCGCACCTTCACCCACCTCTTCAAGAGCATGTGATCGTGGAGCCCGGTTGCGGGCTGGGGCCGGTCGGCTGCGCGTGCCCGTGTCGGTGGCGAGCACGGTGAAGTCCTCCGCGTAACCTTGGAGCTTTTTCAGCAGCACCGCCTTCTGCTCGGCCGACGCTGCGTCGACGAGAGCGGCGATCAGCTCCGCATTGCCGCGCCGGTACTCGGTCATGCGTGCGCGGCGCTCCGGATCGAGCGGTTCCGTGAGCTGCGCGAGGTATTCGCACAGCCAGCCGGCGGCAACATCCGGCGCCGGGTGCTCGTGCTGGATACGCTGCAGCACCTTGAGCAGATCGGTGCGCCGCTGCTCGCGTTCATTAGCCCACCACTGCTCCGACTCCGGCCGCCGGACGATCGCGGCACGGATCAACGCCTGCTGTGGCGGGCTCACCGACCCGAACCACTCTTCGGCGCGCTCGACGGCGCGCTCCAGGCGGTGCTCGAACGATGCATTGTTGCCCGATACCTCGCGGCGCGCCTTGGCATCTTCCTCGACGAGTTTCCGCGCGGCCCGCTCGAGCTGCGCCGGCTGGAGAGTGAGGGCAAGCGCCGCCAGATCCGGTGCGGCCTGCTCGCCGGTATGCAGCAGCCGGCGGTTCATTTCGAGGTTGAAGGCCAGCACGTCGTCCGGCGTGACACCTCCTCCGATCCGCCTGCTCACCGCCTCGATCAGATCCGCGTAGCCGTGCAATTGCGTTGCGCGATGCCATTCGAGCAGATTGCGCAGGCGATCCCGCGCCAGTTGCTCCTGCGGCCGGCTGAGATCGAAGTAGTTGTCGAGCGCATAAAGCAGCAGCGTGTCGGCGTTGTTGTAGCCCATGCGGACCGAGGAACAACCGGCTGCCAACGCGATGACGGCGACCGCAAGCAACCTGCGCAGGTGTACGCCGGTGTTACGATGGTCGGCTCTCGAACGCATGACTCTCACAGCGCAATGAACATCGTGATCCTGGCAGCTGGCCAGGGCAAGCGCATGCGCTCGCCGCACCCCAAAGTGCTGCACAGCTTGGCAGGCAAACCGATGCTAGCCCATGTACTCGAGACGGCGCGACGGCTTGCGCACTCGCGCGGCGGTTCGGCGCGCATCGTCGTGGTCATCGGTCACGGGGCGGAGACAGTGCGTACGACCTTCGAGCACGAACCGGATGTTCAGTTCGTCGTGCAGCAGCCGCAACTGGGCACGGGGCATGCGATGCAGCAGGCGGTTCCGCTGCTCGACGACGGCGAGCCGACGCTGGTCCTGTACGGCGATGTGCCGCTGCTGCGCGAGCAAACGCTCGTGCGCCTGGTTCGCACGGCGACCGACGGCGAACACGCAGGCATCGGGTTGCTCACCGTGAGCCGACCGGACCCGGCCGGCTACGGGCGCGTGATCAGGGACCGCGCGGGCAGCGTCGTCAAGATCGTCGAGGAGCGCGACGCGAGCGAGGAGGAAAGGCGCATCGCCGAAGTCAACACCGGCATTCTCGTCGCGCCCACGCTGGCGCTCAAGCGCTGGCTCGCCGGACTGTCGGACCACAATGCGCAACGCGAGTACTACCTGCCCGATGTGATCGGGATCGCGGTGCGCGAAGGGCTGCGAGTCGCGGCGGTACCCGCCGCGGACGTCGACGAGACCCAGGGCGTCAACAGCAAGGCCGAACTGGCCGCGCTGGAGCGCGTCGCCCAGCGCCGCATCGCGGAGCGCCTGATGAGCGACGGGGCGACGCTCGCGGACCCCGCGCGCATCGACGTGCGTGGCGAGTTGACCGTGGGCGCGGACGTGTTCATCGACGTCGGCTGCGTGTTCGAGGGCCGGGTCGCGCTCGCCGACGGAGCGAAGATCGGCCCCCACAACGTCATACGCGATTGTTCGATCGGCGCGGGCACCGAGGTGATGGGTTTCTGTTTTCTCGAGCGCGCGACGATCGGCGCACAAGCTCGCATTGGTCCTTTCGCCCGCACCCGGCCCGACGTGACGCTGGGCGACGAGGTGCACATCGGCAACTTCGTCGAGGTCAAGAACTCGACGCTGGGCGATGGTTCGAAGGCAAATCACCTCGCCTATGTGGGCGATGCGACGGTCGGGCGACGCGTGAACATCGGCGCCGGCACCATCGTTGCCAACTACGACGGCGCGA
>Ga0335077_10001058_pt1 | contig 32246 bp, 22 predicted proteins | sample Lox_Sample_31_FD_207151 | JGI IMG/M metagenome (GOLD analysis project Ga0335077, IMG submission 207151) | Soil microbial communities from Loxahatchee National Wildlife Refuge, Florida, United States - Lox_Sample_3.1 | ecosystem: Environmental > Terrestrial > Soil > Wetlands | place: USA... | reverse complement strand
CTGCCGCTCCAAATCCGGCCAGTAAAACGTCAAAGCCGCGTTCGGGTTTTCAGCCAGTTCAAGTCCTTTCCGGCTGTCGTAATTCGTGTAAAAGACGAAGCCGCGCTCGTCCACGCCTTTGAGCAAGACGGCGCGGGTGGAAGGCCGTCCGGCCTGGTCCACGGTCGCCAGTATCATGGCGTTCACGTCAATTGGCGCATGGCCGAGGAAGGCGTGCCAGAGTTTGTAGAGGGCAATGCCGATTTTTCGCCAGCGGCCGCCCGCCGATGCCTGCGCAAACCACTGATGGAATTGCGCGACCGGATCTGCCTCCAGGTCCGCGCGTTTCAAGCCGCCCAGTGAGTATTCCCGTCTGATGTCTGCCGCGTCCATAATCGCGCGAACCTTACAACGCCCGGGCCATCCTGTCCACGATTACGGCGGTCGCCCCTGGGAATGGCTTTCGGCCGATCGGTTTCGCCGCGCGGAGTTTTACGTCGAAAATTTGTTTTCAAAATCGCGAACTCCATAAATTTTCCCGAATTGGGAACCACCTGCCCGTTGCATTGCGGTTAATTTCCCCTATCTTCTGCGAAATGAAATATCGTCGTTTTGGGCGGACGGAGCTCGCGATGCCGGTGATTTCCTGCGGCGGGATGCGCTATCAATTCAAGTGGCAGGACACGGACCCGAAGGAAATCCCGGCCGACAACCAGAAAAATCTCGAAGCCACCATCCACCGCGCGCTCGAATTCGGCATCAACCACATTGAAACCGCCCGCGGCTACGGCACCTCCGAAATGCAACTCGGCAATGTGCTGCCTCAATTGCCGCGCGATAAAATCATCGTCCAAACGAAGGTCAAGCCCTATGCCACCCGGAAAGAGTTCTTTGAAAACTTTGAGACCTCGATGAAATATCTGCGGCTGGACTATCTGGATTTATTCTCGTTCCACGGCATCAACAACCGCGAAATCCTCGGCTGGTCGCTCAAGAAAAACGGTTGTCTCGCCGCAGCGCGCCAACTGCAAAAGGACGGGCGCGTACGGTTCATCGGGTTCTCCACGCACGCGACGACGGACGTTATCCTGGACACGGTGACCACCGGCGAATTTGATTACTGCAACGTCCACTGGTACTTCGTGAATGACCTGAACTGGCCGGCGATTGAAGCCGCGCACCGGCTCGACATGGGCGTGTTCATCATCAGTCCGAACGACAAGGGGGGCAAACTTTACGAGCCGCCGCCAAAAATGATTGAGCTTTGCGCGCCGCTGACACCGATGGAATTCAACGACCTTTACTGCCTCGCGCGCGAGGAAGTCCATACTTTGAGCTGCGGCGCCAACAAGCCGGGCGATTTTGACGAGCACGTCCGCGCGCTGCGGTTCTACGACCAAATGCCGGAGACCATTGCGTTGGTTGAAAAACGGTTGCGGGCGGAGATGGAGCGCGTGCTGGGCGCGGATTGGTGCGCGCGGTGGTTCGAGGGCCTGCCGAATTTTGAGGACGTGCCGGGTGAAATCAATGTTTCCGAAATCGCGCGGCTATGGACTTACGCGAAATCGCTCGACCTCGTAGCCTGGGGCAAGATGCGCTACAACCTGCTGGGCCAGGGGGAGCATTGGTTTCCCGGCCAGAACGCGGCGAAGGTGCGGGAACTGGATTTACGAAATGCGTTGCGGCACAGCCCGTTCGCCGCGCGCCTCCCGGAGATTCTGGAGGAGGCGCACCGGATGTTGTTTGAGCAACCGGTGCAGCGCCTCAGCGCGGGTTGATGTCGAGGATCGGATTGTTGGTCGTTTTCAACAGCGTTGAGATGGGCGCCACCTCGGCCGGTTGGGACACGTCAATCGGCGCGCCGGCGTTAAGCTGCTTGAGCACGGGATCGGTCAAATCATCGCCGCTGCTGTAAACGACCGCCTCCGTCACCGCGCTATTGACCACCAGGGTGTAGCCGCCGGCCTTGGCCTTCTCGCCGACGGCTTTTTGAATTTCACTGACGAGGTTGGCGGTCATCCGTTGCCGCTGGTCCAGCACCTGGGATTGCGCCTGACGGTTGAACTGGTCAATGGCAGCTTTGGAACTGTTGATTTCTTTCAGTTTGTCGGCAGCGGCTTGCCGGCGCTTCCCGCGCTCTTCGGCAGAAAGGGCCTGATCGCTGGCCTGATCCAAAAGCTGACTGTAATCGGTCTGCGCCTTGTCCAAACCGTCAGTCATGTCCTTGATCTCCTTCTGGAGGTCGGCGATGCGCTGGTTGAGCGCCACTTCGGCCTGTTTGGTCTTCCAATACCCTTTGAAGAGTTTTTCCATGTCCACGGTGGCGATTTTGGTTTGCGCCAGCGCCGGAAGGCCCAAAAGGGCCAGCAGCAACGTTGTTAAAATTGTTGTTCGCAATACGTTCATGGGAACAGGAAAACAGAATTCGCGGCTGACGCCAATAGAAAACTGCGGCTGGAAACCGAGGCCGCCCTCACGGCAGTTCCAGGATGTAGAACTGTTGCGGCGTATTGGTTGGCGCAGCATTTGTAAACATAAAACCACCGAAGGCGTCAAACTGATCGGTCCCAATGGGCGTCCAGTTGGTCAACGGCAAGGCCAGATTCGTCGTGGTCAGGACGTAATAGGTGCCGTTGATGGTGCCGCCGATTCCGCTCAGGACAAAACTGCCGCCACCGCCGGCCACGATGTTGGCGAAACTCAGTGGACCAACTGTCAGGACGGCGTTGGAACTGGTCACGGACCCGGCAATGTTTGTGATGATAACCGTGTAGGTGCCGCTATTGGTCAGTTGCGCGTTGCTGATAGTCAGAACATTGCTGATGGCGCCATCAAACTGGCCTCCATCCGCCAGGTTTGTTCCGTTCACCTGCCACTGGTAACTCAGCGGCACCGTCCCGATCGCGGTGACTGTAAACACCACGTTCGATCCCACTCCCGCCGTCTGGTTGGTTGGCTGCACGGTAATCGTCGGCGGGACGTTCGACACCGTCAGGACGGCGTTGGAACTGAGCACAGTCCCGGCGCTGTTGGTGATGATAACGCTGTAGGTACCGCTGTTGTTCGTTTGCGCGTTGTTAATGGTCAGCGAAGTCGTGGTCGCACCACTGATCTGGCCGCCATTGACCAGATCCGAGCCGTTCATTTGCCATTGATAACGCAATGGCACCGTCCCGACGGCATTGACCGCAAATGTGGCCGTCGTGCCCACTGCGACGGTTTGGTTCGTTGGCTGCAAAACGATCAGGGGCGAGGACGCGACCGTCAGGACGGCATTGGAACTGGTCACGGAGCCGCCGGCATTGGTGATGATGACCGAGTAAATGCCGCTGTTGGTCAGTTGCGCCGCGCTGAACTTCAGCACGTTGGTCGTGGCGCCACTGATATTGCCGCCGTTCAGCAGATTCGTCCCGTTTTTCTGCCACTGATAGCTTAACGGCAGCGTCCCGGTTGCGGTAACCACGAAAGTCACATTGGAGGTGACTACCACCGTCTGGCTCGTCGGCTGCAACGTAATCGCCGGCGGGATATTCGTTACCAGCAGGACCGCATTGGAACTGGTTACGGACCCGGCGACATTGGTGACGATAACCGTGTAGTTGCCGCTGTTGGTCACCTGCGCACTGTTGATGGTCAACACACTGGCGGTCGCGCCGCTGATGCTGCCGCCGTTCACTAGGTTCGTCCCGTTTTTCTGCCAGTGATAACTCAACGGCACCTGCCCGATGGCGGTAACCGAAAAGGTCGCCGTCGTCCCCACCGCCATTGCCTGGTTGGTGGGTTGCACCTCGATCACCGGCGCGGTCAGCAACGTCAGCACCGCATTGGAACTGGTCACCGACCCGCCAGAGTTCGTGATGATGACAGAGTAATTTCCGGCATTGTTCGTCGTTACGTTATTGATCGTCAGGATGGCATTGGTGGCGCCACTGATATTCCCGCCATTTATCAGGTTCACGCCGTTCGTCTGCCACTGGTAATGCAACGGCACCGTCCCGGTGGCAACGACCACCAGGGTGGCGGTTGTTCCCAGTCCCACCGTCTGATTCGTCGGTTGGACGGTGATGGCCGGCGGGATGTTCGTCACATTCAAGAAGGCATTGGAACTGGCGACCGACCCGACGACGTTGGTGACGATTACCTGATAGAAACCGGTGTTGGTCGTCTGCACATTGGCGATTACCAACGTGCTGTTGGTCGCGTGGACGATGTTGTTCGAGTTGAATTGCCATTGATAACTCAACGGAATCTGCCCGACTGCGGTCACAGAAACGATGGCGAAGGAACCTACGGCCATTGCCTGGTTCGTCGGTTGCACGGTGATCTGCGGCGACATTACCACCGTCAAGGCGGCGTTGGAGCTGGTGATTGACCCGCCGGCATTGGTAACAATGACTGAGTAGTTGCCATCGTCGCCCGGCTGCACGTTGGTAATGGTCAGGGTGGAGTTGGTGACCCCGCTGAAGATTCCCCCATTTACCAGGTTGGTGCCGTTCACCAGATTTGTGCCGTTCACCTGCCATTGGTAAATCAACGGAGTTGTCCCGGTCGCGGTGACGGAAAAGGTTGCCGTGCCTCGCACCCCCACCAATTCGTCCATCGGCTGTACTGTGATTGCCGGCGGGACATTCGTTATCAGCAAAGCCGCAATGGAACTGGTCACGGCGCCGCCGTAATTCGTAACGATTACCCAATAATTTCCGCTGTTGGTTAGCTGCGCGGGGCTGATGGTCAATAAGTAGTTGGTGGCGCCGCTGATATTTCCCCCATCCACCAGGTTGGTCCCCACATAATTCGTATCACCCTCCTGCCATTGGAAAAAGAAAGGCGGATAGGCCGTGCCGTTGATGCTGAACGTGATGGTCGAACCCACTGCGTTGGTCTGGCTTATCGGTTCGGCATTGGTGAAAATCTCCGGCGGTGGCACCGTCAACATGATGGCCGCCAAGAAAGCGTCGTTGGTGCCGTTGCGAATGGTCTGCAAACCTGCATAAATGACGAAATTGGTTGAAAGTGTCTGTCCGACGATATAGGCATTCGTCGCGTCGGCAGCAATTCCGTAGCCGAAATCATTTTCGCTGCCGCCCAGATAGGTGGAATATAACACCGCCGTGGCATCGGTATTGAACGCCGTGACGAACACGTCAGTTTTACCCGAATTGGTGGCAGACAGGAATCCCGGGACATTGACGGTCGGGAAATTTGTCGAAGAAGTGGAGCCGACCACGAATACATTGCCGGCCGGATCCAGCGTCACGCCATAACCGATGTCTATGCTGAAGTTGGTGCCGCCAAAGACCGTGGAATAGGCGATGCCAGCTTGCGTGCCATTGGTGATTTTAGTCAGGAAGACGTTGGTGACGACGTTGAAACCAAGAGAGAGGTTGTCGGCCACCCCGTTGTACAAGTTGGTATTCGCAAGGGTATTGGGGAAATTTGTGGAAACCGTCCATCCCGTCACGTAGGCGGCGCCATCGTTATCAGCGGCGATGGCGTAAGCCAGGTCGTTGTTCGTTCCGCCCAGGAAGGTGGAATAAACCAGGTTGGTGAACGATTGGGCGAATTTGGCGACAAACGCGTCGAAACTGCCGGTCGTGTTCGTCACGCCATTGAGCAATGAGCCGTTGACCAGATTGGTAAAGACCACCTGGTTGGTTGCCCCGATGAAGTTCGTCTGGATAATTTGTTGATAGATGGCGTTTACAGTCGGGAAATTCGTCGAAGCAGTATAACCGGCTACATAAATATTCGTTGAGCTATCAATGGCGATAGCCGTGCCGAAGTCATAATTCGTGCCTCCAAGGAAACTTGAATAAACCAGATTGGTGCCTCCGGCGCCGATTTCAGTCACAAACGCATTCGCGTTAAAATAGAACGAAAAACCGGAATTAGTAGCCTGGAATTGTCTTTGCATGGCATCCGGCGTCGTTGGGAAATTCGTCGAGTACGTTACACCAGTCACGAAGGCATCGCCGGAGGCATCTATGGCTACGCCGTTGGCTATGTCCACTTCATTGCCGCCAAGGTAAGTCGAATAAATCAGGTTCGCGCCGTCGCCATCCAACTCCGCCACGAACGCATCAACGGGGTAATTGCCCAGCTGCGGAATCAATTTTCCGCTGATGGCGGGAAACAGAGCGTTGGCGGTTGGGAAGTTCGTCGAGTCAGTGTAACCGGCGATATAGACACGGCCCAAGTCGTCCACGGCCAGGGAAGTGGCTTTGTCATTGCCGCTACCACCGAGATAGGTGAAATAAACAAGATTCTGGGCCAGATTGCTGAATTTGGCTACGAAGGCATCGCCGGCCAGGTTGCCGCCCTGATAGTTTGGCTGGAAGGCGCCGGTGGTGGAAATCGGCACGCCGGCGGCATAGTTGGGTGAAAATGTCTGACCCGCCATGTAAATAAATCCATTGGTGTCCAGCTTCACCGCCCACGCCGTGTCACCCGCGCTCCCGCCAAAGTAAGTGGAATACAGGAGAGTTGGATCAATCAGCAGCGACTGGCCATGGTCGTAGTCGCCAATGGCAAAGGCAACGGTGCGCGCGTCCACCAGCCGATAACCGCCGTTGATCTCCCGGCGCACACCGTTCAGCGTTTGATAAAACAACGGCCTGGGTTGACGAATCTCGCCTCCCTTCAGACTCAAAACCAATTCGCCACAGGAAGCGATTTTGATTTTGTCCACCCCTTCGAACCGGATTTGAATCATGTCCGGATTCGCCCCCGGCGCGATTTCAAAATCGTATTCCAGTTGCTGCTGATTGCCGTAATAAACCAAACCGATGCCCGGATAGACTTCTGCCACGCGCACTTTGGCGAAGGTTGACACGCCGGTGTGCCAATGCGCGGGCTCGTTGCCGGTAAGATAATTGATCTTGCCCGGCAATGCGGCTTCGCCGCGAACTGACGCCTGTGGGTTTGCGCCCCGGAATTGCATTTGCACCGTCGCCGGTTCGGCAGCGGTCCTGCGCAGGACGATTTGCGCTTCGGTCGGCAAAATCAGGAATTGGAAATCACGTCCGCGCGCGAGAAATCGGGCCGAAGTGGCGACCTGCCCATGATTGGCTTCAAAAAAGAACGGCATGTCGCTGCCGGACAACATTGTTTGGGCCGATGCGGCCAACGCCACTGATCCGATGGCGAGGCCAACCCACTGACTGAAGCCCTTGCCTGACTTGCGAGGAAGCGCGGACAGCCATGTCCGCCAGCATCCTCGCCGGCTTGAAACGCGAGCAAAGCCGTCGGCACGCCGGTCAGGAAGGGGTTTCAGATTTTTTTTCACGCAACGATTCATTTTAAAATTCACGAGTCCAACCGACGCCGAATTGGAATTGGCCGCCTGCCCCGTTATATTGATCGTGATGGATCGGCACGCCGTACTCAAGCCGCAACGGACCGAGATGCGGGATGTTCAGATGGAAGCCGACTCCCCAATTGTCGTCGAAATTGCCTGAAAACGAATAAGACCCCGCGCCCACCGCGCCGACGTCATAAAACACGGCAAACCGCACGCCCACGCCGTTTTCCTTTTCCAGAATGGGGATGCTGTATTCGAGCGAGCCAAACCAGTAGCTGTCACCACCGATCGGTTCATTGGCGATGTGGGAGTCGAAGACGCCATACTGCGGGTCACGCGGCGCAATGTTCCGGTACTTAAAACCGCGCAATGAATAAAGTCCGCCAAGGTAGTACCGGTCATAGAAAGGCACATCGCCGCCGCTCAAGCCATCGGCGATCCCGGCGCGTCCGCCGGCTTCCAGCACATGGCCCGGAAACAAGCCCGGAAAAAACCAGTCACTCTTGACCTCGACTTTGTAAAAGGTTTTGTCGCCGGTGCTGAGTTCGGCATCAATCTCACTTCGCTGGCCGTGATTCGGCAATTTCGTGCTGTTCCTTGTGTCGTAAGCCAGCGATGCCCCGAAGCGTTGATAAAAGTAGTCGCCGGTTTCATCCAGAATGGCCTGCGGCACATTGGCAGGGAAAATGAAAGGCGGAGCAGGACTGTATATCACATCGTGCCATCCGCCATTCAGTGAAATGCCGACGTCTTCAATCGTGTAGCTCACGCTGCCGATGAGGAAGTCGCTTCCCAACGCGCGGGTGAGGCTCAACTTCGCACCGGTGCGGGTCTCGTCGTAGATGTTGTTCGGACTCTCGAAATCCAACTGATGTCGGTAGAGGTCCACGCCAAACGACAGCTTGCGGTTGAGGAACCACGGTTCGATGAAGGAAAGTTCGTAGTCCTGCCGCTCCGTGCCCAGCGCGACGTACAGGCGGAACTTCTGGCCGCCGCCGGTGAAGTTGGGCGGATGGAACAAATCAAAATTGGCCTGGTCCAGTTCGGCATAGCCGACGAGCGCATCCACGGAACTGAAGCCCGCGCCAAACGTGAGCTTGCCGGTGTTCTCTTCCTCAACATTCACAATCAGGTTTTTGCGTCCGGCAATCGGCGGGTCGGTGGGTTCGGGCCGCAGGTCCACCTTGTCGAAGTATTGCATGTTTTCGAGACGTTGCTTGCTGGTTTCGACGCGCACCATGTCAAACACTTCACCGGGTGAAATGGCCAGTTCGCGGCGGATAACCTTGTCCTTCGTTTTCAAATTGCCACGAATCTCGATCTTTTCCACATAGGATTTCTGACCCTCGTCCACCTGAAACTCCAAATCCATCGTCCCGGTGTCCACGTTGGGAATCCGCGCCACGCGCAGCGCCTGGCCTTGCGCGACTTCAATGTAACCCTGGCTGCCGTAAAAATGCTCAATGGCCGTGGTGTTCGTGGTCAGGCCGTCGGGGGTGAAGACATCACCCGTTTTCATCGCGAATTCCCGGTTCAATTTGCGGCTGCGCATCCAGGCAGCATACGCCGGACTGGTTTTGGGCTTGGGCTCCGGCCCCGGGTCGAAGGCGGGGCTCACCGCATTGGTGGGCAACAGAGTCGTGTCGCTGAAGGTGATTGCGCCCGTCCGGTATTGCCGCCCCTCAAAGACGTAAAACTTGATGTCCAGCGTATTCGCCGTCGGATGATCGAGTTTCACGTCCTTGATCTCGAAATCGAGGTAACCGTGATTGCGGTAAAAATCCGTCAGCTCGTCGCGGTCCTCATCAAAATCCTCCTGCTTGAACGTTCCCCGGCCGGTCAGCCAGGACCACATCCAGTGCTGCTTCGTCTTGAGTTGCTTGCGCAATTCCTTCTGCGAAAACGCCGCCGCGCCGATGAACTCGATGCGCATGATCTTGACTTTCGGAGTTTCGCTGATTTCAAAGGTGACGGTGCCGCGCCCGGCGTTTTCATCAATGTTCAGGACGTATTTGACCTGCGTATCCGGGCGCCCGTATTTCTCGTAGAGCTTTTCCATCTCCTGGGCGTCGGTGAACAATTTCTGTTCGTCCAGCGGATCACCGACTTTCACCGTGATCTTTTTCCGGAGTTTTGCGTCGCTCAACTTTTTGTTGCCTTCCAGTTTGATTTCCGAGATCCGCGGGCGCACCTGCACGATGTAGGTCAAAATCACGCCGCCGTCCGCCGCCGGATCCGCCGTGACGCGGATGTTGTAGAATTGTCCCGTGGCGTAGAGCGCGTGAACGTCGTCCTCGGTGTTATTGGGACGGTAGATGTCCCCGGCCTTGAGACGGAGGTTGGCGCGGACGAATTGCTCGCTGACCGACGCGGGACCGACAAATTTCACGTCCACGCGATCAATTTTCGGCCCGGCCATTTGCGACCACGCGACGGGCGCGCAGCCGAGCAACAGCCAGATCCCGAAAAGGCGGAGAAAAAATTTCATCGGCTACCGGTCCATCGGCACGTCTTCGTCGCTGACTTTGGCCGCGCTTTCAAATCGCGTGTATGGTTTCAAAAATGTTAGATTCACGTCGCCCGTCGGGCCGTTGCGCTGTTTGGCAATCAACAGGTTCACCGGCAAACCTTCCGGTTCCTCGGCGGTGACACTGTCATCGTCTTCGCCGGCGTTCGGTTTGTACAGCAGCCCGACCACATCGGCGTCCTGTTCGATCGCGCCCGATTCGCGCAAGTCCGACAAGCGCGGCTTGCGGCTTTTGTCCCGTTCCAGTTCGCGGTTTAACTGGCTGAGCACCAGCACCGGCACTTTCAATTCCTTCGCCAGCGCCTTGATGCCGCTGGAAATGTCCGAAATTTCCTGCTGCCGGTTTTCCTGTGCTCGGCGCGCAGTAGAATGCAACAACTGCAAATAATCAATCACAAAAAGTTTGATGCCGTGCTGCTGCGCCAGCCGCCGCGCGCGCGCCCGCAATTGGAGAATCGAAAGCGCCGCCGAATCGTCAATAAACAACGGCGCGTTGGCCAGCCGGCCCGCCGCGCCCGTCAGCTTCGGGAAATCGGCTTCGCTCATGAACCCTTCGCGAATGCTCCGCAGATTCACCCGCGCCAGCGAACACATCATGCGCAATACCAGCGCCTCGGCGCTCATTTCCAGACTGAACACGGCCGCCGGCAATTTCTGCTCCAGCACCACGTGCTCAACAATGTTCATGGCGATGGACGTCTTGCCCATGCTGGGCCGCGCCGCGATGACAATCATTTCACTCCCGTGCAGCCCGTCCGTCATCCGGTCCAGATCCGTGAAGCCGGTGGCCAGCCCGTTCAAAGTGCCCTTGCGGCTGAAATAGTTTTCAATCGTCCCGACGGCTTTGCCCACCAGTTCCTTGGTGGTCATGACGTCGCCTTGCACCCGCGATTCCGAAATTCTCAAGACATCCCGCTCGACTTCATCCAACAGCGCGTCCACCTCGCCTTCGTAATCGTAAACCCGCCCGACGACCTCCGTGCAGGTCTGGATCATTTTCCGCAGCAGGAATTTTTCCCGCACGATGTCGAGGTAATAACTCAGATTGGCCGCGCTGGGCACGGCGTCCTGGAGTTGCGAGAGGTAGCCAATGCCGCCGACTTGGTCCAGGAGTCCCTTGTCTTTCAAGCGTTGCTGCAAAGTGATGACGTCTATCGGAATCCGGCTGTCATACATTTCAAACAATTCGGCCTGAATTGTTTGATGCCGCAGATCGTAATGCGCCTCTATTCCGACGCCCTTTAGTTTTTCGACGACTTCGCCCACGCAATCGTTTGGTGAAAGTAGTTGGCATCCGAGAACCCCCTGCTCCATGTCCAAGGCATGCGGTGGCAAGCGATCAATAACTGGCGAGCGTTGCGCTGCCGTTTTTTGACGCCGGGTTTTCTTCAAATCAGCGGCGATACCAGCGGTTTCGGAAACGGAATCAATCATGCGTATAGAAGACTGCGCGATGGAGGGGGGCACAAGCAAGTCTTACCGACAACCACTCCCACTTTATCCCCAGAGTTATTCGCTGCAAAATATCCAGTTGGAAAATTTGACTCGCTTCTGACAGCAATTAGAATTTCCGCTCGTTGTAGACATGAAACGCAAGCCATCGCTGCTCGTTGTTTTTCTGACCGTCTTCATTGACTTGATCGGGTTTGGCATCGTGGTCCCGCTGGTGCCGATCTACAGCCGGCATTACGGCGCGGGCGGGCTTGTCATCGGCGCCATCATCGCCTCGTTTTCTGCGATGCAATTCCTTTTTGCGCCGGTCTGGGGCCGGCTGTCCGACCATCATGGCCGCCGCCCGATTCTGCTCGTCAGCACCGCTGGCGCGGCGTTGTCATATTTGCTGTTCGCCATCGGTTCAGGCTTTGAAAATCACACTGCGGCGCTTTGGGCGCTGTTCGTCTCCCGCGTGTTCGCCGGCGCCTGCGGCGGCAACATCACCGTCGCGCAGGCGTACATCGCCGACATCACGCCGCCGGAAAACCGGTCAAAGCGGATGGGCCTGATCGGCATGGCGTTTGGGCTCGGATTTATTTTCGGCCCGGCCATCAGCGGCGTGGCTCTGAAACTTTTCGGCGCCACCGGGCCGGGCTGGGCAGCCGCGGCGCTTTGCGCGGCCAATTTCCTGCTCGCGTTTTCCATTCTCGCGGAAAGCTTGAAACCCGACTCCGGCCACGCGAGCAACCGCCCGCGCTTGCGGCAATGGGGGCACACGCTGGCCCGGCCGAAAATCGGTTCCCTGATCGTGATTTTTTTTCTGGCCACATTCGCGTTCAGTTGCTTTGAAAGCACCCTGCCGCTGCTCGTCAGCGACAATTTCAATCTGGGCATCACCGTGGACGAAACCAGACCGGCCACGACCGTTATTTCGCTTTTTGTTTTTTGCGGAATTATCGGCGCGTTCATCCAGGGCGGAGCCATCGGGCGGCTCGTAAAAATATTCGGCGAGCCGAAATTGATTGCGTCGAGCCTTTTCATCACGGGCGTAAGTCTGGCGCTGCTGCCGTTCCTGAAAGGGGAGGGCCAGTTAAAATGGCTGGCAGTGGTGCAGTTCGCCGACTGGCCGTGGATTAAGATGTTGCTGGTGCTGGCCTTGCTGGCCATCGGCACCAGCCTGACGCGTCCGCCGGTCTTTGGATTATTGTCGAACCTCGCGCCCGCGAACGAGCAGGGCGCGACCATCGGCGTCGCCCAAAGTGCCGGCGCGTTGGCCCGCATTCTCGGCCCGCTGTTCGCGGCGACGCTTTACTTGCGTATTCCGATGCTGCCCTACGTGGTTTGCGGCGCCATTTCGATTGCAGCGGGCGCAATAGCCGGTTTGCAATTGGGCGGGAAAGTCGAAACCGCCGGCGGAAGAACACAGGAGTCACCCTCACCGTGAGGATGCTTGGGCCGGCGTAGCGGCTTTCAGCAGAAAGCCGCCGTTTGTTTTCAAATGCGGCGGTCTGCCGACGCGCCGCTACGTTTCAGCGCAGGAATAATTCCGCCGCGGCGTCGGCAAAACGCAATCCCCGCGGCGTGAGACGAAAACTGTCTGTTAAAATTTCCCCCCAGCCACGCCCGGCAAGTTGATTCATTTCCGCCGGCCATTCGCGGCGCAAATCAAAGCTGGTCGTGCGCCGGAATTCCTCAAATGGCCAGCCGGCCACCATCCGCAAACCAAAGGCGGCGGTTTCGCCGGCGCGCTGCAGCGGCGGCAGCTCCTCACGCGACTCAATGGCGCGTTGTCCTTTTTCGAGCAGCTCGCAATACAGTTGCGTGTTCGACCAGTTTTTCGTCCGCACCCCGCGCACGTAATTGGTCGCGCTGGGACCAAGACCGTAAAACGAGCCGCCGCGCCAGTAATTCACGTTGTGCCGGCAGGCGAAGGCGGGAACGTCCCCAGTCGCCAGTCCACAGTCCACAGTCCGTACCCGGAAGCAACGTGACGGTGGGCTGTGGACTGTGGACTCGTTGGCCTTCGCCTCGCGCGCAAAGTTGGCGACTTCGTATTGGTGAAAACCGGCTGCGGTCGCGCCCTCGACCAGTTCGTCATACATCGCGCAGGCCAAATCCTCATCCAAATCAAATTCACCGGCTTGCAATTGCGCGAACAGCGGCGTGTCATCCTCGTAAATGACTTCGTAGCTGGACAGATGCTCGCTGCCGAGCGCCAACGTTTCGGCCAGGGTCGCCTGCCAGATTTCCAGCGTTTGCCCGGGAATCGCGAACATCAAATCGAGGTTCAGATTGTCAAAACCGGCGCGCCGCAAAATATCGAACGATTTGAAAACCATCTCCCGGGAATGAATCCGGCCCAGCCGGTCGAGCAACTGTTCGTCAAGCGACTGGACCCCCATCGAGATGCGGTTCACCCCGAAATCGCGGAACAGTTTGGCCTTGTCGGGCGAAACGGTGGCAGGATTGCATTCCACCGTAAATTCCTCTGCGCCGAGCAGATGCAGCCGTTCCATCGCGCGAAGGATCTGTTCCCACTGGCGGAGATTGAGCAGCGATGGCGTGCCGCCGCCGAAGAAAATGGTTTTGGGCGCAAGATCGTCCGCGACCATTTCCAATTCACGAATCAACGCGGCGACATAGCGGTTGACGAGGTCGCCACTCGATGGTTCGGAATAAAAGGCGCAATACGCGCACTTCTGCGCGCAGAACGGAACGTGAAGATAAAGGCTCGCGACGCGGGCCGCGGATATGTGCGGCATAGACACAGATTAACCACTTTTCCCGGCGCTGGCGAACGAAAACTGCCGCCGTGAAATGGTCCTACCCGACTCGATGCAACCCCGTTACGAGGGATGGAGGCGTTGCACGTTCTGGGCTTTCAGTCCCTTCTCGCTGGAGACAATTTCGAAAGAGACTTCTTCGCCTTCGTTGAGCGTCTTGAATCCGGCGCCGATAATGGACGAGTGATGCACAAAGACGTCCTGGCCAGAACCCTGGGCGATAAAGCCGAACCCTTTTTTGTTATCGAACCACTTTACTTTGCCACTAGCCATATCCAACTCCTGACTTTTTTGAGGTCGCCGCTCAAAATAAAAACGGACACTGCCGGCAACGGCAAATGTCCGCAAATTACTTTCGGAAACTTTTCATGCCTCAATTCAACGCGAGGTTATCGGTTGGGGCAATTGTCGTCAAGCACAACTTTTTAAACTTATTCACCCGCAAGCACCTATTCCACCTGCAGCGCCTGATTCAACAGTTCCGGCAGATGATCCAACAATGCCGTTTCGCTGACGACCAGTCTGGCCCCGGCTTGTTGGGCTGCGGCCTGCAATTCGGCGGCCTCTTCGCTCGCAAATGCCACAACCGGAATATGTTGCGTAGCAGCATTGGACTTCAGCGCCGCAATGGCCTGGCAAACGTCGCTCTCTCTGGTTTCCAAATCCACAAACACCAGCATGGGGCCTTCGCTTTGCGCACATTTTTGGAAGGATGCCAAATCGTTCATGGCCTGGACGCGATAATTCATGTCCTGCAGCCGATTCGCCAGTTGGCTGCCGGGCATCAACTTTTCGTAAAATACGAGCGCCAATGGTTGCGTCATGCGCCCAGCATGGGGTTTGGCCCGGGAAAAAGCAAAATCTTTTGCGCCGCCATTTTTGACTGCGAACGAACACGGATGGACGCAAATATTTGGGAGCGCGACGGTGTGCGAAGCATCAGTCGCAGCGCTGCGGCTGGTCTGCGACGCAGCCGCGCTCCGATCGAATCAGGGCACTACCCACCGGCGGGTATTGTCATAAGCTGATCGTTGTAGAGTCGGGCCTCTGGCTCGATTATTGAGCCGCCAGCCTTCGCCGCGCAAGGCGCCGCTACGGCACGGCAAGGAGGCTTAACGCTACACCGAATTCAGACACTACCCGCCGGACGTCGAGGTTGACAGCGCGCGGCCAGCGGTTACTGTTCCAATGTCGGTCGCACTCAACCTGAACGAAGGAGAACGATATGTCCATCAGACCCATCAAGCGCCTGGTCAAAGCCAAACCGACACTCGAAGGCGCCGGCGTGCATCTGCGCCGCGCGTTCGGCTTCGGCAACACGTCCGATTTTGACCCCTTCCTGCTGCTCGACGATTTTCGCAATGACATTCCGGACGATTACCTGGCCGGCTTCCCGTGGCATCCCCACCGCGGCATCGAAACCATCACTTACGTCCTCGCCGGCACGGTCGAGCACGGCGACAGCATGGGCAACCGCGGCGCCATCGGTCCCGGCGACTTGCAATGGATGACCGCGGGTCGAGGCATCATCCACCAGGAAATGCCCAGGGGCGATCCGTTGGGCCGCATGCATGGATTCCAGTTGTGGGCCAACCTGCCGTCGGCGCTCAAAATGACCGCGCCGCGTTATCAGGAAATCAAATCGCCGGAAATTCCGGAAGTGACTGAGAACGACGGCACTAAAGCCAGGATTATCTGCGGTCAATTCTGGGGCAAACGCGGCCCGGTGGAAGGTATCGCCGCCGACCCGACGTACGTTGACGTTTCCGTGCCACCGGGCAAACGCCGGCGGCTGCCCGTCGAGCACGCGCGCCACGCCTTCGCCTATGTCTTCGCCGGGAGCGGCAAATTCTGCAATGCTTCCGCTCCGCTGGCCGTGCCGACCGAAAGCGTAGGCTGGGCCGACACCACGCCACCCACGGAAGCCGACAATCGTTCCCTCATCCTGTTCGACTCCGGCGACGACGTGGAAGTGCAGGCCGGTGAGGATGGCATCCGGTTCCTGCTGGTTTCCGGCAAACCGTTGCAGGAGCCGGTGGCGTGGTACGGCCCCATCGTGATGAACACGCAGGCCGAACTCCAGCAAGCCTACGAGGAACTGCAAAAAGGGACTTTCCTGAAAAAATAGTATCGCGGGGCTGGTGACGTGTGACGAGTGACACGCGACACGAAGTGAAACCCTGTATTCGCGTCACTTCACGTAGTTGTCGTAAAGCAATTTGGCGGTGATGGCCAGGACCATCGAAATAAATACTGGCCGGATGAATTTGACCCCTTTCGCCACCACGGTGCGTGAGCCGAGGCGCGCGCCCAAAAGCTGGCCCAAACCCATCGCCAGCCCCGGCACGAAGAGGACATTCCGTCCCAGCAGGAAAAACAGCAGGGAGCTGAGGTTGCTGGCGAAATTCATGACCTTGGTGTAGCCCGTGGCCTTCGTGAGATTGAAGCCTAGCCCGAGCACAAACGCCATGGCCCAGAACGTGCCCGTGCCCGGCCCGAAAAAACCGTCGTAAATTCCCAGCACCAGCCCGAACGCGGCGTCGAACCACACTCGCGACAGGCGAGACGGCGCGTCAGTGGCGCCGAAATCCGGTTTCAGCAGGAAATAAACAGCCACGAGCACCAGCAACACCGGGATGGCATGCGCGAGGAAATCCCGCGGCAACTGCAGCACGAGCAGCGTGCCGAGGGCCGCTCCAATGAAGGTGAACGCAAATCCCCGTTTGCAGTCCCGCAGCGCCACAGTTCCGGCGCGGGCAAAATGGACTGCGGCGCTGCCGGACCCGAACGTGGCCTGGAGTTTGTTGGTACCGAGGGCGAACTTCGGGTCCATCCCCAGATTCAGCAGCACGGGCAAGGTGATCAAACCGCCGCCGCCGGCGATGGCATCCACAAATCCGGCCACGAGTCCGGTCGCGAACAGCAGCGGCAGATGCCAGAGTTGAATCATGGCGCGAGGGTAACGCAGAATTTTTTAACCGCAAAGGGCGCAAAGACAGTAGCAAACTGAAACCTTAAAACTCAGTCCGGCTTTTCAGCCTTTAGAATTCAGCCTTCAGCCTTCCCCGTCCGCTGGGTCTGGCCCTTGGCGTTCTACAACAGAACATCAATCCCCCGCTCACGCAGTTTGGGCAACAGCGAGTGGTTCAGGTCCGTCAAATCCTCCCGCCACAGTTCAATCGGAGAAAATCTGTGCCGGGCATAGATTTCCATTTTGCGGGTCTTGCGGGCGACGTAGTCGGGGTCATCCATTATGCCCCAAAACTCGACATAAATCGGCTGCTGGTCTGCCGTGTAAACCGTGAAGTCGGGGACGAGCTGTTCGGGCAAGGGCAACAGGTACTCGTAATCATGCCGGAGACCCAGACTCGACAGGAAATTGTCGATCGCCCTTTCGGACAAGGACCGGACGGTGTGGCCGTCAGCACAGCGATATTCCTCCTTTCGGGGATAACGCTCGTGATAGACCTGGTCGTCGCGGCTCGTTTCCAGTCCTGACCGGGCGCGCAGATTGAAATCGGAGGCGTAGAACTGGAGCAGGCTCTGCGCCCGATCGCAGTCCAGCACGTGTTTTATTCGAAGCGATCCGCTGGTGGAATTTTCGACGATGTGCCTGACCGACCAGCGTGGAACAGCCAGCAACTCCTGGGAAACCCGCTCAACGCGCACTTGATTGCAATACTGCCCGCCCCAGGCCTTGGGCTCGTGGCACGCGCAACCGGTCTGCGCCACCCACACGCCGTAAAGCAGATGATTGCCGCCGGGGGTGTGGTTGTAGAGGAAACAGAAATCATCCACGTGCACCCGCAAGGCCCAGGGCTCGTGCGTCCCGAACAATTGCAGCCCCAGGCAATCGCCTTGCGTGTGCTCGTTGCACTCGAAAATGAAGGCGCGTTTCGCCATGTTCCAACCCGTTCCGCTGCCGGCCCGGACCGACAACCCGCAGATTGAAACGACCAATCAAAGCCGCGTCCGGCCAGGCGCGCACACGACAATGGTCTGAACGAAAAATGCCGCGGTGTTACGAAGAAGCCATCGTCGTGGTGCGCGAATTTGACTGTGTTTGTTTACACAACTCTGTTCGCCATCACTCCCGTGACAATGTAGCAGAAAAAACGAGCAGCGCAAATTCCCTGCGGGGACAGCCGCAGATGAACCCTGCTGCGCATTTCGTGCTATGCAGGACAGGCGCAGATTTATTTGGCTGCAAAAAAGCGCACAAGGCGCAAACACAACTCCCTCTCTGCCTGGACCGGGGAGATTTTCCTTCGCCCGCGGGCCTGTCGGGCCGTAACTTCGGAGCGAAGGCCGAAGCGGGAGAAGGTGGCCGTAGGCCGGTTGAGGGGCGTAGGGATAAAAGCCGATCTTGTGGTCAGGGTGAGGTGTCGAATGCCTTTTTAACCGCAGGCTTCGCAGATGAACACAGATTTTTGGTAGGGACGGGCCGCCGGGCCGTCTGCACCCAGACGCCAAACCCTAGATGCCGGACCCGATTCAATTTTTCTTGCCAACGACCGGGAACGGCGTATCAATCCCCAAGCTCTGGAAGGCTTTATGAAAACTTTGGGAATCACCAGGGGTCGAGTCGTCAACGCCTTCTCCGTATCGGATGGGGAGAAGGCGGCCAAAGGCCGGATGAGGACTGAATCGCAAAGAGAATTTCTCGAATTCCATCGCACCGACGCGTTTTTGAAAAGGGAAATCTGATATGTCGCAGAAAGAAATTCCCGATGCGCCATTGAAATTGTTGCCGAGCACATCAATACCGGAGTCACAGCTTGGCAGAGGAATTCGAGTTTTATGCCAAAAAGTTTAGGTTTCCTCGCAGCCGGTATGTTCCTGCGCAACCGAGCGGGCCAAGCATCACTCCTTGCCGGCGGACGTGCCCATCAACAAGGACGCCGGGCGAGGAAACTGGTTGATCGTGACCATCCAATTGGGGAGCGGCCAAAAGCTGCCGGTCATCGTGGACACCGGCGCGAGTGCGACCACGTTAAACAAATCCCTGGCGCCAAAACTCGGAAAATGCCTCGGCACCGTTATCGCCCCCTATTGGGACACATTCGAAACCAACGACGTTCATGCGGCACCCAGGTTTTATCTGGGCGGCACGCCACTGCTGATGACCGGCGATGCAATCTTTTGCAGCGACGTCAAGGACCTGCTGGCGGGAACCCACCAGCATATCCGGGGCATTCTCGGCATGGACGTTCTGGAACATTATTGCATCCAACTGGATTTTGCCGCGGGCAAAATGCGCTTCCTCGACGATCAACACGCCGACAAATCCACCTGGGGCAAAGCCTTTCCCATCGTGGCGCTGAACGACCAGGACGCCCGGCCCGCCGTCGCGGAGAATCTCGTCGGTCGGCAAGGCCCGCATTCGATCATTGACAGCGGTTTTCTCGGTGATGGCTGGCTCATGCCGAAATATTTCCAGTCATGGACAAACGACGCGGTTTCGCCGACGAACGGAGAAATGCGCTGGCCCTACGGCAAGTTTGGCGGCGAAAAATATCCCATGTTTTCACTGTGCGCGAAGAACGTCGAGTCCGACGGCCTCGGACTTGATTTTCTGGCGCGCCATCTGGTCACGCTGGATTTTCCCAACCACACCCTCTATCTCAAGCGCCAATCCATCGGCCCGCGGCCCGATCCCAATTTGAGGATGGCCGAATACAAACCGATTCTTGACGGGGAACCCGAAGTCACCGTCCACTTGCGCGCCATGGTGCAGGACCTGATGAACGGCACTTCGCAAGCCGATGACTACAGCGCGTCGGCCTGGAAGCGTTTGCTGTCCAAACAAAAAAACATTCAAACGTTTAAAAAATACGTCGGTGGCCTTGTCTCGCTGACCCTGGTGGAGCGCAGCAGCGTGTTGGGCTGGCGGCGCAGTTACCGCTACCGGATAGAGTTCACCAGGGCCACGGTGCTCGCGCATTTTGTCTTCCACGGACAGAACAAGCTCGCCTCCGGAGAGATGAAAACCGTGGAATGGAAAGAACCGCCGGAGTGAAGGGCTGGGCGGATTGAGACAGCGAGGACAGACCAGCCGTCGCGCTTTGCGCTATGGGCGGCAGGGGATAGAGGATGGAATTCTTTGCGCTCTTTGCAGCTCTGCGTTTAAAATCTGCGGCAATCGGCGCAATCTGCGGACAAAAAGAGTTCGACACCTCACCTTTAAATCCTCGCCGCAGTGATTCGTTTACACCCGACGGCCCTCACCCGGCTTCGCCACCCTCTCCCGCGTCGGCCTTCGCTCCGAAGCTACGGCCCGACAGGCCCGCGGGCGAAGGACATCGGTCGCGGCGGAGAAGAAAACCGTCAGGGCAAATCTGTCGAACCCATTAAATACCGGTCGCATTCGCGGGCGGCGCCGCGGCCTTCATTAAATGCCCAGACGACCAGACTTTGGCCGCGACGACAGTCGCCGGCGGCAAACACGCCTTTGATGTTCGTCGCGTATTCTTCGAAATCGGCTTTCACGTTCGTGCGCGGGTCGCGCTCCAGCTTCAACGCGTCCAGTAACGGTTGTTCCGGTCCCAGAAATCCCATCGCCAACAACACCAGTTGTGTCGGCAAAACTTTTTCCGAGCCCGGCACTTCCTTGGGCACGAATTGGCCCTTCTCGTTCCGGTCCCACTGAATCTGCACGGTCAGCGCTTCCTTGACCTGGCCCTGACTATCGGCATTGAATTTTTTGACGGTGGCCAGATAAACGCGCGGGTCGGCGCCGAATTTCGCGGCGGCTTCCTGCTGGCCATAGTCCAGCAGGTAAACCTTCGGCCATTCCGGCCACGGATTGTCTTTGGCCCGCTCCGTCGGCGGTTTGGGCAGAATCTCCACCTGCACCAGGCTCCGGCAACCCTGACGCAACGACGTGCCCACGCAGTCCGTCCCCGTGTCGCCGCCGCCGATGACGATGATGTCCTTGCCTTCGGCGGAGATGTAATTTCCGTTTTTGTGCCGGTCGAGCAGGGCGCGGGTGTTGGCCGTCAGAAATTCCATTGCAAAATGGACGCCTTTCAGGTTCCGGCCTTCGACGGGCAAATCGCGCGGTTGGGTGGCGCCGGTCGCCAGAATCACCGCGTCAAATTCCTTCAGCAACTTTTCTGCGGGATAATTTTTGCCGACTTCGGTTTTGCAGACAAATTTGACGCCTTCGGCTTCCATCTGTTGGATGCGGCGCAGGACGACTTTGTCCTTGTCCAGCTTCATGTTCGGGATGCCGTACATGAGCAAGCCGCCCGGACGATCGTCGCGCTCGAACACGGTGACGGCGTGGCCGGCCCGGTTCAACTGCGCGGCGGCGCACAGGCCCGCCGGGCCGGACCCGACGACAGCCACTTTTTTGCCGGTCCGTTTCTTCGGCGGTTCGGGCACAATCCAGCCTTCGTCCCAGCCCTTTTCGGCGATGGAATACTCGATGTTTTTGATGGTGACGGGCGGGGCATTGATGCCGAGCACGCACGAACCTTCGCACGGGGCCGGGCAGACGCGGCCGGTGAAATCGGGGAAATTATTCGTCTTGTGCAGCCGTTCGAGCGCTTCCTTCCAGAGGCCGCGAAAGACGAGGTCGTTCCATTCCGGGATGAGGTTATGGATGGGGCAACCGCTGGCCATGCCGTTGAGGAGCGTGCCGGTGTGGCAGAACGGGATGCCGCAATCCATGCAGCGCGCGCCCTGCTGCCGCAGCCTGGCCTCCTCCATGTGATGATGGAATTCGTTCCAGTCGCGGATGCGTTCGGTGGCCGAACGATCCAGCGGCAGTTCGCGCAGATACTCGATGAAACCTGTGGGTTTACCCATGGTTTAGCGGCTCACTTCGTTAAAATCATTACACTTTGATCGGTTCCAGTCTGCACAAAAATTTCAAGGCCATTCGTTCGTCCTCGTTCTCGTCCCTCGTCCTCGAGTTTTTATGGATTTCGATGCCGAGGACGAGCACGACGACGAGGACGATTTTGGATTAGCCGCCGCCGACGCGGGCGACGTCGCGGATGTTGGCCTCAAATGCCGCCATAATCGCGTCATCGCCACTCAAGCCGCTTTGCTGCGCTTCTTTCAATTTTTCCAAAACGCGCTTGTAATCTTTCGGCAGCACTTTCACGAATTTCGGCACGAGCTGTTTCCAGTCCGCCAGCACCCGGGCCGCCAGCGCGCTCCCGGTGTAAGCCCGATGGCGCTGGACCAGTTTCCACACCTCCTCGATTTCGTCGGCGTCGGCGAGCTTTTCCAGCTCCACCATCTGCCGGTTGACGCGCGTGGCAAAATCACCGGCCTCGTCGAGCACATAGGCGACGCCACCGCTCATGCCCGCCGCAAAGTTGCGCCCGGTGCGGCCCAGCACGATGACGCGCCCGCCGGTCATGTATTCGCAGCCGTGGTCGCCGACGGCCTCCACGACGGCGTTGACGCCGCTGTTGCGGACGGCGAAGCGTTCACCGGCCATGCCGCGCGCAAACAGTTCGCCGCTGGTCGCGCCGTAGAGCGCCACGTTGCCGATGAGGATGTTTTGCTCCGGCACAAACGTCGAGCCTTTGGGCGGATAAACAATGATTTTGCCGCCGCTCAAGCCTTTGCCGAAATAATCGTTGGCGTCGCCTTCGAGTTCGAGCGTCATGCCCCGCGGCACGAACGCGCCGAAGCTCTGGCCCGCACTGCCGGTGAACTTGAGTTGAATCGTGTCCTCAGGCAGCCCGTTCGGCCCCCATTGCTTTGTCAACTCGCTGCCGGTGATGGTGCCGACGACGCGGTGAACATTGCGGATGGGCAAATCGGCATGCACGCGTTCGCCGCGTTCGATGGCCGGTTCGCAAATCTTGAGCAGCCGGGTCACGTCCAGCGACTGTTCCAGGCCATGGTCCTGATTAATCTGCCGGTAGCGTCCGACTTCCGGCCCGGCTTCGGGCTGGTGCAGAATTGGCGTGAGGTCGAGGCCTTTGGCTTTCCAATGCGCGATGGCTTTCCACGGCACGAGTTTGTCCGTGCGGCCAATCATTTCGTTGACCGTGCGGAAACCGAGTTGGGCCATGATTTCGCGCAGTTCCTGCGCGACGAACCGCATGAAATTCACGACGTGGGCCGGATCCCCGGTAAATCGCGCTCTTAATTTGGGATTCTGGGTCGCGACCCCGACCGGACACGTATCCATATGGCAGACGCGCATCATGATGCAGCCGAGCACCACGAGCGGCGCGGTGGCGAAACCGAATTCCTCCGCGCCGAGCAACGCCGCGATGGCCACGTCCCGGCCCGTTTTCATCTGGCCGTCGGTCTCGACGTAAATGCGGCTGCGCAGATTGTTCAACACGAGCGTCTGGTGCGTTTCCGCCACGCCGAGTTCCCACGGCGCGCCGGCGTGCTTGATTGAGGAAAGCGGCGACGCACCCGTGCCGCCGTCGTGACCGCTGATGAGCACCACGTCGGCGTGCGCCTTGGCGACGCCGGCGGCCACCGTGCCCACGCCGATTTCGGCGACGAGCTTGACGCTGACGCGGGCATTGCGATTTGAGTTTTTCAAATCGTGAATCAGCTCCGCCAGGTCCTCGATAGAATAAATGTCGTGATGCGGCGGCGGTGAAATGAGGCCGACGCCCGGCGTGGTGAACCGCGTCCTGGCAATCCACGGATAAACTTTGCGTCCCGGCAACTCACCGCCTTCGCCCGGCTTGGCGCCCTGGGCCATTTTGATTTGCAACTCCTGCGCGTTGACGAGGTAATGGCTCGTCACGCCAAACCGGCCGGACGCGACCTGTTTGATGGCGCTGTTTTTGGAATCACCGTTCGGCAAAGGAATGTAGCGGTCAGGGTCTTCGCCGCCTTCGCCGGTGTTGCTCTTGCCGCCGAGGCGGTTCATGGCGACGGCGAGCGCCTCGTGCGCTTCCTTGCTGATGGAGCCGTAGCTCATCGCGCCGGTCTTGAACCGTTTCACGATGTTCTCGACCGGCTCAACTTCCTCGATCGCCACCGGTTTATCCGCGGGTTTGAATCCGAGCAGTCCACGCAGAGTGCAAAGGTTGGCCGCCTGGTGGTTAATCAACGCGGCGTATTCGCGGTAAATCTTCTCACTGCCGAGCCGGCAGGCAATCTGGAGCTTGTGAATCGTCTGCGGATTGAACAGGTGATACTCGCCGCCATCACGCCATTGATACTGGCCGCCAGGGTCGAGGGCAACGCCGTTGACCGCGCGATCCGGAAACGCGTGGCGATGCCGCCGTAAAACTTCCTCGGCGAGGACATCCAACCCAACCCCCTCGATGCGCGACGGCGTCCAGGTGAAATACTTGTTCACTACGTCGCTGTTCAGGCCAACGGCCTCGAAAATCTGCGCGCCGCGATAACTCTGAATGGTTGAAATGCCCATTTTGGCCATCGTCTTGACCACCCCTTTGACGGCCGCCTTGATGTATTGCTTGATGGCGGTCTTGTGCTCGATCCCGGGCAGGAGGCCTTCCCGGATCATGTCATCGAGCGATTCGTAAGCGACGTAAGGATTGATGGCGCTGCAACCGTAGCCGATGAGCAGCGCGAAGTGGTGCACCTCGCGCGGTTCGCCGGATTCGAGGATCAGCCCAACCTTGCCCCGCGCCCCCGCCCGGATCAAATGATGGTGCAGGCCGGACACCGCCAGCAACGCCGGGATGGGCGCGCGCTCGCGGCTGACGCCACGGTCCGAAAGAATCACAATGTTCGCGCCTTCCGCAATGGCTTTGTCGGCGGCGGCAAACAGTTTGGCCAAGGCCGCCTCGAGATTTTTTCCGGGAGCACACGCGCCCCGCGTGTCGCTTTTCGCGCCCTCGCGGAAAACCTCCGCCGAACGCGAGGCGCATTCGGCTGCACCCGAGGCGGGTGCGCTCCCCACGTTGAACAAAATTGGCAGCGTGACCGCGGCGAACCCCTTGCGGTTCACTTGACGGAGCTTCTCCAATTCCTCGTTGGTGAGGATGGGATGTTCCAGCTTGATCAGCGCGCAGCTTTCAGGCCGCGGGTTGAGCAGGCTGCCGCGCGCGCCGACCATCGTTTCGGTGGACGTGATAATTTCCTCGCGGATGGGGTCAATCGGCGGGTTGGTGACCTGCGCGAAAAGCTGTTTAAAATAATTGTAAAGCAACTGCGGCTTATTGGAGAGCACGGCCAGCGGCGTGTCGGTGCCCATCGAACCGAGAGGCTGCACGCCTTCGCTCGCCATCGGCCCGATGATGAACCGCAAATCCTCGAACGTGTAACCAAAGGCCTGCTGGCGCTCGAGCACGGTTTGATGTCCCGGCTCGCCCGGGACTCCCGGGTCGGGCAGGTCTTTCAACAGCACGTGGTGGTCAGCCAGCCACTGTTGATACGGATGCGCCTTCGCAAATTTGTTCTTCAGTTCCTCGTCGGCAACGATGCGGCCCTGCTCGATGTCCACCAGGAACATCCGACCCGGCTGCAACCGGCCTTTTCGCAAAACCCGTTCCGGCGGAATCTCCAGCACGCCCGCTTCCGACGCCATGATCACGAGGTCGTCTTTGGTGACGTAGTAACGCGACGGACGCAGGCCATTGCGGTCGAGGCACGCGCCAATCACCTTGCCGTCTGTAAACGCGATGGACGCCGGACCGTCCCACGGCTCCATCAGGCACGAATGAAATTCGTAGAACGCGCGGCGCTCCGGGTCCATGCTCTCGTGATTTTCCCATGGCTCCGGGATCATCATCATCATCGCGTGCGGCAATTCGCGCCCCGCCATCACGAGCAATTCGAGGCAGTTGTCGAACATGGCCGAGTCGCTGCCATCGGTGTTGATGACGGGCAGGATTTTTTTGATGTCGTCGCCGAACAGCTCGGACTGAAAATTGGACTGGGCGGCGTGCATCCAGTTGATGTTGCCGCGGAGCGTGTTGATTTCGCCGTTGTGGGCGAGATAGCGATACGGATGCGCGCGGTTCCAGCTCGGAAAGGTGTTCGTGCTGAAACGCGAATGAATCAGCGCCAGCGCCGTCTCCATCGCCGGATGCGACAGGTCCGGATAATACTCCGGCAATTGCCCCGTCAGGAGCATTCCTTTGTAGCAAACCGTCTTGTAAGACAGGCTCGAAAGATAAAAATGCTCGCCGCCCTTGACCTTGCCGGAATAGCGGATGGCGTTCTCCGCCTGTTTGCGGATAACGTAGAGTTTCCGTTCAAACGCCATTTCGTCGGCCAGCTTCGCATTGCGCGCGATGAACACCTGCCGCATGAACGGTTCGGACGCCTTCGCGGTCTCGCCGAGCGAGACGTTGTTCGTGGGAATCGAGCGCCAGCCCAGGACGCGCTGGTCTTCCTCGGCCACGATGGCCGCGAAAATCTGTTCGCATTCGGCCCGTTGCGCCGCGTCGTGCGGCAGAAACACCATGCCCACGCCGTATTCGCCCGGCGACGGCAGCGCGAAGCCGGAGGATTTCGTCACTTCCTTGAAGAACGCGTGCGGCGTTTGCAGGAGGATGCCAGCGCCATCGCCGGTGTTGGCTTCGCAACCGCAGGCGCCCCGGTGATTCAAGTTCAACAGCACCCGGAGTGATTGTTCAATGATGGTGTGTGACTTTTTGCCTTTGATATTGACGACGAACCCGACGCCGCAGGCTTCATGTTCGAATTGCGGATCATAAAGCCCTTGCTTGGGCGGGGGCCTGGTTTGCACCCGCCAGCCAGGACTTGTTGGTTGCTCTGCTTTGCCGTTCATTCCCAAGCTCTTAACGCCTTAAATTCAGTTAGTTTTTACTCGAATTTTACCATTTCGCAATAAATGTTTTCAAAATTCACGCAGCAACCGCCAATTTACACCCGGTGAGAACATTGCCAACGGCCAAAATTCCGATTCCCAGTTGTGGCGGCGGTTGCCATTTCCCATGGAAATTTGAAGAATCCAGCACTTACAGAGTGCTGCCCCGAGCATTTTGCAAGAATAGCCTGTTACCTTTTTGCGCCGGCGTAAATATGTCTGTGAAATCATGAATGACGATCTGGCCCTGCTGCGCGATTATGCCCGGCGCAATTCTGAAGAAGCGTTTGCGACACTCGTGTCGCGCCACGTCAATCTGGTTTACTCCGTGGCGTTGCGGCAGGTGCGCGACCCGCAACTGGCCGAGGAAATCACCCAGGCGGTGTTCATTGTCCTGGCGCGCAAGGCGAATTCACTCGGCCCGAATACCATTTTGCCCGGCTGGCTTTGCCGGACGGCGCGTTACGCGAGCGCCAACGCGCTGACGATTCAACGCCGACGCCAGCAGCGCGAACAGGAGGCGCACATGCAAACCATTTTGAACAAACCAACCACCGACGAAACTTGGACGCAAATCGCTCCGTTGCTTGACGGCGCGATGGAAAAGCTTGGTCAAAAAGACCATGACGCGCTGGTGCTGCGCTTTTTTGAAAACAAAAATTTTACGGAAGTCGGCGCGGCGCTGGGTGCGAGCGGGGACGCGGCAAAAATGCGCGTGAGCCGCGCGCTGGAAAAATTGCGAAAATTTTTCGGCAAACGTGGCGTGAGTTCGACGACAGCAATCATTGCCGGAACGATCTCCGCCAATTCCGTTCAAGCCGCGCCAGTGTCACTGGCGAAATCTGTGACTGCTGTGGCGATTGCCAAAGGCGCGGCAGCTTCAATTTCAACCTTAACCCTCATCAATGGAGCATTGAAAATTATGGTATGGACAAAACTCAAAACTGCAATCGTTGTCGGACTGGTCGCAATCACAGCCACGGGTATCGTCACTGTAACAATCCGGGCAGCAAAAACACCGAATAGGTTTTCAAAATCAACCCTTCCTGGTTATGCCACACCTGAAGCCTCGGTCAAATCTATGATTGAGGCAGCAGGTAATGGAGACTTCGAAAAGGTATTGGCTGGCGTTACACCAGAAGAAATGAACCGCTTGAAAAACATGATGCAGGGTAAATCCGACGATGAAATTAGCAATGCTGAAAGAATGTGGGCCAAAGCCATGGCAGACTACAAAGTGACGCAAAAGGACATCATTTCCGACAACGAAGTCCATGTGCATATCCATGCTACGCCGTCGGTTGATGCCCTGCACAGCGGAAAGGCTGTCCTGATCCTTAGGAAAATAGGCGATGAATGGAAATTTGATGGAGCCATGTAAATCCAATGTTGCTTCGTTCATACAAAGCCTATAACGAGCGTGCCTTTACGCTGATTGAGCTACTGGTAGTTATTACCATCATTGCCATTCTTGCAGCGCTCTTGCTTCCGGTCTTAAGCTTGGTTAAAGAGAAGGGGAGGCGAACTGCCTGTATAAATAACTTGAGACAGGTCAATTTGGCGATACACCTTTACGCAGATGATTTTTCGGGATCTCTCCCGGTTTTGCCAGTTCCCAATCCTTATCCAAATGGCATCGGCGCGTATTACAAGCAACTGGTGAAAAGCTACTTGGGATTGGCTGGTCCACCATCTCCAACGGAGAAAGTTTTTATCTGTTCATCGGATCAAATCCTTTCAACCCAGATAGGGCATGCCTTCACAAGCTACACTTTCAATGGCTATGAAGTGAAGCCAGGCGACCTGCCACGCATTACGGGTAAAAAATTGGATGCCATTAAAAAACCGACCAAGGCCGTGCTGGTCGGGGAATGGACGGCATTTTTCGGCGGTTCTTGGCATCCAGTAGTGAATCAAGATTATCCTGATGCAAAAAATGTCCTGGGTTTTGTTGATGGACATGTCAATTTTGTAGAAATCTATTGGGATGGCGTCGCTGATTCTGATCCATGTAATTATGAGCCACCTGCAGGATTCGACTATAATTGGAGCGGGGAATGAAGTTGTTTTGCATTTGTGATAGTTTTAATTCTTCAGTTGCCATTTGCTCAAACCATTTTACACGCCGCGCGCAAATCGTATAATGTCCCATTGTGATTTCGCAAAAGCGTCAGCGCGTCGTCTGCGGCATGAGCGGGAGGGGATCAGAGCAACTTGCGGAATTCATCCGGCGTCATTCCCGCATCGCGGGCGATGCTGCCCATCGTGTAAGGGTCAACCGGATTTGCTCGGGGAATAATCAGCCGTGTTTCGCCGTTGGACATGACGATGTGTCCGCTTTGCCGGATGATGCGATAACCCAGTTTTTCAAAAACGGGAACGGCGTCCTGATGCCGGATGCCCGGAAGTTTCGGCATATCAAACCGCGACTTCGGCTTCGCTCACCTTGAAGATTTTCGCCTCGTCCGCCTCCGCCGCTAGCCATTCCTGAATCGCCTCGCGGATGTTTTTCAATGCCTCTTCGCGCGTGCGTCCTTGCGAGTGGCAGCCTTTGAGCGCGGGACAACTGACGGAGACGCCATCGTCGTGTTCAATCAAAGTCACACGATAATTTGTCATGACGGAAAAATACGTGGGTTTGAGTCGTAAATCAAGCTTGCGCCTGACAAACGCATTTTACACGCTGCTGGCGCATTGTATAATGTCCCACTGTGAATTCGTCGAAGCGCCAGCGCGTCGTCTGCGGCATGAGCGGTGGAGTGGACTCCTCCGCCACGGCGGCGTTGTTGCTCGAACAGGGCTACGAGGTCGTCGGCATCACCCTCAAACTCTGGCCGCAGGATTGCGTGAACCGCGCCGAGGACAGGTGCTGCGGCCCGCAGGCTGTCGCCGATGCCCGCGCCGTCTGTCATCAACTCGGCATCCCGTATTACCTGATTGACGAGGCGGCGGAATTCCAGAAACACGTCATCAGTTATTTTGCCGACGAATACAAAGCGGGCCGCACGCCGAATCCTTGCGTGATGTGCAATCAGAATTTGAAGTTTGGCCGGCTCATTGACCGCGCCAATCAACTGGGCGCGGAGTACATTGCCACCGGCCACTTTGCGAGAATTGAAAAAATTTGTAGCAGCCGACGTGAGGAGGCTCCGTCTGAAAAAGCGGAAAGCGGAAAGCGGAAAGCGGGAATTGAACAGAGCCTCGTTCCCTCGGCGGCTACGAGATATTTGTTGAAGCGCGGAAAGGATTTGAAGAAGGACCAGAGCTATTTTCTGTTCTCGCTGCGGCAGGACCAATTGGCGTGCGCGCTGTTTCCGCTCGGCGAAAAGACCAAGACTGACACGCGCGAAGTGGCGCGGCACTGCCACCTGAAGACCGCCGACAAGGCGGAGAGCATGGAAATCTGCTTCGTGCCAGACCGCGACTACGGAAAATTCCTGGAGCAGGCAAAGCTCGCGCAAAAGCATCGCGGGGAAATCGTGGATTTGCACGGGCATGTGCTGGGCCACCATGACGGCATCGAATTTTACACCATCGGCCAGCGGCGCGGTCTCGGCATCTCCACGCCCAAACCGGTTTACGTTGTCGAACTGGACGCGGAGCATAACCGCGTGATTGTCGGGGACGAATCGGCGCTCGACTGCGACGAGTTCACTGCGACGAATTGCAATTGGATTCCGTTTGACAGCCTGATGGAACCAATCGAAGTCACCGCCAAGATTCGTTACAACCATCCCGGCACGCCGGCGACGGTGACGCCAACCGGCAATGGCTCGGTAAAAGTGAAGTTGCACTCAGCGCAGCGCGCCATCACGCCCGGCCAGGCAGCCGTGTTTTACCAGGACGATCTGGTTCTCGGCGGCGGCTGGATTGCGCAGTAATCGGATTCCACGCATTGACAGTCGGCCCTGCCCGGTGCATGGTTTCGTCCATGAAAACAATTTTTCTACTGATCACGATTATATTTCTTCAAACTCTTTCGGCTGGCGCCGCGGATTCCATTTACGACATTCCGCTCAAGGACATTGACGGCAAGGACACCTCGCTGAAAGCGTATCAGGGCAAGGCGTTGCTCATCGTCAACGTCGCGTCCCGGTGCGGATATACCCCGCAATACGCCGCGTTGGAGGTGCTTTACCAGAAGTACAAGGACCAGGGACTGGTCGTGCTCGGTTTTCCGTGCAACCAGTTCGCCCATCAGGAGCCGGGCACGGACGCGGAAATCAAACAGTTCTGCACCTCGAAATACAACGTGACGTTCCCGATGTTCGACAAGCTCGAAGTCAACGGCGAAAATCGCCACCCGCTGTACGCCCTCCTGGCGGGCAAGGACTCGCCATTCCCGGGGAATATCGGCTGGAACTTCACCAAGTTCCTCGTCGGCCGGGATGGCAAAATCCTGAAACGGTTCGAGTCGAAAGTGAAACCCGATTCCCCGGAAGTGGTTCAAGCCATTGAAGCCGCGCTGGCAGCGAAATAAGTTGTACCGGGTCGGGAGGTGGGTGGACAAAAGTGGGGCGGCGCTTCCGCGCCGCCCCCGATGTCAAGGACGAGCAACAACGAACCCGTCCTGCATTTTCTACCACCGGGTCAGTAGAAAAACGTGAAAGCGCTATCAGGTTCTCGGCACTGCTTTTTGCTTGAATCGGACCGGTCATGAAATCCAGGAGGATCAACGACGGGAAAGGTTCCTGAAAATCGCTTCCGAAATTCGAGCGGCTTTCCAGTCCTTCTTCAGGGATTCGCCGTTTCACAATCAGGCCGCTTGTTTGACCGGAATGACCGGGTCGCCGGCAGGCCGTGAATTGGCCGGCGGGCCGCATTAAAAGGCAACGCCCCAAGGCCGACCCGATGCCGGCCGGATCCGCATGCCGACCTTGTGAATAACTCGCATGAAAAAACCGTTTACACCCCGGCACACATCTGTAGCTATTACGCCGGCGCGTCTGACAGCAAGCCGTCCGTCTTTCAGGAAAAAGACCGGCATACAACAAATTGTGGAAGCGCCGATCCGGTTGAGATGCGCGATATCCGACATTTTCTACGCTTCGGCCTTCTGGTTGCGATGATGGAGCTGCCGGCGTTAGCTGGCAATGTGACCCTGGCGTGGAATCCAATTGCTGACCCGACTATCACAGGTTACAACATTTATTTTTGGCTCAGAGGAAGCAATGCCACTAACCGCGTTTCCATCGGCAATGCCACCAGCGTGACTATTTCCAATCTGGTTGCTGGCGCCACTTACTGTTTTGCAGCCACAACGTGTGATGCTTCGGGCCTGCAAAGTCCGTTTTCCGGTGACATTGCCTTTACCATGCCTTTCCCTCCGACGGTGAGCATCGTGACCCCGGTTTACAACCAGCAGAACATCAACGGCGCGCTGGCGGCCACGGGCAAAGCCACCGACAACTCGGTTGTGTCGGCTGTGTTTTATGCGTTGAACGGCTCGTCCTGGACGGCCGCAGCAACCACCAACCACTG
>Ga0335077_10001057_pt1 | contig 32249 bp, 29 predicted proteins | sample Lox_Sample_31_FD_207151 | JGI IMG/M metagenome (GOLD analysis project Ga0335077, IMG submission 207151) | Soil microbial communities from Loxahatchee National Wildlife Refuge, Florida, United States - Lox_Sample_3.1 | ecosystem: Environmental > Terrestrial > Soil > Wetlands | place: USA... | reverse complement strand
ACCGAACAGCAGTGGTTCGTAGGTGCCCGCGAGCAGTCTGCCCTAAAGCTAAAGGTCAGGCCGCTCTACGTGGATGGCAGACTGAAAGAGTTCACCACTGGTCCGTCGCGCGATATTACCGATCGTGCCTTCGTCGTCCGCAAAGTTTATCGTGTAAACGACCGGCTGCCGAGCGATACCAAGCAGAGTCCGAAATGGAAGTGGCAGCGGGCGGGATGGCTGCTGGTGGACCGCCCAACCGGTCGCGTTACCGAGCTGCACCTGCCCGATTTCGATTCCTTTTATTCCACCGCGAGCTGGTACCGCGATTACGTGGCGTATTGCGGTTTGTCGAGCGACGTATCGAGGGTGTATGCGGTGGTGGCGCAGATCGGGGTGAAGAAGCCGCTGGTGCGCAAAGACCTGGGGCACGCTCACGGCGGCGATATGCCGGACTCCGAATGTGACGAACCCGCCTGGCAGCGCTCGCCGGTGCAGGTGACCATAGCTCCGAAGGACGGTCAGCCTGTGACCTTCGCCATCCACCGGCAAGCCGCAGAACCTTCCTCGGATCGCGAGAGCCAGGAATGAAGTCGCTCGACGAGTACCTCGAGGATTCCGCTCGCGCGCACGGCCATATTTGCGCCGGCCAGGTACTTGGAGTGCGCATGGCCATGCTGGGGCTGGCGCGGCTCGGGATCGAAGATCCGCAGGGCAAGGACCGCAAGCGCCTGGTGACCTTCGTCGAGATCGATCGTTGTGCTACCGACGCCGTGGCCGTGGTCACCGGGTGCCGCCTGGGCAAGCGCGCGCTGAAGTTCCGCGACTGGGGCAAGGTCGCGGCTACATTCGTCGATGTCGTCGGCGGCAAGGCCGTCCGCGTCGCGGCCAAGGAATCGTCCAAGGCACTCGCCCGCTCTTTGCACCCCGAGGTCGCCGACAAGAACCAGCAGCAGATGCTGGCCTATCGCGAGATGCGCGACAACGACCTGTTCGATCTGCAGTGGGTGAAGGTCGAGCTGCCGCCGGAAGAATTTCCCGGCTACAAGGGCGATCGCGTGGTCTGCGAGAAGTGCGGCGAAGGCATCAACTTCAAGCGCGAGGTGCGGCGCGGAGGCCAAGTTCTGTGCCGGGCATGTGCCGGAGAAAGCTACTACGAGCCGTTGTAACCCGCAGACGCTGTCATCCTTCGCGAGCCGAAGGCGAGCGGAGGACCTGGCGAAACTGCCTGCACCACCAGGCTGGTTGCGCCATCAGCGACGCCAGATTCTCCCGCCTCGCTTTGCTCGGTGGAAGAATGACATTTTGTTTTAAATCTTACGCTGCCGCCCGCGCGTGCTCGTATGCGTGTCCCAGGCGGAACAGCGTGGGTTCGTCGAAGTGCCGGGCCATGATCTGCACTCCAATAGGCAGGCCTTCCCGCGAATTGCCACAAGGAATGGAAATCCCCGGCACGCCTACCAGGTCGGCGGTCACGGTAAAAATATCGGCCAGGTACATGGAGAGCGGGTCGTCTATTTTTTCGCCGAGTTTGAATGCCGGGGTGGGACTGGTGGGCGTGATGATGGCATCCACCTGCTTGAACGCTTCTTCGAAGTCGCGGGTCAGCAACGTGCGGACCTGCTGCGCCTTCAGGTAATAGGCGTCGTAGTAGCCGGCGCTGAGCGCGTAGGTCCCGAGCATGATGCGCCGCTTGACCTCCGCGCCAAAGCCTTCGTCGCGGCTGCGGCGATACATTTCGGAAAGTGTGCCGCTCTGGCGCGACCGGTGCCCGTAACGCACGCCGTCGTAGCGCGCCAGGTTGGAAGAGGCCTCGGCGGTCGCGACGATGTAGTACGTGGGAATTGCGTAGGCGGTGTGCGGCAGCGAGATGGGCACGATTTCGCATCCGGCCTTGGCAGCCAACAACTGAATCGCATTTTCGACGGCCGTGCGCACTTCCGCATCCAGGCCCTCGGGAAAATATTCTTTGGGCACGCCAATCCTCATTCCGCGCACTGGTTTCCCAATCTCGGCCGAATAGTCGGGCACGGGAACGTCGGCGGAGGTGGAATCGAGCGGATCGCGTCCGGCGATGATTCCCAGCAGCAGCGCAGCGTCTTCGACCGAGCGCGTGAACGGGCCAATGTGATCGAGCGACGAGGCAAACGCGATCAGCCCGTAACGCGAGACGCGCCCGTAAGTGGGCATCAGGCCGACGACCCCGCAGAACGATGCCGGCTGCCGGATCGAGCCGCCGGTATCGGAGCCGAGCGCAGCCAGCGCAAAGCCCGCCGCAACCGCCGCGGCCGAGCCGCCGGATGATCCGCCCGGGACGCGCGTCTTGTCGCGCGGATTGCGCACCGGGCCAAAAGCGGAGTTTTCCGTGGAAGAGCCCATGGCGAACTCGTCGCAATTGGTCTTCCCCAGCACCACGGCGCCGGCGGCTTCGAGGCGCGCCACAGCCGTGCAGTCATAAGGCGGAATGTAGTTTTCGAGAATCTTCGACCCGGCAGTGGTGCGCACGCCACGCGTGACCATCACGTCCTTGATGGCGATGGGCACGCCTGCGAGTGGAGGCAGCGAGTCTCCCCTGTCAGCGCGTGCGTCGACGCTGGCTGCGGCCGCCATGGCACGCTCCTTCGAGAGCGTCAGGAAAGAGTGGATTTCGCCATCTTCGGCCGCGATCCGTCGGTAGTAATCTTCCGCCAGCGTTGCGGCGGTGACTTGCCGCTCGCGAATGGCGCTGACGGCGCCGGCAACGGTAAGAGAATCGAGATCCATTGGTATCGCCGCTGTTGTGGCGGCTATCGCGCGCACCTGCGCCGGAGACGTAGCAAGCTACATCTCTACGATAAATTGTTTTTCGATGAGACGTAGCAAGCTACGTCTCTACGGAATTATTTTTCGATGACCTTGGGAACCTTGAAGAACGTCCCGTCGGAGTCCGGGGCATTCGCGAGCGCGAGCCTGTGATCGAGACACTCGCCGACGGCATCGGCACGCATAGCATATTCGGACTTGGCGGTGCCTTCTTTCTGCGGCGCGCCATAGCGATCGGAGACCTGGGCCATCGCCGGGACGCCGATGGTATCTAACTGATTCAGCCGGTCGACGTATTCGAGAATTGAGTTCAAATCGCGCACCATGCGCTCCCGCTCCTCCGGAGTCAGTTCCAGATTGGCAAGGTCGGCCACGTACAACACGTCTTTTTCGCTGACTTTCATGTTTGGGCTAGGCTGCGCCTTTCTTCTGCGGAGTTCTGTGCGGCGGCACGAACTCGATCTTTTCCACCTTCCTGTTCAGCATGGTGTTGAGCAGTTCCAGATAGCGCGGAACAAAGCTGGCGAGATTCGAGCGCCAGGCTTCGTCCGGCACTCTGACGCGCAATGTTCCTTCACGGAAGTCCATGACCTCGGTCTTGTCCGCCACTGCCTGGCCACATGCCAAACCCCAGGCAATGCCGGCCGCCTCTTCCGCGGGTGCGCGACGCAATATGTCCGCGACGATCTTGTGGAACCCGGCGCGAGCAGGTTCCATACTCGCCTCTCTCCTGGCCAGTTGTCTGACGCTTGGCGGCGCGCATACTAACCACTGCGTTCGAGCAGTGTGGGGACCCGATTGTAGCACCCGAGTGCAAACCGGGGAGCGGCCTCTGCAAGACTCAGCTCAACGGGAATTTCTGGCTCACAAAAGCGCGAGCCTCGTCGACGGTCTCAAGCTGTCCTTCCAATTGTCCGTCCTCCACGGCCGAGAGGATTTCTTTGAACCGCGGCCCCGGCGTGTAGCCCATGGAGATAAGGTCGTCGCCGTTAAGCAGCAGCCTGGGGCGGATCTGCTCAGCCGGCATCTCAGCCATTTTCTGGCGGGCAAAGTCGTAGAGCGTCAGGTCGCGATGGCTGGCCAGACAATCGAGGCGGTGGAGTTCAAGGTGCTCGTCGAAGCGCGGCAGGCGGAAGAAGCGCTTCAGCGTGGCGGGCTTCATCTCCTGAACGTCGGCGAAGCGCATGTGGTTGGCCACGAGGCTTGTGATCTGCTCGGTGTCCTGGTTCGAGAAGCGCAAGCGATGGCAGATCTCTTCTGCCATCTTCACGCCGACCTCCACGTGGCCGTCGAAGCGGATGCGGTCGGGCGCGACGCGAAACGTGGGTGGCTTGCCGACATCGTGCAGCAGCGCGCCCATGGCCAGCGTCGGCGATGCTTTCTCCGGCAAGCCTTCGAGCAGCAGCAGCGTGTGCACCCACACGTCGCCTTCGGGATGAAACTGCGGCGGCTGTTCGACCCCGTGCATGCGATCCACCTCGGACAGCACTTCTTTCAACAGGCCGGTCTGGTCGAGCAGTTCGAAGGCGCGGCGGGCGTGGCCCTCGGTGAGCATCTTTACGATTTCATCACGCACGCGCTCGCGGCTGACCTGGTGAATCTGAGAACGCAGCGCGCAGATGCCTGCGAACGTTGCGGGTTCGATCTGGTATGCGAAGCGCGCGGCAAAGCGCACGGCGCGCAGCATGCGCAGCTTGTCTTCGGCAAAGCGGCGCTCCGGCTGGCCGATGGTGCGGATGATGCCCGCGCTCAGATCGGCGCGTCCGCCCACGTAATCCAGCACTTCGTCACTCAACGGATCGAGCAGCAGGCCGTTGATGGTGAAGTCGCGGCGCTGCACGTCTTCCTTGGGGTCATGCGTGTAGGTGACCTGGTCGGGATGGCGGCCATCGCTATAGAGGCCATCACTCCTGAAGGTTGCGACTTCGACCACCTCCTCTCCATTGTCATCCTGAGCGGAGCGAAGCACCTGCTTTTCGTCCTTCACCGGCACCAGCACCACGCCGAACTGCGCTCCCACGGCCCAGGTGCGGGGAAAGATGCGCATCACTTCCTGCGGCGTGGCGTCGGTCGAGACGTCGTAGTCGGCGGGCTCGCGCTGGAGCAGCAGGTCGCGCACACATCCGCCGACCAGGAAGGCCTGGTGGCCATGTTCGCGGAGGGTACGGATGATCTCGGTCGCTTTGCCTTTGGCACTCAGCATTCAGAACTCAGCAATCAGCAGTCAGCACTCAGCAATCAGCAGGCGGCCAGAGTTCGTCAGAGACTCCGAGATTCATCTGGGCTCACTGAGCTGGAATGTCGGACCGCTGACGACAAAACCCTGCAGTTTACGATCCCCCGATCGTACCTCGACAGTCATGCAATTCTTCCAGTAGCGCACGCGCCGAACCTCGAACTTCTCCCCAGGGTGAATGACGGCTATCGATTGCATGGCACTCTCGCTACACCGTTCGTCGGGCGCACCCCCGAAAAGTGGCGTCGGTTGCTGAAAGTCGATTGTTCGCTCACGGTCACGGTGTACATCCCAAACGACCATCAAAGCTATGCAGAAACCGGCGGCAGCGAATACGGCCAGCAATCCAATTGCGAAACCGCGCAGCGGACTCATGTTTCCAATATTATTAGGTTTTAGCTGACTGCTGACTGCTGACTGCTGACTGCTGAGTGCTGACTGCTGAGTGCTGAGTGCTGAGTGCTCCTCACATCCTCGGCATCGAAACCTCCTGCGACGAAACCGCGGCGGCCGTGGTGCGCGCGGGCGAGCAGGTGATATCGAATGTGGTGGCATCGCAGATCGCCACGCACTGGCCCTATGGCGGCGTGGTGCCGGAGCTGGCCTCGCGCGAGCATTTGCGGGCTATCGTGCCCGTGGTTCGGCGCGCGCTCGAAGAAGCCGGCCAGACTTACGAGTCGGTCGATGCTATTGCGGTCACGCAGGGGCCCGGGCTCGCCGGAGCGCTGCTGGTGGGTGTGAGCTATGCCAAGGCGCTGGCCTTCGCGCTTGATAAGCCGCTGATTGCCATCAATCACCTCGAAGGCCACATCCACGCGGTTCTGCTCGAAGAAAAGCAGGAAGGAAATCACGAAATCGGATTTCCGGTGCTCGCGCTTGTTGTTTCAGGCGGACACACGCACCTGTATTTGGCCGAGCAGCAGGATCGGGGCTGGACGTACGAGAGCGTCGGCCAGACACGCGACGACGCTGCCGGCGAGGCCTTCGACAAAGTCGCCAAACTCCTGGCGCTCGGCTATCCGGGTGGCCCGGTGATCGACCGGTTGGCGCGCGAAGGCAATCCTGAAGTGGTGAGGTTTCCTCCAGCACACCTCAAAGGACGTCCGCGACCCGGCCGCAGCCGCCGCCGGGCCGGCGCAGACACTCCCGGCGCGACCTTCGATTTTTCTTACAGCGGAATCAAGACCGCGGTGCTGCGCTATGTCGAGACCCACAACCTGGCGCCGGCGATCGAGCAGCGCCGCCGCGCCCTGGCCGATATGAAGACGGCGAAGCCTGATGACGTGCTGAAATTGTGCGACCGGCAAACGCTCGATCTCGTGGCCTCGTTCCAGAGCGCTATGGTTGTGGATCTGGTCGTGAAGACTCTGAATGCCGCCCGCGAACTGGACGTCAGCACACTCTTCATTACCGGAGGTGTGGCGGCGAACAGCGAACTGCGCGCCCGCTTCGAGCGCGAGGCCGCGCTGGCCGGCCTGCCCGCGTATTTTCCCTCGCGTCCCCTCTCTACCGATAACGCCGCCATGATCGCCGGGGCGGCTTATCCCAAGTTCCTGGCGCGCGACTTTGCCAACTTGGAGCTTTCGGCTGAGGCCTCCCTTCCACTACGGTGACGAATTGGAGCCGGTGGAGGCGCAGGCCTTCAGGCCCGGGGCTGAAGCCCCTCAGCACACCACGGCGTGCTCGGGGAATGGGGCCGTGAAGCGGACAGGCTCGACGCTAAGCGTCTTCCGTCCCGGTGCGCTCTTCGATGTCCATGTCCTTGAATTCGCTGGATTCAAAGACCAGGGAGCATTCCAGGCACTCGACGAATTCGCTGTCTTCGTCGCGCGCCACGACGCGCACACGCGGGTGCGTGCAGGGCTTGTCCATGCTAACTCGCCGGCGTGCTGCTTCGGAGGGTGGTAGGGGCTGGAGTGAACTCATATCCGGGAAATACACCGGAAACGCGGGTATTTTAGCCCGGTCCTATACCTTGTCAAGAGGTTCAAGGAACTCCTTGGTAATTAGGGGCTCCTCTGCCGGTCACCGGTGGCCTGGTGACCCATAGAGGCGTCACACCACTGCCGAGTTGCCCGGGGGAGCCCGAGTCGTGTAGCGTGCGCCTTCGCAAAGTGCCCGACCAACCACAATCCGGCCTGGTGCGCGCCATGGGGCGGTGGACCCTGGTGGCGCTGGTGATTAACTCCATCATCGGCAGCGGCATTTTCGGGCTGCCATCGCTGGTCTGGAAGCAGATTGGAAGCGCCGCCCCATGGGCATACCTGTTGGCGGGGGCGGGCATTGGCGTCACCATGGCCTGCTTTGCCGAAGTGGCTTCCCGTTTTACCGAGGCCGGCGGTCCTTATCTTTATGCCCGCTCAGCCTTCGGACGCTTTCTTGGAATCGAGATGGGCTGGGTGCTCTGGCTGGTCCGGCTGAGCGCGGCGGCGGCGGGCGCGAACCTGTTCGTCATCTACCTGGCCGAGTTCTGGCCGGCGGCAACCCGGCCGCTGGCGCGCGCCGCCGTGCTGACGCTTCTGCTGGGCGTGCTGGCGACGTTCAACTATCGCGGCGTGAAATCGGGCGCCCGCATGAGTAACTTATTCACGATTGCGAAGCTGGTTCCGCTGTTTCTGCTCGTGGTCACCGGTACGATTTTTGTGCTTCTGCATGGCAATACAACCTCGGTGGCGAGCCCTCCCCATCCCGCTGCCGGCAACTGGCTGCAGGCCGTCTTGCTGCTGGTCTTTGCCTACGGGGGATTCGAAGCCGCCATGATCCCGCTGGCAGAAGCGAAAGATCCGCGCCGCGATGCTCCTTTCGCGCTGCTGGTAGCGCTGGCTGTCTGCGTCGGGTTGTTCACGCTTCTTCAGGTTGTGGTGCAAGCCGCCCTGACCAATCCGGGGCAGGCGGATCGTCCCCTTGCCGATGCAGCTCGCCAGTTTATGGGAACGGTGGGGGCCCCGTTTATCAGTTTAGGCGCGCTCGTCTCGCTGTACGGATACCTCAGCGCCAACATGCTCAACACTCCGCGGCTGACCTTTGCCCTGGCGGAGCGCGACGACTTCCCGCCGCAGTTTCGGGCGATCCACGAACGCTTCCGCACGCCGCATGTTTCCATCGTGATTTTTGCCGCTCTCGTGTGGCTCATGGCGGTGGTGGGGAATTTTCGCTGGAACGTGAAGCTCTCAGCGGTAGCCAGGCTGTTCGCCTACGCGGCCGTATGTCTGGCGCTGCTGGTGTTGCGGAGCCGGGAGCCGGGCAAGGCGCGCTTCCCGCTGCCCGCAGGAAAGCTCTTTGCTTTTCTTGGAATCGGCTTCGCGCTGGTGCTGGTGAGCAGGATGGGCCTGGACGAGCTGAAGATCATAGCCGCGACCATGGTGATCGCTTTCGCCAACTGGCTTTGGGCGCGGCGACGTGCCGGGGCCGAACCCACTCCCGCGGCAGATTCATACGGATGAAGAATTTCGGGGTTCAGAGTGCGATGGAGGGCGTGACATTACCGTTCGGTGAGCGTCGCGTTTCGACATCTTCTATGCGCTCGGCCAGCCACCTGCTCAGCGCTTTCTTGCTGTCGCTCGGCACCTGGAGGAAGCGAATCCCCGCGTTGCCCTTGCCATCGGACCAGGCGAACTCCCCTCTGGCTTCCAGGCTGCCGGAGAGTCCGGGCAATTCGAACTGCACGTCCACTGTCCAATTGGGGCTGATCTGCTCGCTGAGAGAAACCGCCATGCCGCCATCGCTGATGTTGGTAATTTTGCAGGTCAATTGTTTGACCGCGCCGAAGCTAAGGCGGCCTTTGGCATCCACCGCATGGCGGAAGTAGCGGCGCTGCTCGGTGACCATGAAGCCGTGAGCGGCGCGGAGCGAGCGCACCGCCCGCTCCAAAGTAACAGGCTTGTCGAGCGCGAAGTGAGCCCCCATTTCAAAAGCGGATCGCATGTTGGTGGTGCCGTTAATTACCGCAATCACGACCGCGCGCTTGTTGGAGGGGGATTGCTGAATTCCGGTCAGGACTTGCCTGCCGCCAGTCACGTCGTCGCAATCTACGACTATGGCGTCGAACTTGGTGCGGTCCAGCCGCGCCAGCGCTGACTCGGCTGTCTCCGCCACTTCCACCGCAATCCCCAGGTCTTCCAGCGCACGGCGAGAAACCCGCACCGTCGCCGGGTCGCGGCACAACAGGAGGGATTGCAGGGCCATAACTTGCATGGTAGTCCGCAACCGTGGCTGTCCCAAGTAACCAAAGTAATCCCGAACGCAAAGGCGGCGGGTCAGAGCCTTGGGCGGCGGCAAATACGCATTCGCGGCCTGCCAGGCTGCGGGACAGCCTGCCGCAGTTCCTGTCCCGCGGCGCGACGGCGGGTGTGTTGGCGTTACGGCAGTTATCCTCCAGAGTCCCGGTGGTTATCTTTTCCCTCGCTCCGGCCCAGCTTAAGCTTCGTTTGTGCCGTGAGTACGGCTCCTGGTTGAGCGCAATGGAAAGCCTGGACCTGGAAATTCGCCGCCTCGCCCGCGAGATTCGCGCGGTGGAGCAGTTGCTGATCGATACCTGCGGCCTGGTGCCGGTCGACGCGCCGGCTAAGTCCCGGGGCGGCTACCGGTGGCTCCGCAGAGCCGGAGGGTGGTTCCGGCGCGCTCTCCACTCCGCTTCCCGCATGTTGGGGAGCGAAGCTAACCTGGCCGTGCGCGTGCCACAACCAGACTAGAGGTGGTCCCGACTGCCCCGTTTGAGCGGCGAGTTTGATACACTCGCGGCGGGTAGGTCCTCTGGCAACAGGTACGATATGCGGGGGTGGGTGGGGACCAGCATGCAGGACGTAATCGTAGTTCAAGAATGGGATGCAGACAGTTTCCACCGGCGGGTGCTGGAACTGGAATCGCAAGGCTACGAAGCGAGGCGCGATACCTACCGGATCGACCCGGATATGGATCCGGCAAGTGGGAACATCGTCCACCTGCACTCCATTGAGATGAGTCGGGCTGCTGGCTCGTGATTTGCCGGCCTCTTTCAATTTCGACCGCTTCCTTAGCGGTTTTGAGTGATATATTTAAGAAACTGTGCTCTCGCCCTACGGTCTGGAAATTATCGAAAGCTGTGTCACCTGCAAGCTGCGGGCGGACAAAATTTTCTGCAATCTGCCGCCCCATACCGTGCAGGCGCTCGAGGCGATCAAATACACCACCGCCTATCCCAAAGGGGCGGTCTTGTTTGTCGAGGGCCAGGCCCCGCGCGGCGTGTTCATTCTGTGCCGCGGACGAGTAAAGCTCTCCATCTGCTCCAGTGACGGCAAGACTCTTATCTTGAAGATCGCGGAAGCCGGCGAGGTGCTGGGTTTGAGCGCGAGTGTCTCAGGCAAACCTTATGAACTGACGGCTGAGACGCTCGATCCCTGCCAGGTGAATTTTGTAAAGCGCGAAGATTTTCTGCGATTCCTGCGCGAGCACAATGATGTGTGCCTGCGCGTCGCCGAGCAACTCAGCGAAAAGTACAACACTGCCTGCCATGAGATCCGCTCGCTCGGCCTGTCGCATTCGGCGGCGGAGAAGCTGGCCAAATTGCTGCTGGAGTGGTCGGTGAAAAATGGCGGCTCTCGCCAGCCCGACCGTTTGAAGCTGACGCTTACCCATGAAGAAATTGCCCAAATGATCGGCACTTCACGGGAAACCGTGACTCGCCTTTTTGCCGACTTCAAGAAGCGTCAACTGATTCAACTCAAGGGATCCACGCTGGTCATTCGCAACCGTGCGGCGCTGGAAAACCTTGTTAGCCCGTAACTTCCGCATCCCCGTCCCAATTTGGGCCACATTTTCGGGCAGATCATCACCAAAATCCGTGACTCGGGTCACAGCCTTAAAGCGGGGTTGAACTCTACAGTTACCTGCATGAACCGGGACCATCATTTGTCGAGTATGCTGGGTGCAACGCAAGCGTCGGAGCGCGTTTTCGCAGGGTTGCCAGCCCATGCTTTGCGTCAGCTTTGCGATCGCAACAGTGTGCGGGATTATCCGAGTGGCTCGATTTTGTTTCAGGAGGGATCGCCAGCAGAGGGGATTTTCCTCATCTGCAGTGGAAGCGTAAAGCTCTGCGTCGGTTCCAGTCACGGGGACTCCATGTTGCTGCGGGCCGCCGGCCCGGGTGAGATTCTGGGATTAAGCGCGACTCTGACCGGACAGGACTACGAAGTAACCGCCCAGACCACTACCCTGGCGGAACTGGTGTTCATCCGGCGCAGGGACTTCTTACGCTATCTGAAGGAGCACAGCGAGGTCTGCCTGCAGGTAGTGGAGTGCCTGAGTAACGACGTGCAATCGGCCTACGACCGGGTGCGGACGCTTGGACTGGCGCGCATGCGCCACATTCACAATTAGTGGCGTCCCCAGGGTGGCAGCCCGGGCGAACTTCGGGCCTTACAGCAGGTGCCGCGCTGCAAGGGTGTGCGCCGGATCGAACGTTGGACGATCCAATTTCTGGGGTATAGTAAGCAAAGCGCTTCCGTCATGCTGAGTGGCGACGGAGGTTGTTGGTGTGCGCAATCGTCCGCCGAGGAGGCCTGCCATGGCTCAGGACGACCGTGACATACTTGAAGTTCTAAAGTTCGAACTCGCTTTCTTGGAGCAGGGAGGTTATGGACGCTCCGTCCGCACTCCCTGGAAGCCGACCTCCATTTTTCAGGATTCAATCAGCTGCCTGAACTTCGGCGAGCAGGAGAAAGTCCATCCCTGCGCGGAATGCCTGCTGATTGATTTTGTCCCGCCCGAGGAGCGCGGGACTGAGATTCCTTGTCACCATATCCCTCTTAATCCCGGTGGCGAGACGGTGGATGCAGTGAACCGTTACGACAACCAGCAGGAGTTGGAAGAGAAGGTGAAGCAATGGTTGCGAACCACTATTCAGCGCATCGAGGCCCAGCGGGCAGCCGGCGGCTCTAATCCCAAGTAGTCTGGCGTTTACCATCCGTTGTTTTCATCTTCAGAGTAAGGTTGCTCTCTTGCAAACGGGGTTCAATCGCCCGCCAGCGCGCGTGTTGTGCGCCTCAGAAGAGCGGTTCCGTTCCGGCACCATGACGCTAGCGATGGCTATCCAAGAGCTATTTCGGTACCACAGTAATAAGCTCCCTGTGACGAACGTCACAGATTTCCATTTCTAACTAGGGCAAAAGGGAGTCTACTCTCCGACGGACCCCGGGACTAACAGGCCAAAAATCTACTTACAGGGGGCAGGCGAAGCCGGCCATGAGACTCCGAGCAGCAGGTTTTCTTGTATTTGTAGCGGCGCTGGCGGTAGGCGCTAATGCCGCGTCGCTGCATCCGGCGCATGCGGTTTCCGGCGCGTTTCTGATGGGCGCCTATCCGGGCGCGGCTGAGGACAACGCCAAAGCTGCAACGCCAAAGGGGGACGGTGACTATGTGGGTAGCGACACCTGCATAGGGTGTCACGAAGATCAGAACCGTCGCTTCAAAAATACCGTGATGGGCAAGGCGATGGCACACCCGCGGACTGCCGACGAGCGCCTGGGTTGCGAAGCCTGCCACGGCCCCGGCAAGGGGCACGTCGAAGCCGGCGGGGGCAAGGACACGATTCCGGTTCGCTTCACCCGCGATTCCAGGAACACGGTGGCCGAAAAGAACGCTGCCTGCATGCAGTGCCATAATCGCGGGAACCGTTTGTTCTGGAAGGGAAGTCCGCACGACTCGCGCGCCATGGCTTGTGTGGACTGCCACAACGTGCATCAGGTGCTGCATCCCACGTTGTCCGAGGACAGCCGTTTCAACGCGCCGCTCACGGAGAACCGGGGGCTCAAGAAGACGCAGCCCGAGTTGTGCCTGGACTGCCACCAGATGCGGCGCGCGCAGTTGCAGCGCTCCTCGCATATGCCCTACCGGGAGGGTAAGGTAACCTGTACCAGCTGCCACAACCCGCACGGCTCACCCAATCCCAAGCAGCTCATTCAAGCCACCACCAACGAAAACTGCCTGAGCTGTCACACCGAGCGGCGCGGCCCCTTCCTCTGGGAGCATCCGCCGGTGATGGAGAATTGCGCCAACTGCCACGAAGCCCATGGCACCAACAACCCGCAGTTGCTGAAGATGCGCATGCCGCGCGTGTGTGACTCCTGCCACATCAGCAGCCGGCATCCCACGACCCCGATCCTGCTCAACTCCATTCGGGATTTCAATCGCGGGTGCACGAACTGCCACTCCGCCATCCACGGGTCGAACAACCCGTCGGGCAACTTCTTCTTACGCTGAGGACAAGGAGAGCGAAATGAGAGTCAACCGATCAAGACTGTTTGCAGCTTTGGCAGCACTCGCGCTCCTGCTGCTCCCGGCAGTACTTTTTGCCGAGGAGCCGGCGCCTGAGCGCGGAATGATCGAGCTGGGCGTACGCGACACCTGGGGTGACGTGTATGGCCGTCCCGATCTTCAATCCGGTCCCAGCACCACCGGCAACCCGGCCACTCAGCTGGGTTGCGTGGGCTGCGGAACCCCGTTCGATCCGCTGCTGAGAACTTCGAAGTATGAAGAGTACCGCGACCTGCGCAACGGGTTCTTTATCCGGCGCATGAACGCCCTGTTTGATAACGTGCTTAACTCGCGAAACTACGTCAGCGTGCAGACCCAGAAGGCGATCTACCGCGATCAGAGCTACCTGGTGACCGTGGGCCAGTATGGCAGGTATAAAATCCAGTTCCGCTACGACGAGATTCCGCACGTCTATACCGACACGGCTCGCACGCTCTATAGCGAAACCGCGCCGGGCGTGTGGAAGTTCCCGGCGGCGGTACGGTCGACGATACAGGCCAGCACCGCTGCCAACCTGCCCTCGCTGCTCGCGGGAACGGGTGCCAATGCCGCCAACGGAGTGGTGACCGACTTCAACTTCATTACCCCCAGCATCCTTCGCAAGGCGGGAACCATAGTGGCGTCTTTCAACGTAACCCCGGACCTGATTCTCAATGGCATGTTTCGCCGTGAAAGCGAGAATGGCACCCGGCCTATGGGGTTCATCATGAACTCCAGCCCCAGCGCCAGTGCTACCAGCGGATTCGGTATGGAACTCCCCGAAACCATCAGCTACTGGACCAACCTGGTGCAGGTAGGCGGCGAGTATGGCAAACACGATTGGGGAGTCCAGGCGGCCTACATTGGTTCCTTTTTCGAGGAAAACATCAAGTCCATGACCTGGGACAATCCCTTCCTGCTTACGCAGCCGGCGGGCGCTACCGGAGTCACCAATCCTATTGCCGGGCGCAACACGCTGTATCCGACCAACCATGCTGACTATCTCAACCTGGCCGGGGCCACCAATCTCGGTAAGTATCTGCGATTCATGGCCAGCGTAACCCCGGGATGGCTGGATCAGAACGAACCCTTCCTGCCGTACACGATTAACGCCGCGATAACCGGATGCGGGGGCGCGCCTGCCGGCACGCCTAATTGCACCGTCACCAGCAGTCTGCCCACGCCCAGCTTGAGCGGAAGCAAGCAGACGCTGGCGATGAACTACACGCTGGTCACTCTCCCCTGGAAGAGTTTTCAGATCAAGGCGGCATACCGCCACTACGATTACAACAACAACACCCTGAGCCATAACTACACTCCAACGGAAGGCGATGCGGCGCTGCCGAGCCCCGACTCCAATACTCCCTTTGGCTATAACCGGAAGAATTTTGAGCTCTCCGGCAACTGGTTTTTTGCCAAGCGCAGCTCTTTGAAAGCCGGCTACGAAGCGGAGTGGATGGACCGCTCGCACCGGGATGCGGACCATTCGCTGGAGAATTCGTTTGTGGGTGCGGTTGACGTCGGCTACTGGAAAGACCTGCTTTTCCGAGTTTCTTACCGGCATTCGGACCGCAAGCCGGATGCATATCAGGACGATAACTCCGTCGATGGAGCCGGCAACCCCGTGCTCTGTTCCGACACGACGACGACCTTCTTTACCGCCGATCAGCGGTGCAGCCGCCGCTTTGACGAGTCGGCCCGCATCCGAAACCGGGCCGACGGGCTGGTGCAGTACAGCCCCACCGGGAAACTGACGCTCTCGGCTTTCGGGGGAACCGTCCAGGATGATTACAACCGCCCGGGCGGCACGAACAGCCCTACGCCGCTGAACTTCCTTACCGGCGGGGCTGCCACCACGAGCCCCTATTACCTCTATGGGATTCTGAAAGACATTTCCTACAACTACGGCTTTGGCGGGGACTATGCCTTCTCGCCGCAGATGACGTTATTCGCCGAGTATTCCCATGAACACTATTACCGGCGGCTGATCTCGCGAGACCGGTCCCCAACCAGCGGCGTGCAGACCATCCTGACCTGCACGGGCTGCGATTCAGCCAACAACGATTGGCAGAGCACGACTCCGGAGCTGGTGGATATCTGGACGGTAGGCGCGGATACGTACGTCGGGAAAAAGGCGTTTTTCACGACCTACTACACGCTCTCGGCAGGGCGAGCCAATACGTTCTCCCGCTTCCTGGGCGACCCCACGATTACAACCGGGGCGAATGCGTTCATCTTGGTTGGAACCAGCGCGGCTACAAACTACCCGGAGGCGGTGACCCGCCAGCACGAGGTGGTGGCGGTCTTCAAGTACAAACTGACCAAGAACCTTACGCCCAAGTTCGAATTCCGCTACCAACAGTTCGATAACAAAGACCCTCAGACCTCGCCGATGGCCCAGTACATGGGCTGTGCCAGTGCATCGCTGGCGGCGCCGATCGCGGGCTGTCCGGTGGCGGTGGTAAGCAGCACGACCTCAGCCACCCCAACCCTGAGTCCCAACGGGCCCAGCCCGTTCTACCCGTACTTCCAGGTGGGCGATCCATCGGCGGCCAGATACCTGTTCCTGGGCGTGGATCAGCCCTCCTACCGCGCCTACTATGTCTCGGCCACGCTGGAGTACCACTTCTAAACCGCTGCAAACATAGGGATGGGTTTTCGCGACCCATCCCTTTCTTGTTATCGGCCCCGCAAGCGCAACAGAGTGCGATTGAACGTGTGACGTCAGTCACAATCAGTCGTGTACAGGGTCACAGCCGTTGGGTCTCCAGATTTGAAATCCTAGCGTCGGATTCCGGGTAGCAAGTCCGCAATTGCTATTGACAAATCCAGGTTTTGTGGAATTTTTAAACACTGCAAAATACCTCACCCAGGAGGAAGAATCATGAACCGAGTGTCTGGCAAGAGACTGGCAGTGGTGGCGGTGGTTGTGTCGATGCTCGTATTGCCGCTGGCTTCTTTTGCGGCCGATGCCGCGGCTGATGTGTACAAGTCCAAATGCGCGATGTGTCACGGAACAGATGGCAAGAAGATGGCAGGCACCAAGGAGTTCGCTTCGCCCGATATTCAGAAGATGAGCGACGCTGACCTGGCTGCCTCGATTGCAAACGGCAAAGGGAAGATGCCGGGGTTTAAGGGCAAACTGAGCGACGATCAGATCAAGGATCTGGCGAAGTACATCAAGACGTTGAAGTAATCAACCGGCGATCGGCCGGAATAGGGCAACCCATGCAACACGCGGAAACCGCAAACAGACCTGAGCCGGCACGCCGCCGCCTGATGCAGTTCCTGCTGGGGGGCGGCCTGCTGGCGTCCGCGGCTTCATTTCTGTACCCCATTGTGCGCTACCTGGTGCCGCCCGCGGCCGTCGATCTGGGCGGAGACAGCGTGGTGGCCGCCAAGGTCGGTGAGCTGAAGGTGAACAGCGGGAAGATCTTTCGCTTCGGCAGCCGTCCTGGCCTGCTTGTCTACACCAGCGAGGGCGAATACCGCGCCATGTCCGCGGTCTGTACCCACTTGAACTGCACCGTGCAGTATCGCAGCGACGTGCGCGAGGTGTGGTGCGCCTGTCACAACGGCTTCTACGATCTCAATGGGCGCAACGTGGCGGGTCCGCCCCCGCGTCCGCTCGATTCCTACGACGTCCACGTCAACGGCGATGACGTGGTGGTCAGCCGGCGGCGGGGGGCATGATGGCGAGCGCACCGGAATACGCCCGCGAGGACTCGCCGCACCGCAATCGCGTCGTGCAATGGTTTGACGAGCGCTTCGGCTGGGAGCGCCTTCTGGCGCCGCTGCGGCATAAAACTGTTCCCGTCCACAAGCTCTCCTACTGGTATTTCCTGGGTGGCATGACCCTGTTTCTCTTCATGATCCAGGTGCTGACCGGCATTCTGCTCCTGCTCTACTACCGCCCCAGCGCCAACGAGGCCTTCGAGAGCGTGCAGTACGTCATGACCCAGGTGAAGTTCGGATGGCTGGTGCGCTCCATCCATTCCTGGTCCGCCAATCTGATGATCTTCTTCGCTTTCGCGCACATGTTCAGCGTGCTTTTCCTGCGCGCCTACAGCAAGCCACGCGAGCTGACCTGGCTTACCGGCATGGTGCTGCTGTTTCTTGCCTTGGGATTCGGCTTCAGCGGCTACCTGCTGCCCTGGAACACGCTGGCGTTCTTCGCCACCAAGGTAGGCACGGAGATCACCGGGCAGGTGCCGCTCATCGGAAAACCTCTGCTGATCTTCCTGCGCGGCGGCGAGGAGGTAACGGGCGCGACCCTCACGCGCTTCTTCGGGTTCCACGTCGCTTTGCTTCCGGGAATTACCACCATGCTGATTGCCATCCACATCCTGCTGATCCAGCGGCTGGGGATGAGCGTGCCGCCGGGGCAGGAAGCGGCGTGGAACGCCCTGCCCGCAGAACGGCGCGAAATGCCGTTCTTCCCCAATTTCTTCCTGCGCGAACTCATGGCCTGGTACATCGCCCTGGGCGTGCTGGGCGTGCTGTCGGCGGTCTATCCCTGGGAGCTGGGAGCCAAAGCGGATCCGTTTGTGGCGGCGCCGGCGGGCATCAAGCCGGAGTGGTATTTCATGTTCATGTTCCAGACGCTGAAGCTCATTCCTGCAAAGGTGGGCCCGATTGACGGCGAGTTGCTGGGAATTCTGGGCTTCGGACTGGCGGGATTGATCTGGGTTCTGCTGCCTTTTCTCGGCGGCGACCGCTACGGCCGGCGGCAGGTCTTCATCCGCGGTCTTGGTATCTTTGCCCTGGCTTACATGCTCTCGATGACGATCTATGGCTACGTGGTGGCGAAATGATGACACAGGCGAGGGAGCGCGAATGATGACGAGGATCACGGCGCGCCCGCTCTTGCTGCTGATCGCTGCCAGCCTTCTGCTGGCTTCCTCTTCGTTTGCGGCGGAGGCGCAGTCGGGAACTGCCAAGAGCAGTTGCGTCGACTGTCACGCCTCGTTTCCCGCCCCAACCGGCGTCACGGAAGAACAGTGGGCCGCCGATATTCACGGGCAGAAGGGCCTGACTTGCTCTAGCTGCCACGGCGGAGATCCCAAGGACCCGTCGCCGGAAGGCGCGATGAGCAAGAAGGCCGGCTTCCGCGGCAAGCCCAAGCGAAATGAGATTCCGGCAATGTGCGCAAAGTGCCACGCCGATGGTGCTTATATGCGCCAGTACAATCCCTCGCTGCGCACCGACCAACTGGCGCAATACCAAACCAGCGTTCACGGCAAGCGCCTGGCCAAGGCAGACACCAAGGTGGCGGTCTGTATTGACTGCCATAGCGTGCACGGCATCCGCCCGGCCAAGGACCCACGCTCAACCGTCAACCCGCTGAACGTGGCCAACACCTGCGCGCGCTGCCACGCCGACGCGGCTTACATGAAGGAGTACAAGATCAAGACCGATCAGTTCGCCGGATACAGTGCCAGCGCCCACCACGACGCCATGACGGTCCGCGGCGACCTGAGCGCGCCCACCTGTACGACCTGCCACGGCAACCATGGCGCGGCGCCGCCCGGGGTGGCATCGGTGGAAAACGTGTGTTCGACGTGCCACGTCTTCCAGGCGCAACTGTTCGATACCAGTCCGCACAAGGCGGCATTCGCGGCTATGGGCGCCGGTTCCTGCATTACCTGTCACAGCAATCACCGCATCACCCACCCGACCGACCAGCTGATCGGCACCAGCAATGAAGCGGTGTGCACCAACTGCCACGCCGCCGGCGATCCCGGTTTCGCCGCAGCTGCCCGGATTCACGACGACCTTGGCAAGCTGGATGACGCCCTGAAAAGCTCGGAGCAGGTTCTGGATCAGGCCGAACGCTCGGGCATGGAAGTCAGCCAGGCGCGGCTTGAGGAAGCGCAGGGGCGCGACTCGCTCATCAAGGCGCGGGTCACCATACACAGTTTCCAGCCCGGCAAAGTGGAGCAGGACACGCAGGCGGGCATGAAGATCGCGGAAAAGACTCATCAGGCCGGGCTGCAGGCCCTGGCCGAGCGTGACTACCGCCGCAAGGGGCTGGGGTTGTCGCTCATCACGATTGTTGCAGTCCTGATCGGGCTGCGCATGTACATTCGCCAGATTGAATCCCGCAACCAGTCGGGAGGCACTTAGGCGATGGGAGTCTCACTATGGCAGCGGGCTATCGAGTACGGCAAGCTCCGTGGCCTGGCATTCGGCGCATTGAATGGCTGTTTTTATACGTAATCATATTTTTCATGGTTCCCGCCTGGGCGGCGGATACGCCCAGCAACGCCGACTGCCTGGCCTGTCACGAAGATAAGAGCCTGACCACCAAGCGCGGGGCGAAGACCGTCTCGCTTTATGTGGACGGAAAGAAATTCGCCTCTTCCATTCACGGTTCGCTCTCCTGTACCTCATGCCACGCATCGCTTGAAGGCAAAGACTTGCCACACGATACGCCTGTGGCCAAGGTGAACTGCGGTAGCTGCCATAGCAGCGAAGCGGAGCTTCATGCCAAGTCTCTGCACGGTAAGGCCGTGGCCCGGGGCGACGCGCTGGCGCCGCGCTGCGTCAATTGCCACGGCAACCACGACATCCTGCCGGTGAAAGATAAGCGTTCCCCGGTGGCGCCGCTCAATATCCCCCTGCTCTGCGGCCGGTGCCATCGCGAGGGCACTCCGGTGCAGACGCAACGCCCAATCGAGCAGCACAACATCGTGGAGAATTACTCGGAGAGCATCCACGGCGAGGGCTTGTTGCGGAAAGGGCTGGTCGTGGCGCCCAACTGCGCGTCCTGCCACACCCCGCACAGCATCCTGCCGCATACCGACCCGAACTCCTCCATCGCCCGCAAAAACATCGCGGCCACCTGCACCAAGTGCCACGGACTGATCGAGCAGGTGCACCGCAAGACCATCCGCGGCGAACTCTGGGAGAAAGAAGCGAATACTCTGCCTGCGTGCGTGGATTGCCACCAGCCGCACAAGATCCGGAACGTCTTCTACACCCAGGGCATGGCGGACGCCGACTGCCAGCGCTGCCACGCCGACGAGCGTCTGAAGGCCTCGGATGGGCGTTCACTGGCGGTCCATGTCGCGGAACTGGCGGGTTCGCGCCACGCCAAGGTAGCGTGCAGCCAGTGCCACTCCCAGGTGAACGCGTCGCGAGTGCGCCCCTGCGAGACCATTAAGAACAAAGTTGACTGCAGCTCCTGCCACGCCGAGATCGCGCAGCAGTTCCAGCGCAGCAAGCACGGGCAGCTACTCGCCGCCAGCGATCCCAACGCTCCTACCTGCAAGGAGTGCCACGGCTCCCACGGCGTCCTCGGCCGGCAGAATCCGGTATCGGCGACCTTCGCCACCAACGTACCCACTCTGTGCGCGCGCTGCCATCGCGAAGGCCAGAAGGCGGCGCTCCGCTACACGGGACGCCAGCACGAAATCATCCAGCATTACACCGAGAGCATCCACGGCAAGGGCTTGCTCAAGAGCGGGCTCACCGTCACGGCTACCTGCACCAACTGCCATACCGCCCATGGTGTGCTGCCGCGAAGCGACCCCGATTCTACGGTGAATCCCAAGAATGTACCGGCTACATGCGGCAAATGCCATCACGGAATTCAGGAGCAGTTTGTCGAAAGCATTCACTCGGCGAGCGTCACCAAAACCGGCCAGGAGCTGCCGGTATGCAGCGACTGCCACAGCGCCCATTCTATCCGTCGTACCGACGAAGATGGTTTCAAGCTCGACATTATGAACAAGTGCGGGCGTTGCCACGGCGAGATCGCCAAGACTTATTTCGACACCTATCACGGCAAAGTCTCGCGTCTCGGCTACACCAAGACGGCCAAGTGCTACGACTGCCATGGGGCGCACGATATTCAGAAGGTTTCAGATCCCAGGTCGCACCTGAGCCGCGCCAATGTGGTCGCTACCTGCCGCCAGTGTCACAGCGACGCCACCCGGCGTTTTGCCGGGTATCTGACCCATGCCACTCACCATGACCCCAAGAAGTATCCGTTCCTGTTCTGGTCGTTCTGGGGAATGACGGCGCTGCTGCTTGGGACTTTCGTCGTAGGGGGAGTGCATACGTTGTTGTGGCTGCCACGCGCCATGGAGATGCGACGCGAGTTGCGCGCTGAAGAAGCAGCCGAACAAGATTCGCGCCCGCCGGAGGAAAACGATGCAAAACGCTGACGAGCTGAACCGGCCGCTGCAGCGCGGGGGCGAGGCAACCGTTGCCGGATCATTAGGGAGCAGCGCCGCAGCCGCACCGGCCGCAGCCGCGGTTCCGGCAGTGGCGGCAGAGCGGGAGTTCGTCCGCTTCAATCGCCTGCATCGCACCCTGCACGCTTGCATGATCATCAGCTTTCTGAGTCTTGCTACGACCGGACTCTCGCTGAAGTTTTCTTACACCAAGTGGGCTGTAATGCTGTCACGGCTGCTAGGAGGATTCCAGACCGCGGGCTACATTCATCGCTTCGCGGCGGTGATTATGTTCGGTGTGTTTGCCACGCATCTCGTCGACCTGTATCGCGGCAAGAAGCGCAACCGCCAGTCTTGGCGATCCCTGCTTTTTGGGCCGAACACTCTGATTCCCACGGGAAAGGATCTCCACGAGTTTATCGCCACGATGAAGTGGTTCCTTCACCTGGGGCCGCGGCCCCAGTACGGACGCTGGACATATTGGGAGAAGTTCGACTACTTCGCGGTGTTCTGGGGAATCTTCATCATCGGATCCACCGGGCTGACGCTGTGGTTCCCGGTGTTTTTCACACGATTTCTGCCGGGATGGTTCATCAACGTCGCCACCATCATTCACAGCGACGAGGCTCTGCTGGCAACCGGATTCATCTTCACCGTGCACTTCTTCAATACCCATCTGCGGCCGGAGAAATTTCCCATGGACACCACCATTTTCACCGGGCGTATGCAGCTGGCGGAATTGAAGCGAGACAAGCCGCGAGAATATGAGGCCCTGGTGGCGCGCGGCGAACTGGAAAATCAACTTGCGGAGCCGCATCCGCCCATCGTGGTAAAAACCATACGGGCATTTGCCTGGACCGCGCTGGCAGTCGGGTTCAGCATCGTGGTTTGGATTATCTGGGCCATGTTGTTCGCCTATCGGTAAGGTGGAGCGCCCCAGGGGCAAAAATTCCCGCGCGAAGCGAGGGAATACATGAAGTTCATCACAGGAGGTTCGAAATGCCAGCGAGGAAAGCGGTGTGCGCGATTACGCCTCGCGGTCGGCGCGCTTGCGGATTGCTGTTGCCGGTCTTCATACTTCTCATAAGTTCCGCATGGGCCGCTAAGAAGCCTGCGAATGCCGACTGCCTGGCCTGCCATGCCGACGCCACTCTGAGTCACGAGGTCAACGGGAAGCAGGAGAGTTTGGCCGTGGATGAGGCGAAGTTCAACGCCTCCATGCACGGCTCGATTCTGGGTTGTGTGGATTGCCACGACGATGTGAAATCGGCGCCCCACGAAGTAACGCCGATGAAGCTGTCGTGTTCCAAATGCCATGCCGATGCCGACCACGGGTATGCCCTCAGTATCCATGCCCAAGCGCGGGCGAAGGGAGATGCGAACGCTCCCACTTGCACTTCCTGCCACGGCAATGCGCACGAGATTTTGCCTCCTGGCGATCCCAAATCCAAGGTTGCACACGCCAATATCCCTGCGACATGCGGCTCCTGCCACGGCCAGAAGTTCGTCATGGAGAAGGAAGGCCTGAGCGCGGCAACGTTCGTCAACTACCAGGAGAGCGTTCACGGCAAAGCCGTCGCGGCCGGTTCCACCAAGGCCGCTGTCTGTACGGATTGCCACGGCAGCCACGAGATCCGTCCCGCCAACGACCCCAGGTCGGGGATCTACCAGCCCAATGTTCCCGCCACCTGCGCCAAGTGCCACAACAACATCCGCCAGGAGTATGTGCAGAGCATCCATGGACAAGCGGTCGCGCGAGGCAACACGCAGGCGCCGGTCTGCACCGACTGCCACGGCATCCACACCATCAAGTCACACCTGGACCCCAAGTCTTCCGTATTTGCCGGCAACGTCGCACGCGCTACCTGCGCGAATTGCCACGAGAGCATGCGCATGTCGCAGGAATACGGATTTTCCGGCCGGCGCATGACCACCTATACCGCCAGTTACCACGGGATGGCCGCGGAACTGGGCTCGACGGTGGTCGCCAACTGCGCCAGTTGCCACGGTGCCCACAACATCCTGCCTTCCTCCGATCCGCGCTCGATGATCAACAAGGCCAACCTGGTGAAGACTTGCGGTCAGTGCCACCCGGGCGCCTCGGACAAGTTTGTGCAGGGCAAGGTGCACATCGACGTGCCGCTTTCGGCTGACATCTCCAGCATTGCCATTCGCTGGATCCGGCGAATTTACATCCCGCTGATCATCGCCGTGATAGGCGGAATGGTGCTGCACAATTTCCTTATCTGGTACAGGAAGGCCTTGGCCAAGCGCAAGCCGCACGGGCAAACCGTGGTCCGGCTTAGCCTGCAACAGCGCATCCAGCACTGGTGCCTGCTGTCCAGCTTCATTACCCTCTCCATCACAGGCTTCGCTCTCGCTTACCCGGACAGCTGGCTCGGAATGGCCTTTGGGGAAAGCGTGCGGCGCTGGGGACACCGGGTTGCGGCACTGGTACTGCTCGGGGTTGGTTTCTATCACTTCTTCTATGCTCTGTTCACCCAGGAAGGCCGCCGCGCTGTCAAGGATCTGTTGCCGGTGCTAAAGGATGGTTTCGACATCCGTGACAATCTCGGTTACTATCTCGGCCTTGGATCCCAAAGACCGGCATTCGCCCGCTTCAACTACGCGGAAAAAGCGGAGTACTGGGCGCTGGTGTGGGGCTACATCGTTATGGGCGTGACCGGGCTGATGGCCTGGTTCAAGGTGGGGGTAGGGCACTGGTTCCCGCGCTGGTCGGTGGACGTCGCCCTGGCCATTCACTTTTACGAAGCGGTGCTGGCTACGCTGGCCATCGTGGTTTGGCATTTCTACCAGGTCATCTTCGATCCCGATGTCTATCCGCTGAATTGGGCATTCTGGGACGGCAAGATGCCGGAAGAGCTCTACCACGAAGAGCACCCGCTGGACGCGCTGCGGGCAATGGAAGCGCATTCCGCGGCCGCGGGGTCTGGCGGAGGGCCGGCAGCCGACACCAAGATGAAGGGAAACAACTAAATGGCGGAACAAGTCAAGCCGCGGATTCCGGGCCTGATTCGCAATTATGTCAGCCTGATCGGTCTCATCATCATCGCTCTGTGCCTGGCCAACCTGCTGTTCCTGCTGCTGGTGGATGTGATTGCCGGCGGCTCGAATCCTTATTTCGGCCTGCTCACTTACATGGTCCTGCCCTTGGTGTTAGTGATCGGCATAGTGGTGCTGATCGTGGGCATGCTGCGCGAGCGGGCGCACCGCCGCAAGCTTGCTCCCGACCAGGTTCCTGCCTATACCAGGATTGACCTGAACGTACCGCGGCAGCGGGCTATTTTCACCTTCGTCGGCAGCTTCCTGGTGGTGTTCGTTCTGCTGACAGCGGTGGCCAGCTATCGCGCATACGAGTTCACTGATTCCACGCAGTTCTGCGGGCAGCTCTGCCACAACGTGATGAACCCGGAATTCACCGCTTACCAGGCGTCGCCGCACGCGCGCGTGCACTGCGTGGAGTGCCACGTGGGGCCGGGCGCGAGCTGGTATGTGCGGTCCAAGATGTCCGGCCTGCGCCAGGTGTATGCCGCAACCTTCAACACTTTTCCGCGGCCTATTCCCAGTCCGGTGGAGAATCTCCGTCCCGCGCAGCAGACGTGTGAGCAGTGCCACTGGCCGGAGAAGTTTTACGGGGCGCAGTTGAAGACCATCAATCACTTCGGCTATGACGAGAAGAACACTCCTCGCCAGATCAAGATGCTCATCAAGACTGGCGGCGGCAGCCCCACCACCGGCATGACAACCGGCATCCACTGGCACATGAACATCAACAACGCGGTCTGGTACGTTCCCACCGACAAGCAACGGCAGAAGATCGCCTATGTCAAAATCAAAGACCATCAGGGCCGGGTTACGGAGTACTTCGCCAAAGACTCACCCATCAAGCCTGAGGACATCAAGAAAGTCACCCTGCGGCGCATGGATTGCGTCGATTGCCACAACCGGCCTACGCATATCTACCAGCCGCCGGATAAAGCGGTGGACGACCTGCTTACCGCCGGGCGTATCGACATGTCGCTGCCCTTCATCAAGAAGTACGCGGTCGAGGTCCTGACCAAAGACTACAAAACGTCGCAGGAGGGTCTGGAAGGCATTGCCACTGACCTTGACAGCGACTACCTGACTAAGCACCCTGAAGTGCATGAGAAGAAGCTGCCCGCGATCAGGCAGGCGATCACGGAAGTGCAGCACGTCTTCTCAACCAACGTCTTCCCGGAGATGAAGCTCGACTGGCGCACGCACCCCAACAACATCGGGCACCTCTATTCGGAAGGCTGCTTCCGCTGCCACGACGGCCAGCACGTCAGCAAGGAAGGCAAAATAATCGCGCGCGACTGCAACAGCTGCCACACCATCATCGGGCAGGAAAACGGCGGGTCGGCCATGGCCAAGGTGCAGACCGCGACCTTCGAGCATCCGGGTGGTGAGATGGACTTCACCGCTGTGAATTGCAACGATTGCCACAGCGGCGGGGTGGGACCGTAGGATTGATTCATTGCGCCATTGAACCATTGATTCGTTTCAATGGAACAATGAGTCAATGAATCAATCTTTCTTCCGTCCCGGTCCATAGACCACGCGCCCCGGCGTGGCTCCGGTGTGCTCACCGTCTTTCAATACCTGCACGCCGTTGACCCATACGTCGATCATCCCCTTCGCATACTGGTGGGGCTTTTCATAAGTTGCCGGCGCTTCGATCTTCGCCGGATCAAATACAACAACATCAGCGTAATAGCCTTCGCGAAGCAGGCCGCGGCGGTCCAGGCTTAGATTTTGCGCCGGCAAAAGAGTCAGCCTGCGAATCGCCTCGTTGAGGGAAATGATTTTTTCTTCGCGCACATAGGTCGACAGAAGGCGCGCGAAGTTGCCGTAGGCACGGGGATGAGGATTCGACTTCAGAAACACGCCTTCGGGGGCCTGCGATTCCTCGTCCGCGCCAAAGCTGACCCACGGCAGCCCCACCTCGCGGCGGACATTCCCTTCGCTCATGAGGAAGTAGATGGTGCCCACGCGGCTTCCATCCTCGATGACCAGATCCATTGCCGTCTCTTCCGGCGACTTGCCGCGCATCTTCGCAACTTCAGCCAGCGTTCTTCCGGTAAGCGGTTTGAGTGCGTCGTTCTTGAAGCTCACCAGCAACACGCGATCAGAAGAGCCCGTCGCCAGCAAAAGGTTCTCCCACTGGTTGGAGGGCGTGCGCATCTCGCGGACCACTTTCTCGCGGATGGCGGGATCGCGCAGCCGCTTCGCCCATGCGTCGTAGCCGCCCTCCTGCACCCACGGCGGCATGGAAGCATCAAGGCCGGTTGCGCCAGCCGTATACGTGTACATGTCGGCTGTGATGTGCAGCCCCTGCGCGCGCGCTGAATCAACTTTCTTGATCACGCTGTCGAGCTTGCCCCAGTTTTCTTTCCCTGCGGCCTTGAGATGATAGATTTCCGCAGGCACCTGGGCGCTGCGAGCGATCGTGATCAGCTCATCGACTGCTTCCAGCAGTTGATTGCCTTCGCTGCGCATATGCGAGATGTAAATTCCGTGGTACTTGCCAACCGACTCTGCAAGCGCAATCAGTTCGTCGGTCTTGGCGTAGGCCCCGGGGGCGTAGATGAGCGCTGAAGCCACGCCGAGCGCTCCTTCCCGCATGGCCTGCTCGGCAATCGCGCGCATACGGTCGAGTTCCTCCGGCGTGGGCGCGCGGTTGGCGAAGCCGAGCACATTTTCGCGAACGGTTGCCGCCCCAACAAATGAGGCAACATTGCAGGAAATGCCGTGCCGCGCCAGGCGATGGAGTCCCTCGCCCAGCGTGCTCCAGTCCAGCGGATACTTGATGTCGCCCTGAAGCTTCTGGAAATAATCCCGCATCTCCGGCGTGAGCGGGCCCATGGATTCGCCTTCGCCGAAAACTTCAAGCGTCACCCCCTGGCGGATATCGCTTTGCGAGCGTCCATCGGCGAAGAGAGTGTCCGGGCCGCTCATCATGTTGATGAACCCCGGCGCCACCGCCAGGCCCCTGGCCTCGATCTCAACTTTTGCGTGAGCCTCGCGCACGCGGCCAACGCGCGCGATCCGGTCGGCGGTTAGAGCCACATCGGCGATCAAGGGCCTTCCCCCCGAGCCGTCATAGACTGTCCCGTTGCGGATGATGACGTCATACTGCTGAGCGTGGGCGCCCATGCAGATGACGCCAAGGCAGAGAATCGCAAAGGCGGACCGTCGCATCGAATGTCCCCCGAGTCCTGTTTGGAGCCCTGCATCATAACTGCTTGAACGCCCGGGGAAAACCTCCTGCCTCCTGCCCCCTGCTTCCTGCCCCTGTGACTCCTAACCGCTCGCCTGTGACATCGGTCACATCCCGGTGCCAGAGCGGAAACTATCCTTGTTGTTGTTAGCCAATGGCTTACGTGGGGAGAGCCAATGCACACCGAAAACACAGCACGCCTGGTCTTCTGGGAAGTCACCAAGGGCTGCAATCTGCGTTGTATCCATTGCCGCGCGACAGCCACCGAGCTGTCATCGCCCACCGACCTGCCCACGGAGAAGGCGCTTGAAATCATCCGCCAGATCGCCGATTTCTCGAACCCGATTCTGGTGCTGAGCGGCGGTGAGCCGCTGTTCCGCCGCGACATCTTCCAACTTGCCCGTTACGCCACCGACTGTGGCCTGCGCGTGGCCCTGGCCACGAACGGCACGCTGGTAACGAAAAGCTTGGCGCAGAAGATCGTCGAGTCGGGCGTGCGCCGCGTCTCCATGAGCCTCGACGGCGCGGACGCTGAAACCCACGACAGCTTCCGCGGCATTCCCGGAGCCTTCGAAAACACGCTGCAGGGCTTCCGCAACCTGCAGGAGCTGGGCATGTCACTGCAGATCAATATGACGGTCGCCCGCCACAACGCGCACCAGCTTCCGGCGGTGCTGGAACTGGCGCGCAACATCGGCGCCGATGCGCTGCACACCTTTCTGCTGGTGCCGGTGGGCTGCGGCGTGGATATTGCCGCCGAGCAGATGGTCCCGCCGGATGAGTACGAGCGCATGCTCAACTGGTTCTACGATCAATCGAAAGGCGGCGACATCGAGCTGAAGGCCACCTGCGCGCCGCATTACTTCCGTGTCGCCAAACAGCGGCAGGTGGAAGAACGTAAGGCAGCGCAGGCTGCGGCTGTCGTGCAAGCGCAAAACGCTGATCCCAACGCTATCGGACCGGCGGAGATGCTGATGCCCAGCGGCACCGGGATCGTACTTAAGCCGGCGAAGCATTCCGGGGGCCATCCGGGCGGACATCCCGGTGGCCATCCGCAAGGCATGAATGCCGCGACCAAGGGCTGCCTGGCCGGCACGGGTGTGTGCTTCCTTTCGCACGAAGGCGAAGTTTTTCCCTGTGGCTACCTGCCGGTGAAGGCCGGCGACCTGCGCCAGCAGACCTTTGCCGAAATTTGGAACGATTCGCCGGTATTCGGGCTGCTGCGCGATACCGGCAACCTGAAAGGCAAGTGCGGGTGCTGCGAGTTCCGCAACATCTGCATGGGATGTCGCGCGCGCGCTTTCGCGGCCACCGGAGACATGCTGGACGAAGAGCCGTTCTGCGTATACGAGCCGCGGAGTTTGAAAAACTAGTACTCAGTACTCGGTACTCAGTACCCAGAACTGAGTACCGAGTACTTCCCAATGTCAGAAACCGTTACCGATCTCCGGACCTTCAACGAGGCGCGTCTGCGCTCCTTCGTCCTGCCGCGCGAGCACGGCGCGTGGGGCATCCTGCTGGTGCCGCTCGTCACCAGCGCCACGGTGGCGCTTCTGCGCGGCGGCGCTTTGCTGCCGATTCTGCTGTTCCTGCTGGGATCGATCTCGCTGTTCTGCCTGCGTACCCCGGTGGAAGCGCTGCTGGGAACCTCGGTGCAGCGCATCGATACTCCCGCCGAGCGGCGCCTGGTGATGGTTGCGATTGCCGGCTATGCAGCCGTGGCGGCCATCGCGCTGGCGGCGCTGCTCTGGAAAGGAAATAACTCCGGCCTGCTGGCCCTGGGCGCGATCGCGGCGTTGTCCTTCGGAGCGCAAGCCGTGTTGCGCCGGCTCGGACGCAAGACGCGCATGGCCTCACAGATCGTCGGGCTGGTGGGCCTCACGTCGACTGCTGCGGGCGCTTATTACGTCTCTATCGGCCACTTCGATACCACGGCCTGGATGGTCTGGGCGGCCAACTGGCTCTTTGCCGCCAACCAGGTGCACATGGTGCAGTTGCGCATTCGCAACGCCAAAGTCGTGGGATTGAAAAACCGGCTGGCGTGCGGATGGAAGTTTCTCGCCGGCGAAATCCTCACCGTCGCTCTTCTGCTTGCCTTTTTCTACCTTCGCCTGCTGCCGAAAATGAGCGTAGTTGCCTTCCACCCCATGCTGCTGCGCGGCGCGGCATGGTTCTTCAAGAAGCCGCGTCCTCTGCGAGTGCATCGCCTGGGCTGGATGGAGCTTGGCTTCGCCTTGATCTTCGGGGTGATGTTCGTCTCCGGCTTCCTGCGATAAAAAAACCGGGCTGGTTAGCCCGGTTTTCTCACCGTGCGGGTTTGTTTTGCGGCTACATCACCAGCGCCAGGTGCTCCAGTTCCTGACGCGCCGCCTCCAGCGAGCAACCCAAGCTGCCCAGCCGGCTGGCGACAGCGCGCGCCGCGTCCCGCGAGACCCCATACCCATGGCCAATCAGGAACATCTGCAGCAGCTCACCAGACTGCTGCGAATCCAGGCCGCCCTGGATCAACTCGCTCCTCAGATTCGCCACATCCGATATGTTGAACTTTTGTCCCATCTGTCACCTCCGACCCTGGGATCACCTCTTTCTTCTATCGTATTGGACACGTTCCGGCGTTAGTTGTTGCGCACAAAATTTTGATCGAAGCGTGCAACCAAATCCGGAATCGGGAAGCGCGCGGTTGTCCGGAAGCGCACTTCCCGGTTTTCCACCGCTCTTCTCTTGTTACTTACGTGCGTGTGGCACATCATGTTCCCGCTACTCCGACATCTTGCTGACGTGAACGTCGAAGCCGGTCTTCGGCAGCAGCGACGCCAGTTCGAAAGCGCGGAAGCCGGTGCCCGCGATCTCGGTGTGGCGGAAGAGTCCGGGCTCGGTCTCGACCATCTGGCGATTGCCGCTGAAGTCATCGAGAAACGCCTGCGCCGATTTCACATCGGCTGAGCCCTTCACGTTGTGGCGCGTAATGGCTTCGGTGGCGTAGGAGCGCACCAGCTTGGGCCAGTATTTTTCCAGCAGCGGCGTGCTGGCGAAAATGTCCGCCCAGACGATGTTCCCGTTGATCGCCACCACCACGCCGACCGCGTTCTGATTTCTCAGTTGCTTGATTACGCTTTCGTAGGAGTGCTCCATGGGCGCGGCAACGGCATCCACCTTTTTCTGGACTTCGTCATTGCCCATGACTTTTGCGTACGAAGACGTACCGGCAACCGGGGCCGCCGGCGCCGCCTGCGCCATGGCGCGCGTTGATTCACCGACCTCGGACCATACTTTCTGCTGATTCTTGTCTGCCATGGCCCCAGCGCGGACGCTGGGCTGCGCCATCTGGGTGACGAAGGCGCTCTTGCCGCTGCCGCCGCCCATGCCGGCGAACTGCGCGGTGCTTCCGGTCCAGCGCCCGGGTTCGACGCAGAACACGCTCAGATCCACGGGGTCGCTGTTGGGCGCCACAATGCGGTCTTTGCCCACGACCCGGTCCTGCTTGCCGCCAGTCACGATCTCTCCCGCCAGCAGCAGCAGCGGCTTGTCGGAATTGTTCACCAGCACCAGCCGGTTCACTTGCGCGCCATCGTGGCGAACCGGTGTTGGCCCGCGACGGATCAGGCCCTGCACCTGTCCGGCCTCACTTACCACCACCGCACCCGAGCGCAACCCCTCGTCCAGAGTGATGAAGAAGCTGGCATCGTGGCGGCGATCGCTGACCACGGGAAAGATGGTGAGGCTGCCGTGCGTAATCGGCGCGAGCACGCGATACTCGCCGGCAGATATCTCCTCGGGCTGCCGGCCGCCCCAGGCGATTACCTCGCCTGCCATCAAAGTGAACATCCCCAAGGTTGCAATCCAAATGATTCGAGCTAACGTCATTCGTTCCTCCCCGAGGCCGGCGTGGAGTGCCGGCCTTCCGGGATAGAACGGCTCGCCGCTGTTTTCTTGCATCCAAGTTGATACCATTCCCCAATTGCCGGAGTCTGACTTTACCTGAGGGAGTATGAGCGGCACCGCCCAAATGCCCGGCCCCATCGCAGGTGGACTCCGCGCCAGCGCGGTGGCTGACCTCTTCGAACGAAGCCACGCCGCTGATTTCGCGCTCTCCGAGCAGGAATTCGCGCGCATCCTGGGTGAGATCGCCGCCAAGTCCCTTCCCGTGGGAGCTGCGGAGAATGATGCCGTAGCCTTCTGCCGCGGGCTGCGCCTTGAAGACCTGGTTCTGGCGCGCGCCTGCGCCGCCGGCCATGAGCGTGCCTGGGAAATTTTCCTGACGCGCTATCGCGAGAGGCTCTACGACGCGGCGCGCTCCATTACTCGGGAGGACAGTTCCGCGCGCGAACTGGCCGACTCTCTCTATGCCGATCTCTACGGCACGGAGACGCGCGACGGCCGTCGAGCCTCGAAGCTGAATTACTACGCCGGTCGCGGCTCTCTCGAGGGATGGTTGCGCGCCACGCTGGCGCAGGAATACGTCAACCGCTACCGCCGGGGCAAGCGCGAGGTCAGCCTGGAAGAAAAAACCGAGGCAGGCGTG
>Ga0335077_10001056_pt1 | contig 32259 bp, 26 predicted proteins | sample Lox_Sample_31_FD_207151 | JGI IMG/M metagenome (GOLD analysis project Ga0335077, IMG submission 207151) | Soil microbial communities from Loxahatchee National Wildlife Refuge, Florida, United States - Lox_Sample_3.1 | ecosystem: Environmental > Terrestrial > Soil > Wetlands | place: USA... | reverse complement strand
GGCAGCCGAGGTCCATCGCGTCAACATCCACTTCGCTCACGCCGAACGGCAGCGCCACAAACGGAATTACGCGCACGGCGAGCTTGGGGGCGACCGATCGTTTTATTTCCGCGGCCGCGAGAACAAATTGAACCTGCGCGCCAACAACCTGGCCACGTTCGTTCAGATCGCCGAGGGCGTGGACGACGAGACCTGGCTCCATCATCTGCGCCGCGGCGAGTACTCGCAATGGATGCGCGAGAAAATCAAAGACGACACACTCGCCGGCGAAATCGCGCAATTCGAGCGCCAGAACCTGAGCCCCCGGGAAAGCCGCGAGCGCATCAAGAGCGCAATTGAGCGTCGCTACACCGCCCCTGCGTAGGGCGGCAGCGCGCGCTACGGGATGCCGTAGCGTTCGGCGAGGGCGTCGGCGTCGAGGGTGGATTCGGCTTCCTTGGTGCGGAGGTCGCCGGCGGCGCGGCGCATGGCGCGGACCAGGTCGCTGGCCTTGCGCTTGCCGTCGGGGTCGAGGGCGGCGGCGGTGTCCTGCACCTCCTGGATGCGATCCTTCTCGAATTGATCGACCAGTGTGTTGAGTCTGGCGCGCTCGTCGAGGGCGCCCTGGCCGCGGGCGGCGAAGAATGCCCGGTTCTGAGCGAGCATGGCCGCGAGGTCGGCTCGGACGCGTGCGGTCACGGCGCGCAAGGGATCGGCGGAGGTCGTGGTGGAAGGAGCGCGGGTCGGGGCAGTTGGCTTGGCGGACGCCGGGCTATCGTAGATGGCGTTAAAGACGAACTTGTACGTGCCGTGCGACTGTCCGCGCCACTGGGGGCGGAAGCCGAACAGGTAGACGCGGCCATCGCCGTAGAAGACTTCAAGGGCGGCCGCCTTGCCCTGGATGCGCTCGGGGTGCAGGAGGTAGCCGCTGGCGAGCGGATTGTTCTCACGGGAATATGCGGCTAGGACGGCGCCGCGGAATCCCGTCTTGGTTTCGAAGGCGGGGCCGCGCTCGAACATCACGATTGGCTCGCGAGGGAGGCCGGCGAGCGCGGGATGCGCGGTGTCGCGGAGCTCGATGCGGAGGAGCGAGCCGGAGCAGTAGAACTGTTCCGGAGTTACGCCCGTGAGGACGTTGGTGACGGGAAGGTGGAGCTGATCAATGGCGAAGAGCGAGGCGTTGTTGAAGGTGATCAGCGTGCCGCCGTCGCGGACGAATTCGCGGAGGGCGTCCACGCCGGTGGATCCAATTCCTCCCACATATTCGCCGGGGATGGAGCCGGGCGCGAAGCCATCGAGCATGGCGCGCGGCTGAGAATCGGGGAGGATGATGGAGTCGAAACGCTCGCGAAGGTGTCCGGCCTGGATATCGGGATTGCGGAGGGTGACGGGGGCAAAGCCGTACTCCTGGAGGATCCAGCGGGTCCAGCCTTCATCGATGACGCCCATCCACGCGCGATAGAGGCCAACACGGGGCTTTTTGGTGGCGACGGTTTCGGCCGGGGCTTTGGGGGCAGCTTGCAGGGTGAGCGAGTGTTCACGGGCGAGATCGGGGATGGCGGCGCCGGTGAGGACGAAATCGCTTTTCGCAAGACTCACCTGGCCGCCGCCGGCAAGCGCCTGGTTGACGAGTTTGAAACTGGCGTTGGTATTGCGGGAGAGTGTGTAGACCGAGCCTGTCCCCTGTACGCCGCCCGGCGGGAGAGTGACACGATCGATGGAGTGCAATGGCGATCGCTGCTGCGCGGCCAGGGGCGTCGAGACTAACGCGGTTTCCACGCCCATCTGCATGGGCAGAGTCCAGCCGGAGACATCGTACGGACGCTGCGGCGGGCCGTTGGGTGTGGCGCGCAGATCAGGCCATTCCTGCGGCTCGAAGAGCTCCTTGACCAGCGGTGAAAAGGGCTGGTCCATGAGGATGACCCACGCGTTGCGATAATCCCGGCCGTTGGCGGCGATGGTGCCCTGGTGGACCTCGATGCCGTTGGTCAGCAATTTATCGATCAGGATGGAGGCGGTGGGGAGATCGCGCTGCTCCTGGGGCACGATGTAGGCATACGGCGGCTCGCGGCGGAAGCGCTCGATGCTATCGCGGGCGGCCTGGTAGCGGTTGTAGAGGAACTGCTCGCGATACTTAGCGGCGGTATCTAGCACGCTCATGGAAGCGCCGAGCATGTAGCGAACCGCGTCGCCCAGACGCCACCATCCGCCCTTCCAGGGGCTGGAATAGAAGACCTCGCTGCGCAGCGGCTGGCGGTCGCGCGGAAAATCGTTGACCGAGTAGTAATGGGGCGTGGCGTAGGCGTAGAGCGCGGTTTCGGTGAAGAAAGAGATCGAGTTGCGGAAAATGTGGGTGAAGTCGAGGAAGCCGGGGTACCAGTTGTCGAAGCCGACACGGTGAACGGCTCCGGGCATGCCGTGCTCATCGAGGTAGGCGGCCATGTCGATGCCCAGCACGTTGAGCCACCGCGCCATCAGCGGGTGGATGTTGCTGGAGATGGGCTCGGTGAAGGGCGGGATGAAAATTCGAGTGGGGAAGGGAGCGGTCTGGTGATGGCAGTAGAAGATCACCGGGTCCCACTCGATTTCTGTCTTCGTGACGTCGCGGGACTCGAGCATGTTATTCATGTAGCCGTCGCGGTTGTTGTCGTGGCCGACATATTCCTGATAGAGGTCTGGAAGCGGCGAGGTCTCGTAGGGCGTGCCGAGATTGCGGCGATACCAGGCGACTACCTCGTTCTGGCCGTCGGGGTTCAAGGTCGGCCAGAGCATCAGGATGACGTTGTCCAGGATGGCGTCGATCTCCGGGTCGCCCTGCGTGGAGACGAGCTTGTAGGCGAGAGCGATGGACTGCTGCGCGCCGGCGACTTCGGTGGAATGCAGACCGCCATCGATGTGGACGATCGCCTTGCCGTCGTGGGCGAGGGCGCGGGCAGCGGCGTCGTCGAGGCCGCGCCCATGGGCGAGCCGCTGCGAGATCTCTTTGTAGCGATCGAGCTTGGCGAGGTTGGCGGGCGAGGAGACGATGGCAATTTCCCAATCGAGGCCGCGCGTCGTTTTACCGACGTTCATGATTTTGATACGATTGCTGGCCGCAGCGAGACGGTGAAAATAGTCGCGCGACTCGTCGTAGTTGGCCAGGTAGAAATCGTCGCCCGGCTTGTGCCCCAGGACCGACTCGGGAGTAGGAACGGATTGGGCGAAGGCAACTCCTCGAAGAATGATCGCGAGGAGAGCGGATTTCGCAGTGGCCGGCATTTGATTGATGGTAGCAGGGCATGCCTTCGTGCCGCGGCGGCCGCCGGCTGAGGAACGCCGGGCATAACATGGTTGCTTAGGCCTGCCATGGACGCGCTCACGCTTCACCGCCTGCACTTCGCCTTCACCGTGACGTTCCACTATCTGTTCCCGCAGTTGACGATGGGGCTGGCGCTGCTCATTTTGATTTTGAAGACCATCGCGCTGCGAACGGGCAGCGAGCATTACCACCAGGCGGCGCGGTTCTGGACGAAGATCTTCGCGGTGAACTTTGCGGTGGGAGTGGTTACCGGCATTCCGATGGAGTTTCAGTTCGGGACCAACTGGAGCCGGTTTTCGCGGCAGACGGGCGGGGTGATCGGGCAGACGCTGGCGATGGAGGGCGTGTTTTCGTTCTTTCTCGAGTCCAGTTTTCTGGGCGCGCTATTATTCGGCGAAAAGCGGCTGGGCCCGAAGGCGCACTGGTTCGCTGCGTTCCTGGTGTTCGCGGGATCGTGGCTCTCCGGGTTCTTCATTCTGGCGACCAACGCGTGGATGCAGCATCCTACGGGATACCGGCTCGCCGCCAACGGAGAGATACAACTCGCGAGCCTCTGGGGAATGTTGGCGAACCCGTGGCTCGTCTGGCAGTTTCTGCACAACATGACGGGCGCGGTGGTTACCGGCAGCTTCGTGATGTCGGCGCTGGGGGCGTTCTACTTGCTGAGCAAGCGGCACGAGGAGTTCGCGCGAACTTTCCTGCGAACCGGTGTAGTCGCGGGCGGGGTGTCGACGGTGCTGATGATCTTCCCCACCGGAGACAGCCAGGGAAAGAACATCGCATTTCACCAGCCGCCGACCCTCGCCGCCATGGAGGGCCTGTTTCACACCGAACAGGGCGCGCCGCTGGCGATCATCGGCCAGCCGGACCTGGACAGGCTCCGGCTCGACAACCCGATCACTGTTCCGAATGCGCTGAGTTTCCTCACGTACCGGCGCTGGAAGGCCGAGGTCAGGGGGCTGGATGCGTTTCCGCGCGAGCAGTGGCCGGACAACGTGCCGCTGCTCTATTACAGCTATCACATCATGGTAGGGCTGGGCACGGTGCTCATCGCCGTGATGGTGCTGGCGTGCTTGAGTCTCTGGCGCGGGATGCTCTACCGCTCGCGTCCGCTGTGGTGGATCCTCATGCTGTCGGTGCCGTTTCCATACATCGCCACGACGGCCGGATGGATGACGGCGGAGATGGGTCGGCAGCCGTGGCTGGTTTACGGGCTGATGCGGACCAGCGCCGGCGCTTCGTCCCAGGTCTCGGCGGGGAATGCGCTGTTCACGCTACTCGGCTTCATGGGGATGTATACGATCCTGGGAATCCTGTTCCTCTTCCTAATTTATCTGGAGGTCGAGCGGGGGCCGGGGGAACACTGAGAGGCGGATATGGAAACCGCATGGTTCTGCGCGGTGGCGGCGATGATCACGGTCTATGTGGTGCTGGACGGGTTCGATTTGGGCGCGGGCATCGTTCATTTGCTGGTGGCGCGCACGGAGGTCGAGCGGCGCACGGTTCTCAACACTATCGGACCCGTGTGGGACGGCAACGAAGTCTGGCTGCTGGCGGCGGGAGGCACGTTGTTCTTCGCGTTTCCCACACTCTATGCGTCCAGTTTCAGCGGCTTCTATCTGCCGCTGATGATCGTGCTCTGGCTGCTAATTCTGCGCGGCATCGCCATCGAGTTTCGCAACCACCTGCAGAGCGAAGTCTGGCAACCGCTATGGGACGCCGTTTTCGCGGGATCGAGCGCGCTGCTTGCCGTGTTCTTCGGGGCGGCACTGGGCAACGTTGTGCGGGGCGTGCCGCTGGACGTGCGCGGGGAGTTCTTCTTGCCTCTTTGGACGGACTGGACCGCCGGTCCGGACCCCGGCATTCTGGATTGGTACACCGTCCTGATCGGGCTCGCCGCACTGGCCGTGATCGCGCTGCACGGCGCGGCCTGGGTTGCGCTGCGAACGGAGGGAACCGTGGAAGCCAGGGCCGGCCGAGTGGTGGGGCTGGCCTGGTGGGTCGTGGCGCCGATGGTGGCGGCCATCACCCCGGCGAGTTTTCACGTACAGCCGCACATCGAGGAGAGTTTCGCGGCGCGGCCGTGGGGTTATCTTTTCCCGCTTCTGGCCCTCGCGGGCCTGGCCGGGGTGAAAGCGATGAGCGGCGCCGCGCGAAGGATGGAGGCGTTTCTATCCTCGTGCCTGTTTTTGGCTGGAATGCTGGCCAGCGTGGCATTCGGCATTTATCCGCTGCTGCTGCCGTCGAACACGAACCGGGCGCTATCGCTGACTGTTGGCAATGCCTCGACGACAGCCTATGGACAGCAGGTGGGGGTCTACTGGTTTGTGCCGGGGATGCTGCTGGCGGCGGGGTACTTTGTGTACACGTATCGCAGCCTCGCGCGCAAGGTGAGCGACAGCGACGGAGGCTACTAGGCTGCTGTTTCCGGTGCACCGCTCCATTGGAGACGGCGCCCGCCCCACGTGCGGCGGCTCAATGGTGGGGGCTACTCCGAACGCAGTGCTTCGAGCGGGTCCACCGCGACTGCGCGCCGAGCCGGGAGATAGCTGGCGAGTGCCGCGGAGGCGATTAGCACGGCTGCCACAAAGGCGTAGGTGGCCGGATCGAGGGCGCTGGTCCCGAAGAGCAGTGATTTCATCAGGCGCGTCATGGCTCCGGCGGCGGCGAGGCCCAGCACGGCTCCAATGGATGCCAGCAGCAGGCCTTGCCCGACGAACATGCTCTGGAGGCCCGCGGGGGGCGCGCCGAGCGCGATGCGGATGCCGATCTCCCGTGTGCGCTGCGTGACCGCGTAAGCGATGACGCCGTAGATGCCGATGAGTCCCAACAACAGCGCCATCACGCCGGCGATCGCCAGCAGCGCCAGCGTGAACGAGGTTCGCGCCATGGAGCCGTCGTAGAGGTCTTTCAAGGTGCGCACGAGGAACACGGGAAGGCTTGCGTCCACCGACCAGATCGCCTGGCGGGCCTCAGTCAGGAGGCTCTCAGTGGCAGCGCGGTCGGTGCGAATCAGGAAGGTTGTGGTCCGCGTGACGCGCACCTTTTCGCCCCAGAAGGTGTCCATCATGACGGGCCAATAGACGAATGACGGCGGTGGTTTCTGGGCGCCGTCGTCGTAGACATCGCCTACTACGCCCACGATCTCGCGCCACGGATCGTTGGTCCCCTCGCGGAGGCGCTTGCCGAGCGCGGCCCGCGGCTGGCCCCACATTTCGCGCGCGAGGTTTTCGGAAACCAGGGCGACATGGCGTTTTTCGTAGACGTCGGTCCACGTGAAGTCGCGCCCGGCGATCAGGGCGGTGCCGGTGGTTTTGAAGAATCCAGGCGAGACGAACCGGAACCGGCGAACCGGGGGAATCTCGCCGACAGCATAGTTCTTGTCCTCGGCGAACAGAACGTCGCTGGGGTTGAAGTCCTCGAGCGGCCCGGCGCCGGCCATGGCGATAGACGAGACGCCCGGAATGGCACCCAGCCTGTCCAGCATCGCGTTCTGCAGGCGCATCACGCGATCGGGCTCTTTCACCTGGGCGTCGGGGATCGATACGCGGAGCATCTGTACCTGCTCCGGGTGCGTGAACCCGGGCCGAACCTCGCGCAGCGCCTGGAAGGTTCGGATCATCAGGCCGGAGCCGACCAGGAGCACGAGGGCCAGCCCGACCTGCGCCACCACGAGAACGTTGCGCGCGCGATGCCGTTCGCGGCTGTGGCTCGTCGTGCGCCCGCCGCGCAGTCCGACGGCGAGGTGCGGGCCGGCATACTTGAGCACGGGAATCAGTCCGAACAGCAGGCCCGCGAGAAGGGACACGACGATGGTGAATCCTAGGACCGCCGGATCGATGGTGATTTCCTCCAGTCGGGGCAGATTCGCTGGACCCTTTGCCAGAAGGAGTCTCAACGCGCCGTAGGCCAGTGCCAGGCCGAGGACGCCACCCGCCACTCCGAGGGAGACGCTTTCCATCAGGAGGTCGCGCGCGATCCTGCCCCAACCGGCGCCCAAGGCGGCGCGAACCGCGAGCTCCTGCTGCCTGCTTTCCGCCCGGACCAAAAGAAGGTTGGCCACGTTGGCGCAGGCGATCAGCAGTACCATGCCGATGGTTCCCATCAGGACCCAGAGCGTGGCGCTGATATCGCCGACTACCTCCTGCTTCAGCGGCTGGATCTTGGGAGCGAAGCGCGCGTTTTCGAAGAGGGCCCGGCTGAATCCGGGTGGCGGCGGCCAGTTCTTCAGCCACATGGGGAGGATGCGAGCCACGTCGGCGTTGGCCTGCTGGATGGTGACCCCGGGCTTCAGCCGGGCGATGCCATTCCAGCCGAAATTGCCCAGGAAGAGCTTGTTGCGATCGAAGCGCAGAGGGAGGATCAGATCCGCCTTCGAATCAAGAAAGCGGAAATTGCGCGGCATGACGCCGATGACGGTGCGCGGTTTGGCATCGACGGTCAGGCTGCGTCCCACGACGGAGGTGCTTCCTCCGAAGCGCCGCTGCCAGTAGCCGTAATTCAGGATGACGGTATCGGCGGAGCCCGGAGTAGCATCAGACTCTGAAAACCAGCGGCCCGCGGCGGGCGGCACGCCCAAGGCCTGAAGGACGCCGTTGGTGAAGTAGAGTGCCTGCACCTGTTCGGGTTGCCCAACTCCGGTGACGCTCTCGCCCCCGCGCGACCACAACCCGAGGTCGCGGAAGGACCGGCCTTGCTCGCGATAGGTGAAGAGCATAGTGGGCGAACAATCAATGTCTCCTGGGAGCCCCGCCACGCCGGGAGCGCGGTGCCACACGCCTACCAAGTCCTGGGATTGGGGAAAGGGAAGGGGCTTGATCAGCACCCCGTTCACGACACTGAAGATGGCGGTATTGGCGCCGATGCCGATAGCCAGCGTAACCAGCGCGATCGAGGTAAAGACGGGAGCCCGCGCCAATCGTCGCCAGGCATGCCTCAGGGGTCTCATGCAAGATGATACGCCGCACGCTGGCCCGCGGTTCGCAATTATTAGCGCCAGACGAGCCAATCGTCGGGCACTGTGGGCTCCCAGCTAACATCATCGAGCGCAGGTAGGTCTTCGTGCCGCTGGTCGCGGATGTAGGACTGCGCTACGGCAAGAGCATGCTCCTTGGCTTTCGACTCGCTGAACTGGTGGGTTCCCTGAATGGTCGTGTCCAGACCATAGACCAGAACCCTCCATTCGTTGAATTCCTGCACAACAAGAAGGGTGAGGTAATGATAGTGGGCCTTGAATCCCGACATCGATCGAAACATAGTGGTCTCCTCGAGGCGGCGTCCTGCCTAATCTTAGGATGCAGCGGTCTGGAATTCAATTGGAATAAGGGCGTAGAATAAAGACGTCGATATCGGGCCGCCGTTCCCCGGCGAAGGAGGTTTCAGCCATGGCAGGCATCCTTCATGGCAGGATGCACGCTCGCGCGGCGCAAGTTCCCACCTTGAAGTCCGCGCTGCTGACCGCGGGCGCGATCATCCTGACGATCGTGACGATTTTGTTCCTGTTTTTCGGCGTTCTGCTGGTGCGAGTGAGTTGACGGGTTGGGGAGTTGCGCAGCGGGGTAAGATGGTCGTGTGCTGCACCGATTCGTTCTCCACAGTGATCAGATTCAGCTAGCCTCCGATCTTTCCCTGGCCCCGGGCCAGGTCGGCTTGCTCTCCGGATGGGGCGTGTTCTCCACGCTGCGCGTAGCGGAGGGGGTGCTGTTCGCCTGGGACCGCCACTGGGCGCGCATCACGCGCGACGCAACAGCGTTCCACGTCCCCCTGCCGGGCGACAGCGAAAGCCTGAGGCGAAAACTCCTGGAGCTGGTGGAGGCCAACCAGGCGCCGAACTGCACGCTGCGACTGGTGATCGTGCGCAACGGGGGTGGAATGTGGGCCGGGCCGTCGAACGGCAGGGCGAGCGACGTCATCGCGCTGACCGCGGACTCCAAGCAGTGGGGAGAAAGCGTCAAGCTGTCGTACGTCCGGCAGGCGCGGCACGCGGCCTGCGAGTTTGCCGGCACGAAGATCACGTCGTGGGCCATGAACCTCACGTGGCTGGAACGCGCGCAGGAGCGAGGTTTCGACGAGGTCATCCTGCTGAATGAGCGCGGCGAAGTTTCCGAGTGCACTTCGGCGAATATTTTTATCGCGAATGGCAGCGAGGTCTGGACGCCACCGCTCAGCTCGGGTTGCCTGCCGGGAATCACGCGCGAGGTAATTCTGGCGGAGGTTCGCGTGCCCGGGATCCGCATTCTGGAAAAGGCCGTCATGCCCGGCGACCTGGAGAACGCCGAAGAAGTTTTCATCACTTCGACCACCCGCAATCTGCTGCGCGTGCGGCAGGTGGAGGACAGATCAGTGGGCCGTAGCGACCGGGCGCAAAAGGCGATTTCCGATGCCTTCGCGGCGCGCGTTCGGGAATACGTCGCGGCTCACAAGGAAATGGCGGCTCAGGCGCCGCGTTGAGCGAAGTTCCAGGCGTGCTCGACGATGGTGCGCAGATCTGCGTATTGCGGCGTCCATCCCAGGCTGGCTCGCAGCTTTTCTGAACTCGCCACCAGGGCCGGGGGATCGCCAGCGCGCCTCGTTCCCACCACGTAGGGCACCCTCCGACCGGTGACCTCTTCCACGGCGCGGATCACTTCCATTACCGTGTGGCCCGTGCCCGTGCCTACATTGAACTTCTCGCTTGCGCCGCCCGCGATCAGGTATTCCAGCGCCAGGAGGTGCGCCTGCGCGAGGTCGTTCACGTGGATGTAGTCGCGGATGCAGGTGCCGTCGGCGGTCGGGTAGTCCTGTCCGAAGACGGTGACCGGCTTGCCGGTCTTCACGGCGCGCAGAATCAGAGGAATCAGGTGAGTCTCGGGGTCGTGCTCCTCGCCCAGCCGGCCATCCGGCCACGCGCCGCTGGCGTTGAAGTACCGCAGGCAGACGCTGGTGAGGTGGTGAATACGGTCGTACCACCCGAGCAGCGTCTCGACGATTACCTTGGATTCCCCGTAAGGGTTGACGGTCTGGATGGGGAAACTCTCCATGATCGGGCTGGTGTGCGGGTTGCCGTATACCGCGGCGGTGGAGGAGAAGACGAGGTGCTTCACATTTGCCTGCACCATGGCTTCCAGCAGTGAAAGGGAACCGCCGACGTTGTTGGTAAAATAGCGGCCGGGCTCGCGCATCGATTCGCCCACCGCGATGAAAGCGGCGAAGTGGATGACCGCCTCGCAGCGCCGGTCGCGAATCAACCGCGACAGCGGCCCCGTGTCGGAGAGATCCATTTCCACCAGCAGGGCCGCGGGTACGTTATGCCGGTGTCCCTTGGAGAGATTATCGACCACGGTGACTTCGTGTCCCTGATCGAGGAGCATGCGGGCGGTGTGGGAACCGATGTACCCGGCGCCACCGGTGACGAGAATTCTGCGAGGAGTCAACTTTCGATTGTAGTAGCATGGCGTTTCTATGCCAAACGGAGCGGAACTGTTCGTGGATGCGGCCGCACGGCTGGGGCTCGATACCGTATTCACGCTGGTGGGCGATCACCTGAACGAAGTGCTCGCGGCGGCTGCAGGCGCGGGTCTGCGCATCGTCGATATGCGACACGAATCCGGCGCCACGCATGCCGCCGACGCATGGGCTCGCATTCACCGGCGGCCGGCGCTCGCGCTGGTCACCGGCGGTCCGGGGCACACCAACGCGCTCACCGGGATGGCGACCGCGAACCTGGCGGGCAGCCCGCTGATCGCCGTCAGCGGAAGCCGCCCGCGGGTGCTTGCGGAGCGCCAGGCGTTCCAGGACATCGACCAGGTGGCCATCGCGCGCCCCGCTGTGAAATGGGCGGCGGAAGTCCCGCAGGCTGCACAGATCCCGTTTTACCTGCGGCGCGCCTGGGATGAGTCGAACTCCGGGCGTCGCGGCGCCGCGCACCTGACGATACCGGTTGATGTATTCACCGAGAGCGCCGCGCAGTCCTCCTGGGCTGCGGGCGCGAATCCCTCCACCTGTGGCCTCGACATCCCAACTAAGGCCGGGGAGTTCCTGCGCGCCGCGCGGCGCCCGGTGGCGATCGCCGGCAGCGGCATCTGGTGGTCGGGCGCCGAAGCCGCGCTGCAGCGGTTCATCGAGAGCTCGCGCATTCCCCTGTACACGATCACGATGGCGCGCGGCGCCGTCTCCGACGAGCATCCGCTCTGTATGGGATATGCCGACCCCGCCTTGAACTACGCGGTCCACACTGCGTTCCGCGAAGCCGATCTGTTTCTCGTCATCGGCAAGCGCATCGACTACCGCCTGGCGCTGGGCGGCGCGCGCCTTTTTCCGCCCGAGGCCAAGTTCATCCAGGTCGATATCCACCCGCCGGAACTTGGCATGAACCGCGCGCTGGATGCCGCCGTCTGCGGCGACGCGCGAATGGCGCTGGAAGCGCTGGCCGAACAGGCCGAGCCGGCCCCCGCAGCCTGGCTGGATCGCGTCCGCTGCCTGCGCGCCGAATGGCAAGCCACTCTCGACCGCGCCGACGCCGACGCAGCTGTCTTCTTCCGTGCGCTTCGCGAGGCTCTTCCGCAGGACGTCCTCTTTTCCTGGGACGGCGGCGATTTCGCGCACTGGGGCAGGACCATCCTGCCGGCCCGCCAGCCGGGCGGATGGCTGCGCCTGGGACCGCTGGGCACTATCGGCTCATCCCTGCCCAACGCGGTGGCGCTTCAGTTGGCGTACCCGGGGCGGCGGGTGGTCGCGATCACCGGCGATGGCGCACTCGGGTTCTACCTGGCGGAGATGGACACGCTCGTGCGGCACAGATTGCCGGTGGTCCTGATCGTCGGCAACGATGCCGGGTGGGGGCTCGAACGCGAATTGCAGGGCGGCGGCGCGACGGTGGCCTGCGAGCTCCGGCCTTCCCGGTACGACCTGGTGATGAAGGCATTCGGGGGAGATGGCGCGACCGTCGAGCGCGCGGATGAAGTGGGGCCCGCCGTGGAACGCGCTTTCGCTTCCGGGGTGCCCTATTGCATCAACGTGAAGATCCGCGGCGCGCGGTCGCCATTTACGGACTGGCAGCTGGCTGGAAAGCAGCTTGCCGGAAAGACCCAGTCCAGAGAGTCAGGTGATACCATGTCCTCCGGCACCGGTTCACGAATATGAAACCCAGAATTTCTCGACGAAACCTGATCCAGGGGGCCGGCCTCGCCGCCCTCGCGACTCCAGCGCCGGACGCGGCTGCGGCCGCGATGCCGGGCCCACGGTTCGAAGGCAAGGACACTCCCAAGATCTGCCTCGCGATCGGCGACGGCGGCGGCCCGCCACCCCCGCCCGATGCGCAGGGCGGACGCGGCCGGGGGGCGATCAACCAGGAAACCGCGGCCCGGCGCTTGAAGCAGTTGGGCGTCGATTATGCGCTCTCGGGCGGCCCGCAGATTCCGTGGGAGGAAGGCCGCCTCAAAGACATGATGGATCGCCTCAAGAATAACGGGGTGACGCTCGGCAACCTGATGATCGGCGGATTCAACGACGCCATCTACAACCGGCCCGGCAAGGACGAGCAAATCCAGAAGGTGATCCAATCGATCCGGGTGGCCGGCAAGGTCGGGCTACCGGTGGTGGAGTACAACTGGTACGCGCACCGCGCCATGGAAGGCTATTTCGAGGAGACGGGACGTGCCGGAGTGGGCTGGACCGGCTTCGACTATGAATTGGAGCAAACGGCGGCCCAACAGTACCAGACCCGGCCCGACGAAAAGGGGCTAAAGTTCAAAGACCTCCCGGCACTTCCCGAAGAGGGCGCGCACACACTGGACGAGATGTGGACCAATATCGCGTACTTCTTGAAGGCCGTGATCCCCGAAGCCGAGAAGGCCGGCGTACGGCTGGCGCTCCACCCCAACGATCCGCCGGCGCCCATCAGCCGCAAATCGCAACAGATCATGGGTACGGTGGAGGGCTGGAAGAAGCTGATCGACATCGTCAAGAGCCCGTCCAACGGCATCACTTTCGATTGCGGTGTGACCCGGGAAATGGGCCAGGACCCGGTGGAGGTGTGCCGGTACTTTGCTTCCCGCGACCGCATCAACCACGTACATTTCCGAAACGTGAAGGTGATCAAGCCCTACGAGCGCTATACCGAGGTCTTCATCGACGAGGGCGAAAACAACATGTTCGCCATCATGAAGGAGCTGGTGAAGGCGAAGTACACGCACCTGGTGTATCCCGAGCATCCGCGCGCCATCGACTACGACCGGGACCGGGGGCGTATCGGAGGGTACCCCGGAGGCGGGGGCTACGCAGCGTTCGCCTTCAACGTGGGGTATGCCCGGGCCATGATGCAGGCGGCGCTGACCGGGTGAGGGTTCGAGCGAAGGGCGCGTTTGCCCCCAACCCACTCCGCCTGCTACACTTAATTATTCTGTAGCTATTCTTATACCTGGGGTTTTTGTTTGAAGTTCTGCGTCCTATTGTGTTCTTTCGTTCTTAGCGCCCACGGGGCCGCTCAAACGGCAGGAGAGCCTCCCGACCCGATCGTGGAGAATTACTGCGCGGCCTCCCGGCAACAGGAGAGGCTGCTCGCCGGCTCCTCGATGGACGTCGATATCGACGCCTCCATTCCCAAGCTCAAGAAGCACGGCCGCCTGCATGCGCTGCGTCTCATCTCCCCGATAGGGCTGATCAAGTACGAAATGGCGCGCTTCGAAGGCGACAACGTGGTCAACAAGGAAGTGATCAGCCGCTATCTGACAGCCGAAGTGGAAGCCAACAGGAGTCACAGCCCGGCTGACGCCGTCACCCCGGAAAATTACAGGTTCAAGTACAAGGGCCTGGTCTTGCTGGGAGGCCGAGACGTTTATCTGTACCAGGTGACACCAAAACAGAAGCGCGAGCATCTCTTCAGAGGCGAGATCTGGATCGATGCGCGCACGTATCTGAAGGTGCAGGAGTCCGGTTACCTGGTCAAGAACCCTTCCATCTGGCTGAAGAAAGTGGCCTTTGTCCGCAAGTATCAGATCCGCGACGGGATTTCAGTTCCCCTGGAAACGCAGAGCGTTGCCGACACGCGCCTGGTCGGCAAGGCCGAAATGACGATCGAATTCACCAATGTCTCCCTGGACCCCGCCAGACAAGCGGGGGTGGAATTCGCGCAGTAACGGCGGGCCGGCCGCACCGTGGAGCGTTTTGAATGAGAACACTGTTTTTGAATCCGCCGTCGTTTGAGGGCTTCGATGGCGGCGCAAGTTCCCGATGGCCCGCTTCCCGGGAGATCGAATCGTACTGGTACCCGGTCTGGCTCTGCTATCCGGCGGGAATGCTCCCCGACAGCAAAGTGGTCGATGCCCCGCCCCACAAGATCTCGATCGAGCAGACGGTCGAGATGGCCAAGGATTTCGAGCTGCTGGTGCTCTACACCTCGACCCCGGGATTCAACGTGGATGTCAAGATGGCGGGGATGATGAAGGACGCGAATCCCAAGCTCCGGGTCGCGTTCGTCGGACCACCCGTCACCACCGAGCCCGACAAGACTTTGCGCCTGACCAAGGCTATCGATTTCGTCGTCCGCCGCGAGTTCGATTACCAGATTGCCGACTATGCCAAGGGGAAGCCGCTCGACGAGCTGCCGGGCGTCAGCTTCCGCAAGAACGGCCACGTCGTCAACAACCCGGAAGGGCCCGCGATCGAGAACCTCGACGCGCTGCCGTGGGTCACGAAGGTCTACAAGCGCGATCTCGATGTGACGCGCTACAACGTCCCGTTCCTGCTCAACCCGTTCATCTCGTTCTATACGTCGCGGGGATGCCCGGCGCTCTGCACCTTCTGCCTGTGGCCGCAGACCCACTCCGGCCATCGCTGGCGCTTGCGGTCCGTGGACGATGTTGCCAACGAAGTGCGGTTTGCCAGGGAGCAGTTCCCGCACGTCAAAGAGATCTTCTTCGACGACGACACCTTCAATTACCGCAAGGAACGCACGATCGAGCTCTGCAAGAAGCTCAAGCCGATCGGTTTCACCTGGAGCTGCACGTCGCGCGTCACCACCGACTACGAGACGCTGAAGGCCATGAAAGAGGCCGGCTGCCGGCTGCTGATCGTGGGCTACGAATCGGGCGATCCGCAGATTCTCAAGAACATCAAAAAAGGCGCCACGGTGGAGATGGCACAGCGCTTCACCGAGAATTGCCGCAAGCTCGGCCTGGTGGTGCACGGCGATTTCATCATCGGCTTGCCCGGCGAGACACGCGAGTCCATCCGCAAGACTATCGATTTCGCCAAGCGGCTGGACACCGAGACTATCCAGGTGTCGATCGCGCATCCTTACCCCGGCACCGAGTTTTACGATTACGTAAAGAAGAACGGTCTCATTACCATCGACTCGATGACCGATGAAGCTGGGCACCAGCTGCCTAACGTGGTGTACCCCGGCCTCGACCGCGCGGAGCTGGTGGACTGGGTGGAGCGTTTCTACGGCGAGTATTTCTTCCGGCCGCGCGTGGTCTGGCGCATCGTGAAGAAGGCCGTGTTCAACTCCGACGAACGCCGCCGTCTGACCAAGGAAGCCCGCGAATACATGGCGCTGCGCAGCAAGCGAAAGAAATTCGTTGCGGAGCACAAGGCCGCCGCCAACCCGGCTCATGCCGCCAGTTCGGGTGACTAGCCTGGTATGAAGGAGCGTGTCTCCGGGCTGCATCTGAGGACGTGGCTCTGCACCGCTGTCGTGGTACTCTCCAACGCATTCGGCGATTTCTTCATGAAGCGGGGGCTGCCCGAGAGCGCCCGCCTGAGTACGCCGCTGGAATATGTCACGATGCTCTTCCAGCCGTGGGTGACTCTGGGTGTAATTCTGCTGGTTATCTGGCAGCTCTCGCGAATGACTCTGCTTAGTTGGGCCGACCTGAGTTACGTTCTGCCGGTGACCAGCGTGGGCTATGTTTTGGTCGCGCTGATCGGCTGGGCTTTTCTCAACGAGTCCATCTCAGTTACCCGCTGGGCCGGTATTGTGCTGATTATGGCCGGCGTGGCACTCGTCTCGGGCGGGAGCGCGCCTTCCACAGTCCACCGGCACGAGGCCAGATTATGAAGTGGCTTCTGGTGGCTCTCATGGTGGGCTCGACCACGGTCGGTGAGATCCTGCAGGCCGCCGGTATGCGGCATCACGGACAGATCCGGGACTTTCGCCTCGGGGCCATCGGGCGGGCCGTGGCGCTGCTGGCACGCAATGGCTTCGTCATTGGATCTGTCGTAGCCATGGCAGTATCCTTCTTCGCGTTTATGAAGCTGCTCTCCATGACGGATCTAAGTTTCGCCGTGCCGGTGTCGGCTGTGACGTACGCCATGGAAACAGTGCTCGCCAAATATATTTTGAAAGAGCGGGTCAACGCTCTAAGATGGGCCGGTGCCACGCTGGTGGTGTGCGGAGTTATGCTGGTATCTCTGTGATCTGGCTCGCGCTCCCCGCTCTCGCCGCCGCTACGTACTATTTGCTTGCGGCCGTCGCCGCCGCCCGTTGGAAATCTACTCACCCAGGCAGCGCCGCGCACAGTTTGCCGCCTCTCTCCGTGCTCAAGCCGATTCACGGACGCGACCCTCGTTTTTACGAAGCGATCTTCAGCCACGCGGCGCAAGACTATCCGGAGTTCGAAATCCTCTTCGGCCTCACCGATCCCGACGATCCCGCGCTGGAGGACATCCGCCGGCTCCGCGCAGAATTCCCGGGCCGCCCGATCGAAATCGTAATTGCCGAAACGAGCGCGCCGAATGCGAAGGTCGGCGTGCTGGCGGAGCTGGCCCGCCGCGCACGATACGGCGTGCTGCTGGTCAACGATAGCGACATCGTGGTCGATCCCGGCTACTTCCGCGCGGTGACCGCGCCGCTGGAAGACCCCGGTGTCGGGCTGGTGACTTGTCTATATCGCGCTCAGGCGGAATCGCTCGCGTCGGTAGCAGAGGCTCTGGGAGTTGCCACGGAGTTCGCTCCGAGCGTGCTGGTGGCGCGCCTGCTCGGGGTCGCCGAATTCGCGCTTGGCAGCACGATGGTGTTCCGCGCCGAGACCCTGAGCCGGTTCGGCGGCTTCAATGCGATCGCCAGCTACCTGGCCGACGACTACCAGCTCGGGCGCCATATTGCCGAGCTCGGTTACCGGATCGAATTTGCCCCGGTTGTGGTGGAGACGGATCTTGGCGGGGAGAGCTGGCTCCAGACCTGGCGTCACCAGTTGCGCTGGTCGCGCACGATTCGGGTGTCCCGTCCATCGGGCTATTACGGCTACGTGATCACGCACGCGACGTTCTGGTCCATCGTAGCGCTCGCCGCGGGACATTGGTGGGCCGCGGCGCTGGCTATGTCGCTGCGGATGTTCGCCGGGATCTGGATCGGCGCCGGTATTCTACGCGATCCCGAGGTTCTGCGGAACGCCTGGATGATCCCCTTGCGCGACCTGTTCGGATTCGCGGTGTGGGCGGGCGGCCTGAACGGCGACACGGTCTACTGGCGCGACCGCACGTTACAGCTTCGGCCGGATGGAAGGATCCACGAGGACGCGCCGGCTGCGGTGATGCAGCGGTAGGCACAGAATCCGGAGGGGGCGACCGGGGGGGCCGCGGACCGGGTGTCCGCCCTATTGTCAAGTTAAGACCGGCCTGCCTTTTGCTCGCCCGCCTGTCCGCGCAGCAGATCCACGATTTTTCCGAGCAGTCTGGATTTCACTTGGTATCGCTGCGGGCCGCGCGTGATGTAGCGGACCTGGATCTCCAGGCCGCCTCCGCCCGGCCGCAAGTCCACGGCCGGCTTCGCCGAAAACGTGCGTGTGCCGTACTGCTTCGTGATGTGCTCCCAATCCTGCCCCGCCAGCTCCGCGTCGGCCTCCGTCTCCGCTTCCACGATCTCCCGAATGCGGCCGGCTACAGCGTATGGATCGGCGCCAGCGGGCACCGTCACCTGTAGCTCGTCCCAGAGCCACTGCCCGGCGGTCGAGAAGTTGAAGTACACGCCTTCGATGGCATAGCCGTTCATGAACGACACCCGGCGACCGGTAGGATGGCCCGTGTTGGTCCAGTTGCCCATCTCGAGCAGGACGGTCTTGAAGAGACCGATTTCGATCACCTCGCCGCCCACGCCTTTGATCTCGACCCAGTCGCCGACGCGCACGCCATTCCTTCCCATGAGCACGAACCAGCCGAAGAAGGCGACCACGAAATCCTTCAGCACTACCGTCAGGCCGGCGGTCGCCAGCCCGATCATGGCCGGCGTCTGGCTCGGCGCTCCGAAGACGATCAGGAGTACGACACCCCCGGTGGCCAGGCGCAGCGCGAGCCGCACCAGGAATCGTTCGCGGTGTCCTTGCCCGCGGTCGCGTTCGGTCGCAAATGCGCGGCGCAGCCGGTGATCGGCGATTGCGACTACCAGGAGCACTCCGAAGATCAGGGCCATCGAGCGCATCATGCGGTGCATCACGCCCGACCGGCGCGCGTCCAGGCCGGCGACCCAAGTGGCGTAGGTGTCGGCAAGCTGATGGCAATCCTGAATGCGGCGATCCAGTTCGGTCAAGGTTTTTCGCTGGTCCGAGAGCTGGCGCAAGCGGGCCAGCATGGCTGCGGGATCCTCTTCCTCCTGGTCCTCGTCCTGGTCCGAATCGGTCGCAGCCGCCGCGGTCTGCGCGGGCGCCGGGTTCTTGTTCAGCAGCGCCTCCAGGCTGTTGTGTTCCCGCTCCAGAGAGCCGGCCTTGGAAGCCGCCTGCTGGCGTGCCGCTGTCACCTGCGATTTGCGATCCCCGAGCGTCAGCCAGGCCTGAACGGCCCACGAAAGTGTCGAGCCGTCACCCAGAGAAGGGGCCTTTACCGCCGGCGCGGGCGCCTTCACTGCGTCCGCGTGCAGCTGCCGGGCCTGTTCCAGGCGCGTGCGCTCATCGCCGCCCTGCCGGATCAGGTCCTGCTGCGCATCCCCCAGCTCGTCCTGGTCCAACTCCAACTGCGCCTGAACGACTTCCAGCTGAGCCTCGTTGCCGGGGCCCTTAGAGAGCTTTGCGATGCGCTGCTGATCGGCTGCGATCTTCTGCTGCGCCTGTGCAATGCGGGTCTTGGTCTGCTGGATCGCGGCGCTCGCCACCGGCTTGACGGCTGCCGCTTCCCGAACCGCGCTGGCGTATGCCTGATCGAGCTCGTGATCGGCGAGACGCGCCGCCTCCGCGGCCAGCTCCTGTTCGCGCTGCGTCTCGGCCACACCAGCGGTCTGCCGCGCCGTATCCAGCAGCCGGCGATCAATCGCGGAGGCCTGGGTTACGGCGCGCTCCGGCGGCGCCTCGCGCGTGAAGTACGAAGCCACGAGGCATGCCGCGAGCCCGGCCGCGAAAACGCAAGCCAGTACGATCCCAGGGTGTCGAATCTTCATGAAGCTCTCTATCGAAGGTAGTACACTCGCTCTATGAAACGCTTGGCGCTACTCATCGGGTGCCTCGTTGTCCTGCTGTTCGTGACAGCTCTGGCCGTCCCATTCTTTGTCGATCCCAACCGCTTCCGCCCCTTGCTCGAACAGCAACTTACGCAGGCACTGGCGCGGGACGTGAAGGTCGGCAACCTCAAGCTCTCGATCCTCGCCGGCGCTGTCACCGCCGACGATCTGTCCATCGCAGATAATCCAGCCTTCAGCCACCAGGCGTTCGTGCAGGCGAAGTCGCTGGCGGTAGGCATCGAGCTCTGGCCGCTGATTACCGCGCGGCAGGTGCGCGTCACCGGGATTACGATCGACCGTCCATCGATCGCTCTCATTCAGTCGGCAAGCGGCGAGTGGAACTTTTCGAACCTGGGCGGGGCTGCCGCGCCGAAGAAGACAAGCTCAGCGGCGCCGCCGGGCAGCAAGCTGGACCTCTCGGTGAAGGTTCTGAAGATCGCGGGCGGGCGATTCTCGCTTGACCGGAGCGGCGGGCGGCGCAAACCGCTAATGCTCGACGACGTCGATTTCGAAGTGAAAGACCTGTCCGCCAGCGCGGCTTTTCCGTTTTCGTTGGCCGCGAAGATAGCGGGCGGCGGCACGATCAAGCTGGACGGCACCGCGGGCCCGCTTGACGCCAGCGATATCGCCGCCAGCCCGTTCCAAGCGAATTTCAACCTCACACAGCTCGATGTGGTGCGCTCGGGCGCATCCCAGGACGCCCCTGCCCTGTCCGGCATCGTCTCGCTGGCGGGCACCTGCCAGTCCGACGGCAAGAGTGGCAGGATCAAGGCCAAACTTAAGGGCGACAAACTGAGATTCGCCAAAGGCGGAACCCCGGCCAAGCGCACCGTCGAGCTCGATATCGCGGCGGTTCACAATATGCGTAAGCGGTCGGGCCGCATCGATCGGGGCGACATCCACATCGGCGCTGCCCCGGCGCACCTCACGGGCACTTACGCCGAGGAGACGAACGGGCTGACCTCGATCCACATGACCCTGGATGGCCCGAAAATGCCCATCCCGGACTTGGCCGAGATGCTGCCTGCCGCGGGCATCGTGCTGCCCAACGGGTCCTCCCTTCAGGGCGGGACCGCGAGTGTGAAGCTCACCATGGAAGGCCCGCTGGACAGGCTGGTCACCGCGGGCGCGATTTCGTTCGATAACACCAAGCTCACCGGTTTCGATATGCCCAAAAAGATGGCCAGCATCGAGAGGTTCGCCGGCATCAAAGGCGGTCCGGATACCGAGATCCAAACCTTGGCCGCGGCACTCCGCATGGGCCCTGACGGCATCTCGGCGAGCAACATGCAGCTGATCCTGCCGGCCATCGGCACACTTAGCGGCAATGGCACCGTGAGCCCCGGGAACGCCCTGGATTTCAAAATGGTCGCGATGGCGCACACCTCGGGCCTCATGTCGGTTATCGGCAACACGCCGATTCCGTTCACCGTCGGCGGCACCGCTCAGGAACCCGTCTTCCGTCCGGATGTGAAGGCTGTGGTCAAGGGCGAGGCGGCCAAGGCCGCCGGCAGTATTCTGAAAGGCCTGCTGGGCGGCAAGTAAAGCCTGCTTCGGGCGCGGCAATCGGCGTATAGTGGAGTCTTACTATGAAAGCCAGTTTTGCCTCGTTGGCCGCGCTTGCGGCAGCGCCGCTGCTCTTTGGCCAGGCGCAGAAAGCTCCTCCCGAATGGAACGTTTTCGTAGGTACCTACACGCGGCCACAGAAGAGTAAGGGCATCTATGCGTGGCGATTCCAGCCGTCCACCGGTAAGCTGACCTCGCTCGGCCTCGCCGCGGAGACCACAAGCCCCTCGTATCTCGCGGTGCACCCGAATCAGCGTTTCCTTTACGCGGTCAACGAAGTGAATAGCGGAACGGTGACCTCCTTCGAAATCGACGAGGCCACCGGCAAGCTGAAGCCGCTGAACCAGGTGCCGTCGAAGGGCAGCGGGCCGTGTCACCTGACTACGGACCGCTCGGGCAAGTGGTTGTACGTGGCCAACTACAACAACGGCAGCGTGGCGGCCTTTCCGATTCACGACGACGGGTCGCTCGGCGAATCCACGGCGTTTATCCAGCACACCGGGTCGAGCGTCAATCCGCAGCGCCAGCGAGGTCCGCACGCGCACGACACGGTGATGACGCCGGACAACAAATACGTATTCGTGGCCGATCTCGGGCTCGACCAGGTGCTTGGCTACCGTGTCGACGCCAACCGCGGCGGCATGGCCACGGAGGACCCTGTCATCACCAGACTCGCTCCCGGTTCCGGGCCGCGGCACCTCGCGTTCCGTCCCGACGGGCGGTTCCTCTACGTACTGAGCGAGATTCTCTGTACCGTGACGGCATTTCGCTACGATGCCGCGCGCGGCACCACCGAGGAGATGCAGACTGTTCCGGCCATCCCCGCCGATTTCACCGGCACCAAGAGCGGCGCGGAAATCGCGGTACACCGGAGCGGCAATTACCTGTACTCATCCAACCGCGGACACGACACTATCGCCATGTTCCGGATCGATCTCACGAGCGGCAAGCTCTCTCCGATCGGCCACACCTCCACGCGCGGCAAGACGCCGCGCGGATTCGGCATCGACCCAACGGGCAACTGGCTCTTTGCCGGCAACCAGGATTCGGATAACATGTCGATATTCCGAATCGATCTGAAGACCGGAAATCTGAGTCCGGTGGGTGATCCGATCGAAGTGTTTTCGCCCGTGTGCGTGGTATTTTCAGCGATCAAATGAACCAGGTCTGGTATCAGAACTGCGATCCGCTGGGGAATCCGTGGCTTTCTACCCTGGCTGCGGCCATTCCCGTCTGCACGCTTTTCTTTTTCCTGGCGGTGCGGCGCGCGCCAGCCTGGAAAGCGGCGGTGCTGGCCTTCGTCGCTGCAGCCGCGGTGGCTCTGGCGGTTTTCCGGATGCCGCTCCACATGGTGGCGGGCGCCGTGGGCAGCGGCCTCGTGTTCGGCTGGTTCCGCATCGCCTGGATCGTGGTAGCTGCGGTGTTCGTCTACGAGGTCTCGGTGGAATCGGGCCAGTTTGCGATCATCAAGCAGTCGATCGGCGACATCTCCGGCGACCGCCGGCTTCAGGTGCTGCTGATCGCCTTCGCGTTTGGCGCGCTCCTCGAAGGCGCGGGCGGAGGCGGGGCGCCGGTGGCCGTCAGCGGGGCCATGATGATCGGGATGGGCTTCCCGCCGTTCCAGACCGCGCTCCTTTGCCTGATCGCCAACTCGGCGCCGGTGGCCTACGGCGGACTTGGCAACCCGGTGCGCACGCTGGTGGCCGTGACCGGTCTGCCGGAAGCGGACTTCAGCGCCATGATCGGCCGCATTCTCCCGCTGACCACACTGGTGCTGCCCTTCTGGCTCGTACGCGTGTTCTGCAGCACCCGCGACATGCTGGCGGTTTGGCCGGGTCTGCTGGCCTGCGGAATGGCCTTCGGCGGCATCCAGTTTTTCTGGTCGAATTTCATGGACGCGGCGCTCGTGGATATCCTCGGCGGCATCGGAACCCTGCTCCTGCTGGCAGTTTTCTTCCGCTACGTGTGGCAGCCGAAGACCGAGTGGCGCTACGGCGGCGAAGGCAAGGCTACCAACTCGGGACTTACCGCAGGCCGGATCCTGCTTGCCTGGTCCCCGTTTCTGTTGCTGGCAGGTCTAGTCGTGCTGTGGGGCGTGCCGTCGGTAACCAAGGTCCTGGACAAGGTTTCCTGGAAACAGCCGGTGCCGGGCCTGCATCTTCTGGTGGTGCGCACGCCTCCCGTGGTCGCTAAGAACTTCGCGGAGCCGGCGTTCTTCGACGTGTCCTGGCTCTCGACCGCGGGCACCGGCACGTTCCTCGCCGGCCTGATTGCCGGCCCGCTGGTCGGCCTCTCGATGCGCCGCACTCTTCAGGTGTTCGTGCGCTCGTTCTGGCGCCTGCGCCTCAGTCTGCTGGCAATCATGGCGATGCTCGGCGTGGGCTATATCACGCGCTACTGCGGCATGGACGCAACCATGGGAATGGCAATGGCGCACACGGGAGTGCTGTTCCCGTTTTTCGGCACCATGATCGGCTGGCTGGGCGTGGCGCTGAGCGGCACCGACGCCGGAAGCAACGCGCTCTTCGGCAGCCTGCAAGTGATCACGGCCAACAAGCTCGGGCTGAGCCCGATCCTGATGGGCGCGGCCAATAGCGCCGGCGGCGTGATGGGCAAGATGGTGGCGGCGCAGTCGCTGGTGATCGGGTGCGCGGTCACGGGCCAGCAGAATCAGGAGGGCGCGCTCTTCCGCGCCGTTTTGAAGCACAGCATCGGGCTGCTGCTGTTGGTGGGCGCCATCGTGATGCTGTACGCCTACGTCTTTCCGGCCGCGATTCCGAGCGGCCATCATTACTGGTAACAGGAGCTTGACATGCGACGAGCGATTCTTATTTCCGCGTCTGCCATAGTGGCCGTGTGCGCGTGGCTGATCGCACAGCCCTCAGGCGATCCGCTGGTGGAAGGCTTCCGCATGGTGGAAGTGGCCAGCGTCAGCGACGCCATGGAGCAGTTGTACGGCCAGCGAATGTACATGTCGCACGAGATGAGGCCGCTCGCGACCGCGAAGTTCGCCGGCCCGGCCGTCACCGTGCTGATGAAGAAAGAAGAGCACAAGGAAGGGGCCGCCGCGTCGCAGGGCATGCTCGATGCCATCGACGCCGCGCCTGCCGGCAGCGTCTACGTCATGGTGGTGGAAAACGGCGCCGACATCGCCGGCATTGGCGGTCTGATGGCTACCGCCATGAAGTACCGCGGCTTCGCGGGCGCGGTCATCGACGGCGGCGTGCGCGACACACCGCAGATCCGCAAGCTGCAGTTCCCGGTGTTCAGCCGGGGCGTGGTGCCCTCGACCAGCATCAATCACTATCGCTTTGCCGGTGTCAACGTTCCCGTCACCTGCGCAGGCGTTCGCGTCAACGCGGGCGACATCATCACGGCGGATGAGGACGGCGTCGCCGTGGTTCCCAAAGCCAAGGCCGAAGAGGTACTGAAGAAAGCCCAGGACCTGGACGACACCGAGCATCGCATGATCCCCTTCATCGAGAAATTCCGCTCCATCAAGGAAGCCGTCGCGAAGTTCGGAAGAATCTGACGCGCGCCTTCCATGAATTGGTACCGCGAGATTTCGCGCGGCCAGTGGCGTACTCTCGTCGCCGCCCAGTTGGGCTGGATGCTGGACGCCATGGACGTCATGCTGTACAGCTTCGCGCTGACGGCGGTCAAAAGCGAGTTCGAGCTTTCGGGCGCCGCGGCGGGGGCGTTGGGGGCGCTGCCGCTGGTCACCAGCGCGGCGGGCGGCATGCTCTTCGGCTGGCTCAGCGACCGCTACGGGCGCGCACGGGCGCTAGTGTGGTCCATCCTCGCCTTTTCGGTGCTCACGGCGTTCACGGCTACCTCGCGCAGCGTGGGCGAGCTGATCTTGTGGCGCGCGCTAGTCGGCGTCGGACTCGGCGGCGAGTGGGCGGCGGGCAGTGTCCTGGTCGCGGAGACGTGGCCGGAGAAGCACCGCGGCAAAGCCATCGGACTGATGCAGAGCGCGTGGGCTATTGGATATCTGCTGGCCGCGGTTATGTCCGCGCTGGTTCTGCCCGCGTGGGGATGGCGGCCGCTGTTCGTACTGGGCGTCCTGCCGGCGCTGATCACGGTGTGGATTCGCCGCGGCGTGCCCGAGCCCGCCAAATGGCGCCAGCCGGAGCACACGATCGGAGGCGCGGCCGCCGGTTTGTTTCGCGCTCCCATGCGACGCAACGTCGTTCTGATGGCGGCCCTATGCTCCACGCTCCTGTTCGGATACTGGGGGCTGTTTACCTGGCTGCCAGCGTATCTCGCAAGCCCAGTCGAAAAGGGCGGCGCGGGATTGGGGATCGTGCGGTCCTCGGCGTGGATCGTGCCGCTTCAGGTGGGCGCGTTTCTCGGATACATCTCCTTTGGTTTCCTGGCCGACCGTTTCGGCCGCCGCCGCGCATTCCTGGCGTTTGTGCTGACCACGGCTATCCTGGTGCCGGTCTACGGCCTGCTCGGACGCAGTGCGGCACTCCTGCTCGCCCTCGGGCCGCTTGTGGGATATTTCGGGCACGGATACTTCAGCGTCCTGGGCGCCATGGCGGCGGACCTGTTCCCGGCGGAGCTGCGCACTACCGCGCAGGGCTTCTGTTATAACATCGGACGCGCGCTGGCCGGACTGGCGCCGGTGACTGTGGGCGCGCTGGCAGACCGGCACGGCATCGGGTTGGCGCTGGCGTTCACGGCAGTGTTTTTCGTGGCGGGGGCAGGCGTCATGATGCGCATGGAACGCGGGTAAGGCTATTCCTTGCGCGGCCGCTCCTCGCGCTCCGGTTCCACGCGGTAATCGCCGGGGACCTCGAACAGCGAAGCGGGCGGCTCCCCGCGCTTGATGTTGGTCAAACGATACGTCATCTCGCCGACGCGTGGATCGCTGCGCTTCGACATCACCACCACCTGCAACTCGGGCGAGTACCAGCTATCGACCACGATCTCGATCGGTGCGGTATTCCCCACACTTCCCGGAGGGAACGTCGTGATGGTGCGCTTTCCCTCCGCGCGCACACCTTCGATTCTCTGGTCGCCCAGAGATTCCGTACGCTCGTTGCGCGGCTCACGGCGGAAAGATTCCTCGCGGCCAGCGTTTTCCCGTTTTCGGGCGGCTTCCAATTCGTTTGCGCTACGCACGCGGCCCATGCGCGCCAGGTGTGTGCGGGGATCGAGAGCGTAGCTGACCTGCTTCACCGGGTCCTGAATTACGATCACCGTCGGCGATTCGCGGCCGGGCTCGCCGCCCAGCGACCACGGCCCGATCGCCCGCAGCGTCTGCTCGCGCCGGGTGCGTCCTTCGGAGTCGCGCGCCACGAGCGCTGTCATTTGCGTGCTGATCTCGCCGCCGGTGGCCAGGGTCTGTTTCACCGACGTCACCGCCTGTGCCGAGTACGGGACCCCTCTGACGACCTGCCCCTCGACGGCCAGCCCCGGAGAGATCACCACTGCTTCGTTCCATTGCGCGAAGCCGGCTCCGCCCAGTGCCAGGGCTGCTGCCGCGCAGTAGATCGTGTATTTCCGCATCATGATCAATTGAGGAAGCGGATGGCTCGGGCAAGGCCATCGGCCCCCACCAGGACCTCCGCCTTGACCCGCCCGTCCGCGGGACCATTGTTGACCGGCATACCCGCGAGGGCGACGGCCGAGCGTGGAACCTCGACCTGCAGCACGACCGCGCCTTCCGCGGACAGGTTTACGGTCGAATAAGGCAGAGCGACAAATGCGCCAGCCGCCACGTCCGCGGCAGGAGGCTCCGGCGCCGGTCCCTTCGGCATTAGGAACACGGCAGCGGCGGTCAGGATCACGGATGCCGCGACCGCCAAGGTCGCGTAGGTTGATTTGCGCCGGGCGGCCGCGCGTCCATCAATCGCCGCCACCAGCGTGCGGCGCTGCCCCGCGGGCGGCGGCTCCAGGAGCCCCGCAGAGTATTCGCCGATCGCCACGGATACCGCGCGGAGTTTGTCGTACTGCTGTTTGCATTCCCCGCAATCCGCCATGTGCTCGTCGAGCGCGGCCAGCTCGTCAGGTGGGACTTCGGCGTCGAGGCGACGCAAGAGCAGTTCGGCAGATGGATGTTCGCACTTCATGACAACTCCCGGGCAAGCGTTTCCAGCGCCCGCCGCAATACATCGGCCACGGTCGAGGTGCCGATTCCGAGGATGCCGCCGATTTCACGGTAGCGAAATCCCTCGCTGCGCAATGCCAGGCACTCGCGCTCGATCACCGGCAGCCGGCGCATCGCGGCGTGCAGGCGGCGCGTGGACTCCCGCGCCAGCACAAGCTCTTCCGGCCCGGCACCGGGATCTGCCCACGCATCGCGCGCACCGGTTCCGGTCTCCAGCGGGCGGTTGAACCGGCGACGGCCGCTCTTGCGCTCGTCGCGGATCAGATTCCCGGCCACCCGGAAAACCCATGCGCGCAGGTTCTCCTGAGAGCGTCCGGTCTGCAAGTGAGCATGGAGGCGCAGGAACGTTTCCTGTACCACGTCGTCGGCCTCCTCGGCGGACGAGCCGTGCCACCGCAAGTAGCGGAACAGGCCGGGCCGGATTTCGTCGAAGAGCCGGACCACTTGCGCGGCCGCATCCGTGGCTTCCCGCAATCCGCGGCTCAACACACCGGCGAAACCTGTGTCAGGGGCCAAAGCCTTGTCCTCGCCAGTTTCATTGTCCACCACTCACACCGGCTCTGCAGGGATAACGAGCGGCTGCCCGGCTTTTTCGGCGCCGCCCGAACAAATTGGTGTATCGTTCGTCATTGGTAGCAAGTGGAGGTCAAACCATGATCGGAACCAGAATCGTGGCAGCGGCGGCGCTGACGCTATGCTCGGCATGGGCACAGGCATTGAAGTTCGACGTAGCTTCGGTCAAGAAGCTCAACACCACCGGCCCTCCGGGCGACATTCCGCGCAACGCGGATCCGGCGCCGGGCCGTTTTCACATGACGAACGTCCCGATGCGCATGTTGCTGGAATGGGCCTACGACCTGAAAGACTACGAGATCTCGGGGCCCGACTGGATCAAGATCGACGAACGGTACGAAGTGATCGCGAAAGCAGCCGGGCCGGCGCCGGAATCCGACGTGCGCCAGATGCTCCAGGCGCTGCTCCTGGACCGTTTCCAGATGAAGGTGCATCGCGAAAGGAAGGATCTACCCGTCTACGTGCTACTGCCCGGGAAGGGGGAGCCGAAGGTGAAGGAGGCTGCGGCCGGCGTGGAGCCATCCGGCCGCGGCGACGGGTCCAACGTGGTGTTCACCGCCCAGCCGATCTCGCGCTTTACCTTCATGCTGTCGCGCCGCATGGACCGGCCGGTGCTGGACATGACCGGGCTCAAGGGGCGCTACGATTTCACGGTCGATACTTCGGGTCTCGGCTTCAATGGCCGCGAGCCCGAGGTGCCCGGCGGCACGTCCATTTTCACCGCGGTGCAGCGGGACTTGAATCTCAAGTTGGAAGCCCGGAAGGAGCCGATCCAGATCCTGGTCATCGATTCGATCAATAAGATGCCGACGGAGAACTGATCCCTACTTCAGCACCTCGGAAAGGAACGCCTTGTCTTCCAGGACCGCGCGCAGGCGCTGTCCCCGGCCGCCCTGTGCCGGTGCAGGCGATTCGAACTGCTCGCGAATGGCTGGGTCCATCTCGATCGCCTTGCGGAATTCGGCCAGGGCGGCTGCCTTGTCGCCCAACTCGTAGTCCATCAGACCAAGGTTCAACTGCGCGTTGGCGCTGGGCATGTACTTCGCCGCTTTTGCCGCCGCGTCGCGCGCTTCCTTGTTCTTGCCCGCGGTGCGCAACTGCTGGCTCCACTGCTGGTACAACCACCCCTGGTTGATATCGAGCAGACGCCGCAGCTCCGGAATCGGCGCCGGGCTGTCGTCCACGTTGAGGTAAATCAGCCGGTCGTTATTGATATTGCGACCGCGCCCCTTGCCGACCACCAGCATCGACGCCGACTGCTTGCCGCGCGAATCGCCGCCGGCATCGTCGCCGGCCTTGAGCGCCGCGAACAGCTTCTCGGCGAGATCGCCCCCGGTGGATTCGAACGCCTGCACCATGGCCTCGGGCACCTGCTTTCCGACCAGGATGTTGCCCTGGGCCGAACAGTTCCTGGCCTGACGGTCGCCGGCCCAGTTGGGCGCATTCGGCCCGGTATAGGCTGCGATATTGCCCTTGGCGTCGACTACGGCAACCTGCCGCCCGTCCTTGCCTGGAAATGTGTCGTCCGCCAGCAGCTTGTCGATCACCTGCTTGGCCGTGAGTCCCTGGCGCAACAGCTCGAGCCCGCGCGGGCCATAGCCCACGTTGACGTTGGCCTGGGTCGCGACGCATCCGGTACCAGCCTCGCCCCACGGTACGACCGCGCCAACCGAGAAGTACTTCGAAGCTACCGTGACGCCGCAGTCTCCGGTCGCGGGATCGTAGGCCACGATGGAAAAGGTGTTCACATCCGCCGCGCACAACGGCATGGCGGCCACAAGAGTAAGCAGCGTACGTCTCATAGGGTTGTTATATAACGGAAGGACACCGATATGCCGAAAGCTCCCCTGTTCGCCGTACTCACGCTGGTCGCCTGCGCCTTCGCGCTCCAGGACTCCGGCGCACCGGCCAGCCGCGTGGCCGATCCGTTCGCTACCGGCTGGATGCTCGCCGACACTAACGGCGACGGCATTGCCGACTCCATCGTGGGGAAGGTTGTCGTGCCGGCGAGTCCATCCGCGGCCGAGAATGCGGCGGCTGCGAACCTGGCCGCGAGGCTTGGATACGGCACCACGGGCCTGACCCCGCCCGTCGTGATCACAGCCGGCGGCGATACCGCGCAAGGACCGCGCATCTTCATAGGAAAAGATGCCGTGCCGGCGGCGTTCGCGGCGGAGACCGCGGCGCTGGTTGCGCAATTGGCGAGGGAAGAGGGCGGAGTCTTCGACATACATGGCAACCTGGCCGTGCTGGCCGCGGATGACGAGGGCCTCCTCGCGGCCGCCGCCGCGTATTCCGCTCGCGCTCCCTACCAGTGGCGGGTTCCCGGCGACCACCTGAGCCAGCTCGGCGACCTCAGTGGCGTAACCTACGTCCACGGCAAGGCCGGCGTGAACCGCGCGTTCCTGCGCTCCGGCAGGATCGTGCAATTGAATCCTCCGGCCGCAAGCCCCGCGCCCGCGGCTCCCGCGAACGCCCAGGCCGACGCCACCGGCAATCCTCCGCCACGCCTCGACCTGGCTGCTCTGTACACCAGCCGCGGTCTTTTCACCGGCAGCCCGCGCATGCCGGTACCTTCTACGCTGGACTCGCACCTCTTCGTGCCGGCGGGCACGGCCGGCGTGGCGATGGCGAATCTCGCCGCGCGCATGGGCATGGAGACCACAGGCATCACGCTGCCGCTCGCCAGTCCCGCCGACAAGGCCGCTCCGCGCGACGTGCGAAACAAGGCCGTGATCGCCGGCGATGCGGCTCTGTCCCGCGAAGCCGGGCAGAAATTGCGCACGCCGCATGCCGTGCTCGAGGCCGGCGAAGGTGAAGTCGACATCGTGGATGACGCGTTCACCCGGCGTCCTGCGGTCCTCGCGCGCGGCGACGATACCGGCGCCGCCGCGGCGATCGACTGGGTCTCCGGCCACGCGCCGAACCTCTGGGAGACCGGCAAACAGTATCTGGCCATCGACGAGATCCGCTACGACCTGCACCGCTTCTTCTCCGTCCGCTCCGGCGCCGGCCAGGCCGCGACTGCCCTGTATCACCTCGAGCGATGGGCCAAAGACATCGGCTCCGATGCCAAAGATGTGAAAGCCGAAGTCTACGTAGATGTTGCCGACCCGAAGCTCGCCGGCTTCATCGGTCAGATCGTTCCGGGCGCAACCGTCAAAGCCGCCAGCCTGCGCGCCGGCACCCGCTGCTGCGACGAACTCCACTTCCGTGCGCCCGGCGTCGATTTCCAGAAACAGACTCCGACGTTCGCCGAAGACGTCGTGATTCCGTGGGAAGGCAAGCGTCTCGTGGATTCCGTGCGCGCCGCTGCATCTAAGATCGCCCGACAGAAGGAAGTCAAGCTCGCTGCTTTGGTCAGCGAGGGTCCCGATCAGCGCCGCAAGTTGGAAGCGCAGTTGAAGGAGATCCTCAGCCGCGCAGGCGCCGATCCGCAGCGCACCAGCGTGACCGTACTCTGCGCCTACAAGCCAGGATATAGCTGGTTGATGGATGACGTTGCGAACGCACTCGCCTCCAGGCCCGTCGCCAGCCTGCGCATCGAGTTCGCCCGCAACGTGGATCCGACCGGGATGCGCTCCATGTGGAGCGAGGCGCGCTGGGTGCAGGAGCTTTATCCCGTTGACGAGATGCTCGCACGAAAGTTGAACATCCCGCTCGACAAAGTGACGTTGAATCAGTTCGAGCCCGCGCCCGGTAGCCCGACCTACCGCGCCCGCGCCTTCGATGCCGGAGGTCAGGAGATCCTTACGCGCGAATTCACCGTCCCCACCGTCTCACAGCCCTACAACGGCGTGATCCCGCGATACGAACAGGTGCAGGTGGATACCGGCTGGGTCAAGTTGGAAGCCGGCGGTAAGTTGCTACTGGACGAGCGCATCAAGACCGACATCGAGGAGTTCTGGGACCACTACCAGAACCAGACGCTTCCCAAGGTCTGGCAGTTCGTGATGGCGCAGGTTCACGGTGAGCTGCGCTCGGAGTTCGCGCCGCCGTTCGACACGCTCAAGATCGACATTCACATGAGCGAGCCGGATTACAACCTCGATCTCGACCGCGAGCGGATCTCCAGCCTGGAAGCTCTCCAGGAAGACACCTTCTACTCCACGGACAACTTCATGGCCATGATGGGCGATCTCGAAACCGGCCGCCCGCTCGGTTACATCGGCCGGGTGATCCCGATCGTCCATCGTAGCGAAGACGGCCAGGACGGGCGCGTCCACATCGAGTTCTACGGGAAGCCCGAAGCCAACCCGCTCGTGCGCCTGAGCTGGACCGACCGCCAGGGCCATCTACACAAGCAGGAGCGTAATCTGCCGG
>Ga0335077_10001054_pt1 | contig 32263 bp, 33 predicted proteins | sample Lox_Sample_31_FD_207151 | JGI IMG/M metagenome (GOLD analysis project Ga0335077, IMG submission 207151) | Soil microbial communities from Loxahatchee National Wildlife Refuge, Florida, United States - Lox_Sample_3.1 | ecosystem: Environmental > Terrestrial > Soil > Wetlands | place: USA... | reverse complement strand
CGGCGCCGTGCTGAAGCTCTGCAACGACAAGCGCGGCGCACAGAAGAAGATGCACTACCTCGGCACGCAGGTATCGCTGCAATACGAGCTGCCGCTCGCCGAGGTGGTGCTCGATTTCTTCGACCGGCTGAAGTCGGTGAGTCGCGGCTACGCATCCTTCGACTACGAGTTCAGCCATTTTCAAGCCGCCCCGCTCGTCAAGCTCGACATTCTCATCAACGGTGACCGTGTCGATGCCCTTTCGATCATCGTGCACCGCGACAGCGCGTACGCCCGCGGCCGCGAGCTGGTGGACAAGATGCAGGAGCTGATTCCGCGACAGATGTTCGAGGTGGCGGTGCAGGCGGCGATCGGCAGCGCGGTGATCGCGCGAGCGACGGTCAAGGCATTACGCAAGAACGTGCTCGCCAAGTGCTACGGCGGGGACGTGACGCGCAAGCGCAAGCTCCTCGAGAAGCAGAAAGAAGGCAAGAAGCGCATGAAGCAACTCGGCCACGTGGAGATTCCGCAGGAGGCCTTCCTCGCGGTGCTGCAGGTGGGACGCAAGAGCTGATCGAAACGACGAATAACAAGGATCTTCCATGCTGATGCAATTGATCTCGCTGCTGAGCTGGCTGGCAATTCCCGTGGCGCTCGTGTGCGTCGTGGACGACTGGCTGCTGCGTCCGCGGCGCCAGCTGGCCGCAGCGCCGCAGCCGGCGCGCGATCCGCCCCTGCTCGCGTTCTTGTACTACACACTGCCCGTGCTGGTGATCGCGGGCATCATCCGGCTGCTCACCGCCGAGCGGCTGGACTTCAGCCTGGTGCTGCTGCTGATCGCGGTGGTCACAGGCGTGTTCTGGCTGCTCGACTGGGCGGTGCTGGCTCGGCGGCGTGTCGCCGCAGCGCGTGCAGCGGGCAAGGACCCGAGCGTCGTGCCGGAGCCGGGCACGGTCGACTACGCCCGCAGCTTCTTTCCGGTCGCGGTCATCGTGCTGTTGCTGCGCTCCTTCGTGTTCGAGCCCTTTCGCATTCCCTCGGACTCGATGATGCCGACGCTGCTCGACGGGGATTTCATCATCGTCAACAAATACGCCTACGGCCTGCGGCTGCCCATCATCGACCGCAAGATCGTGCCCATAGGCGAGCCGCACCGCGGGGATGTCGTGGTGTTCCGCTACCCCCCCGATCCCTCGATCAACTACATCAAGCGTCTCGTCGGGCTGCCGGGAGACCGCGTGCAGGTGCAGGGTGACAAGCTGATCGTGAACGGGGTCCCGATCCGCACCACCGATCGCGGCTTGTACGAGGATGGCTGCTACGAGGGCATGCGTCTCGCCCAGGAGGACCTCGACCACCATCCCCACGACATCATGTTCTGCCCGACCACCGGGGACATCGCGGTAGAGCCTCTGCCTTCCTGCAAGCGCCACCTGTCGCGCGGCTATGTCTGTCCTGCCTCTGACGGCCTGAACTCAGATCACGGCGACTGGCCCGAGCACGTGGTGCCCCCGGGCATGTATCTCATGCTCGGTGACAACCGTGACAACAGCTCCGACGGACGCTACTGGGGCTTCGTGCCCGAAGACCATCTGATCGGCAAGGCGACGCGGATCTGGCTCAACTGGGACTGGCAGCGCTCCGGCGGTCCGTTATGGAACCGGATCGGCATGAAGGTGCAATAGACCCGCGTAAAGTAGCCCGGCGCACGTCTGCGTGGCAGACGACACTACTTCGGGCGGGCTGAGTTATGTATAAAAGACAACGCGGCGTCACCTTCATCGGCTGGCTGTGCCTGCTGATACCCCTGGCGATCGTCGGTTACGCTGGCATCCGCGTGGCACCGGTGTACCTCAACTACATGAGGGTGGCGCACACGCTCGATCAGACCGTGACGCAGTTCAAAAGCGAAGAGAACGTGACCTACGAGCAGATCCGCATTGCCATCACCCGGCACTTCGAGATCGAGGAGGTCGAGTTCCCCGAGGTGAAGTCGATCGACATCCACCGCGCCGGCCGGGCCTGGGTCATCGAGGCCAAGTACGAGGACACTGCGCCCCTGTTCGCCAATCTGGCTATATTGGTCGCCTTCGACAAGATGGTGCAGATTGGCTGAGTGGTGAACGAGGATTGGCCGCGGAACTGGTTGCGGGAGAAGCTCGGCTACGAGTCTCGTGATACAGCACTGTTCGCCGCGGCGCTCACGCACCGCAGCGCCACGCGTCCCCATTACGAACGCCTCGAATTCCTCGGGGACGCCGTACTCAACCTGCTCCTCGCGGAGCGCCTGTTCGAGAGCTATCCGTCGGCGGATGAGGGCGACCTGAGCCGCCTGCGGGCGCGGCTTGTGAGCAGCGAGCCGCTTGCCGAAATCGCCGCGGAGCTTAGGATAGGCGAGGTGCTGCGGCTCGGCTCGGGAGAGCTCAAGTCCGGAGGCTTCCGCCGCCGGTCGATTCTGGCGGACGCGTTCGAGGCGCTGTGCGGGGCCTTGTATCTGGACGGCGGCCTCGAGGCGGTGCGGCGCGTGACGAACGCACTGTTCGCGGCACGCATCGCGCAGCTGCCGGAGCCGGCGAGCCTGAAGGACGCGAAGACCCGTTTGCAGGAGTATCTTCAGTCGCGGGGCTTGCCGCTGCCGAGTTATCAGGTGGAGCGTACCGAGGGCGAGCCGCACGAGCAGACCTTCTGGGTGCTCTGTGAGGTGCGCGCGCTGCAGCTGCGTGCGCAGGGCAGCGGCAGCAGCCGCCGGCGCGCGGAGCAGCAAGCCGCCGAGCGTGTGCTCGAGGAGATCGAGGCTAACGACCAAGAATGAAGGCATTTCGCAGCGGCTTTGCGGCGCTGGTCGGGCGCCCGAACGTCGGCAAGTCGACCTTGCTCAATGCGCTCGTGGGCGAGAAGCTGAGCATCGTCACTCCACGTCCTCAGACCACGCGCCACCGCGTGCTCGGCGTGCTCACCAGCGAGGACGCACAGATCGCTTTCGTGGACACGCCCGGGCTGCACGGTAAGGCCACGCGAGCGCTGAACCGTGCGATGAATCGCACGGCCGCCACGGCGCTCGCGGACGCCGACCTGTGCCTGTTCGTGCTCGAGGCGCTCAAGTGGACGGCCGGGGACGAGCTGGTGCTGCAACGCATCCGCGACAATGCCCGGCCGACGCTCGCCGTAGTCAATCAGATCGACCGCGTGCGTCCGCGCGAGAAGCTCCTGCCCTATCTGCGAGAGCTCGCTCCCCGGTATGACTTTGCCGACATCGTCCCGGTGTCCGCGCTCAAGCAAGACAACCTCGATGCCCTGCGCGGTGCGATCGTGAGGCTGCTGCCCGAGTCTGTCGCGCTGTTTCCGAAGGAGCAACGCACCGACCGCGGCATGGCATTTCGCATCGCCGAGACCATCCGTGAGAAGCTGACGCTGGCACTGCATCAGGAGCTGCCCTACGGGGTTGCCGTGGAGATCGAGCGTGTGGTGGAGGAGGATGGACAGCTGGTCGTCGATGCCGCCATCTGGGTGGATCGGGCCGGCCAGAAGCCGATCGTGATCGGTGCCAAGGGCGAGCTGCTCAAGCGCATAGGCCGCTCGGCGCGCCTGGAGCTCAATCGCACACTGGGCCGACGCCTGCACCTGAGCCTGTGGGTCAAGGTACGCGAGGGCTGGGCGGACAATGCCCGCGCGCTGCACCAGCTGGGCGTGGACACATGAGCCGCAGCTCGGGCCGTGTCCACCTGACTCCCGGCTATATCCTGCATCACAGGCCCTTCCGGGACACGAGCCGCATCCTCGAGGTGCTGACGCGCGAGCATGGGCGGCTGACGCTCTTCGCGCGCGCCGTGCGCGGGCCCAAGGCGCGACTGAGTCCGGTGCTGCAGCTCTTTCAGCCCCTGCTGCTGTCATGGTCGGGCCGCGGCGAGGCGCCACAGCTCACCGACGCCGAGCGCGTGGGCGCGGCGCGGGAGATGCCTGCCGGCTGCCTGATGCCCTGCTTCTATCTCAACGAGCTGTTGCTCAAGCTCACCACCCGTCATGACCCGCATGTGCTGCTCTTCGACGCCTATCATGCGGCGCTCGAGGAATTGAAAGACGGGGCGCCCCTCGAGCGCACGTTACGCCTGTTCGAGAAGCGCCTGCTCGCGGAGGTCGGCTACGGCCTCGAGCTCGAGGCAGAATCGCACACGGGGCGCGGCATCGATCCCGAGGGCTACTATGATTTCCGCCCTGATCGCGGTCTCGCGCCGGTCGCCGCAGGCGCACCGCACGCGCTCTCCGGGCAGTCGCTCCTCAGCCTCGCGCGCGAGCAGCTCTTGAGCAAGGGAGAGCTGGATGATGCGCGCCGCCTGCTGCAGGCCGCGCTGGCGCATTGTCTGGAAGGAAGAGAGCTCAGCACGCGGGCAGTGGCGCGCCGCTGCCGTGGCATGGGCCAGGAGTCGCGATGAGCTCTGCACCGATCACGCTCGGCGTCAACATCGACCACGTCGCGACCCTGCGCCAGGCGCGTCGTGCGCGCTATCCGGATCCCGTGCATGCGGCGCTCACGGCGGAAATGGCGGGCGCCGACAGCATCACGCTGCACTTGCGCGAGGATCGCCGGCACATCCAGGTCCAGGACGTGCGCGTGCTCAAGGAATTGCTCAAGACGCGCATGAACCTCGAGCTCGCGGTGACCGATGAGATGCTCGAGATCGCGCGCGCCGTGCGCCCCTCTGACTGTTGCTTCGTGCCGGAACGCCGCTTGGAGATCACGACCGAAGGGGGTCTCGATGCCGCTGGACAGGTGCAGCGACTGAAGGAGGCGACTGCGATCCTTGCCGGGCAGGGCGTGCGCGTGGCCCTCTTCATCGATCCGGACCCACAGCAAATCGAGGCGGCCGTGCAGATCGGCGCGCCGGTGATCGAGCTGCACACCGGGGGTTACGCCGAGGCAGCCGGCCCGCGTCAGGCGACCGAGCTCGAGCGGCTGCGCAGCGCCGCGCAGCTCGCAGCCAGCCGTGGGCTCGAAGTACACGGAGGCCATGGTCTCAACTATCACAACGTGCAGCCGGTGGCGGCGCTGCGCGAGATCGTCGAGCTCAACATCGGACACGCCATCATTGCGCGGGCGGTGTTCGATGGTCTGCCGAGCGCGGTGCGCGAGATGAAGGCGCTGCTCGTGGGGGCGCGCGCGTGATCTTCGGCATCGGCGTCGACGTGCTGGAGATGAAGCGCGTCAAGAACACGCTGCGGCGCTTCGGCACGCGTTTCACTGATCATCTGCTCATGCCGCAGGAGCGGCTCGAGCTCGAGCGCACGCAGCGGCGCGAGCGTTTCATCGCCATGCGCTTTGCCGCCAAGGAGGCCATCGTGAAGGCGATGGGCACGGGGTTCGCACACGGGATGTGGATCCGTGACGTCGGGGTGGTGCAGAACGCGTGGGGTAAGCCCGAAGTCATCTTCTCCGAGCGGGGCGAGGGGATGCGCCAGCGGCTGGGTATCGGCGAAGGCCACATCACACTCACGGATGAGGCGGGGCTCGTCGTTGCCGTGGCCGTGCTCATGAAAGCCGTGTGACCGAGATGGACGAGCGACCGGCGAACCCGAATGTACTCGCATTCGACATCGAGACCGTGCCCGACGTGGCGCTGGGGCGGCGGCTCTATCGCCTGGAAGGGCTCCCGGACGCAGAGGTGGCGAAAGCGATGTTCACGCTGCAGCGGCAGCGGCGCGGCGCCGAATTTCTGCCGCTCACTCAGCAGCGCATCGTGGCGATCTCCTGCGCTTTGCGCACACGCGATGATCTGCGTCTATGGAGTCTCGGGGATGCGCGCGCGGAGGAGGCGGAGCTCGTCGAGCGCTTCTTCGACGGCATCGAGCGCTTCTCGCCCGTGCTCGTTTCCTGGAACGGCTGCAACTTCGATCTGCCGGTGCTGCACTATCGGGCGCTGCGCGCCGGCACCCAAGCGGCGCGCTACTGGGAAGTCGGCGAGCAGGATACGAACTTCCGCTACAACAACTATCTCGGTCGCTTCCACTGGCGCCACATCGACCTGATGGACGTGCTCTCCGGCTACCAGCAGCGTGCGCGTGCCTCGCTCGCCGAAACCGCGCTGCTGCTCGGGCTCCCGGGCAAGCTCGGCTTCGACGGCAGCCAGGTCTGGGAGGCGTACCTTGCCGGCGAGATCGGGCGCGTGCGCCGCTATTGCGAGACGGACGTTCTCAATACCTATCTGATCTATCTGCGCTTCGAGCTGCTGCGCGGCCGCTTCGCCCGTGAGCAGTACGCTGAGGAGGTCGCGCGCGTGAAGGCGCTGCTGCGCGCGGGCACGGAGGAGCACTATGCGCAGTTCCTGAGCGCGTGGGAGGCCTCGGGCGCCCTGGAGGGCGCCGATTGAGGGCTGGCGGGCGCGCAGACAGCGAGATCGAGCTGGGCCCGGTCGATGCCCTCACCCACGAGGGGGAGGGCATCATTCACGCCGGCAAGACGGTGTTCGTCGCCGGAGCGCTGCCCGGGGAGACGGTCCGCTACCGGCGCATCCGCCGCCACAAACGCCACGATGACGGCCTGCTGCTCGAGGTCGTGCAAGCTGCGCCCGAGCGCACCACCCCACGGTGTAAGTATTTCGGTGTCTGCGGTGGCTGTGCACTGCAACATCTGGCTTCCATGCGTCAGATCGAGGCCAAGCAGGCCGAGCTGCGCGACAGCCTCGAGCGGCTGGCCCGCGTCACCCCGGAAGCGTGGCTGGAGCCCCTCACGGGCCCTCCCTGGGCCTACCGCCGGCGCGCCCGTCTGGGTGCGCGCTACGTCCCCAAGAAGGAGCGCGTGCTGGTGGGCTTTCGCGAGCGGCTCTCGAGCCGCGTCGCCGAGCTCGATGCGTGCGAGGTGCTGGCCCCTCCCGCCGGGGCGCTGATCGGCGCGCTCGCCGCACTGCTCAGCGGACTCGACGTGCGGACCCAAGTGCCCCAGATCGAGGTGGCGGTCGGGGACAATGCGACCGCCCTGGTGCTGCGCGTGCTCGCTGAACCGAGCGCGGCGGATCTTGCGCGCTTGCAGGATTTCGAGCGCGCCCATCCTGTGCGGCTCTATCTGCAGCGCGGAGGTCTCGAATCTATCGCGCGTTTGAGTCCCGCGGCAGGCGAGGCCGCTCTGCACTACACACTACCCGCGCTCGATCTGACGCTCGAGTTCGCGCCGACCGACTTCGTGCAGATCAATGCCGCCGTGAATCAGGCTTTGATTGAGCGCGCCGTTGCGCTGCTCGAGCTGACACCGCACTCACGGGTGCTGGATCTGTACTGCGGCCTGGGGAATTTCACGCTGCCACTCGCGCGTCACGCCGCCTTCGCGCTCGGCGTCGAAGGGGCGGTGGGGCTCGTCGAGCGTGCGCGACATAATGCGGCGCTCAACGGCATCGATAACGCGCGTTTCATTGCTGCCGAGCTCGGAGCGCCCTTGCCGCAGGAGCTGCCCTGGCTGCAGGAGCCCGCAACCCATGTGTTGCTCGACCCGCCACGCGCTGGCGCGCACGAGGTAATGCGGACCATTGCACGAATTCGGCCGCAACGTGTGCTGTATATTTCGTGCCATCCGGGGAGTCTCGCGCGGGACATCGGCACTCTGGCACACGAACACGGCTTCGTGCTGCGCGCCGCCGGGGTGGTGGACATGTTCCCGCATACGACGCACGTGGAATCGCTTGCACTGCTCACGCCCGCTTAGGCGGAGGGAGACTCGAAGAACATGACCCTGGGGCCGCTCATGATCGATCTGGCCGGTGGCCAGATCGCGGCGGAGGAGCGCGAGCTGCTCCAGCATCCCCTGGTCGGCGGGGTCATTCTCTTCACGCGCAACTTCCGCGACTCTGCACAGCTCAGCGCGCTCGTGGCCGCGATTCACGCCGCGCGCAGCCCGCCGCTGATCGTCGCCGTCGATCAGGAGGGCGGGCGCGTGCAACGCTTTCGCACCGACTTCTCGCGCCTGCCGCCGGTGCGGCGCATCGGTCACGAATTCGACGTCGATGCGCGCGCCGGGCTCGATCTCGCACAGCGCCTGGGCTGGCTGATGGCCGCGGAGCTGCGCGCGCACGGCATCGATATCTCCTTCGCTCCCTGCGTGGATCTGGATTACGGATTGAGCGAGGTGATCGGTGATCGCGCCTTCCATGCGCGCGCCGAGGCCGTCGCCGCGCTCGCCACCGCCTACATGCGCGGCATGCGTGAGGCGGGCATGGCCGCGACCGCCAAGCACTTCCCGGGGCACGGAGCCGTGCGCGCGGACTCGCATCTGTCCTTGCCCATCGATCGGCGCGAGCTCGCCGATCTGACGGACGATCTGACACCCTACCGCCGTTTGATCGACAACGGACTGCCGGCCGTGATGGTCGCGCACGTGCAGTTTCCGGCCGTGGATGAGCGCCCAGCGAGCTCCTCGAGCCGCTGGATCCGCGGCGTGCTGCGCGGTGATCTTAGATTCCAGGGCGCGGTGTTCGCGGACGATCTATCGATGGGCGCGGCGGCGGCCGCGGCCGGCGACATCGTCAGCCGCTGTGAGCGCGCGCTCGCGGCAGGCTGCGACATGCTGCTCGTGTGCAACGATCGGGCGGCAGTCGTGCAGCTGCTCGATCGGCTCACGATCCAGCCCGAGCCGGCATCGCAGCTGCGCATCGTGCGCATGCGCGGGCGTGATGGCTTGCCCTGGGGCGAGCTGGTTGCATCTGCCGCGTGGGCTGAGGCGCACGCGCAGCTCGCACGCGTGGCAGCTGCACCCTCCTTGACTCTCGACGGTGCCACATGAGCGCTGCGCCCGAGTGCTGGCGCGAGATCGTCGATGCCTCGCCCGAAGGGGTGGTGGTATGCGATGCGACGGTCCCCGGCCACCCGGTTATCTATGCCAACAACGCCTTCGCGCACCTGTGCGGCTATCCGGCCGCCGCGCTCCTCGGGGCGAACCTACGCATGCTGCAAGGTACGGACCGCGACCAGGAGGCGCTACAGCGCCTGCGCGAGTCCCTGGAGCGCGGCGAATCCTGCCGCATCCTGCTGCGCAACTATCGCCCCGATGGCACGCTGTTCTGGAACGAGATGGTCATCCAGCCGGTGAAGGATGCCGCGGGCAAGATCGTGCAGTGGATCGGCTATCACCGCGACGCGAGCGAGCGGCTGCGCTCGAGCGAGCGCGCCCCGCAGGGTCTGCCGACGTGGGTGCGCGAGGATCGACTGACGGGACTGCACTCGCGCGACTATCTGCATGAGCTGCTGCTGCGGGACTGGCAAGCCGCGCAGCGCGAGTCGCACGAGATCGCCCTGACCCTGTTCGACATCGACGATCTCGGCGCTTACAACGAGACCTTCGACAAGGCTGCGGGCGATGCCTGCATCCGCCGCGTGGCGCGCATCATCATCAACTCCTATCGCCGGCGCAGCGATCTGGTCGCGCGCTGGGAGGGCGGCACGTTCGCGGTCGTGACTCAGGGTGATGCCTCGTCGAAGGCGAGTGAATACGCGGACGTGGTCGTGCAGCGCGTGCGCGAGCTCCTGATTCACAACCCGCGTGCCAGCAGCACTCCGCGCAACGGCAACGAGGCGCGCGCCGCAGAGCAACGGGCAGCTCAGGATCTGCGCCCCGGCAGCGATCTGCGCCTCGGCGAGGCCAAGCCCAACGGCCGCTACGTGACGCTGAGCGCCGGTGTCGCGAGTCTGGTGCCGCCGCGTGAGCTGCCGCTGGAGGCTTTGCTCAATGCCTGCTCCACCGCACTCAAGCGCGCCAAGACACTCGGCAAGAACAGCGTCTGTGCCGCCGAGGCGCGCGACTTCAAGGAAGTCTCGGCGGCGTAGCGCTCTCAGCGTCCCGCGCGACGCGCACCCTGTGCCGGTGTCACGAGCGCAATGGCGCCGAATGCCGGATTGTCGAAGTAATTGCGCTCATAGAAGCGCACGCGCTGCATGTCGCGGAGCACGAAGATCGTGCCCGGCGCGGCCCCAAGCCCCTCGGGCGGCTTTTCCATCTCGAGGTTGAGCGCCAATCCCAGGTGCAGGAACTGGCCGCGCTCGAGCGACACCGTGCCGGAGAGTCCCGGCGCATCGATTCCGAGGGCTTGCAGCGGCACTCCCGCATGATCCCCCCAGGGGCTCGCGGTCTGTGACCAGGCCACATGCGCGACGGGCACGTAAGTGCCGCTGTTACGCAGCCTCGATTCGATCTCGTTGAGCTGGAAATCAGCGGCCGCAAGCGGATGCACGGCACGATTGAGCGCGGTCGTATCGGCGGCAGCCGTAGCAGCGGCGGGCGCGGGCGCAGCTGGCGGGGGGGCAGCCGGTGCGGGCGCCGCGGGTGCGGCGGAGTCGGTGTCCGTTGGCGGCACCAGTCCGCCGCGTGTCGTCTCGGAGTTCCAGTCCTCCGGCGTACCGAGCGCGGAGCTCGCGCGAAACACGATCATCTCGATGTTGTAGACAGTGGGCCCACCCGCGGTGCCCGGCGTTGCTGCCGCCGCCCCGCTGGGCGCGCTCGCGGCTCCCGTGGCGGGTGCGGCCGGCGGCTGCGCGATCGCAGGCAATGCCGCGCACAGCGCGAGCAACATCCATCGTGGCGCTCTCATGAAGGCATTCTATCAGTCGCGCGCGGCATCACGGCTTTCCGCTGCCCGACCGCCCGCCCGCGGTGGCAAGGTAACTCCGTCGGCGAGCCGGCCGAGCAGCTCTGCCGCAAACTCGAAGCGCTTGGGCACGTCCGGCAGGGCGCGCGAGATGCGCAGTCGCAGAGGTCCCTCGAGCCGGTACTCGCGCGGTTGACGCTGGACCAGGCGGATAACGGTGGCCGGCTCGATGCGATTGTGCGTCTCGAAAGTGAGATAACCGCCCTGCGCTCCGAGATCCACGCGCCGCACCCCGAGCTCGCGTGCGCGCAGCTTCAGGCGTGCGATGCGCAGCAGTTGCTGCGCCGGAGCCGGCAGGGATCCGAAGCGATCGACGAGCTCGGCGGTGAGATCATCGAGCGCCGCGCTGTCGGCAGCGGCCGCGATGCGCTTGTAGAGCACCAGCCGCACGTGCACGTCGCCGACATACGCATCCGGCAGAAACGCCGGCACATGCAGCTCCACCTCGGTTGCCGCGGCGAGCGGCTCATCGAGTGTGGGTTCGCGGCCGTCCTTCAGCGAGCGCACCGCGCGCTCGAGCAGCTCCAGATACAGCGTGAGCCCGACCTCGGTCATCTGGCCGCTCTGTGCCTCACCGAGCAGCTCGCCCGCGCCGCGAATCTCGAGGTCATGCGTGGCGAGCACGAAGCCTGCACCGAGCTCCTCGAGCGACTCGATGGCCTCGAGGCGCTTGAGTGCATCGGCGCTGAGCTCGCGGCGCGGCGGCACGATCAGATAGGCGTAGGCGCGGTGGTGCGAGCGCCCGACCCGGCCGCGCAGCTGATGCAGTTGCGCGAGCCCCATGCGATCGGCGCGGTGGATCATGATGGTGTTCGCAGTGGGCACATCGATGCCGCTTTCGATGATCGTCGTGCACACCAGGAGGTTGAAGCGGCGGTGATAGAAATCGACCATCAGCTGCTCGAGATCGCGCTCGCGCATCTGTCCGTGCCCGATGCGCACATCGGCCTCCGGAACCAGCTCGCGCACCTCGGCGGCGAGCTTCTCGATGGTGCGCACCTCGTTATGGACGAAATAGATCTGGCCGCCGCGGCGCAGCTCGCGCAGCGCGGCTTCCCGCAGCGCGGGCCCGTGCCATTCGGTGACGAAGGTCTTGATCGCAAGACGCTCCTCGGGCGGGGTGGCGATCAGCGACAGGTCGCGTAGACCGCCGAGCGCCATGTTGAGCGTGCGCGGAATGGGGGTGGCGGTGAGCGTGAGCACGTGCACCTCGGCACGCAGCGCCTTCAGGCGCTCCTTGTCGCGCACACCGAAGCGGTGCTCCTCGTCGATGATCGTCAGTCCGAGATCCTTGAAGCGCACGTGTGCGTGCAGCAGCCGGTGCGTGGCGATCACGATGTCGACCGTGCCGCTCTCGATGCCCGCGACGATGGCATCGCTCTCGCTGCCAGTGCGGAATCGGGAGAGCGCCTCGATACGCACCGGCCAGTCCGCGAAGCGGTCGCGAAAGTTGCCGAGGTGCTGCTGCGCGAGCAGTGTCGTCGGCACGAGCACCGCCACCTGCTTGCCGCTTTGCACGGCGACGAACGCCGCACGCATCGCCACTTCGGTCTTGCCGAAGCCGACATCGCCGCAGACGATGCGATCCATCGGCTCGGGCTTGTGCAGATCCCCGAGCACGCGCTCGATCGCCTCGGCCTGATCGGCGGTCTCCTCGAAGGGGAAGCCGTTGGCGAACGCCTGATACTCGAGCTCCTGCACGGCAAGCTTGAGACCGCGGCGCGCCTTGCGTTGCGCGTACAGATCGAGCAGCTCGGCAGCCACGTCGCGGATCTGCTCCGCGGCACGCTTGCGGGCTCGCGCCCACTGATCGGTGCCGAGCTTGTGCAGCGGCGCGCTCTCGGCGGCCGCACCCGTATAGCGACTGACGAGATGCAGGGACTGTACTGGCACGTACAGTCGGTCCCCGTCCTGGTACTCGAGCACCAGGAACTCTCCCGGCTCGCCCGCCACCTCCATCGCTTGCAGGCCGACGTAACGGCCGACACCGTACTCCTCATGCACGACCGGGGTGCCAGGGTTGAGATCGACGAGATCGCGCAGAATCGCCGCGGGGTCGGTCGCGGAGCGGCGGCGGCGCCGCTCCTGCCGTGCGCGGGCGCCAAACAGCTGCGACTCCGAGAACAGCATGAGTGGCGGATTCGTGAGCTGCAGGCCCTCGACATCGGGCGCCACTGTCAATGCCAGCCTCTGGCTGCCGGCGGCGAACGTGGCCCAGTCAGTCAGCAGCTCGATCTCGCGTCCCTGCGCTCGCAGCATCTCGTGCAGCACTTCGCGCCTGCCCGGTGAGTCTGCTGCGAGCAGTACGCGGCCGGCGTACTGGCCGAGAAACTCCTCGAGCGGTGCGAGCGGCTGCTCGGCTCGCGCATCGAGGCGCAGCTCGCGGGGCGCGCTCGTCGGGAAGTTGTGCACGAGCTTTTCGGGCAAGATCGTGGTGTCGGCTTTGAAACTATCCAGAGCGATGCTCGCAAAGCCGGCGGCGCGCTCGGCGAGCTCTTGCGGATCCAGAAACAGCTCGCGCGGCGCGAGGACCGGGCGCTCGATGTCGTGACGGCGCTCCTCGTAGCGCGCCTCGATGTCCTGCCAGAGCCGCTCGAGTGCCGCCGTGGCGCCGCTTTCGTGCACCACCACCGCGTCCGCGGGCAGGTAGTCGAAGAGCGTCGCGACCGAGTCGAAGAACAGCGGCTGATAGAACTCGATGCCCGCCGGAGCGAGCCCTTCGCTCACGCCTCGATAGATCGCCGACTGCATCGGGTCACCCTCGAAACGGACGCGGTAGCGGCGGCGAAAGCCGCGCACCGACTCCGGATCGAGCGGCACCTCGCGCGCCGGCAGCATGCGCACGCGCTCGATTGCATCGAGCGAGCGCTGCGAATCGGGATCGAAGCGGCGGATCGCCTCGATCTCATCGCCGAAGAGATCGATCCGCAGAGGCGCGGCGGCGCCCATGGGGAATACATCGAGCAGCGAGCCGCGCACGGCAAACTCGCCCGGCGCGGTCACTTGACTCACGGCCGCGTAGCCGGCAGCCACCAGGCGCGTGCGAAACGGCTCGAGGCCGAGCGTATCGCCCACGGCGAGCTCGAACGCGCGCCCCTGCACGTACTGCCGCGGCGGCAGCCGCTGCAACAGCGTATCGGCAGCGACGATCAGGCACCCGCGGCGTGCCTGCGGCAGCTCGTACAGCGTGCGCAGACGCTCGGAGGTGATATCCGGGTGCGGCGAGAACAGCTCATAGGGCAGGATCTCCCAATCGGGAAGCGTGAGCGGTGCATGCTCCGCGCCGCTGAAGAAGCGCATCTCGGCCTCGAGCCGCTCGAGCTCGCGCGCGCCGCGCGTCACCACCACGTAGAGCCGCTCGTCGCGCGCGAGCGCCTCGGCGAGCGCGAGCGCTGCAGCGCTGCCATAGAGTTGCTGCCAGCGAATGTGGCGCTGGGCGGAAGTCGGAACGGGAGGCTCGAGCAGCAGCGCTCTGGATTTCACAATGGCCGGATGCGCAGGATACGAAGGCCGAAGCTTACCGGAAAGGCAGCGCGCGACCGAGCCGTCCGCGGCGGAACTCAGCCCGCGCGGTGCAATCTACTCGAGAGCGAAAGACGCTATTGCTTCTGCGCAGCCGCGTCGGGCGCGGGCGGGGCTTCCTGCGATGGCGTGGGCGCCGCATCCTTGTCCTGCGGGGCAGGCGCGGACTCCGTGGGGGCTGCGGGCTTGGCCGCAGCGTCCGCTGGCGGGGCGCCCTCGGTCACGACCGAGTGGATCACGCGGTCACGCTCGAAGAACACCGAGAATTGGGCGTAGTCCCAGCGCGTGATCGGCGGCTCGCCGACCGCGGCGTGACGCGTGACGGGCGCGCCGAAACGCCGCTCCACGTCAGCCATGAGCATGCCGCCGGAGGGGCGCGGTGTGTTGGACTCGCGCACCATGATCTTGTCGCCGACGGCGACGGTCTCGGCGAGCGCGGCGCTCGCGGCTGCAGCCGCGCACAGCAGTGCAAGGACGACTCGTAGGTTCATGCTAGCTCCTGAAGCAAGCCGGCGGTCGATGGCCACTATAGCATCGGTGGAAATCTGTCAAAGCGCCGCGCGGCCTTCCTCTCCGTGATCTGTGACGGACATCATGGATCGCACGGCCGCCGCGACAATTGTGGTTAAATTCGCGCCGTGTTTCATCCGCTGTCACTGTATGTGGGCCTGCGTTACGTGCGCGCCCGCACGCACAAGTTCTTCGTGTCGTTCATCACCTGGGTCTCGCTCATCGGCGTATGCGTGGGTGTGGCCGCTTTGATCGTGATCCTGTCGGTCATGAACGGCTTCGAGGGCGAGCTGCGCGAGCGACTGCTCTCATTGAGTGCGCATGCCCGCATCGTCGCTGCCGCCGCGGCCACGCCTTCGGCGTCCGACTGGGCCGCCGCGGCGCACGCCGCGCGCAGTGTCAGCGGTGTGCGTGGCGTGGCGCCCTACCTGGAGGCGCAGGCACTCGCCGTGCGTCCTCCGGAGATGCTGCCCATCACGGTGCGCGGCATCGAGCCGCGTAGCGAGGCGAGCGTCACGCAGGTCGCCCGCTTCGTGAAGGAGGGGCACCTCGAGGATCTGCGGCCGGGCAGCGATCGCGCCATCGTGGGCGATGTGGTCGCGGAGGAGCTCGGCGTCACGAGCGGCGATACGGTCACTTTGCTCATTCCCACGATCGCTGCGGACGGCACGCCCACACCCAAGCTGCGCGAGCTCAAAGTCACGGGCATCTTCGAGGCGGGACTGCAGGAGCACGACGCCACGCTGCTCTTCGCGAACATCGACGACGTGCGCGCGCTCGGAGTCGCAGCGAGCGGCGAGGGCCTGCACGTGCGCTTCGACGATGCGCTGCGAGCGCCGCAGCTTGCGGCGCGCATCCGCGCCGTGCTGCCGCGGGGCTTCGAGGTGATCGACTGGACCGTCGACAACGCTAGCTACTTCCGCGCCATCCGCATCGAGAAGACGATGATGGCGCTCATCCTGATGCTGATCGTTGCCGTCGCTGCCTTCAACGTGGTGGCGATGCTCGTCATGGTGGTCAATGACAAGCGCACCGACATCGCGATCTTGCGCACGCTCGGCGCCTCGCCGCGCAGAGTCATGGGCGTGTTCGTGACACAGGGGCTCGTGATCGGCTGGCTGGGCGTTGCCTGCGGCGTCGCACTCGGGCTGCTGCTCGCGCTGAACGTCGAGACGATCGTGCCCGCGCTCGAGCACACCTTCGGCTTTCAGATCATGGATTCTGACGTCTACTACATCACTGCCATTCCCTCGGACGTGCACTGGACGAACATCGCGTGGATTGCGCTCGCGGCGCTCGCGCTGACCGCCGGAGCGACGCTCTATCCGGCGCTGCGCGCCGCCCGCACTCCGCCGGCGGATGCGCTGCGCTACGAGTGACGCCCCATGCGCCGCGCCTACGAATGGATGATCGCAACGCGCTACCTGCGCTCGGCGCATCGGCGCGGCTTCGTCTCCTTCGTGTCCACGATGTCGGTGCTCGGGCTGATGCTCGGCATCGCGGTGCTGATCGTGGTGCTGTCGGTGATGAACGGCTTCGAGAGAGAGCTGCGCACCCGCATGCTCTCGGTCACGGCGCACGCTACGCTCATGGGGCTCGACGGTGGATTGGCCGACTGGCGTACTGCCCGCGACGCCGCGCTGCGCCAGCCGGGGGTGGTGGCCGCCGCACCCTATGTCGAGGAGCAGGCGATGCTCGCGCACGGTACGCACGTGCTGGGCACGATGGTGCGCGGGGTGCTTCCCGAGGAGGAGCGCCAGACCACCGGGCTCGCGCAGCGCCTCACCGCAGGCAGCATCGACGATCTCACCCCCGGCGCATATCACATCATCCTGGGCGCGGCGCTTGCGAGCTCGCTCGGGACCCACGTGGGCGACACCGTGGTGCTGATTGCCCCCGAGGGCACCGCCACGCCCGCGGGCATCGAGCCGCGCATGCGGCGCTTCCTGGTGACCGGCATCTTCCGCTCAGGCATGTACGAGTTCGACAGCGCGCTCGCGCTCGTGCACATGAGCGATGCCGAGCGTATCTACGGACTCGGTCAGAAGGTCACGGGGGTGCGCCTCGCGCTCGCCGACCCGCTGCGTGCGCCCTCGACGGTGAAGCGCCTCGCGTACGCGCTCGGCGGCGGCTTCTACGTGAGCGACTGGACGCGCAAGGACGTGAACTTCTTCCGCTCGATCGAGCTCACCAAATCGATGATGTTCGTGATTCTTCTGATGACGGTGGCGGTCGCGGCATTCAACATCATTGCCACTCTGGTGATGATCGTGAAGGAGAAGCAGTCCGATATCGCGATTCTGCGCACGCTCGGCGCCGGCCCGCGCAACGTGCTCGTGACCTTCGGCCTGCAAGGCGTGCTCATCGGTCTCGCCGGCACCGTGCTCGGCGCAGCCCTCGGGGTGCTGATAGGACACAACGTGGAGGCTCTGGTGCATGCCCTGGAGCATGCGCTGCGCACGCATTTCCTGGATCCGCGGGTGTATAACATGGGCGACTTGCCGGCCTACGTCGAGTGGTTGGACGTGCTGAAGGTGTGTGGGGTCGCTTTCATCCTGTGCGCGCTCGCCACGATATACCCCGCGTGGCGTGCCTCGCGCACCGCGCCCGCGGAGGCGCTGCGCCATGACTGAAGCCGTGCTGCAGGCGCGCAACGTCCACAAGAGCTTCACGCAAGGGCCGGTGACCCTGCAGGTGCTCTGCGGCATCGAGCTCGCTATCGCGCCCGCCGAGCGGGTGGCCATCGTCGGCGCCTCGGGCTCGGGCAAGACGACCCTGCTGCAGATTCTCGGCGGTCTCGACCGTCCGAGCGAGGGTGCGGTGCTCGTGCAGGGACAGGACATCCATGCCCTGAGCGAGGAGGCGCGCGGCGCGCTGCGCAACCGGGCACTCGGCTTCGTCTATCAGTTCCACCATCTGCTGCCGGAATTCTCGGCGATCGAGAACGTGGCGATGCCGCTGCTCGTGCGCCGCGTGCGCCCCGCTGAAGCGCGCGATCGAGCGCGCGATCTGCTGGAGCGTGTCGGGCTCGGGGCGCGTCTGACACACCGCCCACATCAGCTCTCCGGCGGCGAGCGGCAGCGGGCTGCCGTGGCGCGCGCACTGGTCACCGAACCGCGCATCGTGCTGGCCGACGAGCCCACCGGTAACCTCGACGGCAACAATGCCGAGCAGGTATTCGAGCTGATGCTGGAGCTCAATCGCGAGCGCGGCACCAGTCTCGTCGTTGTGACGCACGACACCCAGCTGGCCGCGCGCATGGAGCGCATGCTGACGCTCGAGAGCGGCTTGCTGCACGACGGCAGCGCGCCCGCCGCCAGCGCCGCCGCACGCCGCGCGCGGACCTCAGCCGGTGGTGGTGCCGGAGGCTGAGCGCACCAGGCGGCGGCGCCGGGCGAGCACACGCCAGCGCCACAACAGCTCGAGCCCGAGCCAGCCGCAGACGCCACACGCGAGGGCGCATGTCAGACAGCCGACCAGAAAGGGCCGCCACATCGGACCGAGGCCGTGTTGCAGCCAGTCCCAGCTCAGCTTGAAGCCGAAAGCGTGGGGTGTGACGCCGGTAATGGCGGCGCCGACGCGATACGCGCCATAGTAGATGGGAACGACGGTGAAGGGGTTGACCACCCAGACGGTTGCGATGATTGCGGGAATGTTGAGTCGCCAGACGATCGCGACCAGCGTTGCGAGCGGCAGGTGCACCGGCAGCGGGACGAAGCAGATGGCGAGCCCCGCGCCGAAGGCGGCCGTCACTCCGCGCCGCTGCAGCGACCACAGTCGCGGATCGGTCAGGTGGGCACCGAAGACTCGCAGGTACCAGCGATCGAACAGCGAATGCCGCTGGGAGGCGAGCTTCTTGAGCATTCGGCGGGGCATGACGGCGCGCAACTCTAGCAGATCGGTTGCGCCGCCCGCTGAAACGTGGTCCACGCCTTGAGCGCACAGTGCTCTCCGGTATGATGGCGGCCCAGCGGTAGGGGTCGACGGAATCAAACGGAATGTGGGAAATCGTACGGGCCGGCGGCCCGTTCATGTGGCCGATCATCCTCTGCTCCATTGGCGCGGCAGCCATCATCCTGGAGCGGTGCTGGACGTTGCAGGAGAAGCGCGTGCTGCCACGCGATCTCATGCAGCGCATCTGGCAGCTCGTCGAGAGTAATCAGCTCAACGACAAGGTGATCGCAGCTCTCGAGCAGAACTCACCGCTCGGCAAGGTGCTGGCGGTCGGGCTCGCCAACCGCCACCGCCCGCGGGAGCTCATGATGGAGCGCCTGGAAGATGCAGGGCGCCACGTCGTGCACGAGCTGGAGCGCTTCCTCAATACCCTGGGCACGATCGCCAGCATCTCACCTTTGCTGGGACTGCTCGGCACGGTCACGGGCATCATCAAGGCCTTCAACGCTTTGCAGGCAGGCGCGGCGGGTGATCCGCGCATGCTCTCCGGCGGCATCGCCGAGGCGCTGATCGCCACCGCCGCGGGCCTGTGCGTGGCGATTCCCGCGCTGATCAGCTACCGCTATCTGCGCGGGCGTGTGGAGCGCTTCGTCATCGAGATGGAGAAGAGCGCCATCAAGCTCGCCGATACTCTGGAGACGGCCGCGCGCTCCGAGACTCTCGAGACGGGCCGTCACGAAGCGTTCAAGGCCGTGCGGCGATGAATCTCAAGCCGCGCCGGGTCGAGGACCCGGAGATCAACCTCGTATCCCTCATCGACGTGGTGCTGATGATGGTGGTGTTCTTCATGCTGTCGAGCTCGCTCGTCGATGAAGGACGCGTGCGCATCCATCTGCCGCAGGCGAGCAGCGTGCCGACCGCGCGACCGCGCACCGAGCCGCTGGTGCTCACCGTCACACAGCAGGGCAGCTATCGCGTGAACGAGCGCGAGCTCATCAACTCGAGTCCCGAGACGCTGCGTGCGGCGCTGCTGAAAGCCGCGGGCAGCGACCGCAGCATGCGCGTGACGCTGCGCGCCGATGGCCGCGCCACGCACCAGTCGGTGGTCACCGCCATGGATGTGCTCGGGCGGCTCGGATTCGCGGAGATCAACATCGCGACCATCAAGGAAGAGCCGGCAGGTCGACCTTGAGCGGACCTGTGAGCTTCGCCCCGGATAGCGCGCGGGGCGCCGCGCATACTTATCGTCGCCTGCTCGGCTATCTGCGCCGCCACATGGGCGCCTTCGCCTGCGGCATGGCCGGTGCCATCGTGTATTCGGCGAGCATGGTGAGCTTCGCGGGCGTCGCGCAGCTCTTCGGCGATCGCATCTTCACGCATCCCGATCCACGCATGATCGTGTGGCTGCCGCTCGGCGTGGTCGCGCTCTTCGTGTTGCGCGGCCTCGGCGACTTCACTCAGACGTACGCCATGGGTTTCGTCAGCCGCAGCATCGTGAGCGAGTTGCGGCAGCAGCTGTTCGAGCGCGTGCTGCGCCTGCCGCTCGCCTACTTCGATCGCAGCTCCTCCGCGACGCTGCTCTCGAAGCTCACCTACAACGCCGAGCAGGTAGGGCAGGCGAGCACGGATTCGGTGGTCGTGCTCGTCAATACGACGCTCACGATCAGCGGGCTCATCGCCTATCTGCTGTGGCTCAACTGGAAGCTGTCGCTGGTCGCGCTCACCATGGCGCCGGTCGTGAGCTATCTGGTGACGCGTGTCAATCATTACTTCCGGCGCTATAGCCGCCGCATCCAGGACTCGATGGGAGATGTCACGCGCGTCGCGAAGGAGAGCTTCGAGGCGCCGCGGCTCGTCAAGGTGTACAACGCCGAGGGCCATCTCGGCGCGCAGTTTCGCGCCGTGAACGAGCACAACCGGCGCTCTCACATGCGCCTGGTGCTCACGCGCGGCCTGTCCAATCCGGTGATTCAGATACTGACGGCGATCGGCGCGGCGTTGATTCTCTCCTACGCGATCGCCAATGCGGTGAGCGGCCGCATGACCATGGGTGAGATCCTCGGCTTCTTCACCGCGCTCGGGATGATCGCCCAGCCGTTGCGGCTGCTCGTGGGCGTCTCCGGGCCCCTGCAGCAGGGCATCGCCGCGGCGCAGAGCATTTTCGAGATTCTCGACACACCTGCCGAGCCGCGCGGTGGCAGCTTCAGGGTAGCGCGCGTGCGCGGCGAGGTGCGGTTCGAGCACGTGACCTTCGCGTACCTGACGGCTCAAGTGGCTGCGCTGCGCGACATCTCTTTGAATGTGGCCGCCGGCGAGCGCACCGCGATCGTCGGCCGCTCGGGCAGCGGCAAGTCGACGCTCGTGAGCCTGCTGCCGCGGTTCTACGATGTGACCTCCGGCGCCGTGCGCCTCGATGGCCGCGACGTGCGTGATTACGATCTCGACAATCTGCGCGAGCACATCGCCGTCGTCTCCCAGGATGTGGTGCTCTTCAACGACACCATCCGCAACAACATCGCCATCGGTCGCGAGGTTGCGCTGCCGGTCATCGAGCGAGCGGCGGAGGCGGCGCACGTGCTCGAGTTCGCGACCACGCTGCCGCAGGGGCTCGATACCTTCGTCGGTGATCGCGGCGTGCTGCTCTCGGGCGGGCAGCGCCAGCGCATAGCGATCGCGCGTGCGCTGCTCAAGGACGCGCCTGTCCTGATCCTCGATGAGGCGACCTCCGCGCTCGACACCGAGGCCGAGCGGCACATCCAGGCGGCGCTGGCGCAGCTGGTGCGCAATCGCACCACCTTCGTCATCGCACACCGGCTCTCCACGGTGGAGCAGGCGGACCGGATCATCGTGCTCGATGGCGGGGCCATCGTCGAAAGTGGCACGCATGCGCAGCTGCTCGCGAGGGGTGGGCTGTATGCGCAGCTCTATCAGCTCCAGTTCAGCGCGTGACGCCGCGGCGTGCCGCGGCGGCGCGCGCTGCAATGGTGAGCGATGCAGAAGCGCATGACGCAGATGTGGTACGGCGAAAGCGGCGCGGCGGCAGCGTTGCAGCCGCTTGCGTGGCTATATGGCGCCGTGACACGCGCGCGGCGTCGAGGCTATGCGCGCGGCTGGCTGCGCAGCGAGCGCGTGCCAAGGCCGGTCGTCGTCGTCGGTAATCTCACGGTCGGGGGCACGGGCAAGACGCCACTCGTCATCTGGCTCGCCCAGCAACTGACGCAGCGCGGTTTCAAAGTCGGCATCGTGTCGCGCGGCTTCGGCCGCCGCGCGCGCGATGCGACACCCGTCATCGTGCGCGCCGACTCGCCCTGGCGCGAGGTGGGGGACGAGCCGCTGCTCATTCAGCAGCGCACCGGGTGCATCACGGTCGTCGCGGTGGATCGCGTCGCCGCCGCGCGCGTGCTGGTTGCGCAGAATGTCGACGTGGTAGTGGCCGACGATGGGCTGCAGCACCTGCGCTTGGCACGCGACGTCGAGATCGTGGTGATCGATGGCGCCCGCGGCTTTGGAAACGGGCGGCTGCTTCCGGCCGGACCGTTGCGCGAGGCTGCGCAAGGCATCGAGCGCGCCGATCTGGTCGTCGTCAATGGCGCTGCCGCTCACGCCTCGCTCGCGCGGCTGCCGCCTCCACGCGCGCCGCTCGTGTCGATGCAGCTTGTCGCGAGGGAGGCGCACCGCGTGGACGATCTGGAATCCCCGCGCCCGCTGCGAGAGTTTGCGCGCCGCCCCGTCCACGCCGTGGCCGGCATCGGTCACCCCGCGCGCTTCTTTCGCGAGCTGCGTGCCCATGGGCTCGAGGTGCTCGAGCATGCCTTTCCCGATCATCACGCGTTCACCGCGGCGGAGCTCGCCTATGCGGCCGACGATCTGCCGATTCTCATGACCGAGAAGGACGCCGTGCGCTGCCGCGCCTTCGCCAGCCCCCGCATGTTCTACGTGCCGGTCACTGCGGATCTGAGCGCGGCTGACCGTCACGTACTGCTCGAGCGCGTGTGCGATGGGATCGCGGTTTCGGCGCGCACGCGCTAGAGTCAGCCGATGGATGCGCGCCTGCTGGAGATCCTCGCCTGTCCCGTCTGCAAGGGGCCGCTCATCTATCGCCGTGAGCAGGGGTCGCTCATATGCCGCCTCGATCGGCTCGCCTATCCGATCCGGGACGATGTGCCTGTGATGCTGGAGGAAGAGGCGCGCCAGCTGGCGGCGGATGATCCGCTCCTCGAGCGTTAGGCTCGTGTCCGCGCCGCACCGCGTTGTCATCCCGGCGCGCTACGCTTCCACGCGCCTGCCAGGCAAGGTGCTGCTGCCCATCGCGGGCCGGCCCATGTTGCACTGGGTTTGCGAGCGCGCACGGGCATCGACCGCGGACGAGGTAATCGTGGCCGCCGACGATGAGCGCATCGCCGCTGCCGCGCGCGCCTGCGGCGTGCAGGTGGTGATGACCTCGACGGGGCATGGCAGCGGTACCGACCGCATCGCGGAGGTCGCCTGGCTGCGGGGCTGGGCTGCCGAGGACATCGTCGTCAATCTGCAGGCCGACGAGCCACTCATGCCGCCGGTGCTCATCGACCAGGTATGCGAGCTGCTCGAGGCGCACGCGCACGCCGCCATCGCAACCCTTGCGAGTCCCGTCGGCTCGCTGCATGAGTTTCTCGATCCCCACGTGGTGAAGGTCGTCGCGGACCGGCGCGAGCGCGCACTGTATTTCAGCCGTGCGCCGATTCCCTGGGACCGTGATGGGGCGAGCGCCGATCTTGCGACTCAGCGCAGCTTCGCGGGGGCGCGGCGGCACTTGGGTCTCTACGCGTATCGTGTCGGCGCGCTACAGCGCCTTGCAGCTCTGGCACCGAGTCCGCACGAGCTCAGAGAGAAACTCGAGCAGCTGCGCGCACTGGAGAACGGCTTCGAGATCGTCGTGGCGAACTCGCGCGAGCCTCCGGGCGCGGACGTGAACACCTCGAAGGATCTCGAGCGCGTGCGGGCGCTGCTCGAGGCAGAGCTCGGCACGGGAGCCTAGAGTCGTGCGCGAGGTCAGCATCCTGTTCGTTTGCTTGGGCAACATCTGCCGCTCGCCGACCGCGGAGGCGGTGTTTCGCACGCTCGCGGCACGCGAGGCGCCGCAGCTGCGAATTCTCATCGACTCGGCTGGCACCGCGGATTATCACGTCGGCTGCGCGCCGGACGCGCGTGCGCAGCAGGCCGCGCGCCGCCGCGGATACGACATGTCGGCGCTGCGTGCACGCCGCATAGAGCCCGAGGACTTCGAGCGCTTCGATCTGATTCTCGCCATGGACAACGCGAATCTGTCGTCCCTCAAGCGCAGTGCGCCGGGCGCCGCGCGCGAGCGCCTGCGGCTGTTCCTGGAGTTCGCGCAGCAGGCAGACACCCTGGAGGTGCCCGATCCCTATTACGGAGGCGTGAACGGCTTCGAGGAGGTGCTCGACCTCATCGAGGCCGCCTCTAGCGGACTGCTGCGGTACCTGTCGGCGACCCCATCAGCTCCGCCCCGCGGGGCGTGATCTTCGGCCGAAACCCGTTATCGCTCTATTCCTCGCGGCCGCCGTCGCCGTGCGGGGTCTCATCCGAAGGCGCCGACGACCAGACGACATAGGGCTTGCTCTGCCGCCCGGACGGACCCTCGAGCGGCGCGGTGGGCTCGAAGTGGGCGATTGGACGGTGCTCTTCCGTCCCGGCTGCCGACTCGTGCTGATCGCGCTGATCGCGCTGATCGCGCTGATCGTGCTGATCGTGTGTCCCAGGAGCAGTGTCCGGCGCTCCACCGACGTCGGCTTCGTGCGCCGCCGGCCGCGCCGACTCTGCTGGCATGCCCTGCGAGGCGTCCACCGACTCACCGCCGTTCGCTCCGGCCTCAGACACTGCAGCGTCGCGGGGTCCGGATCCACCGCGCCGGCCGCGCCGGCGACCCCGCCGGCCACGGCGCTCGCCACGCGGTCCACGGTCGCCGCGGGCCTCATCACGAGCACCCTCGCTGCGCACGCCCCCCGATGGGTCACCGGAGAACTCTCCGCCCCCGGCCGATGAGGCGCTGCGCTCGCTGTTCCAGGCGCGCTCTCGGTCGCCATCGCGTGCACCGTTGGAGCCCTGCTCGGCCGGCGCCGCACGGTCGCGGTCTCTGCCCGCTTCCCGGCTACGCTCCCGGTCGCCCTCGCGGGGGCGATCGCGATAGCCATCGCGCGAGCGCTCGCCACGGTCCCGGTGGCGATGCCCGGACTCGGATCGATCGCGTCCAGAGCTGTTGCGACGCGGGCGCTGATAGCCCGAGCGGCGGCTATCGCGATCAGCGCCAGGCGGACGCGCGTGCGAGTGCGTCATGGCGCCCGAGCCGCCAGTCGGCGTAGTGGGCGCGGCCTCCTGGGCCTGGGGCTGCGCACCGAACCAGCGCTTCAGGCGCTGCCACACGTTGGGCGGGCTGTCGGCCGCGGACGCTGCGATGGGCGCGGCGGGCGTGGGAGCAGCCGTCGCTGGCAGCGCGCTGGCAACGGCGGCCACTTCCGCAGCCGGCTTGGCCTCTTTCAAGGCCGGATCGGCCACTTCGGGCATGGTCGGCATGAGATAGCTCAGCTGCTTGTTCTCGGGCAGCTCTGCCTCGTCATCGCGGATGCGGCGGATCGAGTAATCCGGAGTCTGCGTATTCGGATTCGGCACGATCACCAGCTCGGCATCGCTCTTGTCCTCGAGCGTGCGCAACCACTCGCGCTTCTCGTTGATGAGATATGTGGCCACTTCGACCGGCACCTGCGCGATAACGCGACGCGTGCGCTCCTTGCGCAGCTCCTCGCCGATGAGCCGCAGCATCGCGAGCGCCATGGACTCGACGCTGCGGATGCTGCCGATTCCGACGCAGCGCGGGCACACGACGTGGCTCGTCTCACCGAGTGACGGCCGCAGACGCTGCCGCGACATCTCGAGCAGTCCGAACCGCGAGAGCCGGCCGATCTGGATGCGCGCGCGGTCCATGCGTACCGCATCGCGCAGGCGATCCTCGACGTCGCGCTGATTCTTCTGCGATTCCATGTCGATGAAATCGATCACGATCAGGCCGCCGATGTCGCGGATGCGCAGCTGCCGCGCAATCTCCTCGGCTGCCTCGAGGTTGGTGTTGAGCGCCGTGGTCTCGATGTCGCTGCCGCGCGTCGCGCGCGCCGAATTGATATCGATCGAGACCAGGGCTTCGGTGTAATCGATGACGACGCTGCCACCCGAGGGCAGCTGCACCTTGTGGGCGTACGCCGACTCGATTTGACTCTCGATCTGAAAGCGCGTGAAAAGTGGGATCTCGTCCGTGTAATGCTTCAGGCGCCGCTGGGCATCGGGCGGCATGAAACGCTGCATGTACTCCTGGGCCTTCTGGAATGCGGCGTCATCGTCGACAAGGATCTCTCCCACGTCGTCGGAGAGGTAGTCACGCATTGCGCGGGTGACGGCGTCGCTCTCGCGATACACGAGAAACGGTGCCGCCCGGTCCTTGGCCGCAGCGTCGATCTGCTCCCACTGGGCACGCAGGTTATCCAGGTCCCATTGCAGCTCCTGAACGGAGCGCCCGACACCCGCCGTGCGGACGATCGCGCCCATGCCGTCGGGGATCTGCAGCTGGCTCATGATCTCGCGCATCTGGTCGCGCTCTTCGCCCTCGATGCGACGCGACACGCCCCCGGCGCGTGGATTGTTCGGCATCAGGACGAGAAAGCGGCCGGCGAGACTTATGAAGGTCGTGAGCGCGGCGCCCTTGGTGCCCCGCTCTTCCTTCTCTACCTGAACGAGCAGCTCCTGTCCCTCGTTCAGGAGCTCGCGGATATTCATGCGGCCGCCCTGCGGCTGCTGGCGGAAGTACTCCTTGGCAACTTCCTTCAGGGGCAGAAAGCCGTGACGCTGCGCACCGTAATCGACGAAGCAGGCCTCGAGCGAGGGCTCGACTCGGGAAATACAGCCTTTGTAGACGTTGGCTTTTTTCTGTTCGCGGGAGGGAAGCTCTATGCTGAGATCGTAAAGTTTCTGTCCATCAACCAGCGCGACTCTAAGTTCTTCCTGCTGGGTTGCGTTGACAAGCATTCTTTTCATGCGGTCCTACTATGTTGTAAAGGACCGACAAGGATGCGGCGGGAGACCGCCGGGCGACTTGGGAAAATGAGTGATGAGGCGCAGGCGTTATGTGCGCGTAGCCCATTTTCCTAGGGCCCTCTGGCGGCAGTGACACGAAGTGGTACGGGCGCTCGACTATGCTTTTTCATGAGTAGTCCGCCCGTGGGCGGACGGCGCGCCGAAAACCCTCTGTTACTCAACCGACGGCATGCCCTGCGCTCGCTCGCAGCGGCGCGGGGACTGCAACCTTGTCGGCCCAGGCGATGGCCTCGTTGCCGAGGACCAACTGATGAGCACCAGCGAAAACCGCTCCAGCGCACGTAAGATTCACGCGTGGATGGCGGTAGCCGCTCATGCCCGTTACCTAGCGACGGCTCTGCGCCGCCGGCCATTGACCGTCCGCACTCGGACGGTGCATGCAGTATAACCACAGGACCACTTTAAAAACAATGTCTTACGCGGAGGGCGAGGTGACCACGCAACAACAGCCGCGAGCGCGGGAGGCCGTCAGGCACGTCGAGGTGACCGAGGAGCGGGCCGGGCAGAGGCTGGATAACTTCCTCATGCGCCTGCTCGAGAAGGTACCGCGAAGCCACGTATACCGTTTGGTGCGTCGCGGGGAAGTTCGCGTCAATGGGCGTCGCGCCAGCCCCGAACAGCGCCTGCAGTGGCGCGACAAGGTTCGTGTGCCGCCCGTGCACGTGGAGCCCCCAGCGAGCGGCCCCCGGAGCCCGCCGCCGCGGCTGCTGGAGAGGATTCGTGCGGCGGTCATCCACGAGGACTCCCGCCTCATCGTGGTGGACAAGCCGCCCGGCATCGCCACCCACGGGGGCAGCGGCGTGAGCTTCGGAGTGATCGAGACGTTGCGTGCGCTCTATCCGGGGCAGCCGCTCGATCTCGTCCATCGGCTCGACCGCGATACGAGCGGCTGCCTGCTCATCGCGCGAAAGCCAGCAACGCTACGCGCCCTGCATGCGCTGCTGCGCGAGGGCCACTTTCAGAAGGGCTACCTGGCGCTTCTCAAGGGCCATTGGAACCTCGGCCACAAGAGAATCGACGCGCCCCTGCGCACGGACCTGCGGGTGAGCGGGGAGCGCACCGTCCGCGTGCACGCGACGGGCAAGCAGGCGGTCAGCGAGTTTCGCCCGGTGCAGTTCTTCGGCAAGCAGGCCACGCTCGTAGAGGTCGCGCTCTTTACCGGTCGCACGCACCAGATCCGCGTGCATGCCGCACACGCCGGCCATCCGGTCGCGGGGGATGCGAAGTACGGTGACGCGGACTTCAATCTGCAGATGCGCACTGCAGGGCTCGAACGCATGTTTCTGCACGCACACAGCGTGAGCTTCACGTGGCCCCAGGGCGGAGAATTCAGCGCGAGCGCGCCGCTCCCGCCGGACCTGCGCTCGCTGCTCGATGAGTTACAGTCGCGGTCGGGTGCGCGCCGCAGGCGTCACGGCAGCTCATAGCCCATGCCGCGCAGGGCGCCCGCGACCCAGATCAGCGGCAGCCCGATGAGCGCGGTCGGATCGCTGCTCTCGATGCGCTCGAGAAGGCTGATCCCGAGAGCCTCGGCCTTGAAGCTGCCGGCGCAGTCGAAGGGCCGCTCGGTGGCGACGTAGCGCTCGATCTCCAGCGCCTGCAAGGTGCGGAACACCACGCGCGTGGTGTCCACGTGCATCGCGCGATAGTTCCGGTCCAGGCAGACCGCGGCGCAGGCCGTGTGAAAGTGGGCCGTCGAGCCGCTCAGGCGGCCCAGCTGCGTGCGGGCTGTCTCGGCCGTCCCGGGCTTATCGAGCACGACTTGCGCCGTGCAAGCGACCTGATCGCTTCCGATCACGAGCGCAGCGCGATGCGCCGTCGCGACATTCAGCGCCTTCTCCTGGGCAAGCCTTTGTGCCCGCTCAAGCGGCGCCTCCCCGGCACGCGCCGCTTCATCGACGTTCGGACTCGTCACTGTAAAGACAATGCCCAGCCGTGTGAGCAGCTCGCGCCGATAGCGCGAGCCGGAGGCGAGAATCAGCGGCGGTAGAGTCACGATTCTACTTCGAGAAACAAGGGCTTAAGGCTGCACGAGCTTTGACTTGGAATCGGTCGCTACCTATCATACGCGCCCCATGTCGGAAGACTGGTCGAAGCCGCGCGAGATCGACCCGCTCGCCGATGGGCAGGTCGTCATCGACTTCGCGATTCCGCTCGCTGAGTTTCCCCGCCTGAGGACGCAGCTGGCGCGCGACCAGGGCAGCGCTCGCGGCAGGATTCAGTTCCACCGCATGGCGAATGCGCCGGTCGCCGATGTCAGCGTGTCCGCTGAGGGGATGCTGATCTGCCAGCGATGCATGGGCCCGTTGCAATGGTCCATGAGTGGCGGCGGCAGCGTCGCGATGGTGGCGGATGCCGTCGAGGCTGACCGCGCGCCGGCCGGCCTCGAGACGATTCTCGCGCCCGGACATCGCGTGAGCGTGCGCGATCTGGTCGAGGAGGAGCTGCTCCTGTCTCTGCCGATCGCGCCGCTGCATGAGTCGGATGACGCGTCCGGCTGCGGCGTGACCGATGAGAAGACGCCCGCTGAGGAGCGCAACCGGCCCTTCGCGCAGCTCGGCAAGCTGCTGAAGCGCGCGGAGTAGACAGACTCGGGCTCGGGCCCACAGGAGATGGAGAGATGGCAGTTCAAAAAAGCCGCAAGACACCGTCGCGGCGTGGCATGCACCGCTCGCACGACGGGCTCGAGAAGCCGGCGCTCTCGATCGACCCGCAATCGGGCGAGTCCCATTTGCGTCACCGCATCACCCCCGACGGTTTCTATCGGGGCCGTCGCGTGATCGAGAAGCCCGCCGAGGGCGACGAGCACGAGTGACGCGTTCTCGACGGATCGCGCGATCACCACGAACTCCGGCTCGAGCAGCACCCGCGGCGTGGGGCCCGTCATCGCCATCGATGTGATGAGCGGTGACCGCGAACCACGCGAGCGCATCGAGGGGACACTCGGCGCGTTGCGTGCAGATCGCGAGCTGCACACACTGTTGGTCGGCCGGCCGCAGGACATTGAGGCCTGTCTCGGCGCGATCCCGGCATCGCTGCGCCAGCGGGTCGAAATCATTCCCGCCACCCAGGTCATCGCCATGGACGAGGCGCCGCGCGCTGCGGTGCGCCGGGGGCGCGATTCCTCCATGCGAATCGCCGTGAATCTCGTGCGCGAAGGGCGCGCGACCGCCTGTGTAAGCGCCGGAAACACGGGCGCGCTGAATGCCATCGCGCACTTCGTTCTCAAGACGATCGCCCACGTGGAGCGTGCCGCAATCATGTCGGCCATTCCCTCCGCGCTCGGGCACACTCATATGCTCGATCTCGGCGCCAATACGCGTGCGACCCCGCAGCAGCTCTATCAATTCGCAGCCATGGGCGCGATCGTGGCGCAGCGGCTGCATGGGATCGAGACGCCGCGCGTCGGACTGCTCAACATCGGCGAGGAGGACATCAAGGGCCATGAAGTGGTGCAGGCGGCGCATGCGCTGCTCGGTGCGAGCACGCTACGCTACGTTGGATTCGTCGAGGGAGACGCGATCTTCTCCGGTGCGGTCGATGTGGTCGTCACGGATGGCTTCACCGGCAATGTGGCGCTGAAGACCATGGAGGGTCTCGCGCGACTCGTGACCGAGCGTACGGTGATGGAATTTCAGGCCTCGCTGGCGGCTCGCATCGCGGGCTGGGTCGCGCGTCCGGTGCTGCAGCGGCTGGCCGCCGGGCTCGATTCGCGCCGCTACAACGGCGCCTGCATGGTCGGGTTGCGCGGCATCGTGGTAAAAAGCCATGGCCGTGCCGATGCCACGGCCTTTGCGCGGGCCGTGGAGCTCGCCGTGCACGCAGCGCGCGGCGGGCTCACGGCGCACATCGCGCAGGCATTTGAAGCACAGGGGGGTTGATGTTTTCGCGAGTCGCCGGAACCGGTGCGCACCTGCCTGAGAAGACCCTCACCAATGTGGATCTCGAGCGCATGATGGACACCACGGATGCGTGGATCCGCGACCGCACGGGAATCGAGCGCCGCCACATCGCCGCGGACGATGAGACCACCGTCGATCTGGCGGAGGTCGCCGCGCGCCGCGCGCTCGAGGCGGCGAACGTGCGCCCGCAGCAGGTGGATTTCATCGCCTTCGGCACCACGACGCCGGACTACATCTTTCCGAACTGCGGCGTTCTGCTGCAGCAGCGGCTCGGGTGCGTCGGTGGTCCGGCCTTCAGCGTGGAGACCGCGTGCAGCGGCTTCCTCTACGCGCTCGCGATCGCCGATAAGTTCGTGCGCGCCGGCGAGGCAAAATGTGCTCTGGTGGTAGGTGCCGAGACGCTCTCGCGCATCACGGATTGGAGCGACCGCTCCACTGCGGTGCTGTTTGCGGACGGTGCGGGCGCGGTGGTGCTGCAGCCGGCGCAAGCGCCCGGAATTCTCTCGACTCACCTGCATGCCGACGGCAGCTACAAGGACATGCTCTACTGCCCCGGCGGGCCTTCGGCGCACATACGGCCACATGCACCTCAGGAGTCCGCCGCGATCCACATGACCGGGAGCGAGGTATTCAAGATCGCCGTCACCCATCTAGGGAGAGTCGTCGACGAGGCGCTGACGGCCAACCAGCTCGAGCGCTCGGCGCTCGACTGGCTAGTGCCGCATCAGGCCAACATTCGCATCATTCAGGCCACGGCGCGCAAGCTGGACCTGCCGATGGAGCGCGTCATCGTGACGGTGCAGGACCACGGCAACACGTCGACGGCATCCGTCCCGCTCGCGCTCGATGTGGGCGTGCGCGACGGCCGCATCAAGCGCGGCGATCTGCTGCTGCTTGAAGCATTCGGCGGCGGAGTGACCTGGGGAGCCGCGCTGGTTCGCTATTGAGCCGACCTGCGCCGCTCCCTCCGACGGCGCAGGTCGCGAATGGCATAGAACGCCGCGCACGGGGCGCGGCGTTCTGCCATAGCGAGGTCAGGACTACTTGGAGACCGAACGCTTGAACATGCGGTCGATCTTCTCGTTCGTCGCATCGACCGCGGACTGCGATGCCTGGGCCGCCGCCAGTGCCTGGTTCGCCGTGCTCTGAGCACCGCTCGCCGCTTGCTGCGCGGACTGCGCTGAGCTCGAAGCCTGATCGGCCGACGATTTGGCAGCCTGTACGTCCGTTTGCAGCTTGCCCACCTGTGACTTCAGATCCGCGATGTCCGCCTGCAGGGGCTTGAGGTCAGTACAGCCTACAAGTCCGGCCACGACTGCCGCAGCAGCCACCTTCCACACGATCGCGCTCTTCATAGAAACATCCCCTTCTGGGTTGTTGAGTTCGGGAGGTCCTACAACTGAGGACAGCATTCGAAGCGTGCAAGCGTAGTGCTTTCGCCACAGCCTTCGCAAGCCGGAGCAACTGCACCAAATCCGGTGGTGGAATGCAACAGGCGACCCTGTCGGCACCACGCGACGGATGGTGGATTGCTGCAAACTGTGCTGACGCTGCGGGACATCGATGCACGCCCTATCTAGCGGTCCGAGTGCACTACCGCGTCTCCCAGCCCCGGTTCCTGCCTCGCAGGGAACGCCGAAGCCCGAGATGCCGGTCGAGTAGCACTTCTCGTGCCGCGTTGTGCCCGGGCAACCCGGTGAC
>Ga0335077_10001052_pt1 | contig 32275 bp, 27 predicted proteins | sample Lox_Sample_31_FD_207151 | JGI IMG/M metagenome (GOLD analysis project Ga0335077, IMG submission 207151) | Soil microbial communities from Loxahatchee National Wildlife Refuge, Florida, United States - Lox_Sample_3.1 | ecosystem: Environmental > Terrestrial > Soil > Wetlands | place: USA... | reverse complement strand
GTTTGAGCGCAGAACAGACTTCGCCGCTATTGCCCGGCGCAACGTCGAGCGCTTCTTCGGCGGCCCGCACCCGGCCTGGCGCCTCATGCTCGAAGATCTTTCCGGGCAGCGCGATGGCTTGGGACTTTCCGCAGGCCCGGAACCCCCCGAGAGCCTTGAGCCCATGCCTGCGGCGTTCGATCGGGCCGTACTCGACATGCTGGCCCCGTGGGAATGCCTCGGCGTGGTTGGCCGCGCGCTCATGCCCGGCGGTCTTATCTGCTGTTATGTCGCGACTACCACACAGCTGTCGCGCACGGTGGAGGCGCTGCGCGCCTTCGGCAGCTTCGCAGAGCCTGCCGCGTGGGAGACCCTCGTCCGTGGCTGGCATGCGGACGGACTCGCGGTGCGGCCGCAGCACCGGATGGTCGGCCATACCGGCTTCCTCATCACTGCCCGCAGGCTCGCCGATGGGGTCGCCGCGCCGGCCATGCGACGGCGGACATAGCCATACTCGTGTGGCGTTCTCAAGATCAGGTGCGGAAGGCGCTTGACCCGGCCGTGCCAGGGATGTGACGATCGCGACTTGGCCGTCACGGTAGCTTAACTGGGGCCTACCAGTCAGGCTCTAATTCACCCCCCTTGAACAGGCAAAATGCTCCAGTGCACACGATCGAGGGGAATGGTGGCGGGCAAGGCTCCGTTGGTCAGGTTACGACAGGCGCCTGGATAGGTAGGGTCTACTGTAAGTCGGGCTCTCGGAAGGGGGGTTGGGGCGTTGGCACCTCGCGATGATGACGCCCGCGCCACGCGGCACGAGCAGGAGGTCTCTGACCTCTCGACGCAGATCTCCTTCCTCGAGGAAGAGGTCGCGGTGCTGCGGCGACGGATTTCCGATTCTCCCCGTCAGGCCAGGGCGCTCGAGGAGCGCCTCCGCGACGCACAGGTCAACCTCGCGGCTGTCACCGGCCAGAATGAGCGGCTCGCTGCGACCCTGCGCGAAGCGCGCGATCAGATCGTCGCGCTGAAGGAGGAGGTCGACAGGCTGGCTCAGCCGCCGTCCGGCTTCGGTATTTTCCTTGAGACGCGGGATGACGGCACCGTCGACGTGTTCACCGGGGGGCGCAAGATGCGGGTGAACGTCAGCCCCGCCGTGGACGTGGAGGAGCTCAGGCCCGGCCAGGAGGTCGTGCTCAACGAGGCGCTCAACGTCGTGCTCGCCCAGGCGTACGAGACCGTCGGCGAGGTGGTCATGCTCAAGGAGACGCTCGAGGGAGGTGACCGCGCGCTTGTTATCGCTCACGCGGACGAGGAGCGCGTGGTCAGGCTCGCCGAGCCGCTCCTGTCGGCGCCGCTGCGCGCCGGTGACGCGCTGCTGCTGGAGCCACGGTCCAATTACGTCTACGAGCGGATCCCCAAGGCCGAGGTCGAGGAACTCATCCTCGAAGAAGTGCCCGACATCACCTACGCGGACATCGGCGGCCTCGGCCCGCAGATCGAGCAGATCCGCGACGCCATCGAACTGCCCTACCTGCATGCCGATCTGTTCAGGGAGCACATGCTGCGCCCGCCGAAGGGCGTGCTGCTCTATGGGCCGCCCGGCTGCGGCAAGACGCTGATCGCCAAGGCGGTGGCCAACTCGCTCGCCAAGCAGGTCGCGGCGAACGAGGAAGGCAAGAGCTTCTTCCTGAACATCAAGGGCCCTGAGCTTCTCAACAAGTACGTCGGTGAGACGGAGCGCCACATCCGCCTGGTCTTCCAGCGTGCCAGGGAGAAGGCCAGCGAGGGAATGCCCGTCATCGTGTTCTTCGACGAGATGGACTCCATCTTCCGTACCCGCGGGTCAGGCGTATCGAGCGACGTCGAGAACACGATCGTGCCGCAGTTGCTGAGCGAGATCGACGGCGTGGAGGGCCTGGAGAACGTCATAGTGATCGGCGCGTCCAACCGCGAGGACATGATCGACCCCGCGATCCTGCGGCCCGGCCGGCTTGACGTGAAGATCAAGATCGAGCGGCCGGATGCCGAGGCGGCCAGGGACATCTTCTCCAAGTACGTCGTGCGCGGTCTGCCGCTGCACCCCGACGACATGGCTGAGCACAGCGGCTCCGCGGACGTCACAGTGGAGGCGATGATCCAGCGTGTCGTCGAGCGCATGTACAGCGAGACGGAAGAGAACCGGTTCCTCGAGGTCACCTACGCCAACGGTGACAAGGAAGTCCTCTACTTCAAGGATTTCAACTCCGGGGCGATGATCCAGAACATCGTGGACCGTGCCAAGAAGATGGCCATCAAGGAATTCCTCGAGACCAGCCAGAAGGGCCTCAGGGTCGCGCACCTCCTCGCCGCGTGCGTGGACGAGTTCAGCGAGAACGAGGATCTCCCGAATACGACGAACCCGGACGACTGGGCGCGGATATCAGGAAAGAAGGGCGAGCGGATCGTCTACATCAGGACCCTGATCTCCGGCAAGCACGGCACTGAGGCTGGCCGGGCGATCGACACCGTCGCCAACACCGGCCAGTACCTGTGACCGGCACCTGCGTCGCGCGCTGCATAATGACCAGGCTGGTGGGCGCGCCGGCCGACGCCGCGCTGGTCGTAGCAGAGCGACATTAGGGTTTGTGGCATGAGCGTGCGTCGGGTTATGGGTACCGAGACCGAGTACGGAATCTCCGTGCCCGGTCAGCCGGGTGCCAACGCGATGGTGACATCCTCTCAGGTGGTCAACGCGTACCAGGCGGCGACGGCAGCCCGGGCTCGGCGGGCCCGATGGGATTTCGAGGAGGAGAATCCGCTTCGCGACGCGCGCGGATTCGACCTCGCCCGCGAGGTGGCCGACCCCGCTCAGCTCACCGACGAGGACCTGGGGCTCGCCAACGTCATCCTTACCAACGGCGCCAGGCTGTACGTTGATCACGCGCATCCGGAGTATTCGACGCCCGAGTGCACAAGCCCGCTCGACACGGTCCGCTGGGACAAGGCCGGCGAGCGGGTCATGGCCGAGGCCGCCGCGCGTGCCGCGCAGATGCCTGGCGGTGCTTCCATCCAGCTGTACAAGAACAACACAGACAACAAGGGCGCGTCATACGGCTGCCACGAAAACTACCTGATGCGGCGCGGCACGCCTTTCGCCGACATCGTGCGCCATCTCACGCCATTCTTCGTCTCACGGCAGGTGATCTGCGGCGCGGGGCGCGTGGGCATCGGCGCGGACGGCCGTGGCAACGGGTTCCAGATCAGCCAGCGTGCCGACTTCTTCGAGGTCGAGGTGGGCCTGGAGACCACGCTGAAGCGGCCCATCATCAACACCCGCGATGAACCGCATGCCGATCCGGAGAAGTACCGCAGGCTGCACGTGATCATCGGCGACGCGAACATGAGCGAGATCTCCACCTACCTCAAGCTCGGTACCACCGCGCTCGTGCTTGCCATGATCGAGGAAAAGTTCCTCGATAGTGACCTATCGCTCGAGGCGCCCGTGGCGGAGCTACGTTCGGTGTCGCACGACCCTTCCTGCAAGCACCTGATTACACTGCGCAATGGCAGGAGGCTGACCGCGATCCAGTTGCAGCTCGAGTACCTCGAGTACGCGCGGAAGTACGCGGAGGACCGGTTCGGCGCTGACATAGACGAGATGACCGGGGACGTGCTCGACCGGTGGGAGTCGGTGCTGAGCCGTCTCGCCGCCGAGCCGATGTCCCTGGCACGCGAGCTGGACTGGGTAGCCAAGCTCGAGTTGCTCGAAGGTTACCGGGTGCGGGACGGACTCGGCTGGGAGCATCCCCGCCTCCAGCTCGTTGACCTGCAGTATTCCGACGTCAGGCCGGATCGCGGTCTTTACAACCGGCTCGCGGCCCGCGGCCGGATGAAGCGGCTCATCGGCGACGCCGAGGTGGCACGTGCCATCGAGGAACCGCCGGAAGACACGCGCGCCTACTTCCGCGGTCGCTGCCTGCGCCAGTACTCCGACTCCGTCGCCGCCGCCTCCTGGGATTCGGTCATCTTCGACATCCCGGGCCGCGAGTCGCTGCAACGCGTCCCGACCCTCGAGCCACTGCGGGGCACCAGCAAGCATGTCGGCGCCCTCCTCAACCGCTGCAGGACCGCCGCCGAACTAGTCGCCGCCCTGACCGGCGAGGATTAAGCACTGGCTGGCGAAGATTAAGCACGGGCCGGGGCTGAGCACCGCCGGCGAGGGCCGCACCGGTTGGTGCGGGGCCGCAGGTTGGCGCGAGGCCCGCACCGGTTGGCGCGGGGGCTGAGCGTGGACAGGCCAATGGGGCCGCTGAGGACCAGCCACGGCTCGAATCCATACCGATAGCCGCGTCAAGGGTTGGGCCGGGCACGGCTGGGCGAAGATAGCGTTGAGACCTGGAGGATCACCCCTCAGATCCACGGAGGTACCAGTATGGCGACCAAGGACACCGGCGGTCAGCGGCAGACCACTCGGCGGACCGAGGAGGTCGAGGAATCGGAGTCGCAGGCCAACGAGGACGTGCAGGAGCGGCAGGAGAAGCTCTCCGAGGACGTCGACGCGATACTCGACGAGATCGACGAGGTTCTCGAGGAGAACGCGGAAGAGTTCGTCCGGTCGTACGTCCAGAAGGGCGGCCAATAACGCGGGTTCGCCGAGGGCGGAAGGCAACAGCCCTGACCGCTTCTGCGGCCGTGTGCCCGCCGCAGTAGGGTCTGGACAGGTACTGACTCATTGGCACGACTGGGAGGAGCCTCGTGGGATCAGGCATCGAGGGCGGGGCGCTCCGCCCTGCGGCGTTCATCGGCGCCGCTACCTCGTCCTTCACGGAGTTTCTCACGTCGTACTCGCCTGGCCTGTTGCCCGCTAACGTGCCGCTTGCCGCCGGGCATGGTGCGGGCGCGGTGGCCGAAGCCGCCATGCACCTGCCCCACGGCACGACCATCGTGGCGGCCGCCTGTGACGTGGGTATCGTCATGGTGGGCGACCGGCGGGCGACGGCGGGCAACCTCATCGCGCAGCATGACATCGAGAAGGTCTTCCGCACGGACGAGTACTCGTGTGTCGGCATCGCAGGCGTGGCGGGGATGGGGCTCGAGGTCGTCAGGCTCTTCCAGGTCGAGCTCGAGCATTATGAGAAACTCGAAGGCCGCGCGTTGTCGCTCGAGGGTAAGGCCAACCGGCTGGCCACGATGATCCGCGGGAACCTGGGCGTCGCGATGCAGGGTCTTGTCGTGGTGCCATTGTTCGCCGGCTATGACGAGGACCGTGCGGTAGGCCGCATCTTCAGCTACGACGTCGTCGGCGGCCGGTACGAGGAGCACAGGTTCCACGGGATTGGATCAGGCTCGGTCTTCGCGCGTGGTGCGCTGAAGAAGCTGTACCGCGACGACCTGACGTCCGACGAGGCGGCGCTCGCGTGCCTGCAGGCGCTCTACGACGCGGCGGACGACGATTCCGCGACCGGCGGCCCCGACATGGCCCGCCACATCTACCCGGTAGTCGCGATGGTGACCGCCGACGGATTCCAGCGCCTGCCAGACGAGAGGGTTGGTGGTCTCGTCCGGACGATACTGGACAGCAGGATGCGGTCGCCAGGCGGGCCGAACGCGCCGCTGAGCTGACAGCTTCTCCCGGCCCGCGACCGCACCTAACACGACCGCAGGTAGCCAGCGGCCAGGCTCGGCAAACGGCAGCCAGGCCCGATGAGTAGCCCCGACGAGTAAAGGAATGTGACAGCGGTGTCCATGCCCTTCTACGTATCGCCAGAACAGGCGATGAAGGACAAGGCGGACTATGCGCGCAAGGGCATCGCCCGGGGCCGCAGCGGCCTCGTGCTCCAGTATCGCGAGGGGATCCTCTTCGTCGCGCCGAACCCGTCCCGCGCCCTCCACAAGATCAGTGAGATCTACGACAGGATCGCCTTCGCGGCGGTGGGCAGGTACAACGAGTTCGAGAATCTGCGCAAGGCGGGTGTGCGCTACGCGGACGTGACCGGTTACCTGTACGACAGGAACGACGTTACGGCCCGCGGTCTGGCCAACTGGTACGCCCAGGCGCTCGGGACGATCTTCACCGAGAGCAATAAGCCGTTCGAGGTCGAGATCGTGGTCGCGGAGGTCGGGGATGTCGAGGAACGAGATCAGATCTACCGGATCACCTTCGACGGCTCGGTGGCCGACGAGCACGGGTTCGTCGCCATGGGCGGCCAGGCGGACCAGGTAGCCAACGTGCTGAAGGATCGTTATGCCGACGGCATGACGCTCGGCGCGGCGTTCAGCGCCGCCGTGGCCGCGCTGGTCGGCCAGGGCAACGGGCCGGACATCTCGCCGAGCCAGCTCGAGGTCGCCGTCCTCGACCGGTCCAGGGCGCATCGCACGTTCCGCAGGCTGCCCGCGGGCCGGCTCGACGAACTGCTCGCAGAGGCCCGCACATCGCCGGCCGGCGATCCGGCGGACGCCGCGGCGGCCGGCGATGCGGGCACCGATGAAGCCGAACTGCGGCGCGCAAGTACGGAGGCTGCTGAGGCTGCGGACAACGGCGGGGACGGGCCGGACGGGAACGGCGGCGCAGGCGCTGCCGACCGGAAATAACCTGTCCGCATGGAGCGACGCATCTTCGGGCTCGAGAACGAGTATGGGGTCACGTGCACGTTCCGCGGCCAGCGTCGGCTGTCGCCGGACGAAGTCGCCCGCTACCTGTTCAGGCGGGTGGTGTCGTGGGGCCGCAGCAGCAATGTGTTCTTGCGTAACGGTGCGAGGCTGTACCTGGACGTGGGCAGCCATCCGGAGTACGCGACACCCGAATGCGACAACGTCGTGGATCTGGTGGTGCACGACAAGGCCGGCGAGCGAATACTCGAAGGCCTGCTGATCGATGCCGACCGCCGGCTTCGTGAGGAGGGCATCGCGGGGGATATCTACCTGTTCAAGAACAACACCGACTCCGCGGGCAACTCATACGGCTGTCACGAGAACTACCTCGTGGGCCGCCACGGCGAGTTCGGCAGGCTCGCCGACATCCTTATCCCGTTCCTTGTCACGCGCCAGATCATCTGTGGCGCGGGCAAGGTGCTGCAGACCCCACGGGGCGCCGTCTACTGCGTTAGCCAGCGCGCCGAGCACATCTGGGAAGGCGTCTCGTCCGCCACGACCCGCTCCAGGCCCATCATCAACACCAGAGACGAACCGCACGCCGACGCCGAGCGGTTCCGCAGGCTGCACGTGATCGTCGGTGACTCGAACATGAGCGAGACCACCATGCTGCTCAAGGTCGGCGCCACGGATTTGGTGCTCCGCATGGTGGAGGCCGGCGCGGTGATGCGGGACCTGACACTGGAGAACCCGATCCGGGCGATCAGGGAAGTGAGCCACGACATCACCGGCCGCCGCCGTGTGCGGCTCGCCAACGGCCGGGAGATGAGCGCGCTGGAGATCCAGCAGGAGTACCTGTCCAAGGCGCAGGAATTCGCCGACCGCAGGGGCAGCGACGCCATCGCCAAGCGGGTTCTTGCCCTCTGGGGACGGGCAGTGCGCGCGGTCGAGACTAGCGACCTGGACAGCGTCGCCCGCGAGATCGACTGGGTGACGAAATACCAGCTGATCGAGCGCTACAGGGCCAGGTACGACCTGCCGCTCGCGTCGCCGCGAGTGGCGCAGCTCGACCTCGCCTACCACGACGTGCACCGCGGCCGAGGCCTGTTCTATCTGCTGCAGAACCGGGGCGCCGTAGAGCGGGTGGCCAGGGATCTGGACATCTTCGAGGCCAAGTCGGTTCCCCCGCAGACCACCAGGGCGCGGCTGCGCGGCGAATTTATCCGGCGGGCACAGGAGAAGCGCAGGGATTTCACCGTGGATTGGGTCCATCTCAAGCTGAACGACCAGGCGCAGCGCACGGTGCTCTGCAAGGACCCGTTCAAGGCGGTGGACGAGCGCGTCGAGAAACTGATCGCCGGGATGTGAAACACCCGGTGCCAGCCGCCGGTAGGCTGGCGGCGCAGTTCAGCCGCGTTGGCTCTGCCCAATCTGGCTCGTACCTGCCCACTGAGTACATGCCCAGTGGGAAACGCCCACGGGGGCACTCTCCATCACGAAAAGGTCTTCCATGCGTCGTATCGCTGCCCTAGCCGTCACGGTCGCCGTCTCGATCGCCATGATGGCCACAATGCTTGCGGGCTGCGGTAGCTCCAGCCCGAGCGCGGACGTCAAGGTGACAGGGACATTCGGCAAGAACCCCGCGGTGAATATCCCGCAGGTGAAGCCGGACAACCAGCTGGTCGTGAAGACCATGGTCAAGGGAACTGGCCCGCAGCTCGGCCAGAGCGACGCGTTCGTCGGCAACTATGTCGGTTACGTCTGGAGTGGCACGAAATCCACCCTGAAAGTGGACACGTTCACGCAGTCGACGCCGTCGCTTTTCCCACCGGGCGCGGAACTGCTCAAGGGCCTGAAGCAGGCCCTCGTCGGCCAGCGGGCAGGCAGCCGGGTACTCGCCGTGATCCCGCCCGCGGACGGCTACGGCACGCAGGGCAACCCGCAGGGCGGCATCAAGGCCACGGACACCCTCGTGTTCGTGGTGGATCTGATCAAGGCGTACGGCGCGACGTCATCCGCGGGCGGCCAGCAGGTTTCGCGCGGCGGCGGCGCACTCCCGACGGTCGGCAGTGCGCAGGGCGCCGCGCCGTCGGTGACGATCCCCAACACCGCGCCGCCCACAACGCTGACGGTGCGCACCCTCATCCAGGGCTCCGGACCCAAGGTCGCCAAGGGCCAGTTGATCGTGGTGCAATACGTCGGCATGATCTGGGCAAGCAAGAAGGTCTTCGACTCATCGTGGCGCGACGGCGCACCGCTCGGCTTCACCGTCGGGGCGACACCCGAGCAGGTGATTCCCGGCTGGGACAAGGGTCTGGTGGGGCAGAACATCGGCAGCCGGGTACTGCTTGTGCTCCCGCCCGCGGATGGCTACGGCAAGAGCGGTAACTCGCAAGCGGGCATCAAAGGCACCGACACCCTCGTGTTCGTTGTGGACATTCTCGGCGCGTACGGCCCGGCCAGCACGTAGCAGGCAGGCGCCGCGGCGGCGCTGACGGCGCCGCGGCGCTGACGGCATCATGGCGCTGACAGCACGGTGGAATCACTCGGCGTGCCACATTAACCTTGACTCAGGCAAATATGTATGTGACATAGTCAACAGACAGGGATCTCGCCTGGCCGCCGGAGGTACGTCCATGACCAACCCGGAAGTTATGCGCAGGAATGCCGGGATCGAGCAGTACACCGCAGCCGTTAGGGACTTTAACCGGTTCTACACGCGCATGATCGGGTTGCTGCAAGCGGGCTATCTCGAAACTCCTTACTCGCTCACCGAGGCTCGGGTGATCTTTGAACTAGCGCGGTCGAAGGGTCCCGGCGATGCGGACGCCGCCGCTTTGCGCGGGTCGCTCGAAATAGACGCCGGTTACCTGAGCCGCATCCTGGCCAGGTTCGACGCGGACGGGCTGATCACCAGGGAGCGGTCGCGGGCAGACGGCCGCCGCCACACGATCAGCCTCACCGATGCGGGGCTAAAGGCCGCCACATTGCTCAACGAGCGGGCGGACGTGCAGGTCAAGCGGCTGCTCGCTGCCGTTACCGACGAGGACAAGGCCCGGCTGACCACGGCGATGGCTGAGATACGCCAGATCATCGACAGGCCACAGGCCCGCCAGGCGGGCATGGTCGTCCTCCGGCCGCTTCGGCCTGGTGAGCTCGGCTGGGTGATCCAGCGTAACGGCGCGATCTACGCCGAGGAGTACCGCTGGGACGAGAGCTACGAGGCCCTGGTCGCCCGCATCGTGGCAGACTACGCCGCAAGCCACGATCCACGGCGGGAGGCGGCCTGGATCGCCGAGGTGGACGGTGCGCCGGCCGGGTGTGTGTTCTGCGTGCGGGACAGCGACAACACAGCGAACGCGTTGGGCGCGGCGGACACGGCTGGCACGGGGAGCACGGCTGGCACGGGGGACACGAGGGAAACCCCGGGCACGGGGGACATAGCCAACACGGCACGGCTGCGGTTGCTGCTCGTCGAGCCGCGCGCCCGCGGCATGGGAATCGGCGCCCGCTTGGTCGCCGAATGTGTCAGCTTCGCCGAGCAAGCGGGATATACGGACCTCGTGTTGTGGACGAACGACGTCCTCGCCGCGGCCCGGCGCATCTACGAGAAGGCCGGATTCCAGCTTGTCGAATCTGAGCCGCACCGCAGCTTCGGGCACGACCTGGTCGGCCAGACCTGGCGCCTGCCGCTGGCCCACGCGCGCCGCGGCACCCCCGCGGCCTGCTCCTAGGGCGTGGCGCTCTGTCGCAAGCATGGGCCAACGATCAAGCTGGTTCGGTCGCCGGGCCCAGCAATCCCGCTGCGTGCCGTCCCGCGGCCGCCGCCGCGAGAAAGTACGCCAGATCCTCATCCAGCCCACGGCCCATCGTGGACAGCCGCACCGGGCACGCCCGCAAGGTCTCCAGCAACCCATCGACAGGTACCCGCACCAGTGAATGCCGCGAGCCGAGCGCGTGCGCCTCGGCGATGACGCGGGCACCGAATGCGCCCGGCAACTCCGGCACCACGACCTCAGCGCGGGCAAGCGCGACCCGGCCGTACGCGGTCAGGCTGTGATGCGAGACACCACGGTGCCGCTCACGTGGATCGGCGTCGCTGACCCGTAGCGCGGCCACCGGACGGCCGCCGAGTACCGCGGCGGCGTTCACCGCCTCCCCGGCGGCCACGCCGGAAAATCCCCACCTCGTACCCGTGCCAAGATTCCCCGGGCCCTGTGAAACCACGGCAAGGTCCGCGTTAAGGACGTGCCGTGCCGCGAGCAGCCCGGTGTGCACGGTTACGGCTTCGAGATCGCCGCCGAAGGCCTGGCCGACGGTCACCACGGCCGCGAGCCAGCCAGCCTGCCTGAGTTCGGCGCATGATCGGCTGAACCAGGCGGGCAGCGCGCCGCCGTCGAGCATCACGTACGCGACCACGGCGCCGGGCCGGTGCGCGTAGAACGCCGCGAGCACGGCGGGCAGCGCCGAGTGCAGATCGGCGATCACGACCGGCATCCCGGCCAGATCATCGGCGTCGCGTAGCACCTCGTGGTAGGCCGAGCCCTGCTCGTCCGCGCCGAGCACGGTTGCCTGCAGGGGTGTATACCTCGCCTTGACCAGATGCCCAGGGCCGGCTGGGTCAGCGGGCAGTCGGCCAGGCACGGCGATCACCAGTGCGTAACCGCCGGTGCCGAGGCCCAGGTCGAGCGCCGTGGTATTGAGCAGCACCGGATCGCCGGGTTCCGGGCGCCCGGTCAGTTCGGGATAGGCGAGCGCACGAACCGGGCCGTCCGTCCCGCCGCCGGGACCGCGCCGTGCGGCGTCGTTGACGTACTTGGTTGCGTGTTCGTCCAGAATTACATCAAGCTCGGCCGCACCCGGCCACTCACGCCGTATCGCGGAAACCACGCCGCTCCGCCATCTGATCACTTTGGCAGGGTAGCGTCGGACACGCGGAAGGGAGCGCGATGTCACGGCGGAAGACCGAGCGGCTGCTAAGCCTCGTGCTCTGCCTGCTCGCGGCACGCCGCTACCTTACCGCCGAGCAGATCCATGCGGCCGTCCCCGGCTACCCACCGCCCGGTGAGGCATTCAAGCGGATGTTCGAGCGCGACAAGGACGAGCTGCGCGAGCTCGGCATCCCGCTCGAGACCGGCCGAGCCAGCGATGACGACACCGGTTACCGGATCAGCCGACACGAGTACGAACTGCCGGAGATCACACTCGAGACGGACGAGGCGGCCGTGCTGAGCCTCGCCGCGCGGGTCTGGCGAAGGGCAGAACTCGCGGATGCCGCCGCCGGCGGGTTGCTCAAGCTGCGTGCCGCGGGCGTCGAGCCGGAAGACATTCCAGGCATCGAGCCGCGCGTGCGCACCGACGATGCCGCGTTTCCGGCGATGTGGCAGGCGGTGCGCGACCGTCGCCCGGTGACGTTCAGCTACCAGGCGGTGGGACGTGCCGTCCCCGAGGCTCGCCATCTCGAGCCATGGGGCGTGGTAAGCAGGTTCGGGCGCTGGTACGTCGGCGGTTTCGACAGGGACCGCGAAGCCGCACGCGTGTTCCGGCTCAGTCGTGTCAAAGGACTGGTTAGCTTCGACGGCCCGCCGCGCAGCTTCACCGTCCCCGACGGCACAGACGTCCGTGACCTGGTCCGATCGCGAGGCGGCCAGGATCCACAACAGCGCACCGCCGTGGTCCGGGTGCGGCAAGGGGCCGGATACGGGTTGCGCCGGTGGGCCATGTCAACCCAGCCACCAGAGCTGTCCCACTCGTCACAGCAGGCAGGTCCATCTCAGCCGTCACACCAGCTACGTTCGTCTCAGCCATCACAGCAGGCAGGTTCATCTCAGCCGTCACACCAGCTGCCTTCGTCTCAGCCATCACAGCAGGCAGGTTCATCTCAGCCGTCACACAAGGTAGCTTCGTCTCAACCATCACGGCAGACGGCTTCGTACCAATCGTCACAGCAGGCAGGAGCATCCCATCGGTCACAATTGGCAGAATCGTCGTCTCAGTCGTCACAGCTGCTAGGTTCCTCTCAACCATCACAGTGGACGCAGCCGACATGGCCGTCCCAGCCGCCCCGGTCGGCGCGATCCGAAGAGCCCGGCTGGGACCTGCTGGAGTTCCCGTTCGCCGAGGTGGATTGGCTAGCGGGGCACATAGCCTCGTTCGGCCCCGACGTTGTCGTCGTTGAACCACCCGACCTGCGCGATGCCGTGATCGGTTGCCTGAAGGCGGTGCTGACATGACCAGGCCCGCGGAGTCGCCGGGCCCACGGACCGACGCGCCTGCGGCGGGTTCCGTGCCACCGGGGTCAGGGGGGTCCCAGGCAGGCGCCCCGCCCTGCCGGATCGGCGCGCCTGCGGCGGGTTCCGTGCTATCCGGGTCCGCGGCGTCCCGTGGAGGCGCTGCGCCCCCCCGGGCCAGCACCGCTCGCTTGCAGCGACTGCTTGCCCTGGTGCCGTACGTGACGAGCAGGAAGGTCGCCTCCATTGAAGAGACCGCGGCCGCGTTCGGCCTGTCAGAACGGCAACTGGTCGACGACCTCAACATGCTCTGGTGCGTGGAACTACGGGCACCCGACCCCTACTGCCCGATCGACCTGTCGTACGAGGGCGGGGAGATTGTGATCAGCCAGGCGGATCCGGTGGACAGGCCGCTGCGGCTCGGCGCGGACGAGGCGAGTGCCCTGCTCGTCGCCCTGCGAATGCTCGCCGACATGCAAGAGCACAGCTCGGCCGTGCGCAGGGTGATCGCCAAGCTCGAGGTTGCTTCTGGTGAGGCTGCCGCGTTGAGCAGCCAGGTCGCCGTGCAGGTGGACTCACCAGGGCCGGCCGTCCTTGCACGCGCCAGGGAGGCGCTCGCCGCAGGCCGCCGGGTCCACCTGACCTACTACGTCCCGGGACGGGACGAGGCGACCGAACGCGACGTGGACCCGATGCGGCTGATCGTGGTGGATGGCCGGACCTATCTGGAGGGCTGGTGCAGGCGCGCCGAGGGCGTCCGGTTGTTCCGCATCGACCGGGTCGTCGCCATCGAGGTGCTACCTACCACGGCCGAAGTGCCAGCCGACGCCGAGGCCAAGGACATAGACCAGGGCCTCTACCAGTCGGCGCCTGACGACCTGCGGGTGGTATTCGAGCTGTCGCCCGAAGGGCGCTGGGTCGCGGACTACTACCCGTGCGAGAGCGTGGCCGAACTTGGCGACGGACGTCTGCGCGCGGTCCTGCGTACCGCGGATCCGCGCTGGGTGAGCCGGCTCGCGCTACGGCTTGGCGAGCGCGGCCGGCTGGTGGAGCCGGCGTCAGTTGCCGACGAGGTGCGTGCGCTCGCGCTGTCGGCGCTGGCTCGCTACGAACTTGCTGATACGAGGCTGGGTCCCGCCGGCCGGGCGGCCCCCGGCCGGTGACTTGCCGGCTCCAGGCCGTGCGGGTGGCGAAAGCAAGCACCATGCGGCGATGAGGGCCGACAGCGCGCCGATCATCGCCCTCTCCTGCGCGGTCTGGGTGCAGGAGGCCACCGGATCTGCTTGACCCCGGCTGACGACGAGGGCCGACAATCATGTTTTCGCCCGTCTGGGGTGTGAGCTGGTCATCGGCCGCGCGTACAATCAGCCCCAGGAGACCACCGCACGGTTGTCCGGGGTCTTCGCCATAATTCTGCTGAAGAGGACCGATATGCCTGATCTCAGTCCCTGGCACTTGCTGATCCTGGCGGCGGTGTTTGTCCTGCTGTTCGGGTCGCGTAAGCTGCCTGACGCCGCTCGGTCGCTTGGCAAGTCGATGCGCATATTCAAGGCAGAGACGAAGATGCTTCATGACGGCGATGACGCGGGCGACGTCAGGTCAGCCCAGGCGGTGCAGCCTCAAGCGGTGCAACCGCAGCCGGTCCAGCCGCCGCAGCCAGTGCAGCCGCAGCCAGTGCAGGCGCAGCCAGTGCGGCAGCAGGCGCCTGCACAGCACGTCACAGTGACCCTCGACGATGGCACGACCGTGAGCGGCGTGCCCCTCGCGGAGGCGCAGCGCAACCAGCAGTCCACTTAACCCACCGGAGCTGACCGTGCCACTGCGCTGGCCGGGGTCCGGCGACGCCGCTGCGGTACCCCCGAGCAGGCAGGCGAATCCCGACGGGCGGATGCCGCTCGTCGAGCACATCCGCGAGTTGCGATCACGCCTGTTGAAGGTGCTGCTCGCGCTTACCGTGGGCTCGATTGTCGGGTGGATCTTCTTCGGCCCGGTGTGGAAGTTTATCGAACGTCCTTACTGCAAGATCGAGATTCACGGCCGGCCGGCCGGCGCCCTGTACGGCTCGAAGACATGTGCGCTCTTTGTCACCGGCATCTTCGATTCCTTCTTCCTCCATCTGAAGATCGCCGTCGTGGTAGGGATCCTCATCTCGTCCCCGGTGTGGCTGTACCAGTTGTGGGCGTTCGTCGCTCCGGGCCTTTACCGCCGCGAGCGGCGGTGGACCTACCTGTTCGTCGGCACCGCGGTCCCGCTGTTCGCACTTGGCGGGGCATTCGCCTACCTGGCGATGACCCGCGGCCTGCAGTTCCTGCTCGGCCTCGTACCGAATGGCGCGGTGCCGATCATCACCATCAACACCTACCTCGGTTACGCGATGGCCATGCTGCTGATCTTCGGCGTGGCCTTTGAAGTCCCGCTCACCCTGGTGATCCTGAACCTGGCCGGTGTGCTGACGCACGATCGGTTCAGGAAGTGGCGCCGGATGATGATCTTCGGCGTTTTCGCGTTCGCCGCGGTCGCCACGCCAAGCCCGGATCCGATCACGATGCTGCTGCTCGCCGTGCCCTGTGTGGTTCTGGTCGAGCTCGCGGAGATTGCCGTCTGGGCGAACGACAGGCGCCGTGCGCGGCGGCCGTCGCCAGATGAGGGGCTTTCGCCTGACGAGGCAGCACCGCTCGACCTGGATGGCACCGATGAGCCAGCACGCGCCGACAGGCGCTGACACGCGCTTACAAGCACGGATAGGCGCCAGCACGCGCGGACTGGTGCGGACTCGTTGGGGCCGGGACCCGTGACGCCGGGGACCCGACGCTGGGGACGGCTGATGCCTGGAAGCCCCTAAGCTGACTCCATGACCACTCCGGCGCAGCGGTATGCCGCGTTTCGCCGCCGGTCAACCGACTTCGAGGGCCTGTACGACTTCGAGTTCGACGAGTTCCAGCGGCGGGCCTGCCAGGGGCTCAAGGACGGCAAGAGCGTGCTCGTCGCCGCCCCGACCGGTTCAGGCAAGACGGTTGTCGGAGAGTTCGCTGTGCACCTGGCGCTCGCGGCAGGCCGTAAATGCTTCTACACCACGCCGATCAAGGCTCTGTCCAACCAGAAGTACACCGATCTGGTCAGGCGCTACGGGCTGGCCAAGGTCGGCCTGCTCACCGGCGACAACAGCGTCAACGGCGAGGCACCGGTGGTGGTGATGACCACAGAGGTGCTGCGGAACATGCTCTATGCGGGTTCGGGCACCCTGACCGGTCTCGGCTACGTGGTGCTCGACGAGGTCCACTACCTCTCCGACCGGTTCCGCGGCGCGGTGTGGGAGGAAGTGATCATCCATCTGCCCGAGTCGGTGCAGGTGGTTGCCCTTTCCGCGACCGTGAGCAATGCCGAGGAGTTCGGCGAGTGGCTCGTGCAGGTCCGCGGCGACACGACCGTCATCGTGGACGAGCACCGGCCAGTGCCGCTGTGGCAGCACATGCTCGCGAACGGGCGCCTCTACGACCTGTTCACCCTTGCTCACGGCGCTCCCGATGGTGACGCTGGCGGTGACTTCGCGCCGCACGTCAATCCGGAACTGCTGCGCATCGCGCGCCACGACGACTGGGCGGCACGAGCGGGCCGCCGCCCGCAGCGGGGTAGCCGACGACCGGCAAGGTTCCGCCCGCCGAATCGGGTTGACGTGATCGAGCGGCTGGACTCTGCCGCGCTGCTTCCCGCGATCACCTTCATCTTCAGCAGGACCGGCTGTGACGCCGCGGTGCTGCAATGCTCGCGCGCGGGCCTGCGGCTAACCACACCCGACGAGGCTGCGCTGATCCGCGAGCGGGCGGAGCGGCGGACCGCCGACATCGACGATGCGGACCTGGTGGCGCTCGGCTACGCCGAGTGGCTCGAGGGCCTGCAGCGGGGGGTCGCCGCACACCATGCCGGCTTGCTTCCCGTCTTCAAGGAGGTTGTTGAGGAACTGTTCACCGAGGGTCTCATCCGGGCCGTGTTCGCCACCGAGACACTCGCCCTCGGCATCAACATGCCCGCGAGAACCGTCGTCATCGAACGGCTCGACAAATGGAACGGCGAGACACACGCGAACCTGACGCCGGGGGAGTACACGCAGCTGACCGGCCGGGCGGGGCGCCGCGGTATCGACGTGGAGGGGCACGCGGTCGTGATCTGGCAACCGGGAACCGACCCCAGTGCTGTGGCTGGTCTCGCGAGCACCCGTACCTATCAGCTCACCTCCAGCTTCCGGCCCTCCTACAACATGGCCATCAACCTGGTCGGCCAGGTGGGCAGGCAACGGGCCCGCACGCTGCTCGAATCGTCGTTCGCGCAGTTCCAGGCCGACCGCGCGGTGGTGGGCGTCGCACGGCAGCTGCGGCGAGGCAGGGAGGCCCTGGACGGCTACTCCGACGCGATGAGTTGCGATGCGGGCGACTTCGGTGGCTACATGACCCTGCGCAGGGAGCTTTCCGATCGGGAGGCGGATCTCGCGCGCAGCCGTTCTGCTAATCGAATGGCCGAAGCGGAACGTTCGCTCGGACGGCTCAGGCCCGGCGATGTGATCAGGGTGCCCGGCGGCAGGCGGGCAGGCGTCGCGGTCGTCCTCGATACCGGTGGCCAGGGCCCTGGTCCGTTGGTGCTCACTGCGAATCGGCAGGTCAAGCGGCTGTCGATGGCTGACTTCCCGGTTCCGGTGGAACCGGTCGAGCGGATTCGCATCCCGAACTGGTTCAGTGCGAGATCGCCGCAGCATCGCAGGGACCTTGCCGCCACCGTCAGGAACAAGCTCGCCGGGCGTGATCTGCCACCGGCGCGGCGCGGGCAGGCACCCGACGATGCCGAGATCGGCAGGCTGCGGGCGCGGATCAGGGCGCATCCGTGTCACCGCTGCCCTGACAGGGAAGACCATGCGCGCTGGGCTGAGCGCTATTTCCGGCTCAAGCGCGAGGTCGACGGCCTGGAACGCCGGGTGGCAAACCGGTCGCACGTGATCGCAAGAACCTTCGACCGCGTGTGCACCGTACTCGAGCAGCTGGGATACCTCGGGAGCCCCGCCGACAAGGTAACGGCGCACGGGCACGTGCTCGCGGGCCTGTATACGGAGCTTGACCTGCTAGCGGCAGAGTGCCTGGCGCACGGGCTCTGGGACGGCCTTCAGCCCGCGGAACTCGCCGCCTGTGTGTCCGCGCTGACCTATGAGTCACGGCAGTCCGATGACGCCGCCGCGCCGCGGCTGCCGCACGGGCGCGCCAGGGAGGTGTTCGCCTCGATGGTCCGGTTGTGGGGCGAACTGGACGCGATCGAGCACGACAACTCGCTGTCCTTCCTGCGCGAGCCAGACTTCGGCTTCGCCTGGGCCGCCTTCCAATGGGCGCGCGGCCACCGGCTCGACTCGGTCCTTACCGAATGCGGCCTCACCGCAGGAGACTTCGTGCGGGCCGTGAAGCAGCTCATCGACCTTCTCGATCAGATCGCGGCCACCGCGGATCCGCCGCTCACCGAGTCGGCGCGGGCAGCCATCGACGCCATGCGCCGCGGTGTCGTCGCCTACTCGTCGGTGGCGTGAGCGGAGGATCACCGCCCGGCGGTTAGGTAGACGAGGTGATCAACCCGTTGTCCACGGTGATAGGTGCAAGTCTGCGGAGTCAGGGTGCCGGTGTTGATGTTGTGGCGCCGCCGAAGACGACCCGGACGAGCACGAGAAACAGGATCGGCGAGATCAGCGCCGGGATGGCGGCTCGAGGGGTGCGGAAGGCGCGCAACAGGCCGCGGCGGGCGATCACCATCGGGTCGGTGAGACGCGAAAAGAGCGGGAGCTTGTCGGGATAGAGCGTGACTGTGGTCATCTCTTGATCACCTCCTTGCCTGCTTGATGGGCTTCGCCGGGCTGGGACGGCCGGCCCACGACAGACAGGAACACATCATCAAGCGAAGGCCGCAGCGCCGTGACGTCTTCGACTGCGATCTGGGCATCGTCGAGGAGCCGTACGGCGGCGGGAAGCGCCTTCGTGCCGGCATGGACCTTGAAGGTCATCCGGCCTGCGCTGAGGTCCGGCTCGACCGGTGCGACCGCGAGAGCCAGGACCGTTTTCGCCGCAGCGCGCAGTTCCCCGGGGTCGGCCAGAGTTGTCGTCTGCCGGCCACGTTGCGGGTGGATACATGGCTGACCTGCGGAAACGGTGGAGGGTTGTGGACCCGGCGGCTGCGAGTCGGAGTCGAAATCGGGCGGAGCCGCAGCACTGGTGCAAGGACGATCGGAGCCATTGCTGGGTGACGTCACCCCTGACGGCGCGCTCGCAGTGTCTCAGGTATCCCGAGACGTGTCGGGTGCGTCGTCGCGGGTGGGGGCGTGGCAGGCTTAGAGCATGGATGACGAGAATGTCCTGAAGCTCATCCTGAACGGTGAGAGCGAGCAGGTCGAGCGCAAGGAGCAGCTCAAGAACAAGAAGCCTGAGGTGTGCCAGGCCATCTGCGCGTTCGCGAACGATTTCCCGCGAACCGGACGTCCGGGTGTTGTCGTCATCGGGCAGCGCGACGACGGCACGCCTAGGAGCCTGCCTATCACGGACGCACTTCTCCTTGAACTCGCCGATCTTCGCACTAACGGCGGTATTTTGCCTTTTCCGCAGATCAGTGTCCGGAAGCTGGATCTGCAAGGCTCCGCAGTCGCCGTGCTGATCGTCGAACCGTCTGTGTCACCGCCGGTGCGTTATGACGGCCGAACGTATATCCGGGTCGGTCCCAGCCGACGGCTCGCGACCGCCGAAGAGGAGGCGGTTCTCACAGAACGCAGGCACGCCGCTAACCTGCCGTTCGATGCGCGGCCGGTTGCCTCATCCACGATTGATGACCTTGATCTCAGCCGGTTCCGCGAGGAGATCCTGCCCCAGCTAGTTGCCGATGACGTGCTCCGGGAGAACAGGCGCCCGGTACAGCAGCAGCTCGCCTCGCTCCGGCTGGTCACATCCTCAGAGCTTCAACCGACCCCGACGGGGTTGCTCCTAATCGGCCGCGATCCGGAGGCGCACCTGCCGGGCTCGTACGTGCAATTCCTCCGGTTTGACGGTACACAGCTCAGCGACCCGATACTTAGCGAGCACCGTGTATCCGGCACGATCCAAGACGTGGTACTGGACGTGGAGGAGATCCTCCGCGCTAACATCGACACGGTTGTGCAGTTCGAGGGCCTTGCAAAAGAACAGCGGAGATCGTCCGTTCCATTTGAGGCACTCCAGCAGCTGCTCAGGAACGCGCTATTGCACAGGACCTACGAGGCGAGCAACGCTCCGGTTCGCGTCACCTGGTTCGGTGACCGTGTGGAGATCCACTCACCCGGCGGCCCGTTCGGGCAGGTGACGATCGAAACGATCGGCCAGCCGGGACTGACCGACTACCGGAATCCGACCCTTGCTGGCGTCCTGAACAGGCTCGGGTTCGTTCAGCGATTTGGCGTCGGCATACAGATCGCCCGTGACCGTCTTGGCCAGAATGGGAACTCCCCGCTGGAGTTTCAGGCATCGGTAGGTGCCGTGGCCGCGATAGTTAGGCTGAACCGATGACTACGCCGGTTGTCACTTTTTTCAACAACAAGGGCGGCGTCGGCAAGACGACCCTGGTCTATCACCTTTCCTGGATGCTGCGCGAAATCGGACTGTCCGTCGTTGCCGTAGATCTCGACCCGCAGTCAAATCTGACCGCGTCGTTTCTTGATGACGACAGTGTCGAGAAGCTGTGGAGCCTGCCGCGGAGGCTTTCGGCATATGGGGCGATGGAGCCGTTGTTCAGGGGCACCGGCGGCATATCCGACCCGCACGTCGAGGAGATCGCGCCTAACCTCGGGCTTGTGCCAGGCGATGTCCTGCTGTCAGGCACTGAGCAAGAACTGAGCCTCGCCTGGGCTACCAGCCTAGGCGGCGGAATCAGCGCCATCCGGGCGTTCGGGGTGACCACGGCGTTCTCGACGCTCGCGCAGCGGGCTGCCGCGCAGGCAGATGCGAGAATCGTGCTCGTCGACGTCGGCCCGAATCTCGGCGCCATCAACCGAGCAGTCATGATCGCTTCCGATCATGTCGTGATACCGCTCGCCCCTGACCTCTACTCCTTGCAGGGGCTGCGGAACTTGGGCCCGACCCTCGCTGACTGGCGGCAGGACTGGGCTAGCCACGTGGCGAGGAAACCCGATCCCGAACTCGAAGCGCCCGTCGGCGAGATGCGCCCACGTGGCTATGTGGTCCTGCAGCACGGCACGCGGGTTGACCGCGTCGTAGGCGCCTACGACCGGTGGCTGCGCCAGGTCCCTGGCGAGTACCGCAAGGCAGTGCTCGCTGAACCGGCCGATAATCCGCCGCTGGCGGACGCGGACAAATATTGCCTCGGGCTCATCAAGCACTACCACTCGCTCGCGCCGATGGCCCAGGAGGCCCGCAGGCCGTTGTTTCTGCTGCGCTCGGCTGACGGAGCGATCGGGGCACATCAGCGGGCCGTGCATGAGGCCTACGGCCACTTCGAGGCGCTAGCGAAGCGCCTACTGGATGCAATCGGCCTCGCTGCTCCGGCATGAAGGTTCACGCGGGCAACCCCGCTGTACGGTCCACGAAGACATATGGCCCTGCTCGGCGAACGCGGCGAGAGTGCCGGGCACGTCATCCACGACGAGCGCGTCGGCGCCCGCGGCGGCGTAGTGGACCACGGTCGCCGGCTGCGGGCACCAGACGATCACGTCGAGGCCGGCCTCATGCGCCGCCGCCACGGCCTCGGCGGCAGCAGGGAAAGGGTGACGGTCGCCGCCGGTGGTATCGGGGGCAGACGCAGCCTGCTCCACCGGCCGCAGCGAGGCCGTGTGCAAGCCGATCACGTCGAGGCCGAGGTCCGCCACCGCGGGTATGCCGAGCTGCGGCGGAAAATACAGCCAGGTGAGCAGGCCGAACGCGACGCCAGGAAGGTCTGGCCGCAGGCCCACGAGCAATCCAGGGTTGAACGACGTTACCAGCAGCCTGCGCCGCCGCGACTCCGCGCTGAGCGCCGCCGCGACCAGTGCGCCCGTGCGCCGCGCCTTCGGGTCCGTCGCGTCCGCAAGCACGGTTTTGACGTCGATGTCGATGCCGATCTCCGGCGGGACCGCGTCTAGTACGTCGGCAAGCAGCGCGATCCCCTGGCCGGTTAGTTCTGTGGCGGTGCGGTCGACGATGTAGGAACCGTCGGGCGCGGTCCAATCGTGTCGCAGCACAAGCTGGTCATCGGCGGTCCGCTGGGCATCGATCTCGATCCATGGCAGGCCCGCGTCCGCGGCCGCGAGGCACGATTCCACGGTGTTCTCGCGATAGCCGGAGGAAGTGTCCCGCCCGAAACCGCGATGGCCCACCACCGCGGGCTGCTCAGCGAAAACCACGTGTCCCACAATCCCACACGCGTTTACCCTCGCCCTCAGCTTGCCGGTCCTGGCTGGCTGCGGCCTGCGCAGTTTTCGGATCTTGGGGTGGCGTGTCCGGCATGTCGCCGAGCGTGAATGCGGCCTTTGCGTGATCACGTGATCTCGCCAGAGAAACATGATCCACAACAAAGGCCGTGATGGATAGATAGTCTGCAAGATGACGCTGCGCGCTGAGGCTCTGAGCGTGCTGTCACGCGATATTCACCGAAGTATCGAGGACTCCTCCGCACACGTTCCGGAGTTGGCCGCGCCACGTGCCGAGACTGCTCACAAGGTGCAGATACTCCCGACAGGCCGGAGACGACGATGGACGAGTTCCTGGCAGCGGTTCTCGCGAGAACCGTGTGCCTCCTTATCGAAGCGCTTATCATGCGCCTGTTGCGTGCCTTCGTCACCGCAGCCGCCTCGCCTGACCTGACCGCTCCTCAATGCCCCATTTATGGCCTCACTTAGAGTGAGCAGATTCGAGTCATCGCGGCGACGATCTGGCTCAGCCTTGCGGGAAGTCGCTCGCAGCTCACCGAGCTGCAGCGGAGCTGATCGGGCTCGAGGCGATGCGTTGGGTGGCGGTTAATGCTTCTGGGCTCCGGTGATCATGGTCTTCGACACCGGGCCAGGTCGGCGTTGATGACTTCATTGGGTCATCGAGGTGGTCGAAGAGGCAACGGTCTCGCCGGCCAGCGGTTGCCGATGAGCGTCCGGATCATCTGGTGGACGTCGAGCCGAGCCGCTGCGCCGACAGTGGTATTCGGATGAGATTGTGTCCGATGGGTCGATCGGGCATCGTGCGGTCGGCTCCTCCCGGTGGCCGGGTCGTCGCGGCGGACGCCGAGCAGGTCCAGCCAGCGAGAAATGTACTGGCCAAGATCCCGGCCGGGATGCAGGCCGAGATCAAGGACATCTACTGGAACATCTTCAACACCGAGGACCTGACGACGGCGCCCGGGCGCCGCTCACCGAGCTCATCGATCACCGGATCGACGAGTTCGCCGCCAGGGACTGCGGCCTCTACCCGGCGGCGGTCAAGTGCCTGCTCACCGACCGCGAAGGCCTGACCGCCTAGCTGCGCTTCCTCGCCGAGCGCCACCCGGATCCGGCACTCCAACTTTATCGAAAGAACGTTCAGCGAGACCCGCCGCCGGGTCAAGGTCATCGGCCGACCGCCCGGCGAGACCGCCCGCGCCCGGCTGGGCACCGACCCTGCCCACATGACTTCCAAACCCGCGCGCACCCTGCGGCGTTCAACCCCTCGCCTACACCCTGGACGTTCCGCTGCTCATCCCGGACTCGGCGAGCGGACGGCTCGTCGAAGTAGCGGACCTCACGCGCCGCTGGGTGGACTCGATGGAGGCGTGCCCGGCCTGGGCTTGGATGGCCCTCCAGCGCGATGCCCGCCTCCCAACTGGGTGAAGCAGGTGTGCCGGAGCATGTGGCAGGTCGCCTGGGCGAGCACGGCGCGGGCCCGGCGCCGTCGAGGATCTCGGCAGCCAGGTAGGCGAACAGCCCGTACACGCTCCACAACCGGCGTGCGATCGTGCGCGCGACCAGGCCCGGCTCGCCGTCTTCCAGCCGCACCACCGCCTCCCTTCGCCGGGGCGCCCGCTGGGCGGCCAGGAACCCGAACACGTCCGCCCGAGTCACCGCGGCCGGCTCCTTGCCCACCACCTCGAAGAACACCTTCAGGTCATAGGCCACAACCAGCCATGTGTTGGTCCGCGCCCGGGCGGCGACGAACGCCAGGTAGTCGTCCACCAGCGGGTGCCCAAGAGTGATCGTCCGGATCCCGCCGCCTGCCACCCAGCGGGCCAGGCAGGGCACGGGCGGGCAGAAGGGCCCACCGGCATGGCCGGATGAGAGCGCGAGCCGACGTAGTCCAGGCGGTTGTGCTCGACGTTCCAGATCGGTGAGTAGGTCGGCGTGCGCAGCTGCGCCACGGTGAGGTCGCCGAGGATGTAGTCGTCGGGCTGCATCGAGGGGGTGAGCTCCGCGGTCTCGTCGGGCGACATCCCGATGCCGAGCGGAAACCCGAACAGCGCCGCGCCCGAGCACACCGAGTAGACCGACACCCCGGTGCCGCTGTCCTCGAGCGCGTTCGCCAAGCCGACGAGTGACGCGAGGGCGCCGCTGACACTGGTGGCCACGACGCCGACGCGGCCCGTGAGCGGCGGGGGGCAGCGCCGCGCGGCCCGAAGACCTGCCGCGGCGCAGGCCGGCCGGGCGCGCGCGTCGAACGGCAGCGGCAGGATCCCGCGTCGACCGTGTCGCGGAACGTCGCCTTCTCGCCGATAGCCGTCGCCACGTCGCGGTGACCCATCAGGCCCGATGGTGGCACTCCCTGAAACGGCTCTGGGGGCGGCTCGGGCCGCGGTACGGGCTCCGGCGCTGGCTCCGGTTCCGGCGGGGGCAACGGCCGTGGCTGCGGCCGGGGTTCCGGCGGCGGCGTAGGCGGCTCGGGCTCTGGCTCGGGCGGCGGTGCAGGAGGCGGCGCTGGGTGCGGCAGCGGCGGCACGGGCGGCGGCTCCACCGATTCTGGCCGCGCCGGCCTCGGACGCGGCGGTTTCGGTGGCGCGAATACGCCCGGCGCTTCGTCGCCCTGGGGTTGCGGCTCGTGGGAGGGATCTGCTGGCACCCGGAAGTAATTCCCAGCCGGGCCTATGCGTACCGCGCGGCAGCCGCTCAGCCGCATGTCGCCGGGCATGCGGGCGAGCCGGTGGTGGTGCGCGGGCATTGGCGGCCGACCGCCGGGGACATCCCGGGTGCCATCGTGGTGGGCGCGGACGGATCCACGGCCTCCCCGGCCGCGGCGGCGTTCGCGTTCGAGGGCCGCGCTCCGGGAAGCTCTCCTGCTGCGCGCCCTGGCGGACACTACCGGAAGGCTCCGCGGCGCACGCCGGATCGAGGAAGATTGCGAGCACGTGATCGCGCGCTGTAAGAAGGAGCATCCCGACGTGGGTGTCCAGCGGCAGGTCGCCGACGGCCCGCCGTGCGCCGCCGTGGCGGACGTCGGCGCAGTGGCGGGTGACCCGCCGGCCCGGGATGAAGCTTGAGGTCAGCGCCGGGAACGCCAGCGACGGCGAGCCGTACGCGCACACCAGCCAGCGACCTCGCTGTCGCTGGTTACCGGCGAGCCGATGCCAGTGCCGCGCTGGCCGTGGACGACCACCAGATCGACGACCGGCGCTACGGCCAGGCACGGTCACAGTCTGGGCTGCCGCTTCCGGTCGGCTGCATGGCGCCTTCCGCTGAAGCACAGCCAAGTCACGAGCTGGGCAGTTCTGGCCGCCTGTTTGCCCTTGCGGCCCTTGGGCCATGTTGCTAGGCGGCGGGATGCTTGGCTGGCCAGGTAGCCCTCGACCTGCACGTGCCCGGGCACGGCCCGATCATCATCGAAACCGTTGGCCGAGGTGACGTGATTGGCTGGTCGTGGCTGTTCCCGCCGTACCAGTGGCAGCTCGGGGCGGCCACTATGCAGCCGACGCAGGCGTTTGAGCTGGATGGCCGTGCCGTTCGCGGATTGCTTGCCGCCGATCCGGCCCTCGGTCACGAGCTCACCAGCAGGTTCATCGCCGTAGTGGTGCACCGGCTGCAGGCGACCCGGATCCGGTTGTTGGAGGCATACGGCCGTCCGGAGCCTGAGCCATGATGCCTCGCCGCTCCGGCGCGCTAGTGGCGTCACTGCGCGGCCCGCCGAGACCACCCGGCCTTGCCGCTGGCCACCTCCCCGGTGTGGCGGCGGACGGCAGGCGGGGGTGAGGCCCACCTGCACACCCTGAACGAATACCCAGCTGGTGGATGAACGGTCCGGGATCGGGCTCGCCCTGGATGCTGACCCGCAGCGGTTCGCCCTCGTCAATGAGGCAGTGCTCCTGGTCTCTGTACACAGCCTGACATCCGTGACCAGATCCGCCAGCTGCGCGGCAGAGAGGAAGAGCTCGCCCGGCTTGAGGGGTGCGATGGGCGGAGGTTAACGCCGTGCTCGGGCGGGTAGTTGTCGCCTTCGACGACGGCAGACTCGGTGTTGACGACCTTATTGAGGTCATCGAGGGCGTCGAAGAGGCACACGGCCTGGCCGCCGAGCGATTCCCGCATGATCGCCCCGAGCATCCGGCCGACGTTGAGCCGTTGCACCGCCAGATGTATGCGATCGGCGCGGACATCGCCGGCCTTGGGCTGGGACCGGTCCGCCGGGTCGTGCGGCCGAACCCGTTGTCGGCGGAGCTTGCGTCGCTGATTTCGCTGATCTATGCCACACCACGGGTGCGCGCGGCGCTGGAGAGCCGGCTGGGCCATGAGGTCACCGACCTCGGCCTCGCTGTTGCAAATGCGGTGGCGCAAGGGCTGACCCAGGGCTCGCTTGGGTTGCTTGTGGACATCGCCCACCGGGGCTTGCTGCTCGACGAGCTGCGCGCGCGGCGAATGGTGTGGCAGCGCAGGGAGCGTGAGCTGCACGCCGGGCGCGGAGCGGAACCGGTGCCTGTGCTGAGTGGTGCCAGACGCCCGGCTCCCCTTCCCACGGGCCCGGTGGAGGCATACACCGACCGCGCAGCGCTTGCGGCGATCGCTGGCGCTGTTGCCGCAGGCGCGATCACCCGCGACGCCCGGATGATGGTGACCGCGACGGCCACAGCCACTCCGAAGGCGGCACGGCTGGGCCGGGAGGGGTTCGCCGCGCGGCTTGGCCGCGATCTCGCGCTCTCCGGGGTGCTGCCAATGGATTCCGGGGTGCTGCGTCGGCTCGATCGCCTCGACACCGTGGTGCTCGACGCGGATGTGCTGGCGACCGGCCGGGACGTGCTCGGCGCTGTGTGGGTGGCACCCAGGCACCGGCCGCAGGCCGAGCAGATCTGGCTGGCTGCGCGCAACCTGCTAGACCCGGCCAACCCGGCCGCGATTGTCTGCCGTGACGGGTGGGTGCTCGGGCCTGCGCCGCGCCGGCTGGTCGGCGCGGCGCAAGAGGCAGCCCGTGATCTGCGTGCGCCGGGCAGTCACCTGCTTACGTTGCGGCGCGAGGGGAGCCTGGTCGCCCTGGTCGTCACTGAACCCGAACTCGACCCGCTCGCCGCGGCGCTTGTGGCGTCCGCCCGGCTGGTTGGTTCGGTGGCCGTGGCCGGCCGGGGCAGCGGCGTCGGGGAGCGCGTTCATGCCGACCGGGTCGTCGCCGGGGGCAGCCACCTCGCCGCGTCGGTGCGCACCCTGCAGGCGGAAGGCGCTGCCGTGGCCGTTGTCTCCGCCCGGCAGCACGAGGCGCTCGCGGCCGCCGACGCCGGGATCGGGGTTCCCGCCGGGCCGCGTCCGCCGTGGGGCGCCCACCTGCTCACCGGCGCTGGCCTTTCCGACACCTGCCGGATCTTGCAGGCGGTTCCTTCAGCCCGCAGGGCAAGCAGGCAGGCGGCCGTGCTCGCCGCTTACGGGTCTGGTGCGGGTGCCTTGCTTGCGCTGGCCGGCCCGCGCGCAGGGGCGACGCTGCGCGCGCTGATCGGGGTCAACGGGGCGGCACTCGGGTCGCTTGGCAGCGGGGTCTGGTATGCGATGGCGCTCGCCCGGCGGCCACCGCCCCTGGCCGCAGACACCACCGACTGGCATGCGCTCACCGCCGACAGCGCGCTTACGCAGCTTGCCAGCACAAGGCAAGGTCTTTCGGCTGAGGAGGCCGACCGCAGGCGCGCCCTGCGGCCAGCTGACCCGGAGGATGAGGAACCCGGCTTGGTCCGCGCCTCGCTCCAGGAGCTTGCGAACCCGTTGACGCCCGCGCTGGCCACGGGGGCCGGCCTGTCGGCCGTCGGCGGGTCGATCATCGACGCTGCGCTCATCGGCACGGTGATGGGCGTCGATGCCCTCATTGGCGGCATCCAGCGCGCGCGGTCCGGCCATGCGCTGCGTCGGCTAATCGACGAGTCGGCGGTGCGGGTCCGGCTGCGCAGGGGCGGTACCGAGGCGCTGACGGCGGCCGATCAGCTGGTCCCCGGAGATGTGATAGCCGTGCAGCCCGGCGACGCGATGCCGGCCGACTGCCGGATTCTTGAAGCGCACAGCCTGGAAATCGACGAGTCGAGCCTGACCGGTGAGTCGCAGCTGATCGCCAAGACCGGCGACCCCACTTCGGCCGCGAATATAGCCGACCGGCGAAGCATGCTCTACGCAGGTACCGCTGTCGCCGCAGGCACCGCCTCGGCTGTCGTTGTTGCCGTCGGTCCGGCGACCGAGCTCAGCCGCAGCGCGCAGGCGGCGCAGGGTGAGCGCCGGCCTGGCGGAGTGCAGGCCCGGCTGCGGCAGCTCACCAAGGTGACCGTGCCGATCGCGCTGGGTGCCGGCGCGGCGCTCATTGGCGGCGGCCTGCTGAGGGGTCGGCCTTTGGCTAGCACGCTTGGCACCGGCGTGAGCCTTGCCGTGGCAGCCGTGCCAGAAGGACTGCCACTTGTCGCCACGGTCGCGCAGCTGGGCGCCGCCCGGCGGCTGTCCAAGCGCAACGCGCTCGTCCGCAACCCGGGCACGATCGAGGCGCTCGGCCGGATCGACGTCCTGTGCTTCGACAATACCGGGACGCTGACAGAAGGCCAGATCCGGCTGCACCGGGTCTGCACGGTCGGCATCAGCCAGCCGCTCGACGCGCTCGATGCGGACGGCCGCCTCGTGCTTGCGGCAGGCCTGCGGGCAAGCCCCGGGCAGCGCAACGGGCAGAGGCTGGCGCACCCCACCGACCGCGCCGTCGTCGAAGGTGCGGCAGCGGCCGGCGTGGGCGTGGAGCTGGGCACCGGCGGCTGGGAGCTGGAGGCAGAGCTACCGTTCGAGCCGTCACGCGGCTACCACGCCGTCCTCGGCCGCACCCGGGCGGGCCAGCGGCTCGCGGTCAAGGGCGCACCCGAGATCGTGCTACCGTTGTGCACGCACCAGCGGCGGCGCGATGGCCCTGTCCCGCTGGACGATCTCAGTCGGCGGGCTCTGGCCGACCAGGTCGAACGGCTCGCCCGGCAAGGTTACCGGGTCCTCGCAGCGGCAGAACGTGACGCCTCGAGTCGGCGCGACCTGCGCGAGGACCGGATCGAGCGGCTGCACTTGGCCGGGCTGCTCGCGCTCACCGACCCGGTCCGCGGCACCGCCGCAAAGGCGGTCCGCGAGCTGCGCGCCGCGGGCGTCGATGTCATGATGCTCACCGGAGACCACCCGAGTACAGCCGAAGCGATCGCCGCCGAACTTGACCTGCAGGCCGGCCGGCTAGTCGTCACTGGCCCGGAACTCGACGCGCTCGCCGATGCTGACCTCGACAAGATACTCAGCGAGGTGAGCGTGTTCGCCCGGGTCAGCCCGGAGCACAAGGTGCGCATCGTGGCCGCGCTGCAACGTACTGGCCGCGTTGTCGCAGTTACAGGTGATGGTGCCAACGATGCGCCCGCGATCCGGATCGCCGACGTGGGCGTGGCGCTCGGCCTGCACGGCACCAATGCGGCGAAAGAGGCCGCGGACGTGGTCGTCGCAGACGACCGGATCGAGACGATCATCGACGCCATCGTCGAGGGACGTGCGATCTGGGCGTCCGTCCGCGATGCGATCGCCGTGCTGCTCGGCGGTAATCTCGGCGAGATTGCCTTCACCGTCGGCACCGGATTGCTGCTGCCTGGCGGGTCACCGCTCAACGCCCGCCAGCTGCTGCTTGTGAACCTGTTCACCGACATGGTCCCGGCCATGGCGCTTGCCGTGTGGCCGCCGCCTAATGCCACACCCGAGACCCTGCTGCACGAGGGACCCGAGTGCCGCCCTCGCCTGTATCATTCAGACCCCGGGTGTCAGCCAGTTCTTCGGCTGTCAGCCCATCGGTCCGATCGGCTGGGGCATCGGGCTCGGCGCGGCGACGGTGGCGAGCCTCGCCATGCCAGTCACCGCCCGCATGCTAGAGTCCCCACCCTGGGCAACCTAGCCGGGAGGGATGCCCGGCCGGGCGATGTCGTGGCGACCGACTTGTTTGACTACCTGGACTGGCAGCAGCGTCCAGCAAGCACGGCCGGCCGTCGGGTGGTCCGGCTCGGCGGCGCGTGAGGCAATGCCGGCCACGATGAACAGGCGGATTGCCGCGGTCAGCGGCCTGTTCGTTCCCTGCCACCTCGAAGGCGACCGTCACGCCGCCGCGGGGCAGGCCGAGCGCGGCGGCCTCCTCGACAGCGGCTACCGCCGCGGGCACGTCTGCGAATTCTGACCCTCAACGTCGGATGACCTTCGGCCCGGTTCACAAGGCGACGCGTGGATGGAGGCGCGCCGCGATGGCGATGAGGATGACGAGTGAGTAGGCCAGCACCGCAAAGTCCAGCGGTAGACCGAACGCGCTGCGGCCGTTCTGAGGACCTTCGCCCCTAGGAAGTTTTGCCGCCATCGCGCAAAATAAAACTGCCTGCGAGGTGAGAGAGGGAGCTGGACCGGACGTGCTTCAAGGGGAAGTCCTGCGGAGCCTCGATGGAAAGGCTGAGAAGCCGGACAGCCAAGCTGAACGGTGACCCCCAAGACCTGATCCGGACAATGCCGGCGAAGGGAGACCGCCTCACAGGCCTTTTCTTGGGGCTGGGAATTTCCGCGGAAGACACGCGGACGCGGGTAACTCGGCAGGTTCTGTCAGTTAACCCAGGGTGTGCGTGCGGCTCGGCGCCAGGCCGTCGGAGGTTGCGGGTCGAACCGGAGCAGGGTCCGCAGCAGGTGCAGGGGAGTGGCGGCTACCCAGGTCTGTGGTGAGCACGACGTCGGGTATGGGACCGGCTCGGCGAGCACCGCCCGTGCGTTGTCGAACGCGCCTCAGAATAAGCAGACGGGAGGCTGCTAGTTACACGCCGTGGACATTGCCTGACTGGTTGGGTACGCGCGGCATTTCCACGGCGAACTCTATCGCGACGTCAAACTAAGTCGTACGGGTGGGGTGTCCCCGCGCCCTTGCCGTCCCGCGCACGTTTTCGATCCAGGCAAGAAACAGCGCGCACTTGCCACTCTGACGTGACCTGCACCTGGCAGTATGGCTCCGATGGCACCGATGGCACCGATGGCTACGATGTCCACGACACACGCTGCGAGCTCATATCTGATGCTGCTCGATACACCCGCGCTCTATTTCCGTGCGTTCCACGGGGTCCCTGACTCGGTCACCGCGCCGGACGGTACGCCGGTGAACGCCGTACGCGGCTTGCTCGACATGATCGCTCGCCTGGTCAACCCGGGCCGGGATGATCGGGCCGTCCGCGCTCGCCCAGCGCGGCTCGTTGCCTGTATGGACGCCGACTGGCGGCCGGCGTTCCGGGTCGCGGCGATGCCTTCCTACAAGGCGCACCGGCTCGGACCCGGCGGCGCCGAGATCGTGCCTCCCGCGCTCACCGCGCAGATCCCTGTGATCGAGGAGGTGCTCGACGCGGCCGGAATCGCACGGGGGCCCGCGCCTGGTTATGAAGCCGATGACGTGATCGGCACCCTCGCCGCGCGCGCCGACGTGCCCGTTGACATCGTCACGGGCGACCGGGACCTGTTCCAGCTCGTCGACGACGCCAGGCAGGTCCGCGTGCTGTACACCGCTCGCGGCTTTGCGCGGCTCGAGGTCGTTGACGAGGCCGCGGTCACGGCACGCTACGACATACCTGGCCGTGCGTACGCGGATTTCGCCGCGCTCAGGGGTGATCCGAGTGACGGTTTGCCCGGCGTGCGGGGGATTGGCGCCAAAACGGCTGCCGCGCTGGTGCGCCGCTTCGGCACGGTCGACGCCATGCTCGCGGCGCTCGACAAGGACCCTGTGGCCAGCGGCCTTGGCAGCAGCCGCGCGAAGCTGGCCGCGGATCGCGACTATCTCGCTGCCGCGATGCCGGTCGTGCTGGTTGCCACGGATGCGCCCATCCCACCGCTCGACGACGCGCTGCCTGCCCAGGCGAAGGATCCGCCGCGGCTCGCGGAACTCGGGGGGCGCTGGAATCTGGGTTCATCACTGAGCCGCCTGCTCAGCGCTCTTGAAGCACGGGGCTCTTGAAGCACGGGCTCTTGAAGCACGGGCTCTTGAAGCACGGGCTCTTGAAGCACGGGCTCTTGAAGCACGGGCTCTTGAAGCACGGGCTCT